>Ga0265296_1003284_pt1 | contig 15215 bp, 16 predicted proteins | sample MunlanPumphouse1_FD_189073 | JGI IMG/M metagenome (GOLD analysis project Ga0265296, IMG submission 189073) | Groundwater microbial communities from a municipal landfill in Southern Ontario, Canada - Pumphouse #1 | ecosystem: Environmental > Aquatic > Deep subsurface > Groundwater | place... | reverse complement strand
CCAACCGCTCCCGCTCAACCAGCCGAGAAGCCCATGCCGATCCGTCATTGCATCGTCCACCTGATCGACAAAAAACCCGACGGCACGCCCGCAGTTCTCCATGCCCGTGACTCTGAATTGGCCGAGTCCGCTGCCATCGAGAACATGCTCGCCGACCTCAACGAGAGCTATAACGCCAAACAAGGCAAGGCCTGGGGTTTCTTCCATGCCGAGTCCGGCGCGCACCCGTTCAGCGGCTGGTTGAAGGAATACTTCGATGGCGGCAAGGATTTCACCTCCTTCAGCCGAATTGCCGTGGAACACCTGCAAAAGCTGATGGAGGAGTCCAACCTCTCCGTCGGCGGCCATGTGCTGTTTGCCCACTATCAACAAGGCATGACCGACTACCTGGCCATCGCCCTGCTGCACCACAGCGAAGGTGTGGCGGTGACCGACGAGCTGGACGTGACGCCCTCGCGCCACCTGGACCTGGGGCAACTGCACCTGGCAGCACGCATCAACGTGTCCGAATGGCAGAACAACAAGCAGTCCAAGCAGTACATCTCGTTTATCAAGGGCAAGAACGGCAAGAAGGTCTCGGAGTACTTCCGCGACTTTATCGGCTGCCAGGAAGGTGTCGATGGGCCGGGCGAGACCCGCACCCTGCTCAAGGCCTTCAGTGATTTCGTCGAGAGCGAAGACCTGCCGGACGAGTCGGCCCGCGAGAAAACCAAGACCCTGGTGGACTACGCCAGCAGCCAGGCCAAGCTCGGCGAGCCCATGGGCCTGGAAGAGCTGTCGGGGTTGATCGATGAAGATCGGCCAAAAGCGTTCTACGATCATATCCGCAACAAGGATTACGGCCTGTCGCCGGAAATTCCCGCAGATAAGCGCACCCTCAACCAGTTCCGTCGCTTCACCGGGCGCGCCGAAGGGTTGTCGATCAGCTTTGAAGCGCACTTGCTGGGCGACAAGATCGAGTATGACGAAGCCGCCGGCACCTTGATCATCAAGGGCCTGCCGACCCAGCTCACCGACCAGCTCAAGCGTCGTAACTAATGCTTGGCGGGGTGCTGAAGAAAGTCCTGCTGGTGTTGCTGGTAGTGGTGGCGATCCAGAACTGGGGCAAGATCGAGCGGCTGTTCCACCCCTCGCAGGTGGTCCCGGAGCAAACCCGAGCGTCAGCGCGGGTGGTGCTGTATGCCACCGACTGGTGTGGCTACTGCAAGCAGATCCAGCGATTCCTGGATCAGAAGGGCATTCCCTACAAAAACGTGGATATCGACAAGGATCCCGAAGGCCGCAAGGCCTATCAGGCGCTGGGCGGCGGCGGGATTCCGTTTGTGGATGTGAACGGCACGCTGATTCGCGAATACAACCCGGACGCGATCCTGTCCGCCCTCAAATAACTGTGGCGAGGGGGCTTGTCCCCCGCTGGGCTGCGTAGCAGCCCCAAAACCGGCCACCTCGGTGTATCTGATAAACCTTGGCGGGTCTTATTGGGGCTGCTGCGCAGCCCAACGGGGGACAAGCCCCCTCGCCACTGAAATATCCAACCTGCACCACAGATACACCTAATCCAACCTACAGCTGCTGGATACCGAACCCCAGCCGCGGGAAGTGCACATGCACGGTGCCGGCGCGCTCATCTTCGCGGCGCAGGATCAGTTCTTCGCGACCGGCAAATATCAACTCGCCTACCACCGGGTCGACGCCATAGTCGGTCGCAGCGATGCTCACTGGCTGGCCCACCTTGAACCCGTTGGGATCTTCAAACACCTCATCCGGCAACGCCGCAGGCGCGCTATCACGGGCGATTTCCAGTGCCTGGCTGGCACTCATCTCGCTGGCGGTGCCATGCCCAAAGCCCAGCACCCGAGCAAGCCAGGCGCCGACAACCGGATAGTTATCCACCAGCGGCGACGTCACCGACGAGCCCTTGAGGAACCACAACGGATGGGCCATGGAGAAGTCGGCAATCGACGGCTCGCCAAACAGGAAATCCCCCGACTGACGCTGCAACTGTTGCTCCAGCCGCGCAATGATGGCCGGCCACTGGTGCAGGGCTACGTCCAGTTGCACGCGGGTGGCGGTACCGTCGCCGAACATCTTGCTGCGGTCAGCAACCAGCACCTGCAGCAAATGCGGCGGCACCTTGGCAAATTTCACGGCCAGGGATTCGGGCTGGAATACCAGGGCCACGGCGTGGGAAAACACCACCGAATCGGCCCAGGCCGCAAAGCTCTGGCTGACCAGCTCCTGACCTTCGGGAAACAGTGGGGGCGTGGCCTTTTCCTGCTCCAGGCGGCGGGCGATCAGCGCAGTGTCGCAATAGATATCCGCACCGACCTGCAGCACCGGGGTTTTACGGTAGCCGCCGGTCAGGGCCGTCAGGTCGGGCTTGGGCATCACCGGGGGAATGGTCACCGATTGCCAGGACAGCCCTTTGAAGCCCAGGAGCAGGCGGGCTTTTTCCGCGAAGGGGGATTGAGGGTAGTGGTGCAGGATCAACTCAGACATTCCGGACTCCGCCAGATGAAGGAACCGCCAGCTTATAGTGCAAAAACGCAGTGGCCTACCCATTGGCCTGATGGGAACCGATCAATCAGATTGATAAGCCCGCGCCAGGCACTCCTTGGCGCTTTTCTTGAGCTTTTTTATCAAGCGTTCCTGGCGCAAGGCCTCGCCCTTGCTTGCGCAGGCCTCGGTATACACCAGCGCCACCGCCGGGCTGGAAAGAAAGAACCGCGCGCCTTTGCCGCTTTGATGGGTCGCAAAGCGGCGCACCGGATCATTGCTGATGCCGCAATAGAGCGAGCCATTGGCGGCACGGACCAGGTACACAAACCAGGGTTTCGGCACGGCGGGTTCAGGCGAATTGTTCACAAAGTATTCTGGCCAGTGAAAAGAGCACCAATCTTATCAACGACCGGCCTGGAACGCTTTCAAGCCTTTCAAGGCCTGTGCCCGCACGGCGTTGCGTACCAGTGGCGTCCAGCCCAGCAACAGGCCCTTGGTACCGAGCGCCTGGCGCGACCAGCGCCACAGGTCAAAGTGATCGTGGTGCTCGCAGATCTTGCCATCGCGGAACACAAAGCGTGCCTGGATATCGTTGACCACGGTGTTGCCGGTCTGGCTGAACAGGTACGTCGCCACCCAATGGGCGCTGCCGCTGGTGTCGTCGCTGCGCACCTGGTCAAAGGTCAGGGAAAAGTCCTTGGCCCGGGTGGTGAGCATGCGCCACATGTCGCCGGCATCGCGCCCACGCAGTTCACCAAATGCAGGATCGCTGAACAGCACATCCTCGGTGTAGCAGGCGCTCATGGCTTCAGCGTCCAGACGCTCAAAGGCACGATAGAACTCGACGATCAGGGCGTTATGGGCATCACTCATGGGCAGCTTCCAAAAGTAGGTAGTCAAGCCAAGCACTGTACCCGTGTCGAGCGCGCCGTGGCGAGCGGGCCTGTCGTGGCGAGCGGGCTTGCCCCGCGCTGGACTGCGCAGCAGGCCCAAAACCAGCCAACTCGGTTTGCCTGAAGAACCTCGGTCGGTTTGGGTTTGGGTTTGGGGCTGCTGCGCAGCCCAGCGGGGGACAAGCCCCCTCGCCACAAAAAGCCCCTATTCCCCCCTTCAGCACAACAGCAGGCTTGCCAAGATCCACCTAAGGCACCATCCCGCAATTACGCGCATAGGCGAACAAATCCACATCGGTGGAAATGCACAGGCGTTGCATCGCGGTACTTTTCTGTTTGCTGATCGTGGAAATACTGCGATTGACCCGTGCGGCGATCTGGCTGACGGTCAAGCCGCTGGCCAGCATCCGCACCACTTCCCGCTCTTTGCCCGACAACTGCGGCAGTTGTGACTGGTCCCCCGTCCCGGCTTCCACCAGTTGCACCCGCAGGCACTCGCTGGCAAAGGTCTGGCCGCCGATCACGGCGTTGATGGCCTGTGGCAACTCCCTGGCCGAAGCGCTCTTGGCAACGATGGCGCGGGCGCCATGGGCGAGGGAGGCCCGCAGGGTGGCGACATTGGCGAACATGGTCACCAGGATGACCGGCAAGTTGGGATACTGCCGAGCCAGCAGGCTCAACAAACCATAACCATCTGCCTGCTGCCCTCCAGGCATGGCGAAGTCGGTGACCAGGACATCGCACGGCGTGGTACTCAATAACCTGAGCAGCGCGTCGGGGCCGTCGGCCTCCCCCACCACTTTGCAGCGACCATTCGCCTCGATCACCACTCTCTGCCCGATACGCACAATGGGATGATCGTCAGCAATAATTACTCGAAGCATAGATACCCACGGATGATGGCAACTTGAATCCGCGCAAAATAACCCCGCTGGCGATCCTCAACAACCGTCCAGGATAAGCCCCACAAGGCGGCGCCCCCTGTTTGGTAGTTACCAGTTCTTACCCTACATAACAAAAGGAAAACCCCTACAGCCAAAAACCAGACAGCCAGATTGCCAAATGCATCTCGACATAAGTCACTCCCCACTGCGCTTACACACTGCGCAAATATTCCAGACACCGCCGCAAGTCCGCCCGGAATGCCTGCAACGCCGGAGCGTGGGCCAATACGCCATCGGCGTGAACCAGCTCAATCAACTTCACCCCTCTTAACTCAAGGTCCGTCCCGCCCAAAAACGCCAGGCTGCCTACCAGGCGATGCAAGCGCTGCGCGGTCAATAAAGTACTCAGGGTGCAACAGGCTTGTTCCAGGATCGCGAAGTCTTCCCAGGCTTCGTCCAGCAGGCCGGGGAGCATCTGGTCGACGACCTGCTCATTGCCAAAGGTTTGCACAAGCTGCGCACGCGTCGGCCATGTCCCGGCAGAGGGCCGGCCCCATGCCGAAAAAGTACCCGGCAGCCAGCGCACCAACACCGCATGCAATTGCTCCAGCGCCAGCGGCTTGAGCAACCAGGCATCCATGCCGGCGTCGCGGCAACGTTGTGGGTCGTCGTTTTGCAGATTGGCGGTCAAGGCAATGATCGGCACGCGCTTGAGCCCCCTGCGCCGTTCATGCTGGCGAATGGCGCGAGCCATGCGGTAACCGTCCATCTCCGGCATTTGGCAGTCGCTGATAATCAGGTCCGAAGGCCGGTTGATAACGGCCAACAGGCCCTGGCGGCCATCGGCCACGGACTGATGGGCAACACCCAATTTTTGCAGGAAGCAGCCCAGCATCGCGCGATAGGCTGAATGATCATCCACGACCAGTACGTTCAGGTGCGGTGCGGGGGGTGGCTGCGACGCTCGGCCCTCGCCGGTGGTTGAACGTACCACAGAGCCCATGGGCACCCCTTGTGCGCGATCGGACTGGAGGCAGGCAGCCCCGAGTCACCTCTGGCAGCGCTGGCGTAATAGTCAGGAGGGCACTGTGCAGCACCTTAAGTGACACCGGTGACTATCATCGCGGCAAAAATATATCCTTTTGGATACTCCGACGCCGATACAACAACTACGAAAAACAACTTTCCTACGTCACTGAAAACCTATTCTTACGGACTTGCCGCGGATTTCCGTACGACCGCCCATTGTCGTATTTTTTGTATTTGCCCCCCGCCCTGCCCTCGCTAAATTGCGCCCCACCCCAGAGAGGGACGGCTCGCCACTCGGCGTGCCAGCCACAACAAACAACGCCTCGCACACTGCCAGCCCATTGGGGGCCAGGCATTGCCGTGCATCTTTTTTATCGATCAGCCTTGCAATGGACAATTGAAATGAACGCCTCCCGACACCTGATGAGCACCACCCCCCAAGCCTTCCCAACAGCCGCAAATCAGGTCCTGTAACCATGAAAAACTTTGCCTCGCGCCTCATGCTCACCCTGCTGTTCACACCTTCGGTATTTGCCGCAAGCTCCATCGAACTGGCCGTCAGGGGGACTATCACCCCGAGTGCCTGCACACCCGCATTCGCCGGTGGCAACGTCGTCGAGCACGGCAAAATATCGGCCAAGGATCTAGTACAGAACGGCTCTACACACCTGCCTAAAGCCACCATGCAATTGTCGATCACTTGCGAAGCCAGCACGCTTTTCGCGATCAAGCCCATCGACAATCGTAGCGGTACCTCCACCAGTTCCAGCGATTTCGGCCTGGGATTTGTCAACGGCAACAAAAGACTCGGCGAGTTCTATCTGACCGCCCAGAACATGCTTGCCGACGGCGTCAGTGCACAGCCCATCGCTTCGATGGACGGGGGTAGTAACTGGCATGCCGACATGTCATGGGAACTGGGAACCCTGTGGGGCGCTGGAGCCATGGACGACGCGACCACCCTGCTGCCGTCCAGGCTGCTGGTAATCGACCTTGACGTCGGTACCACCATCGCCCGCGCCGATCAATTTGACTTGAGCGATGAGGTTGCCATCGACGGCTCCGGCACCCTGGAAGTGCTGTACCTGTAGTTCCCGTTTCACCCACAAGGAAGGTCCATCGAATGAAACTCTCCAGCGCAGTACCTCTGGTTGCACTGTTGTACGCCACCGCCTCAGTGGCGTTGGCCGCCAGTGACACAGAGCTGGCCATCAAGGGCTCGATCACCCCCAGCGCTTGTGAGCCGCTGGTCTCCAGTGACGGGATGGTCGACTTCGGAAAAATATCTGCCAAGCAACTCAACGGCAGTTCTTACACCTCCCTGCCCGATGAAAGGCTGCTGTTGAATGTGCACTGCGATGGGCCGACCTTTTTTACGCTCAACAGTATTGATAACCGCTCGGGCTCCTCGGCTCACCACGACATGTATCACGGCCTGGGTATGACCCCCGACGGTGAAAAGCTGGGGGGCACAGGTTTTGGTTTCTACGAACTGATGGCCGACGGCGTAAGCCGGCACTCGATTATTTCAACCGACGGCGGCGTGACCTGGAAACCCGCCGCCGTGATAAGCCCGATGTCGCTGACGGCCGTCGCAGCAGGCCACGATTGGGTCCCCATTGCCGTGCAGAATCTGGACGCGAAATTGACGCTTTACACCCACATCGCCCCCGCCGACGGCCTGACGCTTATTGACGAAGTCCCTCTGGATGGCCACGTCACCGTGCAAGTCAATTACCTCTGATGGCTTGAACAGGCCCATTTAAAAGGAGCTCCTCCGATGAAAACCCTATTGACCACGCTTGCCACCAGCGCCCTGCTGCTGGGTAGCGCCACCGCCTTTGCCGCCTCGACCGTCGACCTGGTCGTCAGGGGCAAGATTATTCCTGCGGCCTGCGTTCCCGACCTGTCCAGTAGCGGGGTGATCGATCACGGCAAGATTTCCGCCAAGGACTTGCGAGCAGACAACCCAACGCTGATCGGCACGCACCTGCTGAACATGACGGTCAACTGCGACGCCCCCGTGCTGTTTGCCCTGCATGCCATCGACAACCGCGCCGCCTCGGCAGCGATGCCCAGTGACTACGGCCTGGGCTTTATCAACGATAACCAGAAACTCGGTTGGTACACCCTGAGCCTGCTCAACCCGGTGGCTGAAGACGGCGTGGTGGTGCAACCGATTGCCTCCGGCGATCAGGGCAAGACCTGGTACCGGGAAAGTGCCTGGGAGCCGAGCCTGTACATGTCGGTCGCCTCGATGGACGACGACACCCAGCCGCTGCCGGTCAAGGAGCTGCGGGTAGGCCTGGAAGTACGCACGTCGATCGCCCGCACCGACTCCCTGGACTTGAGCAATGAGGTGACCATCGACGGCTCGGCCACCCTCGAAGTGAAGTACCTGTAACCATGGCCGCCCATGCCCAGAACGCTTGCGGGCATGGGCTGCGCGTACCTGCGCCAGTGATCGCCCACGTTGCAGCCGTGCTGCTGTGTATGGCAATCACGACACAGGCCAATGCGCTGTCCCATGTCGACCTCACGGTGACCGGTCGCTTGACGCCGGATGCCTGCCATATCGAGCTGTCCGACCTAGGCACCATCGAGCATGGAGAGATCCCGACCCACCAGCTCAATACCCACGAACCCACGGTACTGCCCAGCCAGAAGCTGGACCTGACGGTGATCTGCGAAAGGCCGATGCTGTTTGCACTGGTGGGCATCGACAACCGCCAGGACTCCGCGCCGGCCCCCGACACGTTCGGCCTGGGCGTCAACATTTATGCCCCGGACCAGATGCTGGGCGCCGTGAAGCTGTCCTATCGCGCAGCCCTCGGCGATTTACAGCCGATGCAGGTGCTCGCCTCCAGCGACAACGGCGAAACCTGGACACCCCAGGTTGGCGCCCATCCCCACGCGTACATGGGCTTTGCCCCGCCGGGCGACCGCCAGCCGGATTTCATCAGCCAGCTGTTCACCCAGTTGTGGGTCGACACCTCCATCAATGCCGCACGCCTCCTGACCCTGGATCAGGAAGTGCCGCTGGATGGCTCCATCGTCCTGGATCTGCGCTACCTCTGATTCGCGCCCTTTTTGTTGCACCAACGGAACCTGCTGTCATGACCACGACCTTCTCAACAACCGCTGTCGGTCTCATTGCCTTGCTGCTTGTACTCGGCAATCACGTCAAAGCCGACGGCATGGTGCCCGACACCTCGGTGGTGATCGTTCACGAAGCCGATGGCGAAGTCGCCGTGTCGGTGACCAATACCGACAGCAAGCTGGCGCTGCTGCACGTCACCTTGCAAGACATCCCCGAAGACACCGAGCCATTGCTGGTAGTGACACCGCCGTTATCGCGGGTGGAAGCGTCCAAGTCGCAGCTGGTGCGTTTCATCCTGCAAAACCAGACACCGCTGCTCACCCAACGGCTCAAGCGCGCGGTGTTCGAAGGCATGCCCCAGGGCCGCGCCGCCCCTGCTGCCGGGCACGCCCGCGTCGGCGTGACCGTGCGCCAGAACCTGCCGGTGATCGTGCATCCCAAGGGCCTGCCACTCAACCGCACGCCCTGGACCGACCTGACCTGGACCCTGCGCGACGGCCGGCTGCACGTACGCAATGACACCCCCTATGTGGTGCGCCTGGCCCAGGATCTGCGGCTGCTGCCCGGCGACGGCAAGGCGATGCTGCCGCGCACCTATGTGTTGCCGGGCGAAAACCTGAGCGTCCCGGCCACTGGCGGCCCGGCCACTAAAGTCAGGCTGCAACCGGCCACGGTGTACGGCTTTGCCGTCAAGGCCTACGAAGCACCTCTGAGCCTCTGATTGGTCACCTGCAGGCGCCTGCCACGAAGCGGCGCCTGGCTTAAGCAAGTGACGGCGCATCGACCGTCACCGCAATGCCCGCAAGCACCGGAACAACCGGGCCGGGACGTTGAACATTTGAGTGCCTTGCGTGAAAACAGTATTGAATTACCGTGACGGCGTAGCCGTGCCCGCAGCACCTGCGATGGCGTTGCTGCTGTGGGGGCTACTGCCGAGTCAAACCTGGGCCAGCGGCTTCGACGCCCAGACCCTGCATCAGCGTGGCATTGATCCGCAGTTGGCCAGCCTGCTGCTGGACGCCCCGCGTTTTGCCGCCGGGCAGCATGCAGTCAGCCTGCGGGTCAACGGCCAAGGGCGTGGCCGGCTGGAGGTCAGTTTCGATCAACAGGGCAACCTGTGCTTCGACCGGGCCTTGCTCGACGCCGCAAACCTGATAATCCCGGACGACGCCGAGCGCTGCCACGCCTTCCTCGCGCAATTTCCCCAGACCGTGGTGGAACCGGACCCGGCCACACTCAGCGTGGCGCTGGTGGTGCCCACCGAAGCCTTGCGTCCGGTGCTGCAAGACATATCAGGCTATGAAACCGGCGGCTTCGCAGGCTTGCTCAACTACGACCTTACGGGCTTCTACAACCGCTATGGCGATGACGCCAGCCGTTTTGGCTCGGCCAACACCGAAGTGGGATTCAACGCCGGCGACTGGATCGTACGCAGCCGCCAAGTGCAGACCTGGCAGGAGGGCCAGTCCCGCAGCACGCACCTGGAGGCCTACGCCCAACGCACGTTCGCCAGCCATCAGGCGGTGCTCCAGGCCGGGCAGATCAGCCTGTACAACCCCGTGTTATCCGGGGCGCAGATCACCGGCGTCCAGGTCCTCACCGAGCACGCCCTTCAAGAGCAAGGCCAGAGCGCCGTGATCGAAGGTATCGCCAACAGCCCGGCGCAAGTGGAGGTGCGGCAGAACGGCGTGCTGATTCATTCCACCGTAGTGCCCGCCGGGCCTTTTTCGCTGAACGATGTGCGCCGTCTCAATACCCGTTCGGACGTCGAGGTCACGGTCAAAGAAAGCGTCGGTGGCGAGCGGCGCTTCAACGTGCCGGCGGCCATGCTCGGCCTCGGGTTGCCGGCGCCGGGCTACTCGGTGGCCGCCGGGCGGGTTCGCAATGTCGGCGATGCCCAGGGTGACGACCCGTGGGTGGTGAGCGCCGGCTGGACAGCGGCCGTGCATCCGCAACTGACCCTGGGCAGCGGCGTCTTGGCTGCCAGCGAGTACCGCTCCGCAGGCTTGAGCCTGGGCTGGCTACCGTGGCTGGACAGCCAGGTCCAGCTGTCGACGCAACTGTCCAATGCCGATGGGCGGGAAAAGGTGTCCGGGGTGCAGACGGATCTTGCCTGGGCCCAGCGCCTGAATGACCAGTGGTCCTTCAGCACCAGTAACTCCTGGCGCAGCGCAGGCTATCGCGAGCTGGAAGAAAGCACCTACGCGCGCAACCAGCACTCGCAACGCTCACGCTATCGCGATCAACAAAGCGTCAACCTGGGCTGGTCCCATCCCTGGCTGGGCGCATTCAGCGCCGGGCTGTCGCGCTCGGCCAACTTTGCCGGGGACAGCAGCAGCCGGGCCCTGATGTCCTGGGGCAGCAATATCGGCGCAGTGTCGCTATCGGCCAGTGCCGAATGGCAAATGGGCGGGGCCCAGCAACAAGACAACGCGGTGTACCTGAACATCAGCGCACCGCTGGGCGAGCAGCGCCGGGTGCGCGGCTGGGTACGCCACAGCGCTGGCGAAAACCGCACCGGCCTGGGGCTGACCGAACAGATCGACGAGCAACTCAGCTACCGGGTCAGCGCCGAGCGCGACTCGCGCGATCGTCAGGTCGAAACCAGCGTGGGCCTCTCGGCATTGCCGCGCTACAGCCAGTTGGATTTGAGCTACAGCCGCTCCGATGCACAGCGTTCCAGCTACCAGGGCGGCGCGCGCGGTGGGGTGGTGATGCATGACGGTGGCGTCACGTTTTCCCCGTATCCGGTGCGCGATACCTTCGCCCTGGTATCGGTGGGCCAGATGGGCGGCATCCGCATCAGTACCCCCAGCGGCCCGGTGTGGACCGACTGGCAAGGCCAGGCCGTGGTACCGCAAGTCAGCGCCTATGGCCGCAGCCCTGTGGAAGTCCAGACCCGCTCGTTGCCGCGCAACGCCGACATCAGTAACGGCCTGGCGATGATCCAGGCCGGGCGCGGCGCAGTGGACCGGGTGGACTTTGGCGTCAGCCTGACCCGCCGCGTCTTGCTGACCGTCAGCACTGACCACGGCGCGCCACTGCCCTCGGGCGCGTCAGTGAGTACTGCCGAGGGCGAGTTCGTCACCCTGGTCCAGGAAGGCAGCCAAGTATTCCTGCCCAATGTGCTCGATCAACCGCCCCTGTGGATAACCTCGCCGGGAGGTCGACGCTGCCTTTTGCGCTACACGCTGGCGCAAAAGGCCGACCCTTCGGTGTACTTCGAAACTGCCCCGGCCCGTTGCCACGCGCCTTGAGGACGACTGCCATGCCCCTTCCCCGCTTGCACCACCTGAGTTTATGGCTATTGATCGGCATTGCCGGCACCGCCCATGGGCTGGAGGAATGCCAACTCAACCTCAGCGAACCCACGGTGGATTTTGGCTTGATGAGCCGCCTGGCCCAAAACGACAGCGCGCCCGAACGCCTGCTGGGCGAGCGGCGGCTGAACTTGACGTTCAGTTGCCCCCAGGCCGACGACTTGAGCCTGTTCTACCGTGCCCTGGCGGCCTCCGCTGAACGCCTGCAGTTTACCGAGCACGGCAGCTACGAAATCGAGGTCAGTCACGGCGTACTCGACGGACAGGCAGTGGAGCTGGGGCTGATTGCTGCCATGGGCCAGCCGCCAGTGAGTAGCGCCAGCACGCTCACCTGGCGCACCGGGCATGGCATCGCGCCGATAGAACACGGTGCCGTGCGCATGGGCAAAACCCTGTCGCTGCAATTGACCTTGCGCGCCTGGGCCGACCCCGAAGCCACCCGGGTGCGCGATGCCACCACCTGGGAAGTCCCCGGCATGCTCTACAGCGCCAGTCATGGGCGCTACCGCGAGATGACGCTGCGTGCGCACTTTGCCCCCGTCGCCTGCCAGCCGGCGTTGTCAGACCAGGGAGTAGTGGACTACGGCACCCTGTTTGCCAAGAACCTCAACCCCACCACCGAAACGCCATTGCCCATCCGCACCCTGCGCTTGAGCGTCACCTGCGATGCACAGACGCGCTTCGCCCTGCGTATGCATGACAACCGCGACGGCTCGGCCACCGGCGGCACCGATGAAACCGCCTATGGCCTGGACCTGGACGCCAGCCATAACAAAATCGGGCGTTTTTACCTGACTATCGACCCCGCCGAGTTCAGCGCCGATACCCTGCGCACCTTGTACCGGACCGACTCCACCAGCAACGGCGCCGCCTGGAGCAACTCTAGCGCACGCCAGATCCCGATGGCGGCCAACAGCTACATGGGCTTTACCGACAAAAGCGGCCTGAGTAGCGGCCCAGTGGCTATCCAGACCCTGGCCGGCACTGTGCGGATCAAGACTTACCTGGCTCCCATGCAGTCGCTGGACCTGCGCCAGGTGGTCCATATCAACGGCTCCGGCACCATCGAAATCATCTACCTGTGACTTGCCCCAGCGAGGTACGCGCCATGAAAACCGTTGCCCTTTCCAGCCTGCTGTTTCTGACCTGCGCTCAATCGGCGGTGGCCGTGTCGATGGTCGACCTGAGCGTCCAGGGCCAGATCATTCCCCGCGCCTGTACGCCGCAGTTATCCGGCAGTGGCCTGATCGACTACGGCAAGATTTCCCGCCAAGACTTGAATCTGGAGCAAGGCACGCGTCTGCCGCTCAAAACCCTGCAGGTCAGCATCGACTGCAACGGGCCCAGCCGCTATGCCTTGCGCATGCGCGACAACCGCGACGGGTCGGCCACGGTCAACAGCGAAATCTACTACGGCCTGGGATTCGACACGGCGGGCAATCGGCTCGGCCTCTACTCCATGAGCTTCGACCCGCGCCAGACCCAGGCGGACAGCAGCGCGCAGATTTACGGCACCGAGTCCACCACCGGCGGCCTGGGCTGGCGCACGGCCAACCTGAACCCTGTCGACATCGGCGCCACCAGCTACCTGGGTTTCACCGACACCGAGGGCAGTACCGCCGGGCCGACGGCAATCGCCACCCTCAACACCACCGTGCAGATCCGCACGGTTATCAATGCCCGGCAGAACCTGGACTTGAGCGTTGAAACCGACCTCGATGGCTCGGCGACTCTGGAAGTGGTGTACCTCTAGAGTCTCTCGCTGGCGACGTGAACATAACGGGCGCGCCCGGCACCGAGGCCAGCGATGATCGCCCCCACACCCAGCAGCGCGAAAATCCAGCCGGTTGCCGCCCAGCCACCGGTCCAGTCGTGTACCAGACCGACCGCCAGCGGGCCGAGGGACGCCAGGGTGTAGCCGACGCCCTGGGCCATGCTCGACAGGTTGGCGGCCACATGGGCGTCGCGTGAGCGCAGCACGATCAGGGTCAGCGCCAGGCTGAACGTACCGCCCTGCCCCAGGCCCAAGACAATCGCCCAGCCCCACAGGCCGTCGAGCGGCGCATACAGGCAACCGAACAGGCCGCCGAGGGTCAGCAGCATCACCACCACAATGGCCAGGCGCTGATCCTTGCCGCGGGTGGCCAGCCACGGTGCCGCAAGGGAACTGGCCAGTTGCACGATCACCGATCCCGACAGCACCAGCCCGGCCTGGGTCGCGCTCAAGCCACGGTCGATCAGGATCGACGGCAGCCAGCCAAACACGATGTAGGCCAGGGAGGATTGCAGGCCCATGTACAACGTCACTTGCCAGGCCAGGGGATCACGCAGCAAACCGCGCACCCGATAGGCCACTTGATGGCTACCCTGTTTCTGTCCGACCTGAGGCAACCAACATAGCGCCGCCAGCAGTGCCGGCACCATCCAGAAGCCCAGGCCGATTTTCCAGCTGTCGCCAAAATGCTGGCTCAACGGCACCGTAGCCCCGGCGGCGAGCGCCGCGCCCAGGCACAGGGCCATGGTGTAGACACCGGTCATGACCCCTGCATGCCGGGCGAAATCACGCTTGACGATCCCGGGCAACAGCACGCCGATGATGCCGATGCTGGCCCCGGCCAGCAGGCTGCCGGCGAACAGCCCGACAGCGCCCAACGAACTGCGCAGGATGATCCCCGCCGCCAGTGTCAGCAAAATCCCCAGCACCACCCGTTCGGCGCCGAAGCGCCGGGCCAGGAACGGCGCCAGCGGCGCAAACAGGCCCAGGCACAGGACCGGCAGCGTCGTCAGCAACCCAGCCCTGGCCGCCGAGAGGCCGAGGCTTTCGGACACATCGTTGAGCAACGGCGCCATGCTCGACAATGCCGGGCGCAGGTTCAACGCCACCAGCACCAACCCCAGCAGCAACAGCCAGGCCCGATTGACGACCGGCTGACTGTGCTGCACCTGGTCATCATCGGCTTCGGCGTCGATCAGCAATTCTTCAAGTGCGTTTTCTGGGCGGGGCATGGTGCTCTCGGGTTCAAGGCGGGATTGTGCGCGAGAGAGCCATGGTAATGCCCTGCACTACCTTGTGGCGAGCGGGCTCGCCACAGTGGGGGGTGGGTTAATGCAGGATCTGGCTCAGGAACAACCGGGTCCGGTCGTTCTGCGGGTTGTCGAAGAAATCGTTCGGCGCCGCCTGTTCGACGATTTCGCCCTTGTCCATGAAGATCACGCGGTTGGCCACGGTGCGCGCAAAGCCCATCTCGTGGGTCACGCAGAGCATGGTCATGCCGTCTTCGGCCAGGCCGATCATGGTGTCGAGGACTTCCTTGACCATCTCCGGGTCGAGGGCCGAGGTCGGCTCATCGAACAGCATGATCTTGGGCTTCATGCACAACGCCCGGGCAATCGCCACGCGCTGTTGCTGGCCGCCGGACAATTGCCCCGGAAACTTGTGGGCCTGCTCCGGGATGCGCACGCGCTCCAGGTAGTGCATGGCAATTTCCTC
>Ga0265296_1003283_pt1 | contig 15215 bp, 20 predicted proteins | sample MunlanPumphouse1_FD_189073 | JGI IMG/M metagenome (GOLD analysis project Ga0265296, IMG submission 189073) | Groundwater microbial communities from a municipal landfill in Southern Ontario, Canada - Pumphouse #1 | ecosystem: Environmental > Aquatic > Deep subsurface > Groundwater | place... | reverse complement strand
ATTGAAAAAAACTTTTAATTTAGTTTTGGTGTGGATTTTTATAGCTGTTGTGTTTGGATTTCTATATTACTTTCTTCCTGGAGAATTGATTAATTCAAGAACTGGAGAACCTGTAACAGACATATTTGATTTCATATATTTTAGTTTTGTTACAATCTTAACCATAGGATATGGAGATATAACTGCGATTGGTTTTATAAGAGTCTTGACTGCAATAGAAGGTTTGATAGGCTGGATTTTGTTTGGATTAATTGTGTATAAGGTTGTTTCAGTTAAAGAAGATGTAATCCTTAGAGAAATACATAAATTATCAAATGATCAATATTTAAGCAGAATAAGAAATTTCCTTTTCATATCAAATACAAATCTTGTGAGATTTTTTAAAGACGTTCAATCGAAAAAGATAACAAAAGATTCAATAATATATGAATTGAGTGTAATATCAACCACATTAAAATCAAACATAGACGATACAACAAGATTTTTACTTATGAATAAAGATTCTGTGACTGGAGAAATGGAAGAGGAAGAAATTCTCCTTCTTATTAATGCTGTTAATTTGTGCATGGCAAATTTTGTAAATGCTCTTGAAGTACTTCCAAAACATGAAAGAGATTATGCTCTCTATGAAAATATAAACAGGATAGTTGAATCTGGAAAAAAGATGTACAATTATTATAACATTCATATGAAAAGCAAAAAAAGAATAGAGGATTTAAAAATGCTTTATACTCAACTTGAAGATTTTGGAAGAAAATATTAATAGAAATGAAAAATAGAAATGTTGGGTGGTTAATAAGAAGTAGAAAATTAAAATGAAAACGCAATCATCAGAATACTATATATCGGAAATAAAAAGATTGAAAGCAGAAAAAAATGCAATCATTCTCGCACACTATTACCAGACAGGAGATATTCAGGATATTGCTGATTTTGTCGGAGACAGTCTTGCACTCTCACAAAAAGCAGCATCAAATAATGCCGACATAATACTTTTTGCAGGTGTGAAGTTTATGGCAGAAACAGCTAAAATCTTGGCACCTGATAAAAAAGTACTTCTTCCCGATATGAATGCAGGTTGTTCTCTGGCAGACTCATGTACAGCAGTTGATTTTGAAAAATTCATTAAGGAAAACCCCAGAAGAACAGTTGTCTCATATGTTAACACTACTGCCGAAACTAAAGCATTGTCTGATATAATATGCACATCATCAAATGCAATTCAAATAGTTGAATCACTTCCTCCTGAAGAAAAAATAATCTTTGCTCCTGACCGCAACCTTGGGAATTATGTTCTTAATAAAACAGGACGTGATATAGTTATCTGGAATGGTACATGCCATGTGCATGAAGAATTTTCACTGGAAGCTATCCTGAGATTGAAAAAAGAAAACCCTGATGCGAAAATTATAGTTCATCCTGAATGCGAACTGCCTGTAAGGATGGTTGCAGATTATATTGGCTCTACTTCCTCATTATTGCAATTCACGAAGAAAGACAATGGAAAATGCTATATTATAGCAACAGAAGCGGGTATAATTCATCAGATGAAAAAGGAAAACTCGAGTAAGACTTATATTCCTGCACCACCAAGAGATTCAACTTGTGGTTGCAGCGAATGCAGTTTTATGAAGCTTATAACAATGGAAAAAATATTTAATTGTCTTGCACACGAAAAACCTAAGATTATTGTAGATAAGAATGTCCTTCTCAAAGCACAGAAGCCTATAAGAAGAATGATGGAAATATCTGAAAAACTTGGTCTTTAAAGCATGAAACGGATGTACTGCAGTGAACTTACAACAAACGCTTTAAGAAAAGCTATTGAAGATTATAAAAAGAGGAAAGAGTTAAAAAGGAGGAAAGATGAAGAGCGAACATGGAAAATAAAAATGTCGGATTGCTAATTATTGGAATTGCACTTGTAATTGGAATTATTATATGGATTTTCAATTCAGCTCTTGTGACTATAGTAGGAACAACTTGTACCCATGGTCCTTCTTGTACAATGTACGATACAATAAAAACACAAACTTGGCTAAGCTTATCCATCGCAGGAATTATTTTAATAATAGGATTGTTTATAACATTCATAAAACCTAAAGAAAAGATTATTATAAAGACTATAAAAGAGAAAAGAGAAAAGAAAGACTATTCCTCTCTTGATAAGGATGAGAAAAAAGTTATTGATTTGTTATTAAATGAGGGAAATGCAATATTCCAAGCTTCTTTAATGGAAAAACTTGAAATTGGGAAAGTTGGAGTAACACGATTACTTGATAAATTAGAAGCAAAACAATTGATTGAGAGAAAGAGAAGGGGAATGAATAATATTGTTGTTTTGAAGGATTGATTCTTATGAGAAGATAATTATCTTGGTAAAATCATAATATTGTTCAACTATTTGCTCAAGTAAGATGTAGACTATCGGCTAACTTCAGTAGGATATTATAAAAACCCAATATAAAATAACTGTTACAGATAATTAAAAAAATAAATTAATTATTAATTTTGTTGGGGGATTTGGATTAGATTAAATTTTTATATGTAACTAGTTTCTCCAAACCGCATATAAACATCTTTTTTTTTATGAAATCTATGAAAAGAATATTTAAGATAAAAGGAATGACTTGCAACTCGTGTGCAATGCTCATAGAAAAATCACTTAAGGATAAAGTTAATAGCGTATCTGCAAGTTTTTCAAAAGAAGAAACAGAAGTAGATTTTGATGAAAATAAAATCTCTGAAAAAGAGATTATAAAAGAAATTGAAAAACTTGGTTATGAGTGTGATGTTTCTAAAATAATTGGTATTGAAACAGATAGGAAAAATTTAATTAATAAAAGAAAAGAATTAAAGGATATGTTCTTGAGAGAAGAAATTTCTTCTGCAGAATATGAGAGATTAAGGGAGAAAGTTGAAACAGATATAATTAAACTTGATGAAGAAGAGGAAAAATCAAAGGAAGATAATGAAAAAGTTAAAATTTCAAAAGAAGTTACAAAAGAAAAAAATTTCTTCTCAAACTATAGCACTTCCAATAAAATAGGTTTTGTTTTTGCTATTCTCTCTTTTCTCTTATTAATATTTGTACTATTTCATTTCTTTATAGGAAATATTAAAATTCCAGAAGTTGCATTGCCAGAAATAGGTGACAAAGCGGGATTAGGATTGTTATTTTTAGTAGGAATATTAACTGGATTTCATTGTGTTTCAATGTGTGGGGGTTTTGTTGTTTCATATACTGCTAAAAATGCTTTGAATGGTCATAAAAGCTATAAACAGCATTTTGCCTACGGAAGTGCAAAAGTTATATCTTATACAATTATTGGGGGTGTATTTGGATTAATTGGAGGAATACTTGCGTTTAGTATTGGACTTAGAGCAGGAGTTGCAATATTTGCAGGAGTATTTATGATATTTTATGCATTAAGCATGTTTGGACTTAAATTCTTTAGAAGATTTCAATTAAATCCTAAATTTTTAACAAAATTTACTATGAAAGCCTCAGCAAATGCAAAAGGCCCATATAAAGGTCCAATAGTTACAGGATTATTGAATGGTTTATTTATTGCATGTGGCCCGCTTCAAGCAATGTATCTTTATGCTGCAGGAACGGGAAGTTTTGCAAATGGTGCAACCGCGTTAGCTGTTTTTGGATTAGGAACTCTTCCAATAATGATTGGATTTGGAGCATTTGCTTCTGTAATAAGCCATAAAACAACTAAGAAAATATTGAAGATATCTGCAGTAATCGTTCTCATATTGGGATTAATAATGTTGAATAGAGGATTATCTATGGCTGGAAGTCAATATAGTTTTTCAGCAATTCAATCAAAAATAGCTGGAAATTCGGCTACAGGAGGAACAAATGCAGTTTTAATAGGAGATGTTCAAGAAATAAATATGGATGTATCTGCTTCTGGATATTCACCAAATTCTTTTGTATTAAAGAATGGTATTCCTGTTAAGTGGAATGTCAATGTAAAACAATTAACTGGATGCAATCAAGAATTAATATTAAGACAATATGGAATTGATAAAAAATTGAAGGCTGGTTTAAATGTTATTGAGTTTACTCCAGACAAAGAAGGAGTAATTCAATTTAGTTGTGGAATGGGAATGCTCAAGGGAAGCTTTATTGTAACTGAATCAGGGACTGCAAGTCAAGAAGAAATTAAGGCTGCAACGCCTTCAAAAGGAATGCAATGTGGCGGGCCAAGTGGTGGGGGCTGCGGTTGCGGAGGATAATCAAATGGCATATGGATGTTTTGGATATGGAATGATGAATGGAAACTATGGTTATGGTTGGATGTTATTTAGTTGGTTAATCGGATTATTAATAATTTTTGGACTTGTTTTATTTATAATATTGATAACTAGGAAAGTACAAGATGATACTGAAAAACACGACAGGAGAAAAAGATGAAAAAAATATATAAAATTGAAGGAATGCATTGTGAAAGCTGCAAAAAAATTATAGAAATGGAATTAGAAGATAAAGTCAATAAAATTTCTGTTAATCTTAAAGAAAATAATGCTGAAGTAGATTTTGATGAAAAGAAAATTAATGACAAGCAAATTGCAGAATTAATAATTAAATTAGGATACAAAGTTAGAAGATAAAATGGTAGAAAGAGCAAGATGTAATATATGCAATAGAGAATTTAAAGATGAAGGTGGCTTAGCAATGCATAATTCTGCTGTGCATAAAAATGCAGTTATTGATGAGCAAAAAAATAAAAGCAATAAATTATTTTTAATATTTGTTACCTTTTTTGTACTGGCAGTGATTGGAATAATAGCATACTCTTCTTTGACAGGAGCTTCTGGAAGCATAAATGGCAACATTATAGAAAAACAGATAGACAACGGCGGAAATATTCAGAAAATTAATATTGGATTTAAAAGTAATTATTATCCCAATACGATTACAGTAAAGGAAGGAATTCCTGTTGAAATAACTCTTGATAGCAGTGTTGGAGGATGTTACAGATCATTTAAAATACCTGAATTGGGGGTTTCTAAATATTCATCTAATCCTCCAGATACAATAAATTTTACTCCAAATAAAAAGGGAACTTTTAGGTTTCAATGTAGTATGGGCATGGGAACCGGGACAATAATTGTGGAGTAATTAAATATATTAAAAGGAGGTAAAAATACAAAATGAAAAAAATACTTGTGACAATAGCAGTAATAGCAATCTTGCTAATAGCAGGGATATTTGTTATAAAATCAAGCACAGGAAATACAATAAAGGAATCTGAAGTAAAAGAATTTCAAGTGAAAGCGTTTAGATTTGGGTATTCTCCAGATATAATTGAAGTAAACAAAGGTGACAAGGTTAAGATAATTATTGAGAATACAGATACTTTGCATGGAATAAGAATACCTGATTTAGGAATCAAGGGAAAGGATGTTTTAGAGTTTACAGCAGATAAACAAGGAGAGTTTACTTGGTATTGTACTAATATGTGCGGACAAGGACATATGCAAATGCAAGGAAAGCTGATTGTCAAATAGAATGTATTATATTGCTATTTTAAACAGCCTAAACATTTAAATACTTGAACAATTGCTCAACTATCATGAAAAAAATACAGATCGAATCAGAGAAAAAGATAATGCAATTTTTTTCTAGCTTAGCTGATAAAACAAGACTTCATATACTATTAAGCATAGCAGAAAAGCCAAAAACAGTTAATGAAATATATGATTTTGTCGGAAGAGATAAAATGACTCTCTCTGCAATTTCACACCAATTAAAACAATTAAATGATATGAATATAATCACATTTGAAAAAAGAGGAAGAGAAAAATACTTTGAATTATCTGATAAATTCTGCTGGTGTATCTTAAGAGATGCATTTTCACAGTTTGATACTAATATTAAAATTAAATGCAAGAAATGTGAAAATTATAAGGGGCATAAATAAAATGAAAAACTTAGAACAAAAAAATAAAGAATTTTTTGATAAAATTGCAGGATATTACGACAAAATAATTTTTAAAAATTTTCTATTAAACCTCGTCAAAAAAGCAGTTAAATTTGTTGATGTTAAGAAAAAATCAAAAATCTTAGATGCTGGGTGTGGAACAGGGAATTTATTAAAAATATTAGAAGACGAAAATAAAAACCTTGAATTATATGGAGTTGATATTTCAGAAGAAATGCTGAAAATTGCAAAGAAAAAAATAGAAAATGCAAAAATAAAATTAGAAGCTGTTGAAAGACTCAGTTTTAAAGAAAATTATTTTGATTATGTTTTCAGTGTGGATGCTTTTCATCATTACTATAATAGCAAGTTAGTTATGAAAAACTTCTACAGAGTTTTAAAGAAAGATTGTTATCTTGCAGTAGTTGATTTTAGCTTTGGCATCCTTCTTAATAAAATATTTAATAAGATTGAGCCAGGAAACAATGAAATGCATACTGCATTAGAATTTAAAGAATTATTTAAAAAATATAAATTTAAAGATATTAGACAAAAAAGGCTTGGATTATTTAGTATTCTGACTATTGGGAAAAAATAAAATGAAAAAAATAACATTGGACATATCTGGAATGCATTGTGCAAGTTGTTCAACTCTAATTAATAATAGGTTAAAAAAAGAATCTGGAGTATCTTATGCAAATGTAAATCTAACAACAGAAAAAGCAAGCGTAGATTTTGATGAAAACAAAACTAATGAAAAGAAAATAATAGGCATAATAGAAAGTTTAGGCGATTATAAGGCAAGAATAATGAATAAAGATATTAATACGCAAGATTATGAAACCAAAAAAAGAGAAAAACATTTGAAAAAAATTAAAAATACTTTTTTGTTTAGTTTGGCATTTGCAATTCCCGCATTTTTAATTGGAATGGTATTTATGTGGATAGGAATAGAAGTTCCTTATTCTATTTATATATTATTTTTATTAGCAACACCAGTTCAATTTATTGTTGGATGGGATATATACAAAAGTGCATTTGGCGCTTTAAAAAATAAATCTGCCAATATGGATACATTAATAGCAATAGGAACAAGCGCGGCTTACTTCTATAGTGTTTATGTCATATTTTTTAATCCAATGGAAAGCCAATATTTTGAAGCAGCTGCAATTTTGATAACTTTTGTTATGTTGGGAAGATATCTTGAAGCTATCGCAAAAGGAAAAACAAGTGAAGCAATAAAAAAACTAATGAATCTCTCTCCTAAAATAGCTACAGTAATAAGAAATGGAAAAGAACAAAAAATTTCTATTGATGATGTGATTTTGGGAGATATAATTATTGTTAAGCCAGGAGAAAAAGTTCCTGTTGATGGAATAATAATTGAAGGTCAAAGTGCAATTGATGAATCAATGATAACAGGGGAAAGTATGCCTGTAGAGAAAAAGAAAAATGATATGGTGATTGGAGCTACAATAAACAAGCACGGAAGTTTTAAATTCAAGGCAACAAAAGTAGGAGCAAATTCAACACTAGCACAAATTATTAAACTAATTGAAGATGCCCAAGGAAAAAAAGCTCCAATCCAAAGATTTGCCGATAAAATTTCTGCTTATTTTGTTCCTACAGTTATAGCTATTGCAATTATTGCATTTTCTATATGGTATTTTGTTGTGGGGCAGACATTTTCTTTTGCTTTAATTATTGCAGTCTCTATTCTTGTTATTGCATGTCCCTGTGCCTTGGGGCTTGCAACACCTACAGCAATAATGGTTGGAACAGGGAAAGGTGCTGAAAAAGGAATTCTAATAAAAGGCGGAGATGCTTTGGAAACAGCCCATAAATTATATGCAATTGTCTTTGATAAAACAGGAACATTAACTCAAGGAAAACCGGAAGTAACAGATATAATTACAACTGGAAAAATAAGTGAGAATGAAATATTAAAATTGGCGGCAAGTGTGGAAAAAAACAGTGAACACCCTCTTGCACAAGCAGTTGTTAATAAAGCAATTGAAAAAAAAATAAAATTGGAAATTGTGAAGAACTTTAAAGCAATTCCTGGACATGGTGTTGAAGGAACATTAAAAGGAAAGAAAATAATTGTAAGCAAACCCGAGCATGCAAAGAAGATTACTAATCTCGAGGGGATTGAAGAAAAGATAAAAAAATTAGAAGAAGATGGAAAGACTGTTGTTGTTTTAATATATAATAAAAAAGTTTACGGATGCATTGCAATAGCAGATACTATTAGAGAAGATTCTGTTCAAGCAGTTAAAGATTTGCAAAAAGAAAAAATATTTGTCTATATGATTACAGGAGATAATAAAAGAACTGCAAATGCAATTGGAAAGCAATTAGGAATAAATCATATTATATCTGAAGTTTTACCACAAGATAAAGCAAACGAAGTAAAAAAACTTCAAAAAAATGGAAAGGTTGCAATGGTTGGTGATGGTATTAACGATGCGCCTGCACTTGCACAAGCAGATATAGGTATTGCTATTGGTTCTGGAACAGATGTCGCAATGGAGACAGGAAATATTGTATTAATGAATAATAAAACAACTGATGTTGCAAGAGCGATTAAATTAAGTAAGATAACAATTAGAAAGATAAAGCAAAATATGTTCTGGGCATTATTCTATAATTCTTTAGGAATTCCAATTGCTGCAGGCGTGTTATACTCTTCTACAGGTTGGTTATTATCACCAATAATTGCTGGAGGAGCAATGGCTTTGTCATCAGTTAGTGTTGTTCTAAATACATTGTTGATGAAGAGGGAAAAAATATGAAATAGATTGGAAACCAAGATGAATAAAAAAATATTATTATTTATATTTGCACCAATTTTTGCTTTAATTATATTATCTCAACCTGTTTTAGCACATTGCCCATTATGCACAATTGCTGCAGGAGCAGGAATAGGCGTGGTGAGAAGTATAGGGCTTGATGAGAGCATTGTAGGATTGTTTTTGGGAGCATTTATTGCTTCTATGGGGTTTTGGTTTAATAATTTATTAAAGAAAAGAAAAATAAAGATTCCATTTCAGGGATTCTTAGTTGTGTTTGCATCATTTTTATTTACAATTATTCCTCTTTATTTGGCAGGGATTATAAGAAATTTTGAAGTTGTCAAATCATTGCCTGAATTGTCTATGTTTGGTTTAGGGGTATTTGGAATTGATAAATTGCTCTTTGGAACAATTATAGGAGTTGTTTTTGTTGGGCTTTCTTTTAATTTTAGCAACTATGTTAAGAAAAAGAAGGGCAAAGTTATATTCCCTTATCAGGGAATTATATTTATGATTATTACTTTGATAATATTGTCGGAGGTTTTCTGGATAATAAATAGATAAGATGGAGATAAATGATAAAAATTTAATAAAAATAATAGAAAAAATGAAAGAAAAAACTGGTTTAGACTTGTCTTTAGGGGAAGACCTTTCAATTGCTTTAATGAATATTATAAGTTTAGAAGAACATTTTTTGTTAAGTTATATGAAAACTCAAGATGAAAAATTCTTAGAGTTCCTTGAACAAACAAGAGAAGTAAGAAAAAGATTGCTGGCAAGAATAGTAATAAAGGAAAAAGGAGACTATAGTGAAAAATGGTGCATAAGCAAGCATTTACTTTCTACATCAATGAGATTGATTGAGGTTGGAACAAAATATCTTCATGATGGGAAAAAGAAAGAAGCCAAAGAATCATTTGATGATGCTTTCAATTTTTACAGTTTATTTTGGGTAATTAGTGGGGTTGCTGACTCCAAGAGAGATAAAATTAATCCTGACAAATCAAAGATTTCACAATTAATTAAAAAAATGTTAGATTGCTGCAAGGAGTAAAAATGAGAAATAAATGGATAATTAGCCTTGGAATTTTTATTATAATGACTTTATTAACTTTTTTTGTGTTTGGAATTTCTCCTACAAAAGACAACCCATATAATCTTCCAGCTTATGCTTTTATAAATAATGAAGCTAAAGAAGCTTATTTGTACGCAAAAGAAAATTCTGATGCTTTAAACGGAGTAAATTGTCATTGTGGCTGTATGAAAGTAGTTCATGATGGAAGAGTGCATTCAAGAGGACTTCTTGATTGTTTTATAAAACCGAATGGAGAATTTGACAGCCATGGAGCTAGCTGTGAAATGTGCTATGTGGATGCTTTAGAAGTTAAACAATTAGTGCAGGAAGGAAAAACAAAGGAGGAAATCAAAAAATATATTGATTCTAAATACATTTAATATGGAAGACGAAATTAAATCAGAAAAGAAGAGCACAGAATCAAATGTAAATATATGGCAAATATCAACAATAATATTGGGTATTTCCGTATTAATTTTATTGTTTATGGCATTTAAGGGAGAAGATACAGGGGTGTCTGGAAAGGTTATTTCAGGTGATGACGCAGGAAAAAGCTTAGTTCAATTTTTAAATCAACAAACAAATGGAGGTGTTGAATTTGTTTCATCTACTGATAAGGGTTACTTATATGAAGTTAAGGTAAAATATCAAGGTCAAGAGATACCAGTTTATACAACCAAAGATGGTAAATATTTTATTCAAAGCGCAACTTCTTTAACAGATCAACCCGTTATGGGAAAGAATATAGATAATTCTAACACAAATCCTAGTTCTCCTCAAGAAATTGCTAAATCTGATAAGCCTATTGTAGAGGCTTTTATATTTTCATATTGTCCTTATGGTCTGCAATTTGAAAAAGCACTTTTCCCAGTTTATGATTTATTAAAAGATAAGGTTGATTTCAGAATCGTAGCAATTGGTGCTATGCATGGAGAATATGAAAAGACAGAATCATTAAAACAAATTAGCATTGAGAATTTGTATGATAGAGATAAATTATTCTCATACTTAAAAGAATTTAATATAAACAGAGATATTGGCTCTTGCAAAGGAGATGAAACTTGCTTGAGTAATTATCTTTCAGACATTTACAAAGAACTATCTATTGATAAGACAAAAATTGAAAATTATATGAAAAGTAATGCTGAAAATATATATAACGAACAAAATGCAAGAGCAAGTAATTTGGGAATTGGAGGTTCCCCTACTTTTGTAATTAATGGTGAACAAGTTCAAGTTAACAGAATCCCAAATTCAATAAAAGAAGCTGTTTGCGACGCATTTATTACTAAACCCGAAGAATGTAATGTTTCACTCTCAACTCAATCTGCTAGTGCAGGATTTGGGTAGGGATTTAATTAAATAAAATGGAGGATAAATGACAAAAAGAAATTTAATAATACCTGCTGTGATAATGGGATTAGTTTTAATCCTTGGTTTAACATTTTGGTATGTCTCCTCAAATCAAACACAAAAAGTTTTACCGAATGGTCAAACTGAAATTGTTAAGCTTTCTTCATCTCCAACTGGACAATATAATCCAAGTGAGATAAGAGTAAAAGCTGGGACAAATGTCAGAATTGAAGGAGATATAGAAACTCTTATTGGTGGAATGGATACTGTTGTGATAAAAGATTATGGAATTAGTAAGAAAATATCTCAAAACGACAATGTAATTGAGTTTGTTGCAGACAAGCCTGGAGAATATGAAGTAAGATGTGCTAATTATATGGGCAATGCTAAATTAATTGTAGAATAAATATTATAAATAAAAAGGACAAGATTAGTCTGAATATTTGTTATATATTACAGCAAAAAGCCACCCGAATATAAATCCTATTGCACCAAGTGCAATACTTCCTATAATGCCTTCTGCGATATTCGTAGTTGTTCTTATAAGAGACAAACCTATTCCATGAAAGAATAGATTAAAAAATCCGATAGTTGAATCTCCAAATAATAAAATTGCCAAAAGGCATAGAATAGATAAAATAAATACTATCGTTCCTGTTGCAATTCCAATTGCCTTCGAATCTAATTTTTGTTTAGAACTCATTTCATACCTCCTTACTATATGTAATAAATCTATTTATTTTAAATCTTTCTTTTTAACGAGTAATACCAATATTTAATAATTATATTTTCTTGAGAATGTTATAAATAAAATGAAGAATCATTCAGAACATATGCATGAAAATATGCAACATAATGAACAAACAAAGCATGAATCAGAAGATGACAGGCATAAGGGACATTTAACAGCAGATTTTAAAAAAAGGTTTTTTATATCATTAATTATTACAATTCCAATACTTTTACTCTCTCCAACAATTCAAGGTTTATTGAAATTTTCTTTAACTTTCCCAGGAGATAAATTTGTGATTGTAATACTTGCATCAATTGTTGCAATATATGGAGGAATGCCTTTTTTTATTGGTGCTATAAGAGAAATAAAAAGAAGAGATTTTGGGATGATGGTTTTAGTTTCTTTAGCTGTTTTATTTGGATATATTTATAGCCTTGGAACAACATTTTTGTTTGAAGCACCTGACTTTTATTGGGAAATATCAACATTAGTTGTGTTTTTATTATTTGGTCATTGGATGGAGATAAAAGCTGTTAATAGTGCCTCTGGTGCTCTTGGAGAATTAGCAAAGTTAATTCCTAAAAAAGCTAATCTCATTAAGGGAAAGAAAATAATTGAAATTAGCACTGATGAATTAAAAGTTGATGATATTGTTCTTGTAAAACCAGGAGAGAAAGTTCCAATTGACGGGGTAGTTATTGAAGGGGAGACAAGCGTTAATGAGTCAATGATTACTGGAGAATCAAAGCCCATATCTAAATCAAATGGAGATAAAGTTATTGGGGGGAGCATTAATTTTGATGGAAGTATAAAAGTAAAGATATCAAAAATAGGGAAAGATACAACATTAAATCAAATTGTTGAGTTGGTAAAACAAGCTCAATTATCAAAACCAAAAACTCAAAGACTAGCCGACAGAGCCGCAAATTATTTAACAATTTCTGCTATAATAATAGGGACTTTAGCATTTATTTTTTGGTTTTTTATTGCAAATCAACCTTTAGTTTTTGCAGTAACAATAACAATTACAATAATTGTCATAGCTTGTCCTCATGCTTTGGGTCTTGCTATTCCTGTTGTTACAAGCATTTCAACAACCCTTGCAGCTAAAAATGGAATGCTTATAAAAGACATGTCCGCAATTGAAACAGCAGAACATATTGATTATGTAACTTTTGATAAAACCGGAACACTTACTAAAGGAGTATTTGAAGTAACAGACATTATTGGGGATAAGAAAACTTTAGAATATGCTGCATCTGTTGAATTTCATTCAGAGCATATAATTGGAAAAGGAATAATAAGAAAAGCAACGGAGAAAAAGATTAAAATAATTCAGGTTAGAAATTTTAAAGCTATTCCTGGAAAAGGCGCCATTGGAAAAGTAAATAATTTGAATATTTATGTCGGGAATATTGCATTAATTAAACAATTTAAAATAAGAAATGATTTTAAAGATAATTCAGATAAATTGGCATCTCAGGGAAAAACAGTTGTTTATGTTGCTAATAATGTGAAAGTATTGGGATTAATAGCTTTATCAGATGTAATAAGAGAAGAAGCTAAAGAAGCGATTGAACAGTTGAAGCAAATTGGAATAAAGACTGCGATGCTTACAGGAGATAATAAACAAGTGGCGGATTATATTTCTAAAGAATTGAGAATTGATACATATTTTGCAGAAGTTCTCCCAGAAGATAAAGTTAACAAAATAAAAGAATTGCAAAAATTGGGAAAAGTTGCAATGGTTGGAGATGGAGTTAATGATGCTCCTGCTTTAACACAAGCAGATATTGGGATTGCTATAGGGGCTGGAACTGAAGTTGCTATACAATCTGCAGAAGTTATATTAGTAAAAAATAATCCATTAGATGTTGTAAAATTAATAAGGCTGAGCAGAGAAACAAAAAAGAAAATGAGACAAAATTTGTGGTGGGCTGCAGGATATAATATTCTTGCCATTCCTGTTGCTGCAGGGGTTCTTTATCCCATTGGAATTACTTTAAGACCAGAATGGGGAGCATTAATTATGGCTGCATCGTCAATTATAGTTGTATGGAATTCTTTAATGTTAAAGAAATTTAAGTAATTAAATTAGTCTTTAATTGTTTTTAAAAATTTTGTGGACCAAAAACTTAAAAGCCCAAATTCCTTCTCTCAAAGAATATGAAAAAAATATCAAAAAAGAAATGGATGTGGATAGCAATTGTTATTATTTTAATAATAGGATTATTCTTTTTGATGAAACCTGCATTTACAGGGAAAAGTGTTGAAAAATTGAAATTGGATGAATTTGCTCAATACTTAACTAATTCTAATGTAACAATGTACGGAACTTCTTGGTGTTCTCATTGTCAAAATCAAAAGAAATTATTTGGAAAATCATTTCAATATATTGATTATATTGATTGTGATAGAGAAAGTGAAGTTTGTGCTTTAGAGGGAATAGAAGGATATCCTACATGGAAAATAAATGGAATCAGTTATCCCGGAGAACAATCTCTTCAAAGATTATCTCAATTAACAAATTATACACTGAATTAAACTACATAATGAGTATATTCTCTTTTAATCATATTTAAAAACAGTTTTAACATATATTTATTATGGCAAACACGAGGTGGTTGAAATGGGGAATGTTTTTTTCTGTCGTTTTATTCATTGTGATATACCTATTAATTTACAATAAAGTTGTGAATGGTCCAACGCCAATAATATTAAAACTTGGAAATATGGATGTTTCTTTTTTAGGAGTGTTTTTTTCTAATATTAAAAATGTTATACTTTCTTCATTAGTTATAGGGTTTCTATTGGGAATAATAGCTAGAGCAAGTTCTAGAAGAAGGTATTATACTCCAAATCCAAATCAACTTATGAGAAATTAAAAAACTTTAAATTCTCTCATATTCTTATTTATACATGCAAAGGGTGATAAAAGCTTCTGGATTGGGAGAGAAGTTTAGTTCTCAAAAAATTTATAATACTATTCTTGAAGCTGGAGGTTCTGCAAAACTTGCTAGAGGAATTGTAGATGTTGTAAAAAGGAGATATCATGAAGATATAACCACACAAGAGATTCTTGAAATTATACTCTATGAACTTAAATCTTTTCCAGATATACGCGCAAGATATGACTTAAAGAGAGCGATAATGGCTCTTGGACCAAGTGGATTTCCTTTTGAACAATTTTTTGGAGATGTATTAAAATATTATGGATATGAAACAAAAGTTGGGAATTTCATTAAAGGAAAAATAATTACCCATGAAGTGGATATTATTGCCAAAAAAGAAAAGAGTTATATGATTGAATGCAAATATCA
>Ga0265296_1003282_pt1 | contig 15216 bp, 14 predicted proteins | sample MunlanPumphouse1_FD_189073 | JGI IMG/M metagenome (GOLD analysis project Ga0265296, IMG submission 189073) | Groundwater microbial communities from a municipal landfill in Southern Ontario, Canada - Pumphouse #1 | ecosystem: Environmental > Aquatic > Deep subsurface > Groundwater | place... | reverse complement strand
TGGCACAGTCTCACAAGGGGGAGGGTATCTCAATTGGCGCAACATTCTGGAAAAACAAAAGATAGATAGTTACCACTGAAAAACCCCTCTGTCCATACCATATATTGTAGTTGCCCGATTTATCGGGCCCAATAAATTGGGCAACTACAGGAGTTTTTCAGCGTTAACTAGATAGATTAGAAGATAAAACTTTTGACAGAACGCCAGAGCGGGGAAGATGAATAAATATGTTTCAATCCACGCCCCCGCGCGGGGAACAACACTACCTGTTATAATGCAGGAATAGTAGAGCCGGTTCATCCCCACGTGTGTGGGGAACGTTTATCCGACGATGAGCCATATGTGATAACTATCGGTTCATCCCCACGTGTGTGGGGAACGTGCGAGCCTGGCTCTGTGCTCCTCGATTCTCGACGGTTCATCCCCACGTGTGTGGGGAACGTTCTACAGGTTTAGGCGACCCGATAGAAGAAGACGGTTCATCCCCACGTGTGTGGGGAACGTAGTTCTGGTATAAGCTCAGCTTGTTTATAAGTCGGTTCATCCCCACGTGTGTGGGGAACGTGACTCTATCGCGAAGTTCCGGAATCGTATCGGCGGTTCATCCCCACGTGTGTGGGGAACGTGCGAGCCTGGCTCTGTGCTCCTCGATTCTTGTCGGTTCATCCCCACGTGTGTGGGGAACGTAAGCAATGTTTTTGGTACTGACGCGGGCTTGACGGTTCATCCCCACGTGTGTGGGGAACGTACTTCGGATTTCGCCATAAATGCCCACAAAATCAATTCTTTTGTTTTGAAACGCTTGGTAGCCAAAAAATGGGCCTACCAAATATCTCATTCATCTGCTTCTATTGAACTCTTACTCCCTATCGCTTCTTCCTCGGGAAAGAAAGAAACCAGTTTAATCCCATCCATTTCTACCGGAATCCGCCTGTTTTTTCCCAACGTTAAGAAATCAAACCCGGATTCCGTAGGGGCACCCCATATCATTACCGCGTTCCCTTCCCCTATCCCCGGTTTTACCTGTTCCCAAATCATTTCCCTGACCTTAACGGAGTATTCTCCTACATAAACCCCTGTTCTTGCTTCCAATAACCACACCGCCAACCTCCCCCTTAACCGCGGAGGAACATTTTCAACTACGATGACCAGCATCTTCAAGCCCTTCTTTTATAGGTATAGCTGGTTGTGAAGCCTCTTCCGGCGCAACTGGCACAGGAATCTCTCCCGCAGCTAAAATATCTTCTATAGCCGGGATGATACGCGACAAAAGGCGCGTGCTTCTAAATATCTCGCGGCAGGCGTAACGCACCGCCTGCTCAGGACGCGCCGGTTTTTGAGAAGCTGTCTGAAACGCCGCAGGAACAACCGTCTCGAACTTAAAAATATCGGCAATGTCATAAACAAACGATAACGGCTTGCCGGTATGCAAAAAACCTATCGCAGGAGCGTAGCCGGCAGCTAAGACCGCCGCTTCTGTTATGCCATAGAGGCAGGCGGTTGCCGAACTTAAACATCGATTAGCCAAGTCTCCTTTTTCCCATTCTGTTACATCGTAATTGCGTTCTTTCCACTGCACACCAAAACGCTTAGCAAAGAGAGCATACATTTTTCGCACGCGCGCGCCCTCTATGCCTCTTAATTGCTGAATACTTCTTTTCGCCGGCGGCTCATCATTAAACCGCATAGCGTACATTTTACGCACTACTTTTAAGCGCGCCTTTTCATCAAGAGCTAACTGCGCCTGATAAAGCAACCTATCTGAACGCGCGCCGCCGGGTTGGCCGGAAGAATACAGCCTTACCCCGGCTTCCCCAACCCAACAGATCAAACAACCGACACGCGCCGCAAGCGCTACCGCCGCATGGGATATCCGCGTCCCCGGCTCCAACATCAAACACGATACTCCCCCAATAGGGATATGCGTGCGAACGCCATTTACGTCTACCACCACAAAAGCGCCATCAAGCACATCAAGATTCCCCTTCTCAACAAAAACCATAGAGATTCGCTCTTTAATGGTTATAGGGGATAACTTTGGAAGCAATGGATTATTCCCTGTGGTCATGGGACATTAATCCCTGTCTTTCTGTTCAATTGTTTTAACATTTTTATTAATAACCAATAATTTCATCTGTGCGATCGCAATATTATTGAGTTTCCTTAATCGTTCCGGCTGCTTTTCCTTTTGGGAAATAAACAATGCGTTTAAATTCTCTAAATTGGATAAACAAATAAGCTGAGAAATATTCGCATAGTCTCGGATATTCCCTTTTTCCCCTTGATTTCTTTCTCTCCATTGCTTGGCGGTCATTCCAAACAATGCCATGTTTAAAACATCGGCCTCATTGGCATAAATCATATCTTGTTGTTCCTTTGTTAATTCATCGGGAATCAAATGCTCTTTGATCGCGTCCGTATGGATCACATAATTGATTTTTGCCAAATTCCGCTTAATATCCCAACCGAGTTGCTTTTGTTCCGCATCCTTCAAACGCTGAAACTCCTTGATTAAATACAATTTGAACTCAACTGAAATCCACGCCGCAAACTCAAACGCGATATCTTTATACGCGTATGTCCCTCCATATCGCCCCGGCTTTGAAATGATCCCGATTGCGTTTGTTCTCTCAATCCACTGCTTTGCTGTTAAAACAAAGCTGTTAAGCCCCGCTTGTTTTTTAAACCCCTCGAATTCGATGGGATTAAAATTTTTGTTATTCAACTGTTCCCATATGCCCAAAAATTCAATAGTATTGCGGTTCCTAAGCCAATTCTGAATGATATAATCTGTCCGTTTTGGATCCTTATATCTTGCCATATCAGTTAAACAAATAAAGTCTTCTCTTTGGGTAACAGACAACACAGTCACTGCTGTGCCCCGAACGTCGATTTTTGGCATTGATAAACCTCCTGTATTAAGAATACATTTTCAACTTATTTCATCGCTGCTCATTCTGCCTGACGCTTAATTATGGCGAATTCGCCGTAATTGATGCCCAAGAGCAAACCGGTAGTCTTTTGTAAGGACGTATAAACTATTCATATCCCGCATTTATTGCTCATATTTTTCGCACCAGCATCAAGCCGCAGCCGAAAGCTTTGGCGGATGATGCTGTGTTCCTTATAATGTTTGTACTCTTCTTGGAGAAAAAAGCCTCCGATCCGTAGCGAACGATACCGGTGTATCCGGAAGAGAATCACGTCCTTCGATAAAATTCGCGACTTCTTCCTGCCGTGTGAAAGATTCAATTGGCTTTTCGCCAATGAGAAGGCGCAATGCATCCTCACGCTTTTCTTTTGCAAGATATGGCAATTCGCCCCAATCCCCCTTCCAGCCAACAAGTAATGGAGCGGACGGAATACATGTTTTGCGCCCAAACCAGATACCCCATTTGGGATCAGCCAAAGCTCCAGCAATCTCCCCCAAAAGAACAATATCCCCTTCGAGCAGGATCCCAAAGGCTGCATCCGTTAAGTATTGACGATGGGTAATGTGACAAGGCTTAATATCTCCTTTAGCAGTTTTTGTATTTTGTACGGTGTGATAATCTTGTAATCGTCGAACCGGAAGGTCCTTTTTCTCCCCTGTCCGTGGAATAGCAATCGCGGTCATGCATACCTTTGTAAACTTACCCAAGAAATCCTTTTCTTCATCACTTCCACGCTCCCAGCCGAGTGCGGCACAACACATCCCGGCAATGGCGCTCTTGGTCGGCATCAAACCGGTATTGCGGCGGCTGTACTGGCTGTCGAATCCCCAAGATTGAAGCGGGCCTTCCAGGCGAAGGGCCAAAAAGCGTTTATCAGATGACATGTTTCACCATCCCATCAATAAATTCATTAAGTGAGCAGGTTTCAATAGAGCCAAGATTCTCTTTGACTTGATCATACAAACTACTTTTCACCACAGCTTTTGCAAATGTAGAATTAATACCCCACGTTTTTTTAAGATCGGCGTGATCGATATTCATCCGATTTATTGATTCGACAGTAAAGCCTTTTATTGAAGGCCGCACCGGGCTCTCGAATGCGTTAATTAATTGAACCGGATGCCCTTTCTCACGCATAATACCGAGGACATAGTCCGGAAGTGTATTGCTGTTCATGGCGTTTTTACGCGCTTCGGGGATAGCCTTGATCGTCGCCTCTATAAAAGTACGAACCACTGCCTTTCGTTCATCCTGAGTCATGCTTCCCAAGTGCTGCGCGTCAGCTACCATGTCGAGATTTACGGCGACAAAGCGGTAATACGTTGCTGAATTGAATTCCAGTGTACCTGTCATACCAGCGCCCGATTCTTCTTTCGGCTGCAAATCATCCACCGCAGCGAAAAAGTCAATTTCATTGTCCGCCTTGTGGGTAGAGAGAGCGTGCGAAAACATGGAAGCCGCTTCAACAGTCAGGGAATGGTCATTGGCAACCATACGGCCAAAGAGAGCGATGTCGGCGGCATCTTTAGGAAGGCTTTTCGTATCTTTTTTCTCGCCTTTGAATGCTTTTTCTATCGGGGCCTTAAGGATTTTAGCTATCAGCTTGGTAAACTGTTTTACAGTGAGTTTTTTCTCGCCTTTTTTTGTTTTTTCTGTTTCCTCCTCCGCAACATCTTCGTCACCATCTTCATCTTTTGCCAATTTTTCCTTATCAATTCCTGAGACGGCTTCAACCAACTCCGTCTTTTTCTTATCTTCAAGAGAAAAAAGGACGTTGGCAAATATGTCATATTCAAGCGGAGAAAGGAATACAAGCGTTTTTACTTTACCTTCCTGTTTTGGATCAAGTTTTGCAAGATAGTGACCAGCGCAGAGAGATAAAGCGTTCGCTGTATCTTTATTCATTTTATGTCGTTCCTGAAGCACGGTTGAGATTTTTTCTATGAATAGACGACTCCGTTTCCCTTTAAACTGTCCGGATTTATCAAAATCTTTTTCTGCCATTTCCCGAATGGCTCGTTTCCACGATTGGCTCGATACCCGCGCTCGCTGAACGCCGCCAAAAACGGCTGTCTTGGGTGAATTAAGGTCATCGCGATTGAGGCAGGCAACAGGGACGGATTGAATAATATGCAGTTCCAGATGTCTCATGGCTTTCTTCTCCTTTGTTAAAGTTTGATCGGTGCAAGCAGCAGTAGTCCAAAACCAAATCCTTTTGCGCTACCGATACCTGATTGATAGGTTTCGATAAATCTTTCACAGTCGGTCACCTCCAAAGTTCCTCGAAACTGAACGCCGCCGTGATAAGCCGCCTCTTCTATATTGCTTTTCTTATTCTGTTTACGAAAATAAACTTCCGCCATAGGCCTAATTTCAAGAGGCTTTTCTTCTAGTATCCGGAATCCTCCCGGAACATCAACTAAAATGCCACCAGAGTCCTCGGCACGACACCGCACACGGGCTTTTTTAACCAACCAGTCACGCAGTTCGTCTTCCTTGACCAGTGGAATTCGTTTCCCTTGCCTTAGTCTTCCATCCGGACGAAGGAGCTTCTTCCCATCGGGACCATATCTTGCAACGGTCTTTACTGGATTAGCTCGCAGGTCAAAAGCATAGTAACGGTATCTAAGAAAGGATAGCGCTATTTCCTTTACAGAAAAATTCTCAGGAAGGCACCATCGTGGCCGAACTGGTTTTCTTTTAGCCAAAATCCATAGCCGGTACAATTCTTCCATCTGATCGATTCGGCTTAAGAAATCTCTGCCGGCATCCGGATCTTTGGGGATACAATCTTCCCATAGTCGTTTATGCCAAACGTAGTTATCCCAGATTCCTTCGGCGCGAGCGGTTTCCGCGTCAACTTCCAAACGTGCAAGCCAGCTCATATGTCCTCCTCAGCTGAGGACGCTCCACCCTGCGTCCAGAAAGAAACCGCCCATTCAGTTTTTGTACGGTCATTCCAGAATTTAAGGTCGGTTTCGAGCTGCTCGTAGTTAACCGGGACTCCCTGAGATTTTGCCATAAGCACCATCCGGGTAACACGTTCATGGCACTCCTTCCTCCCCTCCGCAGAGAGTAAATGTTGAAAACGCCGCTCAGTCGAGGTCAATTTGTTATCTTTACTTGGCTGCTCACTACGACTTCGCTCGATGGCCTTACAGGTGGCACCGAAATTACCGATAGGCGTTGGTTCAGGATGGACTGCGAAAAGTCCGGCTACATAAGCCGTAATCTCATCATTGATTTCCACTCCAAGCCGATGTAATACAGGCCATGCACGATGCTTTTTATTGTCCACAAGTACACAACGGAGATTAGCCATCATTCCTCTGTTATCTTTGTACTTATGGAGCCGTTCAAGAAGCCAGTTCATAATTCTCCTCCTTCCTGGTTTCTGATATGTCGGATTCAGTTTTATCTTTCCTGGATGTCAGCTCTTGCCACCCTTTGGCAAAAGCCCACACCTGCCGCGGCGTCTCCCGGCCGCAGGCAACGCGATAGGCGTCACAAGCGGCTAAAAAAAGTATCTTGCGCCACGCATCTCGTGTCGGTATTGCCGCCTCGCTTCCAATGGATTCAATGTGGCTCATCAAAAGCGGAAGATTTTTTTCAACGGCGGTCCAATATGATAAAAATGCTGTCTGCGCCAATCTATTCCTCAACGTGTATTGAGCCTTTGCCGGAGTTCGTTTAACGCGAGTCTTCCAATCAACGTCAATTGTTGTACGATAATCTTCGATCGCCCGGAGAAGTTTTCGAGCATAACCTTCTGCTCCTATAACCTTATCCGTTCCAAGAACTTCCGCCTGATAAACAGGGAACTTTGATTGAAAAGTAGGAGTTATGTGGAATACAGATTCTACAGTAATATCCATCGAAGCCTGGACGCGAGTAATAGCGCATACATGAAAATCAAACTCGGTATCGTAAGGCGCATTTTCCATTGCCAATGGGCCACCGAGCCCATCCGCCGAACGTTTTATGAGAAGCGCGCATAATTCTCTCCAGAGTGCACGAGACGGCCCTACTTTAACGACCATCCGTTCCTTGGTTTCCACACCATTCTTATCCTTTTTTGTAATCAATTTAATCGCCGCCGTTGGCTCCGCGGCAAATCCGCCTTTATATGTGTCATATTTAAAACCATTGCAACAATACATTTGATCAGAGCCATGAATAAGGCAAATCCAGCGAGAAATTGGCACTAATCTTCCAAGATATGTTCTGGTTGCATTAATAACTTCATTAGATTCCTTGTCTGGAGATCTTGGAAAATATTCCCAAACTGGTTTCCCCAAATCTATGTCCGAGCACTTGTCTCCTTGCTTTTTTTCAGTTGAAAAAGATTTATATACCTTTCCAATGGTTTCGAATGTCGGTAAGTTTAAGTGAATTGTTTCTGCTAACGACCTGCCACGAAACAAACAATGAGCCATCGACTGGGACAAGCAAGGGGCATCAGGGTTACCGACTTGTGATGTTCGCGTTGTTTTCCATTGCGCGACAGGCGAGCCACCGCCTGAAGAAAAATTCTGAAACGTCAGCAGATTCAATGCAATTCGTTCGGGTTCAACTGGACGGCAGCTCAAATGACCGCCATGATCATTAAGAGTCGAATTGTTCCCTGTCGCCAGCTCAAAATCAAGAAGAGCCACTGGAGAAGTTCTCTCGGGCTCACTTTTACATTCTTGCGTTTTCTTAAATTTCTTTGAAGGCCGTTTTTCTTCGGCTGCAACTTTTTCAACTCCCTTCAAGCCTTTCACTTGTAACCACGGCTTCTCGGGATGAAACAATTCGAAACAATCCTCGCCACCATCTTCTTTTTTACCACCCAATTTTCCCAGATATTTTTTCACTGCATCCGGTAACCTTTTGGGCACTTCGCGCCATTCCTCGTAATCTTTTGGCCCTTTGAGCGCGGCATGGGCAACGCAGAGAAAAAGCCGTATCAGAGAAACCCGTTCGTGCGGACGCACAGCAAGATCAGCAAATTTCTCACCTTCAATGAATACATCGCGCAGGCTTGCCATTTTGGGTTTCCCGGAAAGAGTTACCACCGGAATCCATGGATCAAAAGCAATATTCATTTTTCCCCCTTTCAAGATTGTTTCTCAATCACAAGTCCAAGTTTATTAGAATAGAACAACCGAATTCCGATCTTTAGCCCGCTTATTTCAACAGCCCCGCCATCAGCTACAATCGCAGCACTTTGCTTGCCAAAGATGTAACCGGTAAAAGCAGAACATGCGTTAATAGTATCTTCGGCAAAACAATATTCCGGCACTTTCACGATATTCCTGTGAATCGCCTTCGCTATCGAAAGCCGGAATTCATCTCCGCCAAGTTTTTCTAAGGTGTTATCAACGAAAACGGCTTCTCTTTTGTTTAAGCTTCGACAGAGAACTACAGAAACCGTAGGAACCTCGTTAAGACGAGTTTGGATGCCTTCGGCATCCGGCAATTGCGGCTGCCAATAATTACTGTTCATTGACGCAATGAACCGCGCATTGGAATTTCGAACAAACCGGTCATCAAACAGCTTCCTCCACGACTCCGGATCATCATCTCGATCTTCATACGTCGCTTCAATCAATTCTCGTATCTGCGTAGGAATAACTATTTCCGGATAATTCTTCCACAATTGAAGGCTTCTCAATAACACAAAGGGATCATAGACATGCGCTTTACCTCCAAGAATCTCCACGATCATCTTAGAGTCCATTTTTCTAAATTCCCCAAGGGTTTTCTCCTCTTTGATAATACAGAACCGCGCCTTAGTGATGGGGCGTTGTTTTCGCTCATGCCGCCAGAGCCGACCGAGACGTTGCAGAAGCATGTCGGTCGGGGCCAATTCTGTAATCAATAAGTCTGCATCAAGATCAACGCTTTGTTCAACAACCTGGGTGGAGACGAGGATTGAGGCGCGCCTGACTGAATCATTCTTTCCAAACCGCTCCATCCATTCATTTTCAAGTTCCTGGCGCTTCCAATAAGGGAATCTCGAATGGAGAAGCCCCACGGGAAATTCATATTGCTCCGCCAGCTTTATAAACGTTTTATATTGATTCTGAGCGGCAGCAATTGTGTTGCAAATCCATAATACTATTCCGCCCTTGCGAGCAACCATCATTGTAGCTTCAATAGCGGGCTCTCTAGCCAGGAAATCAACCTTTACGACTTTCGGCTTTGGCTGTTCCGCAGATACCGGCTTAAGCATCCGACCTTCCTGTCGCCCTGTAATAAGTGGATAGGAGCATTTTTTCTCCCCTCCCGTGCCATTTTCCAAGAACGGGAGAATTTGCGCGTGCCGTTTTCCTGTGAGTGTTGCTGAGAGAATAATGACCGTGCAGCCCAAACCTTCAAGTGTTGTAACTAACTTGTCAATTAGCGTTCCGGTATAAAGATCATAGGAATGAATTTCATCCAAAATCACTACTTTTCCGGCAAGCGCGAAATGACGAACAAAAAAATGCTTTGCGGCCACCACGCCAAGCAAAGCCTGGTCAATCGTGCCCACGCCAAAAGGTGCAATGAGCGCCCGTTTTGCCGAATAAAACCAATCCCGTCCTATTCTTGCATCTTCACTCGCAGAATCAAAGTTTGTAGCCGTTGGCGATACCTCAGCAGCTTGAGCCGTTAACCAGGAATTACTATGGACCAACCTGATTGCGCTGGATGTGCGGCATATACGCCGGACAAACTCATTCATGCGTAGGTGCATCCGGTTGCTGGTAGCCTGAGTCGGAAGTGCGAAATATATTCCCGTTGCCTTACCTGACACCAGCAATTGATAAGCCGCCCATAAAGCAGCTTCTGTTTTGCCCATGCCCATTGGCGCTTCAACAATATAAACTCCGCGACCTGTTACCGATGCAAGTGTCTTTTCCTGCATTCCGTTTGGGTTCCAGCGTATTCCAGGCTTTCCCTTATCGTGAAATAAATCATGAAAGGATAGATTTTTAATATATTCGAACTTCTGAAATCCAATTGCAGTCAATGCTTCTCTTGAAGACGTTTGAAAAACAGCTTTATTGTTCTCGCGTTCAGGCGGAAAAAATCTTTCATCGGATCCAATCCAGTCGGCAACACTGGTAAGTCCTGCAAGCCACCAAAGAGCAGGAGAGCCGTCAGATAGCTCAAAAAGAGTATTCTCTCGAGCAAAATGATTCCATATCATATAAGCATTCGCCATACGCTCGGCATCCCAATCAATTCCACTCCCGGAATCAGAAATTAGCTTCTGGGGACGATACCCGCGATCATTAGGTGGATTCAGGCGACCATGATGAGCACCAAGTACGGCGGAAACATATTTTGCAGTATCCCGATCAATGCCTAACCTTAAAAGAAACGCCTGTATTGCCGCGTGGGATACTTTACCGTGATCCAGTTCCATTGCCGTGTCCCAACAGCCGTTACGGGCAGTTCTCGACAGACCATTTTCTTCAAGCCATGCTTCACACTTTTGCTGAAAGCCGGGAGATATTTTACCAATATCATGGAGAGCAACAAGAGATCCAATCACCGATGATTGCAGCTTAAACCATTCAAGTAAAATAGGGAAGGTTTCGGTAAAACACTGTGCCACACATCCCACATTTACCATGTGATCATAAACAGAAATACCCGGCTTTCCATCTCTGGCAAGTTTTGCCCAAAAATACTTTATCATATAGTACCCAATGATTATGCCACTGCCGCTACATCAAGACAGTGATACGGCAATAAGTGGCATTCCCATGCCCCAGATTTCCTTCGCCTCGCTTTACCCCAATATTTTAAATGTTTCTTGTCTTCTTCGGGTCAAGTCTTTTTTTCCAAAACATCAATCTCCATAAACTCAAAGCTATTCATAAGGAACCATTCAAGCGGATCCAAAACTTTTTTGCATAGCGGGCATACATAATCTACGCTACCTATTTGAATAGAGTTCTTATAATCATGCCTACAAGTTACTTTATTATTCCGCGATATAGGATCCTGTGTTTTTCTCTTTTTAAGATTTACCACAATTAGCGCCCTCCCGGAGACCTTCCTGCCCCAAACGGCTCGGCGAACTTGCGCGCCCGCTCGGCAACGGCTTTCAAATGCTCATCCAGCGGCTGCCACTCTTCTTTCGGCCTGCCCGGCAAACTGTGTGCGTAGAATTTAGCTGGCATTTCGCCGCTCCCTCCCCTTCTTATCTGATATTCTTTTTTCCAGCATCTTTCCTGTTTCCTTAGCGCCGCAGGGTTCGCACCAATACTCATCTCCCTGCTGCATATATTCACCTTCTCCCAAATGAATTACTTCCCCGCAGCCTGCGCATTTCGTTGGCTCGTATACAGGCGGATTTTCAAGCTTCTCAAAATTATATTCGTTTGTCCCGCAGTGGACATATTCTTCCGTTTCAAAGTCTTTCCTGCACCGGGAGCAATCCTTCCAGCTTCCCGGATGCCCTTCAGTGTGATGGTATCCGCATAAGGTAAACCGCCGGTGATTTCTGGAACAGCTGTTGCGGGCATACGAAAAAAGAACGTAATTTTCCTCATCATCGCATATCCATTGCCCGCAGCATTCTGTCTTGGCCAGATTTTTAGTCTTTCCGCACAGGCCGCAGCGCGGCTTAAGCTCATCCTGCTTTTGCTGGGTAGTAGATTTGGAAAGTTTTCGCATTATAGCGTTTTGATCGTCATAGGGGCCTGGGATGTACAACGGTTTACCATCGGGGCCGCCAAAATGAATATCATAGCTATCTTCGGGCCCTTCTGCCCCTAACACGCAGCGGGATAGCTCAAAGTCCGCGTTTGGCTCAAAACCAAAAACCTTGGCGTATTTTACGCCGCCCCAAATAATTGCTTTGGCAAAATCAAGGCTTATGTCAAGCGGCACATCCTCAAAATACTGTTTCGGCAATATCTGCCCATTGATTTGTTCATCCGTAATTTCTACATTACAAAATGTATCCTTGACCCCAAGGCAAAAAATATCCACCAAATATAAACCGATAATAAAGCTGCTGTTTGCCTGCCGGCGAAGTACCGTTATCCGCGCTAAACCAGTTTCCTTCCAGTCTTGATTGAGTAAACACCGCTCTACAGGATAATCTTGCGATCTCTTAATTAAGGATATCTTCCCCACGGTGGCCCAGGCCTCACGCAATGGGCCGCGGGATTCTTCATCCTTCGAAAGACAGCATTTTTTATACTTTTTCCCGCTGCCGCAATGGCAGGAGTCGTTTCTGCCGATTCCCATAATTTTCCTCCCGATAATTATTTTGCGATGCGTGAAACCCTGCGCCAAGGAAACCCTTCATCTTTTACCTAAGGCTTTATCGAGCATCAAATCCTCGGTGATGAAATAATAGTCGTCCGCCTCGGCCTTAAGCGCCATCGCCATATTTGTCGAAAAACCAACCACTTCTGTCCTTACCCCTTTTACCGCAAGCAACTTTATTAAATCGACAAAGTCTCCGTCGCAGGTAACCAGCACTACCACGTCCAGGCTGTTCTTATCAACCATCGTGATCACATCGGCGGCGATGCCGATATCCCAGTTTCCTTTCGCCGAGCCATCCGCCCTGCGGATGAGTTCCCGCGTCCTTACCGTATAGCCGCTGCTCTTAAGCATAGCGATGAAATTTTCCTGGCCACCTTCCGGCTGTTCTACGACATAGCAGAGCGCCTTGACTAAATGTCTGTTTTTTACCAATGCCGGCAACAACTTTTGGTAATCGAGTTTCCTGCCAAAATGTGCCCTCGCCGAATAATATACGTTCTGGTTGTCAATAAAAATACCCAGCCTCATGCCTTTCTCTTTAGGCGCGGGCGGCTCTCTCTTTTCCGGGATCGGCTGGTGCTCTGTCCGCAAAGCCGCACATTTTTGTTTTTCTTCTTCTATCTGGGAGGATAATACCTCTTTTTCCTGCCTCATCTCCTGAAAATCATGCTTAAGGCGGAATAATTCTTCTTCCAAAAGTTTTACCTTTTCATTCATCTGCTGCCGTTCCTTTTCTAAGGCATACGCAAGTCCTTTATTTTCTTTCTCTAAATGGCGTATAGCTGCCTTAAGGCGCATCTTCGGCCCGACCGCCATTGCGTTCTTTAATTCAGCAATCTGTTTGCCGAGGCGTGCGATTTCATCTTCACTTTTCTCTGCCAGCTTATTCAATAGGCCCTTTTCTCTGGCTAATTCTCCACTTGAGTGGCGCAGCTCATCAAGTTGCGCTTGTTGCGCGCTATTTTTTTCTACCAAACGCTTATTCTCGCGCTCCAGAAACCGGCATGTTTCTTTACCGGAATCCCTATCGCGCTCAAGAATGGAAATATGGCGCAACAGCTTCGCAATTTGGTTCTTGACGCCCGCAGGCCGGAGGGGTTTTTTCTTCCCCTTGGCTGCCAGCTCGTTGCCTGAAGGGCCTTTTTTTAGAAATTTTTCAATTTCCGCTGTCAATTGAGCGGCGTATTCGTTTACCTGCGGCCGGTCGTCACGAACCAATGCCCAGAGCATTTTCCCCGCTTGCCCTGACGAAAGAAGGCTATCGACATTGGGGATAAAGAACGCCGCGCCCTTATCAGGGGCCTGCGATACCGCCTCTATTACCGCGGCGTTCTCTTCGTCCAAAACGTTTATCAGCCTATTCATTATCCCGCTATCGGCAAACGCATCCTCCGCCATATCATACGCCAACTTCTGAAACGGCAGGGATTCCATACGCACTCCTTTATACTGGATACATAGCTTGTTCATCAATGAAATGACTCTGGCGCGGGACAACGAATCTATAATCACCCACCCCAGGTATGTTTTGTTAAGATACTGCCTTATTTTCTGCTGTATCATATCCGTTCTCATTTTTCCCCGCGCCGCTTATGATTCAGCCAGCTTTATCTCCAGCATCCTGTCCACCCGAAATACCCTGTCTTCTTTGCGTTTCAGGCAATAGGCGTCCACCCCGATAAAGGTTTTGTCTGAATAGGTTTTCTCGCCGGCATAAACAGGCCGGATGCGCCGGCGCGATTTTTCGTCATTGGCTTTAAGGTAAACGATATCAAAGCAGCCTCCTTCTTCTATCGCGCGCTTAACCAACTTCATTTTTTCTTCAAACGGCATATCGCGCTCGGACAAGGCGTATTGGTATTTTGTCAAAAACTCCACAATATGCCAGTCCATACGTATATCAGATTTCCTTAGCGGCCGCTTAAAAGTAATGCCCTCCAAGGAAACGCACCTGCTTAAAGCCACATAAGTCTGCCCGTGGGCAAAAGCGCCGTTTCCCAAATCTATGGCAACTTTATCAAAAGTCTTGCCCTGGCTTTTATGAATAGTAATTGCCCAGGCCAGCTTCAGCGGATACTGGGTAAAAACCCCGGCTGTTTCCGTCTCAATAGATAAAGTATCTTCGTTAAAACGGTAATGAAATAATTCCCAGGAGTGCGGCAGGACTTTTTCTGTTTCGCCGCCTCTTAAGCGGACATAAATTGCCTCTATGTTATTTTTCCCGCTATATTCTATCTTTTCTACTTTCCCTACGGAACCGTTAACCCACCTGCCCGCAGGATCATTATTCAACAGCATCACCTGAGCCCCCTTGGCAACCTGCAATGCCAAATCAGCAGGGTAAGAATACTTTTCGAATTCGCCGGATACTTCCGCCTCGCAAGTAAATATTTTTTCTTTTAACTGCTGTAAGCGGCGGGCGTTGATTTCCGCTGCCATTTGATTAGTAGTAGTTAAATAGACTGCCAAAGCGCTGTTATCCTCGCTTAGGTGAGCGTTTACGCGCTTATTCAAAGCACAAAGCATTTCATCGGTAATGCTGTTATTGCGCACGGCATTCAACAGGTTAATAAAATACTCGTCTTTCTGCCGGTATATCTTTTCCAGCTCAATAAATTCCATGCTAAAGCCGTTAAACAAACGCGCGGAGAAAAAATAGGGGCTTGAGTAATGCCGCGTGAAGATTTCTTTTTCTTTGGAGGTTACCACCGGCGGAAGCTGGTAAAGGTCGCCGATAAAAATCATCTGCGCGCCGCCAAATGAAAGCTTAGGGTTTTTGCCGTTCAGGCGCAGGGATTTTTCCACACAATCCATAAGGTCGGCGCGCGCCATAGATATTTCGTCAATTACCACCGCGTCAATTTCCCTGAAAAGGAGGGCGCGTTTTCCTTTAACTTTCTTAACCTTATCTAAAGTTATATCCGGCTTAAACCCAAAGAAAGAATGTATAGTCTGGCCGCGTACGTTCAGCGCGGCCACTCCGGTGGGAGCAAGGACTACTATTTTCTTACGGGTAACGGAACGG
>Ga0265296_1003281_pt1 | contig 15224 bp, 13 predicted proteins | sample MunlanPumphouse1_FD_189073 | JGI IMG/M metagenome (GOLD analysis project Ga0265296, IMG submission 189073) | Groundwater microbial communities from a municipal landfill in Southern Ontario, Canada - Pumphouse #1 | ecosystem: Environmental > Aquatic > Deep subsurface > Groundwater | place... | reverse complement strand
TTCGACCCTGTTTGTTCAATGATGCTGCATTTAATGTCCGCAAACTTGGAGCAGACAAGGCAATTGAAATGGCTCTTGCAGCAAAACCCGAAAGCGGAACAGTCAGTTTTCAAAATAAATTTAATGAGATAGGTGGATAGTTTTCTCGCAGATTAACGCAGATTAAAACGCAAATTTTCGCAGAAATGAATGAAAATGAATTCAATAATCAGAATTGCAAATAATTTATGAATCAGCGGAAATCAGCGCATCTTTCTGCGTTTATCTGCGAGAAATAAAATATATGAAAAAACTTTCACACACCGACAAAAAAGGCAAAGCAAATATGGTAGATGTCGGCGGCAAGCCGCAACAGTTGCGTATTGCCAAAGCCACAGGACTCATAAAACTTTCAGCCGAAACAATAACCCTTGTTAAACAAAATAACATAAAAAAAGGCGATGTTCTCACATTAGCTGAAATTGCGGGCATACAAGCAGCCAAACGTACTTTTGAACTAATTCCTTTATGTCATCCTTTGCAAATAACTAAAGTTGATGTTAAAGCAAAGCTAATAAAAACAGGTATTGTAGTAGACAGCGAAGTTAAATGTATCGGTCAAACGGGAGTGGAAATGGAAGCACTAACAGCAGTAAGTGTTGCACTTCTTACAATTTACGATATGTGCAAAGCGGTGGATAAAAATATGGTGATAAAAGAAATCAAACTGATAGAAAAAACAAAATCTGACGTATAGTGAAGATAAAAATCCTCTCCGTAAATATCTCCGAAAAAAAAGGAACTATCAAAAAACCCGTTGATGAGATCGTCGTTAATGAACTGGGCGTGAAGAATGATGCTCATTCCGGAAGCTGGCACCGACAGGTGAGTTTACTTGGAATGGAAAGCATCGAAAAATTTTCCAAAGAAGCTAAACGAAAAATAAATTATGGTGAATTTGCCGAAAACATCACCACGCAGGGATTTGAGCTATATAAATCAAATATACTTGACCGTTTTGAAAGCGGTAATGTTATACTCGAAGTTACACAGATAGGAAAAGAATGTCATGGCACATCCTGCAATATCTTTAAAGAGGTTGGTAATTGCGTGATGCCCAAAGAAGGAATTTTTTGCAGGGTGATTAAGGGTGGTAAATTAAAAGCCGGTGATGAAATTACTTATGTTCCGAAAGTTTATAAGGTCGCTATCATTACGCTTAGCGACCGCGCCAGCCGTGGCGAATACAGCGACCGTAGCGGCCCGCGAATTAAAGAATATATTACTGAACATTTCTTTAAGAGCAATCATCAAACGGATATTGATTACACGCTAATTCCCGATGATCCGCGATTGTTAAAGGAAAAATTGCAGGAATTGAAAGTAAAAAAAATTGATATTATTTTTACAACAGGCGGAACCGGCATTGGCTCAAAAGATTTCACGGTAGATGTTGTAAAGCCATTATTCGACAAGGAAATTCCGGGCATTATGGATTTTATCCGTTATAAATATGGCGCTGAAAAGCCCAATGCGCTTATCAGCCGATCGGTTGCAGGACTCGTTGGAAAAACAATAATATTTACTTTACCCGGCAGCGTAAAAGCAGTTGATGAATATATGACAGAGATCACCAAAGTGCTGAACCACCTGATTTATATGCTACATGATATTGATGCGCATTAACTTTATTTATTACTATGACAAACATGAAGAAAAAACAAGTTGATATTATTCTTGCTGACGATCTTGTGATTAGTAAAATTTATCTTATCCGAAATAAGAAAGTGATGTTCGATTTTGACCTTGCTGCGCTTTACGGGGTAGATAACAAGCAATTGAAAAGGCAGGTGAGGCGTAATGCAGAACGATTTCCACAGGATTTTATGTTAGAACTCACAAAAGAAGAATTACAAAACTTGAGGAGCCAAATTGGCACCTCAAGTTGGGGCGGTTTACGCCATTTACCTTTAGCATTTACCGAACAGGGAGTAGCTATGTTATCAAGCATACTTAACAGCAAACAAGCTATTTTGGTTAATATACAAATAATAAGAATTTTCACGAGGATGCGTGAAATATTGCTCACTCATAAGGATATTCTTTTAAAATTGGAAGAATTGGAGTGCAAAGTGTCTTCACATGATGAACAAATTCAACTTATTTTTCAATACCTGAAACAACTTGTTTCTCCTTCTGCAAGACCACGAAAAAAAATAGGCTACAGAACTAGCGAAGATCCAGATATGATTTCTGAACCGAAACAGCGAAAGTATAAAAAGCTAAATCGGAGAAAAAAATAAACATTTTCTCATTCACCATTTAAAAACAGAATTAGAATCCATTTTATGAATATAGGAATTACACGTGAAGAAGCTCTAACATTAATAAAACAATACATTAAAAATGAACGCACCTTATGGCACTGTCTTGCATCGGAAGCAGTGCTGCGGGCAGTGGCAAAACGCCTTGGCGAAGACGAAAATAAATGGGCAATGGCAGGACTTCTGCACGACCTTGATGTTGAAATTACCAATGCCGATCCAAAAGTGCACGGATTAGAAACTGCACGAATACTGACAGAACTTGGCCTTGATCCCGACATAGTGGAAGCCATAAAACTTCACAACGAAGAAGCAGTTGATATTCAGCGGAGTAAACCATTTCATTTTGCACTTGCAGCAGGAGAAACAATTACCGGCCTGATACAGGCTACCACCTACGTGTATCCTGACAGAAAAATAGCTTCTGTAAAATCTTCTTCCGTTGTAAAACGCATGAAAGAGAAGGCTTTCGCCGCCTCAGTAAAAAGAGAAACCATAAGGGAATGTGAAAAAATAGGAATACCTTTAAATGAGTTTGCTGAAATATCAGTAAATGCCATGCGCGAAATTGCAGGAGAGATAGGGCTTTAAACCAGCAGCTACGACCGAAAACCGTAAAATAAAGAGGCTGCCCTTTTGAGACAGCCTCTTCTCTGTTTATGAGAATAAATTTGTTTTACGGCAGTTGTATAAACATAGTACCGCTATTTCCGTTCTTTTCCCAGTCAACTTTATAACGGGTTGGACAATTCGTACCGGTTACAAGATTGTTGAAATCGTCATAACCGAAAGTAACTGTCGCTTTTTTGCTATCGCCTGGAATCTGGAAAATTTTTATACCCGATACCGGATCCCATCCGCAAGTTTGTCTATGTACTACAGATTGAGTTATCTGTGTGTAAAAGTTTTCACCATCCCTGTTAACGCCCCATACTACTAAGTTTGAATAACCATCTGCCGAGCCAAATCCGTCTGTTGTTACTATAAGTTGGCCCGGAAAAGTTCCTGTAAATGTTCTTTGTCTGGTAATATTCCATGTTCTGGTAGTATTATCTTCAAATGTTGCCTGTATAGCTCCGGTAATTTTATGTACAACAGACGTTATAGTACCATTGCCAAGATCTTTTACCAAACCCCCGCTTACATTTTCGAAAGTCTTGGTTCCGTTTAGTATAACATATTTACCGTTGTCGGGAATTTTCGAGATTTTTAAATTGATTAATTTAACAGTAACTGTTGCACCAACATCAGACCAATGTGTATTAATAGGAATGGTAATTTCAACCTTTCCGTCTCTGTTTCTGGTTCCATTGCAATTAGAGCCATTAAAAGTTAAATAATATGTAACATTACTTCCGGCGGTAATGGTGGAATCAAGGATTACATTACAAGGCCAATTTAATGAGTCAATTCCTTTGTTTGTTTTCTTTGCCAGGATATCGTTTACATCATTAAGTACATCGTCCGAAGCAGACTGGATCGTTGCTTCATCGTTTGCTAATTTTTTTAATGAAGAAGGAATCTCTTTATCACTTCCTTCATTTTTGTCTTTCTTGCATCCTGCGGTGCTGATTCCTATCACAGCGATCAGGATTGCTGCTAGTTTGATTACATTTTTTGTTTTCATGGCTTTAAGTTTTAAAGATTAATAATTATTTTGTTTTTCAACTATAATACACTTGAATAAAAAACTACCCTGATGTTAAAATGAATTATTTTTTAATTATTGACCGAGAAAAATATGATTAAAAAACATTTCGTCCCCACGGGACTTCTATATAATTTGCATTGATTTATCTACCAACATCCAATCCCTAACGGGATTAAACATCAGCCCCATTAAGGGCGATATATTGGTAAAAAACAGCTCATCCATAAAACTAAGCCCCGTAGGGGCGAAATATGCTCTATTACACGGCTGATAAGTTATACGAATGTTTTATTATTTTTTTGTCGGTTAGTAGTGATATTTTTAAATTATTTTCATACACTACTTATTTTTTGTTGATACAAAAATACAAAAAATTAAGGTATAACTGTAAGCGATAAGGAAATAACACCACAAGCTGCAAAAAAACCAGCTGCACCCTCACTTAAATTAGTTGGCAAATTTCCATGGGCAGAATCAAACAACCCACCCTGCCAATTGGTCTCAGATAATAAAGCTCTGATGAATTCCGCATACTCGGAGGTAAGCGAATACCTCCTTTCCGTAATTACTGTTCCTGCGGGGAAAGAAATATTCTGTATTTCGGGTGGGAGCACCTGGCTTACATCAATGGTGGGTAATGTATAACACAACACCCTTGCTTTGCATGAATCGGGATTTTGATTCTGGTATCCTGCAACATTAGACCAATCGAGCAATATTTCCCACATGGCAAAATTCTGTGCATTATACACATTGGCAACCCATGTGATATGATACAGGTTGTTATTTTTGTTTTTTGCATATAATAAAGGCTGAAAGTTAATTCCAGCCAACATGGTGGTTTTAGCGGAATATACGTTGTTATTGTAGTTTATCAGAAGAGTATAATGCTTGCCTGCGCATCCTATGAATTTTCTCACGTAAATACCGGAATTGGCAGGTTGTTCGGTCAAAGGGTATATTGAATCTTCATCGCTGATAATCACAGTTGCTCCTGTCACAGGCTGTGGGGTTTCATTTAACTGAGTAACCGGAAAAGTGAGTTTGATGTTATGTTCTTTTTTTTCACTGGTAATAGTACCGTCAACAATAATAAGATTTTTATTTTCGCTATGTAATGTCCAGTCTGCGCGCTTTTCGCAACTGATCAGCAGGACAAAAAATAGGTATATGGTATAAAGGTATAAAGGCATTTGGTTTGTGTGTCTTATACCTCTATACCCTATACCCTTATACCCTATACCTTTATACCTAAATAGTAACAATATTTTTTTCATCAAAATTTAAAGTTATATGTAACAGAAGGTATAACGCCGGCAACATAAATGGTTGTCGGAACAAGTTCATAATCTCCGTCTAAGTTTGATGGTACATAGAACTTGCCGTTATCGTCCATAATTTTATTAAAATTCACAGAAAATGGGTTCTTCCTGCCATACGCATTATATAAAGTAAAAGTCAGGCTGTGCTGATAGCGCCTTTCGGGTTTATTTAATTTATATGTTATTGCAATATCCATGCGGTGATAGTCAGGAAGCCTGTCGTTATTTTTATCGCCATAAATAGGAACCGTATAGCCGTTATAATAGTAAAAACTTACCGGAGTACTCATAGCCCCACCAGAAACAAATATCCAGCTTGCCGAGAACGACCATCTTTTATTGGAATTATACGACATGTTCATGCAGATATTATGAGGCCGGTCGTAAGATGCAGGAAACGTTTGATCATTATTTATTCCATTAATTTGCTTAAATGTCCGCGAATAGGTATATCCAAGCCATCCGGTAAATTTTCCTTCGGGTTTGCGCAGCATAAATTCCATTCCATACGCCCATGCTTTGCCAAACCGCAATTTCCCTTCTATTAAAGGATTGAAAAGCATATTGGCATGGTCAGTATAATCAATCTGATTATAAAATTGCTTATAAAAAGTTTCCATTGAAAATACCAGCTTTGATTTATCAATCCCCTGAAAATACCCTAAAGCATACTGATCCGCTTTTTGCGGTTTTATATTTGGACCGCTTGGTATCCAGACTTCAAGTGAAGTAAACGGGCTTGTAGAATTCGACAATACCTGGATAAACTGTGTGGTTCTGTTATAACTGGCTTTCAGTGACGAATTATTGTTAATGGAATATGTAATATTGATCCTTGGTTCAGGGCATATAAATGTTGAATATACCGATTTCTCACCAATTTGAAGCGTATCCATTACCTGGTAATTCACATTGAAATAGTAAACTGTTGTAGCGCCGATATTTTGCCATACAGGCAAACGAAGTCCGTAGCGCAGAGAAATTTTTTTGCTCAACTTCTGCTCATTGCCTAAATAAAAATCAAACTCGCGTGATGAATACTTTGGTACCACAGGGATATGGCGTTGAATGGCAGCGTCAGAAAAATGAATATTCCCGGGGTTTGTATTATGCAAACTTAGTTCTATGCCGGCTTTTATCGTATTCTTTGGATTGAGGTAATAGGTAAAATCGGTTTTTATTGTGCGGTTTGAAATAGAAGAATTCCAGTAATCATTTTGTTCCTTATATATATGCAGATAGTAATTGTAATTACTGAAATATGCCGTTGTATTGGAAAAAAGTTTATTGTTGAAAATATGATTCCAGCGGAACGTGCCAAGAACATTATTCCAGCTTATACCAAAAGTTCTGACGGCTGTAGTGGCAACCCTGCTGTAATCATCATTTCCACCGTATAATGTCAGGAAAAGCCGGTCGTTGTTACTCACTTTATAATTTACCTTTGCATTAATATCATAAAAATTTACTTTTAAATTTTTTTTCGAAGTATTGGAAAGGATTAGCCAGTTCAGGTTTGATCTTCTGCCTGAAATAAAAAACGAACTTTTATCTTTTTTAAAAGGCCCTTCGAAAGAAACATCGGATGTATATGGCCCGATGCTGCCCGAGAATCCAAGTTTTTTCATATTGCCATCTTTTGTTCTGATATCAATCACCGAAGACAGTCGTCCTCCGAAACTTGCCGGGAAATCCCCTTTATAGGCTTCCACATCTTTAATGGCGTCAGGAGCTATTGCCGAAAAGAACCCGAACAAATGCGAAGGGTTATAAATCGGGGCTTCGTCAACCATCAGTAGGTTCTGATCGCTATTCCCTCCGCGTACATAAAAAAGAGCAGAGCCATCACCATAGGATTTGATTCCCGGAATGGACTGCAATGATTTTATTATATCCACATCTCCTACAAAACCAGGTAATTGATTTATTGTCTTTGGAGATAATTTCATCGCGCTGAATTGGTTTTCATGTATTTCGGCTTCCTTGTCGCTGGCAACAATTTCCACCGGTTTAATATCAAGAAATGCGGACTCCAGTTCAGCGGAGAAGTTAATATTACCTTTAAGTTCCGTAGCCTGAATAACGGGTTTGTACCCGATAAAAGAATAAACTATATTGTAAGAACCCTGTGGTAATGTAAGGGAATAAAAACCGTATGCGTTGGATGTTGTGCCGAGTGTTGTTCCTTTTGCATATACAGATGCCCCTATCAGGACTTCTCCTGTAGCTTTATCTTTTAAATACCCGCTGATCGTATATTTTATTTTTTCTTTTGGGATCACTTCTATGTTTTGTGAAACATTTGTCGTCTGTGGCTTTAAGACGATCAGGTTTTCAACAATGGAATATTCTATTCCGTTTTTTGTGAAAACTTCATCAAGGATTTCTTTTATTGTTTTGTTTTTTGCCTTGATTGTGATTTTTTTATTTACAGGGATCAATTGAGAGCTGTATGAAAAGTTAATCTGTCCTGTATTGCTGACCTCATTGATAACGTCGATCAAAGGAACATCTTTCATGTTTAAGGAAATCTTTTTCTTCAGATCCTGTGAAAAAGAAAAACCGGATAAAAAAAGTGAGGCAACGATTATAAATAGTTTAGTTCGCAATTGGCAGTACTCGGTTGGCAATTCTGCATTCCGCATTCTGCATTTTGCATTTTTTTTATTTGCATCCATTGCCGGAAATTTCAATGCCAGAATTAGTTTTGGTGATCTTTATGAAAAGAGTGCCATTCAAAATGTCCAACGCACCATCAAGATTACTGATATTAGCATCTATAGTAGTTGTAACAGGGCAATTGGCAAGGGTATTATTTTTAATTGTAATGTTTGAATGATAAACTTTGTTTAAATCAAGCACAACTTCGCTTAAAGGAGTGTCGCTGAACACAAGCTTTTTGGTTTTAAAAGCCATATAGTTTGCATCATCATTTTCTGATTTGGAAATCTTTCCTTCTGTTTTTGAAAACTCTGCTTTTTCACCCGGTTCAAGTATAATGCATTCAGAAGGTTTGTCTTTATGATAAACAGCAACTTTGCCAGAAGTAAGTATCACTTCGACTCTCCCTTTTGCCGCATCTGTGCTCACATAAAATGAAGTGCCAAGTACTTCCACCCTGATATCTTCTGCCGCAATGATGAAAGGTTTTGTCTTATCAGGTGTGACATTAAAATATGCCTCCCCTTTCAGAGTAACGGTTCTTTTATCATCAGCTTCAAAATTTTCAGGATATTCAATTGACGAGCCTTTATTTAATGTTACAGAAGTTCCGTCAGGCAGTTTGTTTTCAATGGTTTCAGTTTGTGCAAACAGTTGTTTTGTTTCCGGTTGGTTTAAATAATGATAAATAACATACGAAATAGCAGCAAAAACAGTAAATATAGCGGCTATCCTGACAGCTTTATAAAAGAAATTCCATCCAATTGTTCTTTCTGCATAAATAGGAATGATCGGGACTACTTTTGTTTCCTGACGAAAAAGAGAATTATTAATAAGTGGTTTTATTTTTTCCCATTCTTCGTCAATATCTATATCGTTATTGATTTTCACCTTTTCAACAACTGACCATGTTTTCTGATATTCTGTAAAAATTTTCTGGTTTGCAGGGTCGGATTTCAGCAATTTGAAAAGAATAACCATTTCCTCGGCGCTGGCTTCTCCCGCGAAATACCTTGTAATCAGGTCAATATAATATGTTGAATTAGTTTCCATTTAAAGCTTATTTTCTAAACACTATACACATAATTATTCTTTTACCCTTATAGTGTTTTAAACTTTTTCAATAAATTTTCTTACTAATAGCCATATATCCAAGTCCTCAAATCTTCTGAGTGTAGCCATAAATCCAAGTTTAAACAATAAACAACAAACAACAAACAAAATAAACCGTTCCCAAAACCATTACAATTATTGTGATATAATCCACCAGCCGTTCCCGCATGTGTTGCAATGCTTTTGACATCTGCGTTTCAACAGTTTTTATGGATATCTGCAGTTTATCAGCTATTTCCTTGTACTTCAAATTATCATAACGGCTCATCACAAAAATTTCCCTGCATTTTTCGGGCAACTCTTCGATGGCGCTATTGATCTTTTGAGCTATCTCTGTGGCTACCAAAGTATCGCCATGGTTGTGATCCACTAAAGGATAAAGATTTTCAAAGCTTAAAATATCCTTATTGAACTTTTTGTTATCACGCAAATAATTCAAACTCTTATTGTATATTGTAGTTGTAAGATACGATTTAACAGGCTTTGACAGGTCGATACTTTCTCTCTTTTCCCAAAGGGTACTAAATGCATCCTGAACTATTTCTTTTGCTGTTTCAAAATCTTTCACATACTTCCGGGCAAAGTGTGTAAGTCCTTTAAAACTGCTTCTGAAAAGCAATTCGAAAGAAGATGCGTCAAGTGATTTGATGCTATTTCCGTTTTCTTTGTTCAGGGTAAGAAGTTTTGTTTTTCGACATACAAACCTACATGAATTTTAGTAAATACACAAGTACTATAATGTAATACTGATTAGCAATATATAACCTGCCGGAGTATCTGTTTAAAATATCCGACCATGATGATTACTCATTAAGCAATTCGGAAATTTTCTCTTTGTTTTCAGCAAGTATTCTGAGAGTTTCCTTATACCCAAGTTTATAAATATCATTGATTTTAGATATTTCGAGAAGTTTGTATTTCTTAAGTTCCTGTGGTTCTATAAATATAGAACATTTTTTTATTTTTTTTGTAAAATTCGCTGCAAAACTCAGATGAAATGAGCGTTCTGCAATACTCAACATACTGCCAAAATCTTCATGATAACCGAAAGGGTTTACGTGAATGCCAATCAAAAATTTACATTTGTTTTCAAGAGGTTCTGTCGGGAAATTATTCAACACTCCCCCGTCAACAAAAGTTTTGTTATCTATCTTAACTGGAGGGAACAACACGGGGATAGTGGCAGAAGCCATAAGCTGCGTTAATAATTCGCCTTTGTTAAAAAATATACATTTGCCGTTATTCAAATCCGTTGCAGCAACAAATAACGGTATTTTAAGTTCTTTGAATGTCCTTGCTTTCAGGTTTTGCGAGATGATTTTTGTTAATCCCGTCATTTTCAAAAGTCCTTTTTTAGGAAGGATTATTTCGAGGTATTTCGAGAATTTCGTTTCCTGAAACATTTGTAATATTTTCTCGGGTTTGTGTCCGTCTGCATAAAGGGCGCCGGCAATAGCTCCGGCACTTACACCCGAAATGACATCCGGATAAATACCTGCTTCATTTAACGCTTTCAATGCTCCTATGTGCGCGAAACCACGTACTCCGCCACCGCTAAGCACTAATCCTATTTTGTATTTTTTGCTTTGTTTTTTTTGCATATTCATTCAGCCGAAATATAATTGATATTTTACGTTCTTAAAATGAACAAAAATAAAATTTTTAGTTGGTAAAAATATATTTTAATATCTTTGAAAAAAAATATCTATGAAAAATATTCGCATATTCAGTTCATTATCAATTCTGATAATTATTGTTTCCCTGATAACTTCAGGATGCAGAACCCATAAGAATACTTCTGCTATTGAAATGAGTTCATCACTTGACTCAGTTCAGATTTATTTGAAAAAGGGAAACCTAAAGCTTGATCGGTTTAAATATGAAGAAGCTCTTATTTTATTCAATAAAGTTATTAAGATTGACCCTGAAAACGGACAAGCTTACGCATACAGAGGCATGGCGGAATACCATTTGAAAGACTTTAAAGGCGCTTTGGAAGACTTCGATTCTGCTCTTAAAATAATTCCGGATTATGGCGAAGTATATGATTTGCGGGGCATTGTTAAAAATGAAATGGGCGATAAAATTGGAGCCTGCGAAGACTGGAATAAATCTTACGAACTTGGCTTTAGTGGAGCATTTGAATTAATTGATAAGTTTTGTAATGAGGAAAATAAGAAGTAATATTAGTGTTATGTCAAAATTAAAATGGAAAATGGAAAAGGGTAAAACATCGTGATAATTTTACAATTTGACATTTGATATTTGACATCATACATTTGACATATCATTAGTACAGAGTAATTTGTACAAAGTATGCGTCTTGCAATTGGTATTATCTGTCAAAGATACCAATCATTTATCTTTTTTATCATCGAAAGCATCATTTCGTCTTCGTTGAATGAGCCGCTGAACTGCAAACCGATTGGCAGATTTTGAAAATTTTTCCCTGCGGGGATTGTAATGGATGGCAGTCCTGAATATGTCCATGGCAGGTTCATTAACGGGCTTCCTGTCGATTCAAGTCCTTCAGGTGCCGGTGTCAATGTGGACGGTGAAACCCAGAGGTCGATATTGGAATTTTTTTTAAAAGATTCAATTTTATTTCTTAAAATAAATCTTCCTTTCCGGGCATTGTATAATTCATTCGGATCATTCTTACCAAGCTGTTGTCCCTCGTTAATGATTTGCTTAGTAAGTGTTCTGTAAATCGGCTCGTATAAAGCAAACCAGTTTTTATGAACTTCAGCCATTTCGGCCGCAACCATCAAACGGTGCATACGATTTATTTCGTCAATATTATCAAAAAGCTTTATCCTCTTAATCAATGCGCCATTGTTTTCAAGTACTTTCAGTTGTTTTTCAAATGCGGTTAGTATTTCATCCGATGCCTGTTCAAGATATTTATCATCAGGAATACCAATAATAAGCTTTTTAGATTGCCGGCATATTTTATTGTAATTCCAATCATTGCAAAGCATTGATGCAGCCATGATGCAACCTTCAATATCCTGTGTAAAAAACCCCACATGATCTGCAGAAGGAGAGAAAGGAATAACTCCATCTGTTGGTATCCTTCCAAAACTTGATTTGAAACCATATATACCACAAAATGCAGCAGGGCGGATGATGGAACCTATGGTTTGAGTGCCAAATGCAAAAGGTGTGAATCCTGCAGCAACTGCTGCTGCAGAACCGCTGCTTGAGCCGCCGGGAGTATGTTCAGGATTAAGTGGATTTTTGGTTGGACCCGGTTCAAAATAGGCAAACTCAGTAGTAACGGTCTTTCCTAATATCAGCGCTCCTTCCGTTTTTAACTTCCTTACACAAGATGCTTCTTCCCCTTCAAATAATTCAACAGGAAGCGCCGATCCGCATTGTGTATGAAAACCGTCAACTTTGAAAATATCTTTTACTCCAATCGGAACACCAAAAAACAACGGCCGTTTATCTTTATCCGAATACACGGATAAAAGCTGTTTTGCTTCATTTAATAAACGTTCCCGTCTGTTTTCTTCCGGAATTAATGAAAATATCTCAGGTTCAATTTTGTCAATCCTGTCGCAAAGGCAGTTGATAAAATCAATCAAATCGATTTCGCCATTTCTAAGCAGGCCGGAGATTTTAGAAAGATGTAAAACTTTTGTAAACATAATATTTTTAACATTAAAATCACTAATTGATGTTACGCCAGTTATATTACTTCTTCATTTTTCAAATTTTCAATTTCTTCAATACTGTAACCTAACAATTCGGAATATATTTTTATATTATGTTCCCCCACTTCCGGGGCTGGTTTTCGGTGATTTTCTTCGGCAATGGATGTCATTTTTATAGGGTTTCCGGCAATTTTAACGGTTCCTGCTTTTTTGTCTTCTACTTCCACAATCATATTTCGCGCAAGTACCTGTTTATTCACCATCACTTTGTCTATTGTATTGATAGGACTGTAAGGTATCTGCGCTTTTTCAAAGATATCAAACCAATCCGCAGCATTTTTCTGTCCGATGATCTCATTGATCAGCGATGCCAGAATGCTGATATTTTCTGTCCTCAAGCCGTTTGTTAAAAATCGTTCATCTTTTATCAGCTCCCTGTGGTCAATGGCATTACAGAATTTTTCCCAAAGGCTGTCATTGCCGCAGGCAATCACTAAATACTCATCTTTTGCTTTAAATGCCTGAAAAGGAGATATAGTGGGATGACGATTACCAAGCGGCTCTGGTGATTTATTATCTACCTGGAAACGCGAAAGCGCATTTTCAAGAATAGAAACCTGGCAATCGAGCATGGAAACATCTATCTTCTGTCCTTTGCCTGTGATAGTGCGTTGATAAAGCGCTGCATTGATTCCAATTGCCGTATAAAGCGATGCGGTGATATCTCCCAGCGACATGCCCACGCGGGTAGGAGGAGTGTCGGGCCAGCCGGTAATACTCATGATTCCGCCCATTGCCTGCGCCAGAATGTCGTAAGCCGGTTTTTGTGAATCGGGTCCTGTATGACCAAAACCTGATGCTGCAGCGTAAATAATTTGCGGATTGATTTGCTTCAATGTATCATAATCCAGTCCAAGTTTTTCCATTGCTCCCGGCCTGAAATTTTCAATGACAACATCAAATTTTTTGATCAGTTCAAGAAAAATCTTTTTCCCTTTTTCGCTTTTCAGGTTAAGAGAAATGCTGTCCTTACCACGGTTGATGCTGACAAAATAAAGACTCTGCTCATTTTTAAAAGGTCCGAAAGTTCTGGAGTCATCGCCTGTTTCGGGCATTTCAACTTTCAGGATATAAGCGCCAAGGTCGTTCATAATCATAGTGCAGAAAGGCCCGGCAAGAACACGGGTTAAATCGAGGACTTTAATATTTTCTAATGGTTTCATGTGTATATATTTTTGTCTTTTTTAAGGTCACATACCTGCCAGCAGGTTTGTTGTGAACATAAATGCTTATGGCTATTTCATAAATTGTACAATAAAAAATATTTTTCAAAAGTACAGCGTTCACGCTATTTATTGATCCGAACCTGTACTTGTTTAATTCGTGTTTCGCTTACCTGAAGGATAGTAAAAATGAAATTTTTAATTATAATTTCTTCACCTTTGGCGGGGATACTTTGATGGTAATAATTAATAAGTCCTGCAAGAGTTTCATAATCTTCCGACTCAGGAAGATCAAGTTTATATTTATCGTTCAGGAAATCTATTTCGAGTCGTCCGGAAAAAACAAATTCTTTCTTTCCAATTTGTTTTTCGATAAAATATTCTACATCAAATTCGTCGTTGATTTCGCCAAAAATCTCTTCCATCATATCTTCTAAGGTGAGTATTCCCGCTGTGCCGCCGAATTCATCAACTACTACAGCAATACTTTTTCGTTGCTGGATGAACAATGTTAAAAGATTGTTTGCGAGCATGGTTTCGGGTACAAAAATCAATGCTCTCAACACCGATTTGACAGTAGACGGGTTTCGGAACATATCATAGGAATGAACATAGCCAATGATGTTGTCAATGGAATCACTGTATATAAGTATTTTAGAAAGCCCTGTTTCGGAAAATTTTTGTTTCAGGTCGCTGATGTTTACTGTATCTTCGAAGGCAATGATCTCGGTACGTGGAATCATGCATTCGCGAAGTTTGACAGTAGAAAAATCCATTGCATTCTGGAAAATCCGGACTTCATGTTCAAGCTCGTGTTCAGTATGTGCCTCAGGAAAAAATTCTTTAATATAATTATCCAGGTCAACTGTGCCGAAGACATGTTTTTGATCTATGATCCTGATATTGAACAAAACTTTAAGAATTATTTCTGCAATATAAATGATAACAAAAACGACCGGATATAAAATGTAATGAAATACAAATACCGGTATGGCAAAAAGATTCAACATGTAATTGGGATTGATTCTGAAAAGGGTCTTCGGAAGAAATTCGGCTGTAACGAGTATCAGCAATGTAGAAATGATTGTTTGGATAATCAGTATCAACAATTCTGAATTGATGCTTTCGGGAAGTATTGATGCAATAACAGGCCGCAAAATGTTAGCCATCGCAATACCGTAAATAACAAGAGCAATGTTGTTCCCCACCGACATAGTAGTGATAAAATCGGAAGGAATCTTGTGAAAATCAGAAATGATGCGTGCAGAAATAAACCCTTTCTTCCTGTCAAG
>Ga0265296_1003279_pt1 | contig 15227 bp, 11 predicted proteins | sample MunlanPumphouse1_FD_189073 | JGI IMG/M metagenome (GOLD analysis project Ga0265296, IMG submission 189073) | Groundwater microbial communities from a municipal landfill in Southern Ontario, Canada - Pumphouse #1 | ecosystem: Environmental > Aquatic > Deep subsurface > Groundwater | place... | reverse complement strand
CAGCTCTTAGAAGTGCCCGTCGGTGTCATTGCGAGGCACGAAGTGCCGAAGCAATCCTATAAAAAGGCTGCTTCGTCGCTGTCGCTCCTCGCAGTGACACGAATACTTCCAAGAGCTGAACTATTACAATGATTCAGATAATTAAATCATGAGAATAAAGTCTACTCTTGAAAATTACCTATTCATATTGCCGGCGGTAAGTATTTTTACCGTATTCTACATCATCCCTTTTTGCTGGGTTTTCTGGTATAGCTTCTTAGACTGGGACGGGATTATGCCGGTGAAGGCCTTTGTTTGGTTGAGCAATTTCAAAGAAATCATAACCGATAAAATCTGGTGGCGGGCAATGTGGCAGGCAGGTTACATCACCATCATTGCCCTGGTTTTTCAAAACTCCTTAGCTTTTCTCCTGGCTTGGGCCTGCGACCGGGAAATCCGGATGAAAAATTTTTACCGCCTGATCTTTTTCATCCCGCCGGTCTTATCCGAGGTAGTGGTAGGCCTGGTGTGGAAATGGATCTTAGACGGTAATTACGGCCTGTTGAATGGCTGGCTGGCGCAGTCAGGCTTTAGCAGCTTGGCGCGCAACTGGCTATCTGAACCTCAGACCGCTCTGACAACAGTAGCAGTCGTGCATTGCTGGAAAGGCTTTGGCTGGGGGTTTTTATTATTTTTAGCCGGCCTGCAGACTATCCCGCGGGAATTATACGAAGCCGCCCGCGTGGACGGCGCCAATGCCTGGCACGCTTTTAAAAAAATTACCCTGCCGATGATGCTGCCGGTTATTGTCTTAGTGGCTATCCTGACCATCTTAGGCACAATGCAGATCTTTGCTTTGATCTACACCATGACCGACGGAGGGCCGGGGTATCATACGGAAGTGCCGGTAACGCGCATCTATGCCTCTATGCGCGGTTCCTCGCGCTTTGGCTATGCCTGCGCGCAGGGGATTATCTTCGGAGTAATCTTGATGGTGCTTTCATTTGCGCAGTATCGTTTATCAAAAAAAGAGAAAAACTAATGCGCACCTCTGTTTACTATAATAGCAAAAAAATTACTATCAACTTATTTATTCACCTTTTTCTTATTACGGTAGCAGTTACCTGTATCTTTCCTCTCTTGTGGATGGTCTCTTCCAGCCTGAAAACGCAGGAGACAATTTTTCGCGATACCTCGCTAGTCCCGCAGGTGCTGCATTTTGAAAATTATCTGCACGCCTGGAACGAGGGCGGCTTTGAGAGATATTTTTTAAACAGTATTATTTATACGGTATCCGTAGTTTTCGGCATTATTGTTATTTCCTCTCTGGCTGCCTATGCCTTCTCGCGGCTGCAATTCCCCGGCAAGAACCTTATTTTTTATATTTTTATGGCGGCAATGATGATTCCTATCCCGGGTAGCTTTGTGGTTTTATATGTCCTGTTAAAGAAATTACACCTCTTGAATACCCGGCTGGGTTATATCCTCTGCATGATTAACGTGGGCCTGTCTATGAGCATATTTTTGCTGAAACACTTTTTTGATAAGTTGCCCAGAGAGCTTGTTGATGCCGCGCGCATTGACGGTTGTTCAAAGCTGGGTATCTGGTGGCACGTGGCCCTGCCTTTTGCAAGGCCGGCGCTTGCGGTGGTGGTGGTTTTTAACGCCCTGAATGTCTGGAACGAATACATGCTGGCTTTGATCGTTTTTGATAGTAAAAACCTGATGCCCCTGCAGCGGGCGTTGATGATGTTTCGGGGAGAGTTTCTGACTAATTACCCGTTTTTGATGGCCGGGCTTACCATAACTGCCCTGCCTATAATCATAGTGTATTTGTTGATGCAGAGGTATATTGTCAAGGGAGTAGTTTCCGAAGTGGTATTCGGGTGAGCGGTGAGGCAATACTATTGCTTAAGCCAGGTATCTTTGTTATAATGTAACACTCATTGTCGTTGAATTTAACCAGGAGCGCTGTTTTAACAGAACACCCCGCGTTAATAGGAATTGCGCGGGTGTGCATTTACTGTGCAAGGAGGCCTAATTAATGGAACAACCAGCTGGTAAGGCAAAACAACATGTTACAGCCCCCGAAGACCGTATTCCTTTTTTTCAAAAAGTTATGTACAGCATAGGGGCATTTGCCAATACTGCCCAGGCTGCTTTTATCGGGCAGATGGTCATTGTTTTGAACCTCGGGTTAGGCGTTAATCCGGCTTTAGTGGGTTTGGTAGGGGCGATCCCGCGTATTGTTGATGCCATATCGGATCCTATAACCGGATACTTTTCCGATAACCTGCGCACCCGTTGGGGCAGGCGTAAGCCGATTATATTTTTTGGGGCGATTACCGGTGGGCTTTTCTATATGTTGATGTTCCAGCTCTATAAGGGCAATAGCGAAATTTATTATTTCTGGTACTTCTTAATATTCCAAATTCTCTATTTCCTGGCATTCACCTGTTTTTCCATCCCCTGGATCGCGCTCGGCTATGAGATGACCCCCGATTATCATGAACGGACACGGTTGCAGGGGGCAAGCAATTTTGTCGGCCAATTGCCCTGGCTCATCGCTCCTTGGTGCTGGGCGATTATGCACAACCAGGCGTGGTTTTCGGATATCGTTCACGGCGGGCGCGTTCTCTCCATCATCATCGGTGCCGTTATCATTAGCTGTGGAATCATGCCGGCTATCTTCAATAAGGAATTCTTCCACAAATTACCCAAGCCTGATGTCAAGGGCGCTTTGAATGTGACCAAAGACTTTTTTTCCGGGGCTTTCATTACCCTTAAATGCAAGCCATTTGTCAAGCTTTGCCTGGCCACCTTATTGATCTTTGGCGGATTTATGTGCGCGTCAGCTTTTACCCTCTATGTGGTTTTCTTCTATGTCTTTCAAAATGCCCCTGTGCTTGATCAAGCCTACGCAAAAGGCGGCTTTTTGCTCGGTTGCTATGGAACATTCAGCGCTATTTGTACCCTGGGCGTCATTTACTTAACCACAAGGATATCCAGAAAGATCGGGAAAAGAAACACATTTTTTATCACTATCCCTCTTTCGATCATCGGTTACGCCTTGAAGTGGATTGGGTACAATCCCAATCATCCCTATTTGCTGTTTATTTCTGCTCCTTTTATCACCTTTGGTTTAGGGTCGCTCTTTACGCTCATGGGCTCGATGGTCGCCGATGTTTGCGACCTTGACGAGCTTCAAACCAACACCCGGCGCGAAGGCATGTTCAGCGCCGTGTACTGGTGGATGGTCAAATTGGGAATAGCGCTTGCCTCTATTATCTCCGGGTTACTCATCAACGCCACCGGTTTTCGGCAAGAGATTGGCCTGGCTCAAACACCGGGAACTTTATTGTGGATGAGGATCTTTGATATCGGTATTCCCATTGTGACCTCTTTAGCTGCCATTTTCATTATTATGAGTTTTGACATCTCAGAAGCTAAGGCCTGTGACATTCGTGCGCTGGTTGAGAGGCGAAGAGGAGAAAGACGGAGCGAAGAAATACGGATAGAAGAAGAAAGGCGCAGAAACCAAAGGCGCAACCCTGATTAGGAGCGGTTTAAGGATGATTTGTTCGGGGTTCGGGGTTCAGGGTTCGGGGTTCAGAACAATGGGGATTATTTTATGGTAAAGGAAAGTATAAAACTCATAACCACCCTGGCCTGCCAGAATACCAAGCCAGGGCAGGCTGAAAATCGCAGAAAGTCATCGCCGAAGGCGATTTTCTTGTTTTTTTTATCGTTATTTTTTTCTACTGTACCCTGTACCCTGTACCCTGTACCCTGTGTGTTCGCAGAAGAGCAGCCCTCTAGCGGTGAGCTGATCACCAAAGCCTGGGATGCCCACGGCAGGAAAGACATTGAGGCCACTAATAAATACACCCAGCAGTGCATTGATTTATATGAGGATGAGGCAGATAAGCAACAGGCATCGCTTAAGGAGCTGCCTAAACATAAAGAAGAGATTGAGGCAGTGCAGGCCTTAAATGACGTGGCCACCGCCTATTTTATTCAGGCAGAGTCCTGGCGCGATCAGGGAAAATCCGAAGAATCGAAGAAAAGTTTTCAAGCGGTAATTGATAAATATTCATTTGCGCAAGCTTGGGACCAGCGCGGCTGGTACTGGCAGGTGGCTGAAGCAGCCAAACAGAGCATCAAGAAACTGGAGACCGGCTCTATTGAGATAAAGCCTAAGCCCAAAGTCAGTTTAATTCCCACGAAAGTAGTTTTGTATGACCCGGGAAAAGAAGATTTTGTGGATTACCAAAAATACGGCGAATTTAAAAATAGAGGAAGTGAAGATTATAAATATGAAATCAGGGATCAGGAAGGCCTGATTGCCGCGGTAGGAGAGGGGATTTACCCGAATACCACTTCGCTGCGCTGGGACCCGGAGTTAAAAAAGGCGCAGAAAGAAAAACGTTTAGAAGGCAATCACTGGGATTTTCTGTACTCGCCGGATTTAGAGGCGGCGTTTTTAAAATGGTGCAGCGCGCCTGAGCCGCAGGGCATACGTATGTTTTATTTAGGGTTAATTTTGGAAAAGTCCGGCTTAATTAAACACGCCTTAAAATGCTATTACGCGATAGTGGTGCACTACCCGGCAAGCTACGGCTGGACTTATTGGCATACGCCTTGGTATGTAGGCCAGGCGGCGATTGCCAAGATTAAATTTTTGCTGCGGAAACATCCGCAATTTGGCTATAAACTACAGGGTGCCGACATCAGGATTATTAACGGTTATGATAATGATGTTTCTAATGATAAAGTCATTACTAGCCCGGGAAGGTTTGTGAAAAGTAATCCTCTGGAAATTTTTCCCGCCATAGCGGGATCCCGCTTTTTGCGGGAAAAACGCAAACCCAACCTGGATTCCCTGAGCATCAAAAAGCGCTTAGGCAAAGGCAAGGTGCATCTTCTGCAGTATGAAACCGGCGATTGGCAGTTAATTGTAGATGAATTGCCTTATGTAATTAAGGGCATTACCTACGCTCCGACAAAAGTCGGGCAGTCCCCTGATGAAGGGACCTTGGCTAACTGGATGGAAGAGGATTCAAATGGCAACGGCTTAATTGACGGGCCTTACGATGCCTTTGTAGACAAGAACGCCAATAATCTTCAAGATAAAGATGAGGCAGCAATAGGCGATTTCCGCTTGCTGCAGGAGATGGGAGTTAATACTGTCCGTCTTTATCATCACCCCAGAAAACCCAGCAAAAAACTTTTGCGGGAACTCTACGCTAAATACGGCATCCGCGTGATTATGGGAGATTTCTTGGGTAAATATGCCCTTGGTTCCGGCGCCCCTTGGAATCCGGGGACAAATTACAATAACGAAGAGCAAAGGAAAAGCATGATGGAGTCAGTGGCTAATATGGTGGTGGAGTTTAAGGATGAACCCTACATTTTATTCTGGCTTCTAGGCAACGAGAATGTCTATGGTTACGCCTGCAATGCCGATAAACAGCCGGACGCCTTTTTTAAATTTGTTAATGAAGTAGCGCTGCAGATAAAGAACATTGACTCCGAGCACCCGGTGGCCATCAGCAGCGGAGATATTTTATATTTGGATAAGTTTGGTAAAGACGCTCCGGCAGTGGATATCTTTGGTACCAATGCCTACCGCGGGGATTTCGGCTTTGGCCGGCTCTGGCAGAGCGTGAAAGAAGAAGCGGGCCGTCCGGTTTTTATCACGGAGTTTGGCTGTCCGGCTTATGCCGAGGGCAAGGCCAGCGCCGAAGCCGAAGAGTTGCAGGCGGATTACCACCGCGGCTCTTGGGAAGACATCGAAGAGAATATGGGATTCAAAAACGGCGCGGGAAATTCCATTGGCGGGGTGGTTTTTGAATGGCTGGATGAGTGGTGGAAAGGCTATGAGCCCAAGATCCACGATACTAAGGGTTTATGGACAGGCCCGTTTCCGGACGGATTTATGCACGAGGAATGGCTGGGCATCTGCGGTCAGGGCAACGGAAAAACAAGCCCGTTTTTGCGGCATCTGCGCAAGGCGTATTTTACTTATAAAAAAATGTGGAGGTGAAATGACGGCATAACTTACGGAGCGATAGCGAACGTAAGTTATTACCGGAATTCCACCCTTGACAAATTTTGAAATGTGGGTTGATTACGAACTAAATCGTAGAACGAAATTTGTCAAGGGTCAAATTCGCGCATAAAGTTACGTTCACTATCGTTCCGTAACTTTAGCGCTCATTTGAGGAGGGGAAAGGAGGAAACAAGATTTGTGTAATGTGTGAAGTGTAATGTGTTCCCACACCAAAATTAAAAAAAATCTAGCGGGAGGCTCGCAAAGCGGGAAAAGTGTAAAATAAAATTAAAAAAAGGAGGAATTAGATGAAAAAGTTATTAGTAGGAATAGCTTTGGCAGCAATAGTGCTGCCGGCCTGCGTATTGGCAGAAGAGGCGATGACGGAAAATAAGGCCAAGGAGTTTATGGTTTATACGGATAAGGGTGCGCGCGACAACCACTATATTCCTTCCGGCTGGATGGGCGACATTGGAGATATAAAGATGAATGACCAGTCCGCGGATAATCCCTATGCCGGCAGCGCCTGCATGCAATTTGTTTATAGCGCAAAGAGGGCTCAGGGCAAGGGCTGGGCAGGCGTTTATTGGCAGAATCCGGCGCAGAATTGGGGCAATAAAAAGGGCGGGTTTGATTTAACCGGTATGACCAAGCTTACTTTTTGGGCGCGCGGGGCTAAGGGTGGTGAGGTAATCCAGAAATTTATCGTCGGTGGAGTTGGCGTAAGCTCCAAGGTCGCTTATCCGGATTCTTCGGAAACTGCCTTAGGCCCGGTGGAGTTGACCGATACCTGGAAGCAGTATACCATAAACCTTGCCGGCAAAGACCTGACTTATATCAGCGGCGGATTTGCCTGGGTAGCCAACGCAGATGTTAATCCAGAGGGGGCAACCTTCTATCTGGATGAGATTAAATTTGCCGCTGACCAGGAGATGAAGCCGGAAAGCAAGAAGCAGGAGAATATGCCGTTTTATGTTTACGCTGACAGCCGTTCGGTGAATAACCACTATATTCCTTCCGGATGGATGCCGGATGCCAACACCACCAAAGACATCAAATTTGATGCGGTTAACAAGGAAGACCCTTATTTGGGCGATACCTGCATTAAGATTCAATATAACGATGTTTCCGGCACGCGTTGGGCAGCTATTTACTGGCAGAACCCGGCGAATAACTGGGGCAGTGTTGACGGAGGATTTGACCTCTCTAAAGCTACCAAGCTTACCTTTTGGGCGCGCGGGGCTAAGGGCGGAGAAAATATCCAGACCTTTAAAACCGGCGGGATTATGGGCGAATATTCTGATTCGGACTCAGCTGAGATCGGCCCGGTAATCCTGAATAAAGAATGGACGCAATACAGCATTGACTTAAAAGGCAAGGATATGTCTTATGTCATCGGCGGCTTCTGCTGGTCGACGAACGTGGACAATAATCCAGAGGGGGTAACCTTCTATCTGGATGAGATTAAGTACGAGTAAGTTAGCGGTGTAAAAATAGAAGTTTAAAAGCGTATATCAGGGTATCAGGTTATCAGAATGCAGGATACCAGAAAATCAGAATATCAGCAAAAGGTAGAAGATAAACCTGATATTCTGGTATCCCGATATTCTGCCCACTGGTATCCTGATAAACTGATATACGCATTTAACGTAGTCATATGATAAAGAAGTTATATTTTTCAGGAATTCTTTTATTTCCCCTTTTGTTTCTCACCGGCATGGCCAGCCGGCCGCAGCCGGAAGTGCGCATCAAGAAATTGAAGGGGGGCCAATACCAGCTTTTAGTTAAGGAAAAGCCCTACATTATTAAAGGCGCCTGTTATAGCCCTATCCCAATAGGCCAGAACCACCAATACGATTGGTGGCCGGGCCCGGCCAAGCCCTGGATTGCCGACGGCAAGCTGATGCAGGAGATGGGGATTAATACCATCCGCATTTATCAGATAGGAGAAAACCCCGAGGCAGTTAAGCAGGTGATTCAAGACTTATACCAGCTTTACGGTATCCGTACTATTTTAGGCAATTGGCTGGGCTTCTGGGAATGGCCCTGCCCGTTATACGGCGATAAAGCTTTCCGGGAAAAAATCAAAAAACAAGTTTTGAACATGGTCCGCCTTTATAAAGACGAACCCGGGGTATTGCTCTGGGTCTTAGGCAACGAAAATAATTATTCTTGTTTAGGCCGGGTTAATCCCTGGACCAGCGAAGAAGTTGATTTAGAAACCAACCCGCAAAAAAAGAATGAGCTGCGCCTTAAAATCTACTATTCCTTTGTTAATGAGTTGGCCGGAGAAATCCACAAAATTGATTTTAATCATCCGGTAGCCTTGGGTAACGGCGAGTTAAGCGGCCTGGAGATAGCTAAAGATTACGCCAAAGACGTGGACTTGGTAGCTTGTATTATTTACCGCGGTAAAACCTTTGGCAATCTTTTCCGCGCCTTAAAGTTTACTTTTGACAAGCCGGTTTATCTGGCGGAATTCGGCGCGGATGCTTACGATGCCTATTTAAAAAAAGAAGACCAGGATATGCAGGCGTTTTTCTTAGAGTCACAGTGGCGGCAGATCTATGAAAATTTAGCCGGTAACAAGGAAGGGATAGGTAATTGCTTAGGGGGAACGGTTTTTGAGTGGGCTGATGAATGGTGGAAGCATAACGAAGGCGATATCCAAGGCTGGAGCGTGCATGATGCCGAAAGTAACTGGCAGAACGGGAATTACTATTTTGATAATAAAGAAGGCATTAAAAATATGAACGAAGAATGGTTTGGTATTGTCGCGCTTTCTCAGGAAATGGAAAGCGGCCTGAATAAGCGTATCCCGCGCAAAAGCTATTATGTAATCAGGGAATTCTGGAAAAATCCGGCTTTGAAGAAGAAAAAAGAGGTTAAACCCAAATGACAAAATCCTCCCGCAAAAGCGGGATCCCGCAACGAAATATGCAAGAGGCGGGAGAATGTCAAAATCATCGCAAAACAATAATTAATCCGTTAGGTATTTGCGTTTTGTCGTTATTTTTGGTTTTGAGCTTAGCTATCTGCCAAAGCCCCGCTCAGGACGAAGATAAATTAACAGCATTAAGCAAGCAGGCCATCGAGGCTAAGCCAGGCGATGATTTATACGCGCCTTTTGAAGGGATTAAGGAAATTTATTTTTCGCAGAATAAATATAATGAATTCATCGGTTTCTTGAATTCTTTGGTTGGAAAGAATAAAGAAGTTGAGCCGTTTATAAATTATTACATCAGCCTTTCCCGTTATTATCAGCTCAGGTATTTAGAAGTATCGCAAAGCTGGAACGAATATTTTTCCAAAGGCGATACCTACCGCGACCAGATATTAAGCTCTGCCTTAAAGGCCAGAGATGCTTCCGGAGCCGGCAGCCTGATTAATGTCTACGCCAAGCTGATTTTATGGCGCTTCCATAATGAAGCGCAGGATAATTCCGCCGAAGCTGCCCTGGCGGAATTAACGCAGGGGGCTAAACAGCTGCCCGCGACTAAAAATGTTTTAGCCAACATAAAATATATCGCAGACCTGCTGTTTTCCTACAAGGAAAAAGTAAAGGCCAAAGAGCTCTACGGAATCTATGTAGAGCGGCTGCTTGGCTTAGGATTAGAGGCAGCGGATTTAAAAAACAACGCCGCAGCCTTTTTTAAAGAAGGTAACCTGGAATTAGCCGAGGCGCTTTATGATGCTTATATTGAAAAGGAAATTGCCTCTTTGCCCGCGGGAAACTTAAGCGCTTTTTTGAAAGATGACCTAGCTTTAATTGCCGCCAGCTTCACCCGTAAGGATTTTACTGCGGCTGATCCGGTTTACGCTGAAAGGTGTTTTAAGAAAATAGAAGATGCAGGCGGCAGGGGGGTTTTTAGCGAGGAAACAACTTACTTACGCGCTTTAAATTTAGAGAAGTCCGGGAACTACCTGAAAGCTAAAGATATCTACCTGGATCTATTGAGCCGTTTTCCGGCAGGGGAATTTGCTGATACCGCGAATTTTAAGGCAGCGGTTATCCTTACCTATATAACGCATGAGTTAGTTTCCGGCAGAAGTTCTTTTGAGGCATTGGCAAAAAAAGACAGTTTAAGCCCACAGGCGATTTCTGCGCATTATCAGCTGGGCATAATCAGCCAGTGGCAGGGCGATAGTGCTTTGGCAAAAGAGTATTATGATTTGCTAATCCAGAAGGCAGGGGATAAATTCGCTGATACTGTTTCCCTCGCCAAGGACAGGCTTGGAGAAATTCAGCAAAGCCTGCCCCTGGAATATAACCTGAAAACTTTTTTAGATATCTGCCTGAACAATGGCCAGCCGGAGATGGCTTTGCCAGTCCTGGATTTAACATCCGCGCCTCTAAAGGTAAAGAATAATAGCGATATAAATATTAAGACAGCAGCCTGGAGCCTTGACAGCGGCTGCGCGCCGGTAGAATTACAATATCTTTGGTCAGGAAATTTAGGCAAAAACAAACCTCCATTAGATCAACCGTCCTTTAATACTTCTTTTGACTCCCCCGGCACTAAAGAAATCAATTTAGTGGTGATCGGCCCATCAGGAGCAGTTGCTTTTGCTTTGGATTTGCTGGATATAGAGTAAGCCCGCCTATTTCTTCTTAGTTGTTAAAAATACTGTAACAGTTCAGCTCTCAGAAGTATCCGTCGGTGTCATTGCGAGCCCCGTAGGGGCGAAGCAATCCTTTTTAAGATTGCTTCGTCGCTGTCGCTCCTCGCAATGACACGAGCACTTCCAAGGGCTGAACTGTTACAAAATACTTGACTTATACTTCTTTTAGTTGTATAAATGACAACATAAGTTATGGAATCTCGATATTCCGGTATGACATAACTTATTGTTGGAGTTTATCCTTGACAATTTTTTAGTCAAGGTGGTTATTTACATTTAAAAAATTGTCAAGGATTTAATTCGCGCATTAACTTACTCGCACTAGCGTGCTCGTAAGTTAAGCGCTCATTAAAGAAAGGTATGCGAAAATAATGCGCGGCTTAAATTTCCAGAAAGAAATTTTATCGGAAAAAGAAAGGCGCAACATTGATATACTGGAGATTTTAAGAAGGCGCGGCCCGATCAGCCGCCCGGAAATCTCCAAAGAGATGGGGATTAATGTAGTAACCATCTCCAATTACGTCGACGAATTTATTAAGCGCAGCTTAGTTTACGAAAAAGAGCTGGATGTCTCCGAAGGCGGCAGGCGCCCGGTATTATTAGACTTAAATGCCCAGGCCGGGTATGTTATCGGCGTGGGCTTAAATTTGATGAATATGGTCGGTATCTTGGTGGACTTAAAAGGCAACATTATCACCAAGACCCAGGTAAGCCGGCCGCGTTCTTCGGTCAAAGAAATTTCCGAAACGCTGCTTGAGATTGTCAGGGAAATTATCCGGCGCTCCAAGGATTACGCGCAGAATATTAAAGGTATCGGCGTGGGCATCGCTGGCTTGATCAACAAAGAAAACGGCTCCATCCACTGGCCGCAGAAAATGGACCATTACTACACTTACGCCTCGGTGGATATCCCTTTAAAAAGTTTAATCGAAAAAGAATTCAACCTGCCGGTGTTAATCGAGAACGACGCCACCAGCGCCTGTTTTGGCGAGCACTGGCTGGACTTGTCTGCCGGTTATAAAAATGTGCTCTATATGTTTTCCGGGGTTGGCTGCGGGATTATGTTAAACGGGGAAGTTTACCGCGGCTGGCAGGGTTATGCCGGAGAGGTTTCCATTTATAATTTTAAGGAGCAAGACCAATTTAATTGTAAGGCCGGAAATGATTGTTTTATCAAACGCTGGGAAGTTGATTTAGGTATCGTTAATGATATGAAGCCGCTTTTGGCCGGCGATAAAGAAAAGGCTGATAAATTTTTTAAGCTTACCGGCAGCAATATCGATAACGTGGATTTAAAAAGTATTTTTACCGCTGCCCGGCAGCGCGATGAATTGGCTGTTTTGGCGCTGCCTGCTGCCGCCAAAAGGCTGGGGATTAAAATCGCCTATTTGGTAAATTTGTTGAATCCGCAGGTGGTAGTGATCGGCGGAGGGCTGGAAGAAGCAGGCGATGATTTCTTAAGCAAGGTTACTGCTACGGTTAAAGATTGGGCTTTCCGTGAAACTACTGAAGGTTTAAAGATCGTTTACTCCCAGCTAAGAGAGAATGCCGTGGCGTTGGGAGCGGCGAGCCTAGTGATGCAGAAAATATTCGCGCAGGTATAGTGAGGCCACGACCCCCACACCAATTTTCGATTATCGGCAGGTTTAATGATAATTGGTGTGGGGGTCGTGTGGCCGAACTTATATCCTTGACACGAAAGACTTAAGATTAACTATTATCGTATTCGTGTCAAGGATTCAATTCGCGCATTAACTTACTCACACTATCGCGTTCGTAAGTTAAGCGTTCATTGAAGGAAATGATCTAGTCCCTCGCCTATTCGCTTGCTCCCGCGCCTGCTGATAAAGCAACAGCGGGGGGCCGCGCAGGCTCGGGATAAATTCGCACATAAAGTTACGTTCACTATCGTTCCGTAACTTTAGTGCTCATTTAAGGGGGGAGTATGGAGCAAAAGGTAAAATTTATTATAATCGGCCTGGCTGCGGCTTTAGCCGTTTTTCTCTTTCTTCTTTTCCAGACTTATAATGCTAATCAGCAGCTTACTGGCGAGCGGAATAAACTAAAGGTTTCTCTTGACGAAAAAACCGAAGAAGCCAAGAGGATGGATGGCAGGATCCGCTCCTTAGAGGGCGAACGCTCGCTTTTGAATAAACAATTAGAGGAAATCTCCCGGCTGAAGCAGGATCTAGATAGTAAATTTGATTTAGTAAACAAAGAAAAGAATGATTTAGTGGAAAAGCTAAAAAAATTACAGCAAGCTCAAGCTCCGGTTCAGGCACATGGCCCTGCGCAGGCGGAATTTGTTCCGCAAACTAACGATGCCTACTGGGCTAATCTTTTGAAAATAAAGGCTGAATTGGAGATGCAGCTGGCCGCTGTCCGCGGCGATTTGAAATCCATACAGCTTACCAACGAGCAACTGCAGCGGGAAAGGCCCACTTTCGAGCTGGACATCAATAGCCTGCGCCGCGAAAAAGAAGACCTTAAACGGCAGATTGACTATAACCAGAAATTAATGGATAGTATTGCTAAAGATTTGGTCCGGGAAAAGAACGACAAATCCCTTATCGAGGATAGCTTGAAGTCGCTGAAGAATGAAAATTCTGTGCTCACTCAGCAGCTTAAGAGCCTGCTGAACCACAAGAGTAAGCTGGAAACAAAAATGCAGGGCCTGCAGGAGGATAAAGCTTCGGTGGAGCGCAGGCTTAGCGAGATGGAAGCGATGCTTTCTGATAAGTCCATACAGATTAATAAACTGAAAAACGAAATCGAGAGCCTGCGTTCGGGAAAACCGCTGGACCTATCGGCGGAAAATAAAAACTCGGTGGAGTTGGCACCGATTTTAGTCAAGCCTAATGCCGCGGAGGAAACTCCGGCAGCGCCGGATATCGGGGAAATGCAGGGTAGAGTCCTAGCATTAAATAAAGAAAGTAATTTTGTCGTTGTCGATTTAGGCGAGGAAGCCGGAATTAAAGCTGGCGACATAATGCATGTTTACAGGGATAATAAGGCGGTAGCTACTTTAGAGGTGATTCAGCTGCGCAAAAATATTTCCGCCTGCGATATTAAAAAAACCAATACTCCTCTTAAAGTCGGGGATGTAGTTAAATAAACGTTCGTATTTAAAGGTTTTGTCTTTATCATAAATGGCCCGCATCCGTAAGTCTCCTTCCAAAACTACCTCAATAGAAGACGTTGCCCGCCTTGCCGGTTTATCTATCAGTACGGTTTCCCGGGTGATTAATAATTTCTCTTCGGTAAAAGTGAGGAACCGGAATAAAGTCCAGGAAGTAATTAAACAGCTTAATTTTAAGCCTTCGGTATTTGCCCAGCGCCTGGCCACAGGAAAAAGCAATGTGGTGATGCTGGTGATCCCGCGCTACGAAGGAGTATTTTATTCTTTTTACGCCTTGGAATTAATCCGCGGTATCGGCACGCTTTGCGACGCATTAAAATTGGATTTATTGCTCCACCTGACCGATGAGCGCTCAAACCTGAACCTCAGGGGAGTAGGTGGAGTAATTTTTGCCGATATCATCACTAACCGCAGTCAGCTCGAAGAAGCTTTAGCTGCAGGCATTATTTGCGTTGTGATTAATAATTACGTGGAAGACCTTCCGGTAAGCTGCATTGCCATTGATAATGCCGGCGGCGCAGAATCCGCGGTAAATTATTTAGCCAGCTTAGGCCATAAAAAAATCGCCCATATCAGCGGCGATTTGGTGACGCAGGCAGCGGCGCAGCGTTTTGAAGGCTATAAGCGCGCCCTGAAGAAAAACAATATTCCTTTTAAAGAGGAATATGTTTTTAAGACCGATTACTCGCGCGGCCAGGCGCGCCAGGCAGCGGAGAATCTATTGAAGATCAGCAACCCTCCCACAGCGGTATTTGTTGCCTCTGATCCTATGGCGCTGGAGGTAATGGCAGTGGCGCGGGAATCAGGGAAAAATATCCCTAATGATTTATCAATCATAGGGTTTGACGATAACCCTTCCGGGCTTTACGGCCCAGTAGCATTGACTACCGTCAGGCAGCCGTTGATTAAAATGGCCGAAGACAGTGTAAAGGAATTAAATCGCCTGATGAGCCAGGAGAAAGATACAAAACCCAAAAAGGTCCTCCTTCCGACTGAGTTAGTGGTCCGGGAATCCTGCAAACCGCTTTAACACAATTTGTAGTATGCCTTGGGTAGGAAACATACATCATATTGTATTTTTTTGTTGACAAAAAATTTTGCTGCTTTATACTTATATTGCAAAAGTTAAACCAACCGTCTTAATAATGATACTGTCAAAAGTTCTATGAAGAATAAGCATGGCAGGGAATGGAAGTATGAAAGATTCCCCTCCCCTTGTGGGAGGGGTAAGGGGAGGGGTAGGTGAAAGACGCGCTAACATCTGCTGCCAGAAGGTTAAGAAGTAATTCTACAGAAGCTGAGAAATACCTCTGGCAGGCGCTTCGTTCTGATGGGCTTGGCGTTAAGTTTCGCAGGCAGCCGGTTATCGGCCCATATATCGTTGATTTTGTATGTTTTGAAAAGAAATTAGTTGTAGATGTTGATGGCGGACAA
>Ga0265296_1003278_pt1 | contig 15228 bp, 15 predicted proteins | sample MunlanPumphouse1_FD_189073 | JGI IMG/M metagenome (GOLD analysis project Ga0265296, IMG submission 189073) | Groundwater microbial communities from a municipal landfill in Southern Ontario, Canada - Pumphouse #1 | ecosystem: Environmental > Aquatic > Deep subsurface > Groundwater | place... | reverse complement strand
CGCTCAAGTCACGGCGATCAGACCGCAATGAGGTAGGATGATAGCTGGTTTTCGACGGTCGCTGCCGGCGACCGTCGAAACTAGTGCTGCTTTGCGAGCACCGGGACGACCATCATCACGTTTTCGGTCAACAAGACGAAGCCCGGGGGTACATAGCTATCCCCGCCCGTGCAGGCGCACTTAAACGCGCGTTTGTGGACGGAAATCACCTCTATTCCGGAGATCCGACGTGGCTTTTACCGGCAACGGAACGACAAGGCAGATCATTCTCATTCCGCCGGCGCAACGCTCAAATTCGGCGCGGCTTTACGGCGGTTAAGGGAAAATCCGGCCAGGATTGCCAGCACCATGAGAAGCTGGGCCAAGATGGATTGCCAAGTAGGGAAGATCCCAAGGATGGATACCCGAGGCGCATCCGCAAGCGGAGCGATGTCGATGATCCCTGCCTCCTGTAGCGCCGCAACGCCTTTTCCAGCGAGCACCACCGTAAGCCCCGCCATCAGCCACGAACTGTAGGAGAAGACCTTGGCAATCGGAAGCTGGCGGCTGTAGCGGAGCATGGCCCATGCGATCACGGCGAGCAACGCGACTGCTGATCCCGCGCCGGCGAGAAGCGCACCGCCATTCCCCTGCGTCCATAGTGCGGCGTAGAACAGGATCGTTTCGAACACCTCGCGATACACCACCACGAAGGCCAGTCCGAACAGGAACCAGGCCGAGCGACCCGACAACGCGCGCGTCATCTTCTCTCGAATATAGCGCTGCCACTGATCAGCTTGCGCCTTGCCGTGCATCCATATTCCGACCGATAGCAGGACCACGGCAGCGAACAGGGAACCGAACCCTTCGGTCAGCTCTCGGCTCGCACCGCTGATCCCGATCGCATAGGTGGCGACCACCCAGGTTAGCAGGCCAGCGACAAGCGCTCCGACCCAGCCACCATGGACATAGGGCAAGACTTCCGAGCGCTCCGCTTTGCGGAGGAAGGCGATCATGGCAACAACGATGAGCAGGGCTTCCAAGCCCTCGCGCAACAGGATCGTAAACGCGCCCAGGAAGGTCGATGCATCGCTGGAGGCGCCAGGGGCCAGCGCCGCTTCGGCATCGTCGAACAAATTATTCAGGATGAGCACCCGGTTCGCCAGATCGTCGGGCTCCGCACCCTGATCGACGGCAGCGCGGTATTCGCCCATCGCACCCTCGATCCGGGCGAGCAGCGTTGCATCGCGTGCGCCGAGCGTGGGTTCGATCGGCTCAAAGCCATCCAGGTAGGCGGACAGCGCTGCTTCCTTCGCTGCGCGGCGATTGCCCTTGCGTGCGGCATCAAGGCTCGTCGCCAGCTTCTGCCGGACAAGCGAGAGCGACGCAGGGGCCTGTTCGATCACAGCGTCGGGATGACGGCGTAGATAAGCCATGACCGCCAGTGCCCGCTTCTCGCCGATACGATCGGCGAGCGCAGAAGGGGTGAGCGCCACCAGTGTCTGGAGGTCCGGCACCTGCTGGCGGAGCGACGGATCGGCCTTCCACAATCGCTCTCCTTCCCGCGCCTGTTCGTCGGTCAGTGCGAAGCTACCGGCACGGAACGCCAGTGCCCAGCGATCCTCGTTCGGAAGCTCGGCAAAGCTCTGCATCGCCGTCCCGTCGATGCCTTGGGTTATGGCTTGGTAGAGTGCAAATACGCTGCGCTGACGGGCGCGCTCGACATCCGTGAACGCGATGGGCGGCGTTGTAAGCTTGGTTGCGTCGGGGCCATGTCCGTTGCCCGTCATGCCGTGACAGGCTGCGCAGGTGGAGCCAAACAGCGTCACTCCGCGAGTAAAGCTCGGTGGTGCTGCCGGGGCGAGCGGTACTGGGTAGGCTTTCAATAGATCGGCCGCGAGCCCGTGGGCGAGTGTCGCAACGTCCTGCGGCGTTCCCTTGCGCCCGATCACGCTCTGGAGGCGCGCCACACCCGCGAGCAGCGCCGCCCGCTCGGGCTTTGGCGGCAGCGCCGTAAGCCGCTGTGACACGGTGCTGGCGAACTCCGTCATCTCGGCATATTCGGCTGCGCTCTTTATCCGGCCGCCCTCAACCGCGCCGTCGTAATCCACCGCGACATAGTCGAGCAGGCGCCACGCGGTTTGGACGTCGTTCGGGTCTGCCTTGGGCGCGGCATGCAATGCCGTCAGCGGGATGAGCAAGCCAACAAGGATCGCGAGCGCGACGGCAATGAGCCGCATGAAGGCGGCTTGGATCACGCGACCCGAAGGTGCGGCATCGATATCCAAATGAAGGTTAAGCGGCAACATGCCGACCCCTTACAACCTCTAGCCGCTGTAGGAGCAAGCGATTTGAGACCCGCTCGCAATAACGTGCTGAACGCACAGGTCTCAATAGTAGTCGGCAAGTTTGAGCGTTCGTGTCGTACCATCGGTGAGTTTCAAAGCGACCTTCTCTCCGGCAGGCCCGTATCGCCACTGCCACAGCGAGCCACGTGTGTAAGACGTGTCGATCGGAAGGCCCTTCACGGCCGCGATCCGGTCGCCGGCCGCCCACCCCGATCGCGTTGCGGGGCTCCCAGCGGCCACATGAACGACAGTCAATTCCGTTGGTGACGCGGCAAGTCCAAGGCCGCTTCTATCCTTCAGCATCGGCAAACGGACTTGCGCGGGGATGGGCCGCAACCACAATCGCCCCAGAGAGATGTCGAGCACGATATCGAATTGCCCCAACAGCGGCATGCCGATGTTTCCCACCGTGCTTTCGGACGTCCAGCGATCATGGGCGATCGCCGGCACGGAGGCTACCGGGAGCGTACCCAGGTTGACCTTATCAGCGGTGAAGGTCTTGACGATGTGCACCCCCTCGACGCCGCCAAGAGCGGCTGTCGAGTTGGCCTTTCCGGCCAGGAGGGATTGGGCCTCTACATACGCAGCAGACAACATCAAGGCTGACGAGCTGCCAAAGTCGAGCATCAACGGAACCGGGTCCAGACCAGCAACCGACGCGAGCACGAACAGCTCTTTTCTGGTGCCGTGACCGAGCACCAAAGCCGTCCAATCAGGGCCGGGAGCGAAGCTGCCCGATTTCTCAAAAGCGAAACGTCTGGTCGCGAAGTCCAGGGCAACGCAGCCGCCGGCAAGGACGTCGGCTCCGAGCATCATGTCGATCGGCCGACCGAAAGCCGCCGAGATCGCTCCGAGATCGGCCACGATTGCGAACGGCAGGACACGCGCCTGGCCGGCGAGCACCACCTCGACGTTGCGAACCAGGCCAACTTCGGCCTTGCCACCCAGACCGTTGATTCTTCGCGGTTCCAGGTTGGTCATGCCGAGCCTGGCGGCTAGCGGTTTGCTGATCATCGTTGCGCCGCTGCCGCTGTCCAAGACCGCCTCGATCACGGCGCCGGACACGGTTGCCGTCGCGATCAGGGTGTCGCCTGTTCCGATATTCAGGATGCGCCAAATCGGCTTCGCAGCGAAACCTTGCCAAGGCTGCTGGCGGTTAGCCGGCTGCCCCCACGATCGAAACGGCATCAATGTCGCGATCACTCCGCTACCCATGCGAGCCAGAGCAGTCCGCCGACCAACCAGCCCGCTTGGTGCCGTTTCGACGCTGCGTTTCACCACAATTCGATCGAATCCTATTTGTCGTACAGCGTTCAGTCTCACTTACATGCTACAGTCACTGGAGGAGCAAGCCTCGATGTGAGGGAGGTGCGAGGTCGCCTAGAACCGTTTCGAGAAGCCAGCGGCGAGGAATGGATGTGGCGTCGTTGAACCGGCAATGCCGGTTCCGACGCTGAGATCGAGCTGGATGTCGTGGCCGATGATGTAGGCCACGCCTGCATCGATGATGATGGACGCTCTGCCACCCTTCTCCTCCGGAGCCTGGATGCCGGTATCCACGAAGAAGTTCAGCGTCTTGCTGGGATTGAAGTTCAACGTGGCAGCCGCAAGCCCTGCCGTGTAGGTGCGGTTGGAGTCGTCCTGGAAGACACCAATGCCGATGTTGGGGTTCAGCGACCAGTTGTCGGCAAACGCCCAGTCGGCTGCCATCCTGAAATCTCCCGTCGTCTTGCTGTTCCGGAAATCCCCAGAGCCAGACGGTGGAAAAATACGAGCAATTGCGCCGAGCGAGACCTGCCTCGAGCCTTCCGGAGCATCAACGAAGTTGTACTTGAACCCAATCGACGTTGGAGCAAAGCCATCCGAATGTGATGTATCGGTGGAATCCTTCTGCCTCATCCGTGAATAGGTGTTTCCCTCGATCCGTACTTCGACCTTATCGGCAAAGCCGTAGCGGAGCAGGGTCGGAAAGAAGATTGTCCGCTCGTGTTCATCGCCATCATGACGAAACTCGGCCTGGATTGCGGTCTCCAGTTGGAAGCGATTCTTCCCAACGGTTGTGCTGCCGTCCGCAATGCCAGGCCGATCGGCGTTGATGTAGTCATCGGACGGATCCGCCATAGCGGGCGTTGCCATCCCAATTGTCGCCGCCATCAGGAGAGCTGTTAAGGCGCAGAGGCTCCGTAGTGGCATCACGTGATTTTCCGTTCTCGGTTCAGGGTTAGGCAGTTGGTCCAGCGATAGCCTGGATAACCCGACACTCGGCCATCGTTTTGGCGGAACATCCGGCTGCGCTCATTGCAGCCAGTTCATCGCGCAGCGCGCCTAGCTGGCGAAGGCGCTCCTCGACGTCGGCGAGATGACGTGATGCGATCTCAGTGGCTTCCCCACAGTCGCGGTCCGGCTGATCGGCGAGTGCGAGCAAGGAGCGGATCTCGTCGATAGAAAAACCGAGACGCCTACCGTTTCGTATGAAGTTGAGACGATCGGTGTCCGACGCCCCGTAAGTGCGCCGGCCTGAGGTCGTGCGAGCGGGGCGGCCGAGTAGGCCGATGCCCTCATAGAAGCGGATCGTCGTGACCTTGGTCGCGGTGGCTTTCGCCAGTTCGCCAATTTGCATTCGAATGCCCGCTTTCTGCTGCCGGGATTACAATGCGCTTGCTTCTATAGCTACTGTAGAATGTAGGGAAGGTTGATGATGCGGCACAGGCGATGCCTGCGGCTGTGAAATTCTGACAATGAGGTGCCCGTGCCAAGCGATCTGATCAGCGCCCAGCGCACGCCGTCCCTGGGCCGTTTCGTGGTGTTGCTAGCAATTGCCGGCGCAGCGATGGTCCCGGCGGTTATTTTGCGGATAGAAGGCTGGCGCCCTGATCCGCTGCTCGACACTGCAGCGTTCGGTGCTGCCATTCTCGCGTCAGGCTTTCTTCTGTCATGGGGGGCGGAAGCCGCTGAAAAGCGCATATCGGCGGGGCTGATCGTAGCGATCATCGCCCTGATCACCGTTCTCCCCGAATATGCCGTGGACTTCTATTACGCCTACTCGGCGGGTGCGAATCCGGGCTCCAACTACGTACATTATGCGGCGGCAAACATGACGGGCGCGAACCGACTGCTTGTCGGTCTAGCTTGGCCGCTACTTGTTCTACTTCATTGGTATCGCACGCGGGAACGCGCCATCCAGCTCCTCCCCGCCAATCGCACCGAGATCCTCTTCCTTCTGATTCCGAGCATCTACGCCTTCTGGATCGTAGCCAAGGGGCGGATCACCCCGATCGATACCGTCGTCCTGATCGCGATGTTCGGGCTGTATATGTGGCAGGCCAGCAGGAAGGAGTCTGGCGAGGACGAGGACGGAGATGACGAGCCAGGCCCGGCCGCTGCGCTGCTGCTGCTTTCGCCCACGCGCCAGTGGCTTGCGATGGGTGCACTGACGCTTGTTGCCGCCGTAATCATCCTTGCCTCAGCAGAGCCCTTTGCCGAGTCCATGATCGACTCGGGCCGCCTGCTGGGCTTCGATGAGTTCCTGCTGATACAATGGCTTGCGCCGCTTGCGAGCGAAGCGCCTGCCGTCGTGGTTGCCGCGTTGTTCGTAATGTCAGATCGGGCTGAATCCGGGCTCGCAACCATGATGTCCGACAAGATCAATCAGTGGACTCTCCTCGTCGGCATGCTGCCGCTGGCGGTCGGTCTGGGTGCAGGGCATCTCACCAGCTTGCCACTCGATGCACGTCAGCATGAGGAGTTTTTTCTGACGGCAGCTCAATCCCTGTTCGGGATCGGCTTACTGCTCCGCCTTCGGCTTAGTTGGATGGGCGCGGCCGCCCTCGCGATCCTTTTTGTCGTTCAGGTGGCACTGGCGATAATCTGGCAAGGTGACGAGCCTCGCATCATCAGCAGTCTGACATGGCTGGGCTGGGGCTATCTGGCGCTGGCGGCAATCCTGATGCTGACGAACATCCAAGCCCTTGCCGCGCTGTTCAGAGGATCGGGGCGAGCCCGTTCACATGGCTGAGCCAGCCTGCGATCTGCCAAGCCGATCGTCGCGGTCTCGAACCATTCGTCGCGGAGAAAAGTGATGTCCGATACGAGCCGATATCGGCAGGAAGCTCATAAAGCAGCCGACTTCCTGTCGATCTACCAACAAGGTTTTGTGAGGGTGGCTGCCTGCCGTCCTACCTGCAGGATCGCTGATCCGGCGTTTAATCTTGAAGCGACGCTGGCGCTCGCTCGGGAGGGAAGCGATGCAGGCGTTGCGTTGATGGTCTTCCCGGAGCTCGGGCTGTCAGGTTACTCCATCGATGACCTCTTCCTGCAGCGAGCGTTGCTCGACGAAGTCGAGCGACGGCTTCTCGACCTGGTCACTGCAAGTCGCGATCTTCATCCGGTCATTCTGGTGGGTGCGCCGCTCCGTCGTGAGGGGCGGCTCTACAATTGTGCTGTCGCCGTGCACCGGGGCCGGATTCTTGGCGTGGTACCAAAAGGCCACCTTCCCAATTACCGTGAGTTTTATGAGAAGCGCTGGTTCGCCTCCGGCCGTGACGTGCGTGGTGAGATCTCTGTTGGAGGCGAGCCAGTTCCTTTCGGAATGGATTTGCTGTTCCAGGCTGATGACGTCGACGGCCTGATCTTTCACATTGAAATTTGCGAGGACGTTTGGGCTCCTGCGCCCCCAAGCGACTTTGCCGCGCTCGCTGGCGCGCTGATCCTGACGAACCTTTCGGCAAGCAACATCGTGGTGGGCAAGGCGGACACACGACGGCGCCTCTGCGAGCTGCAGTCCGGCCGCTGCTGGGCAGCCTACATCTACTCCGCGGCCGGATACGGAGAATCGACCACCGATCTCGCCTGGGATGGACAGGCCTGCATATACGAGCTGGGAGCTCAGCTCGCGGAGACGGAGCGCTTCAGCGTCGAGTCTCAGATGGTCGTTGCGGACATCGACATCGAACGGCTGCAACTGGAACGCATGCGGACCGGCACGTTCAACGAGGCCGCTATCGCAAACGGGATGCCCGACCGGCGTTTCCGTCGCGTGTCCTTCCATTTCGATCCGCCGATGGGCAACCTAGGGCTGCGACGACACATCGATCGTTTTCCCTTCGTACCCGATGACCCGGTCCGTCTCGACCAAGACTGCTACGAGGCGTTCAACATCCAAGTCAGTGGGCTTGCGAGGAGGCTGGAAGCAACGGGTATCGCCAAAATCTGCATCGGCGTGTCCGGAGGGTTGGATTCGACCCATGCCTTGATCGTCGCGGCAAAGGCGTTCGATCTGCTCGGGCGCCCTCGGACCGACATCCTCGGTTTCACAATGCCTGGGTTTGCCACCAGCGCCAGGACAAAGTTCAATGCCCACGCCCTGATGAGCGGGCTCGGTGTGACCGCCGAGGAGATCGACATCAAGCCGCTTGCCAACCAGATGCTAGGAGATCTGCAGCACCCGTTCGCGATGGGGCAACCGGTCTACGACACGACCTTCGAGAATGTGCAGGCAGGACTTCGGACGGATCTTCTGTTCAGAGCTGCCAACCAGCGTAACGCCTTGGTGCTCGGCACCGGCAACATGTCGGAGCTTGCACTTGGCTGGTGCACCTACGGTGTCGGCGACCAGATGAGCCACTACAACGTGAATGGCTCGCTTCCAAAAACTCTCATTCAGCACCTCATCCGGTGGACGGCTTCGAAGCGACTGTTCGATACCGACGTCACAGACGTCCTTCTGGACGTTCTCGGGACTAGGATATCGCCGGAGCTCATCCCGCAGGCGATTGAAGGCGAGTCGCAGAGCACCGAAGGCAAGATCGGACCGTATGAGCTCCACGATTTCTGGATCTACTATTTCACCCGGTTCGGGCTACCGCCCTCGAAGATCGCCTTTCTGGCACTCCACGCTTGGCAGGACGTCGGTGCGGGAAGCTGGCCGCCGGGGTTTCCCGAGGAGCAAAAGCGCGCCTACGAGTTGGGCGCCATTCGCGCGTGGCTTGAGGTGTTCTTACGCCACTTTTTCGCTAACCAGTTCAAGCGCTCTGCTCTGCCGAATGGCCCCAAGGTCACCACCGGCGGATCGCTATCCCCGCGCGGCGACTGGCGCATGCCTTCGGACGCGCATGGACAGGTTTGGATCGACGAGCTGCATCGCAACGTGCCGGAGAGCTTTGACGCTATGGCCGATCCCTCGACGCAAACAGCGATTGTTGTACCGGCTGAAGCCAAGCCTATCGTGCGGTAATGTTGCACTCGCCACGCTATTGCGGGCCTGGGCGGCAGTCTTCCCCGGCGGACGGGCTTAGCTTCAGACGCGGGCCGTCGCGATGCTTGATAGATCGGTTGTCGGATCTATCGGCACCCCGGCTTCCTTGCGCTCGGAATAGCGATCGACAAGCTGGTCGGCATGTGGACGGAGCAAGACGGTGAAGCGGACCAACTCCTCCATCACGTCAACGATGCGATCATAGTAACTCGAGGCCTTCATCCGCCCGGCATCGTCGAACTCGTTGAACGCCTTGGCGACCGATGATTGATTGGGGATGGTGAACATCCGCATCCAGCGGCCGAGCACGCGCAGTGTGTTGACGCTGTTGAACGACTGCGATCCCGCTGACACCTGCATCACCGCCAGCGTGCGCCCCTGCGTAGGGCGCATGCCGCCCATGCTCAGGGGCAAATGGTCGATCTGTGTTTTCATGATGCCCGTGATTTGACCGTGTCGCTCGGGGCTGCACCAGACCTGTCCTTCCGACCATAGAGAGAGCTGCCGCAACTCATGAACGGCCGGGTGATCGTCGCCCGCCACTTGATCGGGCAACGGTAGCGTCGACGGATCGAAAATCCTCGTCTCACACCCGAAAAAGTGAAGAAGGCGCGCAGCTTCCTCGATGCATAGCCGCGAGAAAGAGCGCTCGCGCAAACTCCCGTAGAGCAGCAGGATACGCGGTGCGGGATCAGCCGGACCGAGACCAAGCGCAGGCCGCTGGTGGGCATAGGCCGGATCGAGTGCGGGCAGATGGTCGGGTTCGGATAGATCGCGAAGAGGCATTGAACATTCCAAAGTCAGATAGGGCCGGCGTCACGCACCACGCGGCGCGAGCAGGATCACGCAGGTTCCAATAAGACATAGGGCCGCGCCACCCACGTCCCAGCGGTCGGGCCGAACGCCCTCGACGCTCCACAACCAAAGCAGTGAGGCGCAGATGTAGATGCCGCCATAAGCGGCGTAGGCGCGCCCTGCCGCATCGCTGTCCACGCGGGTCAGCAGCCAGGCAAAGACGACGAGGGACGCTATGCCTGGCGCGAGCCACAGGGGTGACTTTCCCATGCGCAGCCAAGCCCAGAAGGCAAAGCATCCCCCAATTTCAGCAAGCGCCGCTGCGATGTAGATCAGGGCTGTCATCCAAGAGTGATCCTCAATGCCAAGGCGCCGAGCGTGATGAGCAGTACCGGCACGGTCAGCGTGACGCCGACGCGGAAATAATAGCCCCATCCGATCCGCACGCCCTTCTGACCGAGAACGTGAAGCCACAGCAACGTCGCGAGAGACCCGATCGGCGTCAGCTTCGGGCCGAGGTCGCAACCGATTACGTTTGCGTAGATCATTGCTTCCTTGACCGCGCCGGTCGCGTGCGCCGCGTCGATCGACAGCGCCCCGACCAGCACGGTCGGCATGTTGTTCATCACCGACGAGAGAATGGCCGCGATGATGCCCGTTCCGAAGGCCGCACCCCACACACCGCCTTGTGCCGTGCGATCGAGCAGCGCGGCGAGGTGATCGGTCAGGCCGGCGTTCCGCAGGCCGTAGACGACCAGGTACATGCCGAGCGAGAAGATCACGACCTGCCATGGCGCGCCTCGCAATACCTTCCGTGTCTCGATTACATGGCCGCGCCCGGCGATCACCAGCAGCAGGATCGCGCCGGCAGCGGCAACTGCGCTTACCGGCACGCCGAGGGGCTCGAGCAGGAAGAAGCCGGCGAGCAGGAGCGCCAGGACAACCCATCCGGCGCGGAAGGTTGCGGCATCATGAATAGCCTCATGGGGCGCGCGTAGCGCTCCGACATCATAGGCTTGTGGAATGTCACGGCGGAAGAACAGCATCAGTGCGCCCAGCGTGGCGGCGATCGACACCAGATCGACCGGCACCATCACGGAGGCATATTCACCGAAGCCGACTTTGAAGAAGTCAGCCGACACGATGTTGACGAGATTGGAGACCACCAGCGGCAAACTTGCCGTGTCGGCGATAAAGCCGGCCGCCATGACGAACGCCAGCGTCGCCTTGTCCTTGAAGCCCAGCGCGCGCAGCATGGCGATGACGATCGGCGTCAGAATCAGCGCCGCGCCGTCGTTGGCGAACAGGGCAGACACCGCCGCGCCCAGCAGGACGATTAGGACGAACAGCCGGCGACCGTGCCCCCTGCCCCAGCGTGCAACGTGCAATGCCGCCCATTCGAAAAACCCGGCCTCATCGAGCAGTAGGCTTATGACGATGATCGCGACGAATGCGGCGGTCGCGTTCCAGACGATACCCCACACCACCGGCACGTCGGACAGCGTAACGACGCCCGCGAGCAGCGCTACAACGGCCCCGCCCATCGCGCTCCATCCGATGCCGAGACCTTTGGGTTGCCAGATGACGAGCCCGATCGTGGCGACGAAGATCAGAACGGCAAGGAGCATCAGGCGACGCGCTGGCCCGATGGGCCAACCACTTGCTGGCCGTCTTCCTTGGCGAACGCTCCGAGCTGATCCGCTGGTAGCAGATCAAGAACTGCCTCCGAAGGCCGGCAGAGCTTCACGCCAAGCGGCGAGATGACCAGCGGGCGGTTGATGAGGATCGGGTGTGTCACCATCGCGTCTACCAGCGCGTCGTCAGACAGTGACGTGTCGTCCAGACCCAGTTCCGCATAGGGCGTTCCCTTTTCGCGCAGCAGATCTCGCGGCGACATGCCGGCGCGGTCGATCAGCTCAACGAGCAGCGCGCGCGCAGGCGGGGTCTTCAGATACTCGATGATGTGCGGCTCGATCCCCGCATTGCGGATCAGGCCGAGGGTGTTGCGGGACGTGCCGCACTCGGGGTTGTGATAAATGACGATATCGACGGCCATGTGGGCGTCCTTTCAGCAGCAGGGGGTGAGTTCGGCGACAAGCGGCGCGCACAGCGCGGCATTGCCGGCGCAGCAGTCCTTGACGAGGAACAGCGTGAGCGCGCGCAGGCCGTCCAAGTCGGCCCGGTAGATGATGGAGCGGCTGCGTCGTTCGGACCGCACGAGGCCCGCACGCGCGAGAATGCCGAGGTGTGCGGACATGGTGTTCTGTGGCACGTCGAGCTGACGAGCGATGTCGCCTGCTGCCATGCCGTCCGGTTCATGCCGTACCAACAGACGGAAGACGTCGAGGCGCGTCGCTTGCGCGAGAGCGCCCAACGCAGTTATGGCTGAATCGCTTTCCATAAATCCAGCATAGCGGATGTATTTATGAGAGCTAGTTGCTTCGCTCTGCCCTTTCGCACCTCAGCCTTCCGCGTTGACGGCTTCCGGGTCCGGTGCTGGGAAGTGGCGGTACAAGGTCGGGACCGAGACCCCGATCGCAGGCGCGATCTCACGCATCGGCATTCCCGAGGCCAAGAGCTTGCGAGCAGCCGCGAGCCGGTTGGGCGTCATCACCGTCTTCCGACCACCCACCCTTCCCTCGCGCCGCGCAACCACCAAGGCGGCTGTTGTGCGTTCGCGATTAAGGTCGCGCTCCATTTCAGCCATGGCCGCCATGATGTGGAAGACGAGCTTGCCGGCAGTGCCCGCTGTGTCGATCCCATCAGTCAGCGATCGGAGCCCGATGCCGCGCTCGGCCAGATCAGCAGCCAGGTCGACCAAACCCTTCATCGTGCGACCCAAGCGATCGAGCTTCCACACGACCAACACATCGCCGGGTCGGGCATGGGAGAGCGCGTCGGCCAAGCCGACGCGGTTCGCCTTCGCGCCGCTTGCCTTGTCGCTGAAGGTTCGTTCGCAACCCGCGTCGCGCAACGCGTCGAGCTGGGGCGTCAAATCCTGTTCGGGGGTCGAGACCCTGGCATAGCCGATCAGCATGAAGCGTTCTCAAAACTCATCTCGCGTGCCTAGCACGGCCACCACCAATCGAGAATGTGTTTTGATACGCTCATGACCCCTGCTAGACATTCTCACATGGTAGCGCATCAAAATCGATGGTCTGTGGAAGCCACTCTCAGAGTGGCGCAGACAGAGCGCGATATAAAGTGGCGTAGTGGCAGTTGAGAAGCGTGGAAGCCTCACGGACTGACTTTCCTGCGCTGACCAAATCTCTTCCCAAGGCAATCTGATCAGGGGTCAGCTTGGGCGGGCGCCCGAAGCGTACGCCCCTTGCCTTCGCAGCTATTCGACCGCTGCTTGTGCGCTGATGGATGAGTTCACGCTCGAACTCCGCAATGCCAGCGAACACGGTCAGTACCATCCGGCCAGCAGGCGACGTTGTGTCCGCCCACGGCTCGGCAAGCGAGCGAAGCCCCGCTCCCGCCTCCTTCAGCTTCTCCGCTATATCGAGCAGGTCACGGGTTGACCGGGCAAGCCGGTCGAGGCGGGTCACGACCAGCACGTCGTCCTCGCGGATCTGGTCGAGCATTCGTGCGAGCTCCGCGCGGTCGCGCTTCGCACCCGAGACCTTCTCCTCAAACACGCGCCGGCAGCCGGCCTCCTTCAACGCGGCGCGTTGAAGCCGGAGATCCTGGTCATCAGTCGAGACACGTGCATAGCCGATCAGCATGCTGCGAATATGCCTCAAAACTAAAAAGATTTGCAACAGACATTCGCAACACGGTTGTTGGAGGCACAAGCCTCCGTCCGGCTGCTGTTGCGAAACTTAGCACTTTCGCGACATGACCACTCCCCGCTTCTCCGTCGCAGCTTCTTCAGTTCGAGAAAATGGCCCTGCTGGAGAAGGCCAAGCCCCTGCCCTAGCCCGCCCGGCCGTTGCGATCGACATCCCAATCGGGAAAACGGTAACTTGCCTGCCTAGCTCACAGGTCACCGGTCAAAAATTGCGCTTTGCCGAACCCAAAGCTCCAGTCGGCGTCGCTATTCTCGATTACGGAGAACATCACGTCTTCCGGCGCAACACCGCAGCGTTCAGCAAGGCCGCGCGTCACCATCTGGTAGAAGGTCTGCTTCATTTCCTGCGAGCGCGGGCGCGTTGTCATGTGGATCAGCACGCGCTGTTCAGTGCGCTCGAAGCCGAGGCCGGTGTCCTCCATGACGAGGTGGGTGGCTTCATGCTCAGTGACGATCTGATAGCGGTCACGAACGGGAACCCGGAACGCTTCCACCATCGCTTCATGAATGACCTGCTGCAATTCGGCGACGGCATTTGCAGGGCGACCCTTGACGATATGAATGTTGAGCAGAGGCATTACTGGTCCTTCCGATTACGAACGGCGTTCAGCTCGCGCGCAAGTGTTTCAATGAGGGTGGTGGCAGGCAGGGCGCGCGAAAGCGGCGCTCCTTGTCCCGCCCATTGCGCGCCGAAGCCGTGTTCACCGCGCGCTTTGGCGGCTGCATGGAGGGCTTTGCCGGCGTCGTATGCAATGGGGTAGTCGGGCGGCAACCGCTCGGAGAGTTGTTCGACCAACGCGGTAAAACGATTGGCAATCGCTCGCGCGGGGCGTCCCGAAATCAGCGGTGTCAGCGTCGTGTGATACGCTCCCGGACCGGTCAATGCGGCGCGGTAAGCATCATCAGCAGCCGATTCCGGACAAGGTACGAAGGCTGTGCCGAGTTGCGCTGCAACCGCGCCAAGGTCGAGTGCGGCTGCGATGCCCGCCCCATCCATGATCCCGCCGGCAGCGATAACAGGGAGCTTGGTTTTCCGTACCAGCAAGCGCGCCAGCGCAAACGTACCAAGAGCATCGTCGGGCTTTGCCGGATCGAATACGCCCCGATGTCCGCCTGCCTCGATACCTTGTGCCACAATAGCATCAATACCGGCTGCCTCGATCGCGTGCGCTTCCTCCAAGCTGGTGGCAGTCGCCAGCAGGTAGATCCCGCGCGCGCGCAGAGCGGAAAGCGCGTCGGCAGACGGCAAGCCGAAATGGAAGCTGACGACGGGAGGTTTCAGCGCGAGCAGCGTTTCCAGCATGTCGGCATCGTCGGCAAAGCTCTTATAGATCGTCCGCAATGCCTTAGGCGGCTCGGCGTCGAACTCGGCAAACAACGGCGCGAGCCATTCCAGCCACGCCCGTTCACGCTCCGGATCGGCCGTGGCGCTGCCGTGGACGAACAGGTTGACGTTGAAGGCACCGTCGATGCGATCGATGCGCGCGCGGGTTTCCTCGATCATCGCGCGTGCGCCGTTGGCGTCGGTCGCGCCGACCCCAATCGATCCTAGCCCGCCCGCATTAGACACCGTTGCGGCCAGTGTCGGCGTTGAGACACCGGCCATCGGTGCCTGGACGATGGGGAGCGTCATCTTGAGCCGGTTGAGCATTCTGGCCTCCTATGCCGCAAACGCTTCGTCAGTCGGACCGAACAGTTCGTAGTGAACCTGTCCCGATGGTACGCCCGCCCCGATCAGGCCGGGAACGAAGGAGCGCAGGAAGGGACGCGGACCACATAGGTAAAAGTCGGCTTGGTCGAACGGCGTATTGGCCTTCAACCAGTCGACCGTGACTAGCCCGGCTTCCGCATCGTCTGCCTCGCCGCGTCGTTCGTAGAAGGTGTGGACCTTCGTACCGCCATGCTGACCGGCCAATTCGCGGATATGGGCGTCGAGAGCGTGCGCCTCGCGGCTCGCTGTGCCGTGGACGTACCAGACCCGTGCGCCAGGATGCGCTTCCGCAATCATTTCCATCATGCTGACCATCGGCGTCAGTCCCACACCGCCAGACAGCAGCACG
>Ga0265296_1003277_pt1 | contig 15228 bp, 11 predicted proteins | sample MunlanPumphouse1_FD_189073 | JGI IMG/M metagenome (GOLD analysis project Ga0265296, IMG submission 189073) | Groundwater microbial communities from a municipal landfill in Southern Ontario, Canada - Pumphouse #1 | ecosystem: Environmental > Aquatic > Deep subsurface > Groundwater | place... | reverse complement strand
GGTCCGACGCGGGTGGTCTGTACCCGCGAACGGGCCATGGACACCAACATCCAGCGTCGCGTCTGTCGGCGGGCGCCGGTGAACAGCAGCGAGCGCGAGCGCATGGCCAGCGACATGCTGAAGGACATGCAGCGCCTGGGGCGCATCGAAGGCGACTGAACCGGACGCTGGTCGCCCTTCCTCTTGCATAAGTTAAAGTATTTCGAATGTTTACGATCATCACTGCCGCCCTCGCCGTTCTAGCCCTTGATCCGGCCGCCGCGCCCGCGGGTCGCCCCTCCAATCCGCCCGGCACGACCATCACCGCCGCCCCTAATGTTCCGCAGGGCGCGCCGATGCGCGAAGTCTGCCGCCGCGAGCGCGAGCCCGGCTCCAATGTGACGCAGCGCGTCTGTCGTCAGGTTCCGGTGAACAGCTCGGCCCGCGACCGCTCGGCGGGCGACCGCCTGCGCGAAGCGCAGGGCGCGCGGATGCCCGAGGGCGTCTAAGACGCGAGGGCTTTTCACGCCCTGAGGTCCGCCGCCCCCTTCCCCCGCGCGCCGGGTGGTCTATGTGTGGGCCATGGCCGCCGCAGAGACCCCCGTCGAGACCTTCAAACGCGCGCTGGCGAACGCCGCGCGCGCCCTGGCCGAGCAGGCTGAGCTGGAGGTCAACTTCGGTTCGGACGGGCCCAGGCTGTCCAACGGCGTCCTGACCCTGCCCCATCCGCCGCGCGATCCGGCAGGGCCCGAGAGCGCGACCCTGCGTGGTCAGGCCGACCGGCTGGCGCTGCGGCTGGCCAATCACGACGAGGGGCTGAACGCCCGGTTGCGGCCTGTCGATCAAACGGCGGGCGAGGTGTTTGACGCTGTCGAACAGGCGCGGGTCGAGGCGGTCGGCGCGCGTGAACTGAAGGGCGTGCGCAACAATATGAACGCGGCGCTTCTCACCCGGCTGGAGAAGTCGGGCGCCCTGCGGGCCGAAGCCGAGCGGGTGCCGGTGGCCGAGGCCGCGGCCCTGCTGGTGCGCGAGCGCCTGACGGGCGAAGCCTCGACCGACGGGCTGAAGTCCATGCTGGACCTGGTCCGGTCCAATCTGGAGCTGAAGGCGGGGGCGGAACTGGACGCCCTGGCCGCCGTGGCCGACGACCAGACGGCCTTTGCCGCCAAGCTGAAGGACGTGCTGCGGGCGCTGGACCTCGACCCCGGCGACGGCCAGGCCGAGGACGCCAACGACGAACAGGGCGAGGACGAGCCCGACCAGTCGCAGCAGGACACGCCCGACGAGCAGGAACAGGAAGAAGAGGACGGCGGCGAAGGCGGCCAGTCGCTGGAAGGCACGGCCGACGACCAGTCCGCCGAGGACGAGCGCCAGACCCGCCCCGACGGCGCCCCCGCCGATCCCGACGGCGAGGCCTCGGACGACGGCCCCGAACTGAACGAAGGCGCCCTGCCCAACCGTCAGGACAGCGTCGACGACGGGCGCGCCATCAACGCCTATCATGTCTTCACCAGCGCCTATGACGAGACCATCGGCGCCGAGGAACTGTGCGACCCGATGGAGCTGGATCGGTTGCGGTCCCTGCTGGACGCCCAGTTGGCGACCCTGTCGAGCGTGGTGTCGCGCCTGGCCAACAAGCTGCAACGCCGCCTGATGGCGCAGCAGAGCCGCAGTTGGTCGTTCGATCTGGAAGAAGGCGTGCTGGACACCGCGCGCCTGACCCGCGTCATCACCGATCCGACCAGCCCCCTGTCGTTCAAGATGGAGAGCGAGAGCCCGTTCCGGGACACGGTCGTGACCCTGCTGATCGACAACTCGGGCTCGATGCGCGGGCGGCCGATCATGGTGGCGGCGGTCTGCGCCGACATCCTGGCGCGGACGCTGGAGCGCTGCGGCGTCAAGGTCGAGATCCTGGGCTTCACCACCCGCGCCTGGAAGGGCGGACAATCACGCGAGGCCTGGATCAGCGCCGGCAAACCGGCCAACCCGGGCCGCCTGAACGACCTGCGCCACATCATCTACAAGTCGGCGGATGCGCCGTGGCGGCGGGCCAAGAAGAACCTGGGCCTGATGATGCGCGAGGGCCTTCTGAAGGAAAACATCGACGGCGAGGCCCTGACCTGGGCGCATGACCGGATGAAGGGGCGAACGGAATCCCGCAAGATTCTGATGGTCATTTCGGACGGTTCGCCGGTGGACGACTCGACGCAGTCGGCCAACGCCGCCCTCTATCTGGACAAGCACCTGCGGCAGGTGATCGAGCAGATCGAGACCAAGAGCCCCGTCGAGCTGATCGCCATCGGCATCGGCCATGACGTGACCCGCTGGTATCGCCGCGCCGTCACCATCGTCGACGTCGAGCAACTGGCCGGGGTCATGACCGAGAAGCTGGCCGAGCTGTTCGAGGCCAAGCCCAAGGCTGTGGCGAAAGCGTCACCCCGGACCCTGGGGAAGCGCGCGGCGTGAACCGGCGGATCTATGTCGCGGCCCTGGCGGGGCTGACGCTGGCGGCCTGCGCCGGGGCCGTAGTGACCTCGCAGCCGTGGACGCCGGTGCAGGACGCCGACGGCTGGAGCGCGGTCAGCGCCTCGACCCGCGCCGTGGGCCTGGGCCTGCCCGGCGGCGCGGTGCTGGCCAGGGGCGTGCGTTACGCCGGGGGCGTGACCCTGCTGGCCGATGCGGGTTCGCCGCTGCACAGCCTGTCGGACCTGAAACTGACCGGCGACGGCGGTTTTGTCAGCGTCTCGGACGTCGGCGACCTAGCGCGCGGGACGTTGGCGCTGGACGCACGCGGACGACTGATTGGGCTGGAGGGGCTGCGCGTGCGCCGCCTGACCCTGGCCGACGGGACGCCGATCAGTCAGAAGGCCGACGGCGACGCCGAGGGTCTGGCGATCACCACGGGCGGCGACCTGCTGGTCAGTTTCGAGCGCGACCACCGCATCTGGAACTATGGCCCGCTGACGGCGCTGCGGTCGCCCCAGGCCGTGCGGCGGCCGGACTTTCCCTTCCCCGAAAACGACGGGATGGAGGGGCTGGCGGCGACCGGCGACGGCTGGCGCGTAGCGGGCGAATCCAGCGGAGTGTGGGACTGTTCGGCGGCGCGTTGCGCCATCGTGACCGCGCCGCCCGAGACGCCCCTGACCGACAGCGCCTATCGTATCACTGGCATGGACCGCGATCCGGCGGGCGGCTGGTTCGTGGTGCAGCGGGCCTATCGCGCGCCGATCGACGTGCGGGCGCGGGTGCGGCGCATGGCGCAGGACGGGACGCTGGGCCCGGTGCTGGTCGAGCTGAAGCTGCCCGGGACGACGGATAATTTCGAGGGGATTGCGGCGGAGAAGCGGGGGGAGCGGACGCGGCTGTACATCCTGTCCGACGACAATTTCAACGCCGTGCAGCGGACGATGATGCTGGCGTTTGACATGGCGCCCTGACCCTCTCCCCTTGCCGAGGCGCCCATTACTCGCCCTAGCCTTCAAGCCCCAGATAGAGGGCCGTGAAATTGATCGTGTCGATGAGGCCGTGGACCAGAACGATGGGCCAGAGGTTACGCTTCATCAACAGGAAGGCGGCGCCGAACGCGACGCCGATCGCCGCCGTCATCACCAGGCCGCGGAGCCCCTGATAGTAGAAGTGTCCCAGGCCAAAGAGGAGCGCGGCGACGAGAACGGCGAAGGCAGGCCCAAAGAGCAAGCCGTGAAACAGGGCCGCGCCGCGCGTGACCAGGAAGCCGCGGAAGAACATCTCTTCTCCAAAGGCGGCGGCGGTCCAGACGATGCCCAGCCACAGGAGGAACATCGGCAGATTTCCCTCCACGTCGCCCCAGCGATGTTCGACCCCTTCGGGAATGGTCTTCATGAAGGTCCAGCCGAGCGCTTCGCTGCCGTGAAGGACCCCCGCAACGGCGGCGGCGAACAATCCGAAGACCAGCAGGGCCTGCGGCAGGACCATGAGTTTGGCTTTCACGCCTTTCAGCGGGGTCAGGCCAAACGATGACCATCCTTCCCCGCGCCAGCGCAGATAGAGGGCCAGGCAGGCCAGGGTCGCCACGAGCGACGCAGGCCCGGCGAAGCGCCAGAACAACGGGTCAAAGCCGATGCGAAGGGCCAGGGCCAGCGTGCCGAAGACCGCCAGCTCAATGGCGGCTCGGCGTCGGTCGATCTTGTCTGTCATGGTTAGGTTCCAGCGTCGGTTCAGGCCGAGATAGACCGAGCCGCTGAGATCGATCTTGAACGTCTGTGCGTGGCGACCCAGGCGCCGGGCGTCATGCCGTAGGTCTTCTTGAAGTGGCGGGTCAGATGGCTTTGGTCGGCGAATCCGCCGGCCTGGGCCGCTTCGGCCAGGCCGGTGCCGCTGATCATCATCGCGCGCGCCCGGTCGAGCCGCCGGAAGATCAGGTAGCGATAGGGACTGGAGCCCAGAAGGGCGCGAAAATCGCGTGAAAGCCGCCAGCGATCATACTGCGCGGCCTGCTCCAGATCACCCAGCATCAGGGCGCGGTCGAGATTGTCCTCAATATAGTCTCGCGCTCGCCAGACAGCGGCGTGATTGGCGACGCCTTGAGGGATCGGGAGACCTGCAGCCTGCGACAGGGCGGTCGTGAGATCTGCGAGCGTCTGCTCGTGCTCCAGATCTTCGAGAGGGCTTTGGAGGTCGTCGAGCAGCTCACAGACCACCCGACGCAGTCTCGGATCGTCGGACACGCCGCCTTCGATGAACGGGAGGGGACGCCCGCCCAGAACCCGCTGAATATCGGCGGGCGCGACATAGGCCGTCTTGTATTGGAACGGCAGGCCGTCGCCGGCGCGACCGTCATGAAGTTCGTCGGGGTGCAGCACAACCATCTGGCCCGGCAGGGAGTATCGGGATGCGCCGCGATAGTCGAACGCCTGGACCCCGGTGAGGGTGATGCCGATCGCATAGGTGTCATGTCGGTGGGGCGTGAAGGCGGCGCCGCTGAACCGCGCCTCTATACGGTCGATGCCGCCAGACGAGCTGAAGACCCAGTTGTCGGCATCACCGTATCTCATCCCACTCCCCAGGGCAGCCCCGCCAGATGAGCAGCGAGCCGCTTCATCATGGTCATGAGGTCGCGACAGGCTTCACTGGATGCAGGGCCAGCGAATTTCGCCTTCACACGGGTAGCCGTCGGCGGCAGGCTGGCCCTGCCGCCGTGCGCCGGTCAGAGATGGGTCTTGAAGAAGCGGATCATCTCGCCGTTCAGGCGCTCATGAAACGCGGCGCGGTCGAACCCGGGGGTGGGCGTGCAGATCATCGGGGCGTTGGTGGCCAGTTCGGGCGAGCAGGGCGGCATGAAGTCAAAATGGCCCGCGCCGTCGATACGCTTGTACTCCGGCGGGCGCGGCAGGGCGTCCCGCACCGGCTCGGCGTAGAAGGGCGACGGCAGGATCTGGTCGGCCCCAGCCTGCCAGAGCTGGACCGGCTGTTTCACATTGGCCAGGCCCTCGCGCGTGAAGGTGAAGCCCAGGGCCGGGGCGGCGACGACCACGGCCTTGAGGCGTGCGTCGTGCGGCAGGCGCAGCGCGCCCTGGCCACTGTTCATCGTCTCTGAATGCTGGCCCACGAGACGGCAATCATAGAAGGCCGGATTGGCGCGGCAGTGATCGATCATCCGCGTCAGATCGGGATCGCCGCCCGCCGCCGCCAACACGGTGAAGCCGCCGGCGGAGAAGCCGAACGCCCCGATCCGCTCTGCGTCGATCCCGGCCCTGCCCTCCCATCGGCCCAGCATGTGGTCGATCAGGACCGATAGCTGGCGGGTGCGGCCGACGACGTCGGTGGCGCGGCTCTGGTCGCGCCAGTTGTCGCCGGTGTGGGTCAGGGTCGCGACAATGAATCCGGCCTTGGCCAGAGCCTGGACCGTGTCGCGGTGGCTGCGAAAATCGCCGCCGTTGCCATGGGAGACGACGATCAGCGAACGCGGCGCCGTGGCCGCCTCGGCCGGATACCAGACGCCCGCCTCGATGGCGGGCTGATCGCCGTCGGTCACGGTCAGGCGGGAATAGGCGACGCCGTCCCGGATCGTCGGGCCGGCTGGCGCGGCCGACTGCGGGGCGGGCTGCGGACTGGACTGAGACTGGCCTGGCGTGGCGGCTGTGGCGCTGGGGGCCAGCAGGATGGAAACGGCGGCGATCAGGGCGGCGGTGGACATTGGACGGGCTTTCTCAGCGGCGGGTGGTGAGGCTGTGTGAGGCCGCTTCCGGTCGTTGGGCCAGCCGAGATGGGCGAACGGGCGAACGGGTTCGTGGTCGGGCGAACGGCTGCAATCGCCCGCAACGCTTGCTAGGGTGGGGGATGGAATCGACGGGGCTGAAGGACAGGCTATGGCGTGCGGCGGCGGCGGGGTTCGCCGTCTCGACCGCCGTGGGGCTGACACTGGGCGCGATCGGTCCGTTCGGCAGCTATCTGAGCGGGACCTTCCCGGTGCGCACGGCCTATTGGGTGGTCTGCCTGTGGGGTGGATGGCTGGCGTTTGGCGTCAGCCTGCCGGTCCTGACGCGGTGGGCGAAGGCTCGGAGCATCTCGGCCTGGCTGTGGACGCCGCCGGCCATCGCCGTTCTGACCCTTTTGCCCGCCGGGCTCAGTCGGGTGCTGGCGGTCCGGCTGTGGCCCGTGGTCGGTCAGGTCGGCTGGCTGGAATGGTATGGTCAGGGCCTGGTGATCAGCACCCTGGCGACCCTGGGCATGATGTGGGCCACGCGATCTCGAGAGGCCGCATACGCAGGACCCGACACGTCGTCCGCCGACCCGCGTGACCGGCTGCCGCCTCGGCTGGGACGGACCGTGCTGTGCCTGCAGATGGAGGACCACTATGTCCGGGTGCACACGCCGCAGGGTTCAGCCCTGGTGCTGATGTCCCTGTCCCAGGCGATGGCAGGACTGAAGGATGTGGAGGGGGTGCAGACCCACCGCTCTTGGTGGGTGGCGCGTGCAGCCATCGCCGGCGTGGTCGAGGACGGTCGCAAGGTGCGGCTGCGTCTGACCGGCGGTCTGGAGGCTCCCGTCTCGCGTGCGCGGATTGGAGCCCTTCGCGAAGAGGGCTGGCTGGCAGCGGCGCCCGCGAGCTGATCTGTACTTGCGGGCAGGATGGCAAGAAGCGAAATCTGACGGCGCTCGCGATCAGATCGCTTCGTCAACAGACTCTAGTTCTCCAGCCCGAGGTACAAGGCTGTGAAGGTGATCGTATCGACGATGCCGTGAACCAGCACGATCGGCCAGAGGTTGCGCTTCGTCAGAAGAAACGCCGCTCCAAACGCGATGCCGATAGCCGTAGTCATCACCAGTCCCCGTAGCCCCTGATAGTAGAAATGTCCGAGGCCGAACAAAATCGCAGCGACCAGAACCGCGAATAACGTCCCGAACGGCGCTCCACGAAACAAGACCGCGGCGCGCGTCACCAGAAAGCCCCGGAAGAACATTTCTTCCCCGAATGCCGCGGCCGTCCAGACAATCCCGAGCCATAACAGGAAGACCGGCAGATTGCCCTGGACGTCGCCCCAGCGATCCTCGACGCCCTGGGGAACGACGTTCATGAAGTCCCATCCCAGCGCCTCGCCGCCATGCAGGACGCCCGCGACGGCGGCGGCGAAGAATCCGAAGACCAGCAAGGCTTGCGGCAAGACCATGAGCTTGGCCCTGACGCCTTCGAGCGGGATCAGACCGAACGACGACCATCCCTCTCCGCGTCTCCGCAGGTAGAGGGCCAGACAGACCAAGGTCGCGATGAGCGACACCGGCCCTGCGAAACGCCAGAAGAAGGGATCAAAGGCAATGCGCAGGACGAACGCCAGCGAACCGAAGACCGCCAACTCAGCCGCCGCCCTGCGCCGGTCGATCAAAGGCTTCGCCGGGCAGTCCGGTCCCTCTTGCTGGGCGATGGACGCCTGCCCCCATATGATCTGATCACCCAGTCGTCGGCTACTGCGGGCATTTTCAGTTCCTTCCACCATGACATCCTTCGTGGAGAGGCCGTCAACCTCGACGCCGGATGCAACCCGCCTTCAAAAAGGGCGAACGACTAGCCGATCAGCAGGCTTAAAACGCAGCAGATCGCGCCCCATGCTGCGTGGGGCTTGACCGCCCGCAACCCGTTCAATGGCTGAATGCCCTTACCCCACACTTTCTTGAGGGTTCGCATCCGCTCATCAGCCCGGTAGAGCTGTCCGTGAAGACTACGCCAGAAGGACATCCCCATGACCGACACGCTCACACTTTCGCACTGGATTGGCGGCGAGAAGGTCGCGGGCGCTCTGGCGGGTGAGAGCTTGAATCCGTCTGACACGCGCGACGTGGTGGCGCGCACGCCCAAGGGCGGGGCGGCCGAAGTCGATCAGGCGGTTCAAGCTGCGCGCGCGGCATTCCCCAGTTGGGCCGACGTCTCGCCGGAAATACGTTTCGACATCCTGGACCGGGCCGGGACCCTGATCATGGAGCGCCGCGAGACGATCGGGCGTCTGCTGTCGCGCGAAGAGGGCAAGACCTTGGCCGAGGGCATCGGCGAGACTGTCCGCGCCGGCCGCATCCTGAAGTATTTCGCCGGCGAGGCCCTGCGCGTTCACGGTCAGAACCTGGCCTCAACCCGGCCGGGCGTCGAGATCCAGACCTATCGCCAGGCGGTCGGCGTCTTCGGCCTGATCACCCCGTGGAACTTCCCCATCGCCATTCCGGCGTGGAAGATCGCCCCGGCCATCGCCTTTGGCAACACGGTCGTCATCAAGCCCGCCGGCCCGACCCCGGCCACGGCCGAGGCCTTGATCGCGGTCCTGCATGAGGCGGGCCTGCCCAAGGGCGTGGTCAACATGGTCATCGGCGACGGCGACGTCGGCCGCGCCATCGTCGCCCATCCGGGCGTGGATGGCATTTCGTTCACCGGCTCGCAGGCCGTCGGTGCCGGCGTGGCCGAGGGGGCGATGAAGCGCCAGGCGCGGGTCCAATTGGAGATGGGCGGCAAGAACCCGCTGATCGTGCTGAACGACGCCGACCTGGATCGCGCCGTCGCTGTCGCCCTGGACGGAAGCTTCTTCGCCACCGGCCAGCGCTGCACCGCCTCCAGCCGCCTGATCGTGCAGGACGGCATCCACGACCGCTTTGTGAAGGCTCTGGCTGAGAAGGTCGCGGCCCTGCGCGTCGGCGACGCGCTGGACCCCAACACCCAGATGGGGCCGGCGGTGACGGAAGCCCAGCGCGAGACGTCCTATAAATACATCGACATCGCCCGCGAAGCCGGCGGCCGGATCGTCACCGGCGGCGAGCGTCTGAACCTCGACAAACCGGGCTGGTACGTCCAGCCGACCCTGATCACCGACACCGCCGCCGACGCCCGCATCAACAACGAAGAGGTCTTTGGCCCCGTCGCCTCGACCATCCGCGTCGCCAGCTATGAAGAGGCCCTGGCCGTCGCCAACGGCGTCGAGTTCGGCCTGTCGGCGGGCATTGTCACCCAGTCGCTGAAACACGCCCGCGACTTCCAGAGGAACGCCAGGGCCGGCATGACGATGGTCAACCTGGCCACCGCCGGCGTCGACTATCACGTCCCCTTTGGCGGCTCGAAGAAGTCCAGCTACGGTGCCCGGGAGCAGGGCTTCGCCGCCGTGGAATTCTACACGCAGATCAAGACCAGCTACAGCGCAGCCTAGGAGCCGGACGATGTTCGCCTGAAGAATGCCAATTGGAGAGCGGTACGGTCGCCTGGCGCCAACCCTTCTCCTCGATCTATCAGAATTTCTAAATTATAAAGCTGGCTCTGCCGTGCCTTATTGCGCGCCCAATTGTGACTTTTATTGCGGTGCAGCACCCCATGATCAGGCCATCCCTGACCGTTCTCGCCTTTCTTTCCGTTGCTGGAACCTGCGGCGCCTCACAGGCGCAATCCGCTGAAAATCTAACACCTGAGACCGAGGCCGCTCCGGCCCATTCGGTCTCCGACGTGGTTGTCACCGGCTCAAACATCCGCGGTGCCAACACCGAGGGTTTCAACCCGGTTCAGGTGATCGGTCGCGAGGAGATCGAGACCTCGGGCAAGTCGACGACGGCGGACCTGCTGCGTTCGATCTCGGCCAACACCGGCAACGGCTCGAACGAAACCCAGAACAGCGGCTGGTCGTCGGGCGCAGCGGGAATCGGTCTGCGCGGCCTGTCGCAGAAGAACACCCTGGTCCTGCTGAACGGTCGTCGCGTCGCCAACTACGGCTTCCCGGGCGGTGGCCTGTCGGACACCTTCGTCAACCTGAACGCCCTGCCCATGGTGGCGACCCAGCGGCTGGAGGTGCTGAAGGACGGCGCCTCGGCGGTCTATGGCTCGGACGCGGTGGCGGGCGTGACCAATATCATCACGCGCCAGAACTTCCAGGGCCTGGAGTTCGGCGCCAGCCACGGCCTCGCTGATCAGGGCGGGCTGGAAACCTTAACCGCCAAGCTGGTCGTCGGCCACGGCGATCTGGAGACGGACAGCTACAACGTCCTGCTCTCGCTGGAAGGCTATACCCGCAACCGGCTGGACCAGGATCAGCGTGATCTGACCAAGTCCGGCATCTACACCGGCCTGCCCGGCGGACGCTGGAACGGCTGGTCGGCCAAGGGTGCCCGTTTCCTGGTCAACGGGGCGTCCGTGCCCTTCCTGAATCCTCAAGGCCAATGCCCCGAAGGTATGGTGCTGACGGCCAGCGCCCCCATCGACGGCCTGGCGGGCGACACCTGCGCCATCAACCTGGCGCCGCACACGACGCTGATCCCTTCGACCGACCGCTATCAGGCCTATCTGTTCGGGACCAAGCGCCTGACGTCGGAGATCGAGGCCTTCGGCGAGGTGCTCTATTCCTACGTCGAGGGGGCTTCCCTGTTCGGCTCCAGCCCCTTCTTCACGCTGGAGGGCGGCCGTTTCGCTCTGAACGCCCAGACGGGTCTGGCCGAGCCGGTGTCCAACCTGCTGCCCGCCAACAACACCTACAATCCCTATGGCCGCGCCACGCCGATCGAATACACCTTCTTCGATCTGGGGCGGACGCTGAAGACCAATGAGTCCCGGTCCTATCGCGCCCTGGCCGGGGTGCGCGGGCGCCACGACAGCCTCGACTGGGAGGCCGCCATCTATGCTTCAGGCAGCGACGAGCGAGAGACCGTCTCGGGCGGCTTCGCCAACCGCTGGACCCTGGCCGACGCCCTGGCGAACGGCACGCTGAACCTGCACAATCCGGGCGCGACGCCCCAGGCCGTGCTGGACGGCATCCGCCTGTCGACCCTGCGTCCGGCCGAGTCGCGGCTCTACGGCGCCGACTTCAAGGTCTCGGGCGAGGTCTTCAACCTGCCCGCCGGCCAGATCGGCTACGCCGCCGGGGTGGAGTTCCGCCACGAGAGCCTGGTCTCGCGCAATCCGTGGCAGATCGACGCCGGCCTGCAGGTCCGCCCGGCCATCGCCGCGGTGGACGGTGAACGCGACGTCTGGGCCGCCTACGCCGAGTTCAACATCCCGGTCCTGTCGAACCTGGATGTCCAGATCGCCGGACGCGCCGACGAATACAGCGACTTCGGCAGCGCCTTCTCGCCCAAGGCCGGCCTGCGCTGGAAAGCGCTGGACTGGCTGGCCCTGCGGGCCTCGGCCTCGCGCGGGTTCCGGGCGCCGTCGCTGTCGGAGAATTCGGCCTCGACCATGATTTCCTACGGCTCGGTCATCGACCCCTACGACCCGGACCTGCCGAACTCACGCCAGAACCCGACCTTCTTCACCGTCGGCAACACCAATCTGGAGCCGGAGAAGACCCGCTCCTACAATCTGGGCGCTGTCTTCACCCCCACCCGCGACACGGTGCTGAGCATCGACTGGTATCAGATCAAGCTCGACAACCTGATCGGCACCGGCAACACCACCGCCATCGTCCAGGCCAATGATCCGGCCGACGTGATCCGCGACGGACGCGGCAAGCTGCAAGCCGTCTATAACCGCTACCAGAACCTGACGGCGCTGGAGACCTCCGGCATCGACGTGGACTTCAGCCAGCGCTGGCGCACCGGCGACTGGGGGGTCTTCACCCTGTCCAGCGCCTACACCCACGTCCTTGAATACAAGCGACCGAACGCGGCGGGCGGCCCCCTGCTGGACTATGCCGGGTCAAACCGGGGCGGCACCCTGCCCGCCGACAAGGCCACGACGCGCGTCGCCTGGAGCAACGACGCCTTGGACGCCAACCTGACCTGGTACTACACCAGCGGCTACGACCAGATCAGCGCTGCGGCGCTTCAGTCGGAGGTCGACGCCTACAACCAGTTCGACCTCTATCTCGGCTGGTCTGGTCTGGAGCGGCTGACGGTCTATGCCAAGGTCGAGAATCTTCTGGACGAGGCGCCGCCGATCGACGCCTCCTTCCCCGGCGTTCGCGCCCCCTACGACTTCGGCCAGTACGACCTGCGCGGGCGCTATTTCCGCATCGGCTTCGACGTCCGCTTCTGATCCGTCCCGCGCCCTCAGTTTACGGAAAACCCCATGTCCGCTTCCCCTACGATCAAGCGCGCGGTTCAAACCGTCCTGACCGCCACGACCCTGTCCGCCGCGCTACTGGCCGCGCCGCTGCCGGCCGTGGCCCAGACCCCCTACTTCTTCCCACAAACGGCGACCACCGCCGACCTCGACCCGGCCATCCCGACGCCCGAGGCCTTCCTCGGCTATCCGATCGGCAGCCACTATACCCGGCACGATCAGGTCGTCGCCTACTTGCGCGAACTGGACCGTTTGTCGGATCGCATCACCGTTCAGGAGATCGGACGCAGCTATGAGGAACGCCCGCTGCTGGCGGTCTTCGTGACCTCCGCCGCCAACCAGGGGCGGCTGGAACAGTTGCGTCTGGCGCACGCGGCGCTGGCCGACCCTTCGGCCGCGGCGCCCGATCCGGCTACGACGCCGGTCGTGATCGGCCTCTACTACGGGGTTCACGGCAACGAGACCTCCAGCGGAGAGGCCGCCCTGCTGACCGCCTACTACCTCGCCGCCAGCCGCTCGGCCGAAGTCTTGGACTGGCTGGATAAGGCCGTGGTCCTGATCGACCCGGCCCAGAACCCCGATGGCCGCGACCGCGCGGCCAACTGGCACAACGCCTGGAAGAGCAATCCCGCCGTCGCCGATCCGCTGGACAAGGAGCACGTCGAGGCCTGGCCCGCCGGGCGGACCAACCACTACTTCACCGACCTGAACCGCGACTGGCTGGCCGTCACCCAGAAGGAGACGCGGGCCAAGCTGCGCCTCTTCCACGACTGGCTGCCGAACGTGCAGATCGACTTCCACGAGATGGGCGCGGGCAGCACCTATTATTTCGAGCCCTCGCCCGCCAGCATGGAAAGCCCCCTGCTGCCCAAGGCCTCCTACGACTTCAACGTCGTGCTGGCGCGCTATCACGCCAAGGCGCTCGATGACCTCGGCTCGCTCTATTACACGCGCGAGAATTTCGACAACTTCTCGCCGGTCTATGGCTCCACCTATCCCGACTTCCACGGCGCCGTGGGCGTGACGGTCGAACAGGCCAGTTCGCGCGGTCTGGTCCAGGACACGGCCAACGGCCCCCTGACCTTCCCCTTCACCATCCGCAACCAGCTTCAGGTCGGCTTGGCCACCATCCGGGGCGCGGTGGCGGAAAAGGCGGGTCTGTTCGACCTGCAACGCTCGACCTTCCGCACTGCTTTCGAAGAAGGTCGCCGCCATCGCTACGCCGGCTTCGTCTTCGGCGATCCGGCCGACCAGGGCCTGACCCGTCAGACTCTGGATCTGCTGTTGCAGCACAGGATCGAAGTGCGCGCCCTGGCCGCGCCGGTCACCATCGACGGCAAGACCTTCCAGCCGGGCAGCGCCTATGTCGTGCCCTCGGCCCAGCCCCAGTTCCGCCTGGTCCATTCGATCTTCGAGGAAACGCCTGCGGTGAAGGGCGCGGTTTACGGCAGCACCTCCTACGCCATCGCCCCGGCCTACAATCTGACGGCGGCGGGCGCCCTACGCATGCCCGCCCTCGGACAAGCCGTCACCGAAACGCCCGCCGCCGTCGGCGGCGTGTCCGGCCAGAGCGAGGCCTATGCCTATGTCGCCGACTGGCGCGACCTGAACGCGCCGCGCCTGCTGGCGGCCCTGCTGCGCCGGGATGTCCGGGTGCGCACCGCCTTCGAGCCCTTCACCGCCGACACCTCCGCCGGTCAGACGGCCTTTGGTCGCGGGACGCTCGTCATCGCTTCGGCTGGAAAGACGCTCGATGCCGCCGCCCTGCGCGCCGCCGTCGACGAGGCCGCGCGCGAAGCCGGCGTGACCGCCTTCGCGCTTCGCACGGGCCAGAGCGCCTCCGGCGTCGATCTCGGCAGCGACAGCGTCCGCCCGGTCCGCCCGCCCAAGGTCGCCCTGGTCATGGGAGAGGGCGTGAACGCGACCGAGATCGGCTCGACCTGGTTCGCCCTCAGCGAACGCCTGAACTGGCCCGCAACGCGACTGGACCCCGCCCAGATCGGCCGTGTTTCGCTGGACCCTTACACCAGCATCGTCCTGTCGGGCGGGCGCTATGACGACTGGAGCGAACGCTCGGTCGAGGCCCTGCGCCGCTGGATTCAGGCGGGCGGTTCGCTGGTCACCTACGGCAGCGCCTCGCGCTGGGCCCTGGCCAAGGGTCTTACCGGCGCATCACCTCGCGGCCCCGCGGCCGAAACGCAAACCGACACCATCGGCAAGACCGACACGCGCCGCGACTTCGCCGAACGCAGCGACGCCCTGGCGGATCAGCGCAGCGCCGGCAATGCGGTTTCGGCCGACGCCGACATCACACATCCCCTCGCGTTCGGCCTGCCCCAGCGCGCCCTCTTTGTCAGCAAGGAGACGGATGTGGTCCTGCCAGCTTCGGCCGACGCTTTCTCCAATGTCGTCCGCATCGACGACGCGCCCCGCATCAACGGCTATCTGCCGGACGGCCTGCGTCGCAATCTGTCCGGCAAGGTCTGGGCCCAGACCGCGCGCAACGGCGCGGGCAATGTCGTCCTGTTCGCCGACGACCCTGCCCACCGCAAATACTGGCTGGGTACAGAGCGCCTTTTGGTCAATGCGCTCTTCTTATCCAACCACCTCACCCCCGCTGAGCGTCGCTAGGGGCCGATGGCTTTTCGAAGCACTCCCGCAGACACATTTACAGACTGAGCCTCAGAGCGAGCGCCGCCAGGGTCACGGTCAGGACGGGGACGGTCAGCACCACGCCGACCTTGAAGTAGTAGCCC
>Ga0265296_1003276_pt1 | contig 15232 bp, 14 predicted proteins | sample MunlanPumphouse1_FD_189073 | JGI IMG/M metagenome (GOLD analysis project Ga0265296, IMG submission 189073) | Groundwater microbial communities from a municipal landfill in Southern Ontario, Canada - Pumphouse #1 | ecosystem: Environmental > Aquatic > Deep subsurface > Groundwater | place... | reverse complement strand
TCCTTCGGGGACAGTCCCCTTCTTTGAAGCAAAGATCTGGGAAACAGACAGCGTATTAAGGCCGGAGGAGATTTACCATGCCGGTTACTATAAAGATAATGGCCATGCTTATGTGGTAATTTCCGAAGGATGCTCGAACTTTTGTTCTTATTGCGTAGTGCCTTATGTGCGGGGAGCTTTAAGAAATCGTGAATCTCAGGACATACTGGAAGAAATAAAGCAAGCACTTGCCCAGGGCATAAGCAGCGTAACGCTCTTAGGGCAGAATGTTAATGCTTACCAAAATAACGGCATTAATTTTGTTAAGCTCGTAGAGTTGGTTAATTCCCTTCAGGGTTTAAAAGATTTCAGTTTTATTACTTCGCATCCTAAGGATACAACGGAGGAGTTGTTTATTGCTATGCGCGATTGCCAAAAGCTGACAAAACACCTGCATCTTCCATTGCAGTCCGGTTCAGACAAAATACTGCGGCTGATGAACCGCGGCTACAGCAGAAAATACTACTTGGATTTAATCGCTAAATACCGTAAAATCGTCAAAGGCGGGAAACTAAGTTCGGATATCATTGTCGGCTTTCCCGGAGAGAATGAAGATGATTTCGCGAATACCCGCGATTTAGTTTTAAATGCGCGTTTTAATTCCGCGTATATTTTTAAATATTCGCCGCGCCCCAATACCGCAGCGGAAAAACTGCCGGATGATGTCCCGCGCGCCGAGAAAGAACGAAGGCACAGTATCATATTAGAGTTACAGAAGAAAATATCTCATAAATTTAAAGCGTAAAGTGTAAATTTAAAATGAAAAATTTCCCCACTTTAGCGGGATCCCGTATGCTATTGAACAATTGGCGGGAAAAACATTTATTTTTAATTTTTAGTTTTACGCTTTACGCTTTTCATTTTACACTTTCCAGGGCTTATGCCCTGGATTTGCAGCAGCCTAAGCAATACTTCTTAGAGGGCGATTATAAGGCGGCGATCAAGGAAGGGGAGAAGATCTTAGCCGAGGCGGATTACGTGCCTGATTTAGATGAGCTTTACTATATTTTGGGCCTAAGCTATTTCAAAGATGGCAATTACCTGCGCGCCTCAGATATTTTTGAGATTATTTTGAATGAATTTAAAGAGAGCAATTTAAAAGATGAAGCTGCTTTAGGCAGCGCGGATGCTTACTTTGCGCTGGGAGATTCTAAGAAAGCAGAAAGCATTTATCAGGAGTTATCCCGGCTTAGCCCGGAAAGTAAAATCAGGGAGCAGGCGGTTACTCGTTTAAATCAAATATTTTATACAGTGGGCGCGGGTATTTTCTCCAAGAAACTAAACGCGCAGAATCTGGCGCAAACTTTAATCAGCAAGGGCTATCCGGCTTTAGTGGAAGAAGAGAAATCCGGCGGTAAAACATTATACAGGGTAATCGCCGGCAGCAGGCTTTCGCGCCAGCAAGCCGAGGATTTAGGAAATAAGCTTTCCGAGCAAGGATATCCCGCAAAAATCTTCCCTGATGCCGGCCGCTAAAATAAAATATCAGGTTATCTTTCTTGTCGGGGCTACGGCTTCCGGAAAGACCGCGCTGGCGATAAATTTAGCCCGGAAGCTGCAAGCGGAAATCATCTGCTCTGATTCGATGCAGGTGTACCGCGGCATGGATAAGATCACCTCTGCGCCGCCGCTTAGCTTAAGAAAGAAAATCTCGCATCATTTGTTCGGGATAATTTCGCCGGAAAAAGAATATAATGTTTCTTGTTTTTACCGGGACGCGTTAAAAAAAATCAAAGCGTTATCCGCCAGAGGCAAGCGCGCGCTTTTTGTCGGAGGCACCGGCCTATACCTGTCAATTTTATTGGACGGGATTTTTCAGGCAAAAGCTGAAAATAAGGCCCTGCGCCGGCGGCTCTTCCGGCAAGCGCAAAAATCCGGCAGCAGCTTTTTGCATAAAAAGTTAAGTAAAGTCGACCCGCAGGCAGCAAAAAAAATTCATCCCCACGATGCTAAACGTATTATCCGGGCTTTAGAGGTTTTCGCGCTTACCGGTAAAGCAATCTCTGAATGGCAGAAAATCAGGCATGGTTTAATTGATTTATACTCCTTGCGTGTCTTTTGCCTGAATGTGCCGCGGGAAGAGCTCTACGCGCGGATTAACGCCCGGGTAGAAAAGATGTTCCAGCATGGTGTGGTGCGCGAAGTGAAAATTCTGCTGAAATCTAAGCTAGGTAAAACCGCCGCTTATGCTATCGGGATTAGAGAAATCAAGGATTACCTGGATGGCAAATGTGATTTAGCTTTTGCCAAAGATTTGATCAAGCGCAATACTCGCAGGTATGCCAAGCGCCAGTTGACTTGGTTTAGGAGAGATTTACGCATTCAGTGGATTGATGTAGGCGCAAAAAAAAGCCCTGAGGCGATAGCTAGGAAGATAATAAAGGCGCTAGAGGCATAAAACAGGAGGCTGTTTCTAAAACCATGGAACGCGTATTATTAGTGGCCATAAAGACAGAGCTGGATAAAGACGCCTGGGCGTTGGAAGATATCGCTCAGGAGACAAAAGAGCTTGTTGCTACTTGCGGCGCAGAGGTGGTAGATGATATCAGCTGCCTGCGCGATAAGCCGACGCCTAACCTATATATAGGAAAAGGAAAGGCGGAGGAATTATCGCTTATTTGTCAGGAAGAGAATATTGATACGGTGATTTTCAGCCAGGACCTCTCCGGCACGCAGCAACGCAATTTAGAAGAAGTTATCGCCAGGAAGGTAATTGATAGAACGCAGTTGATTTTACATATCTTTGCCCGGCACGCCTTGACTCCTGAGGGAAAAATGCAGGTAGAATTAGCCCAGCTTGGCTATTCATTGCCGCGCTTAGCAGGTAGAGGGATACCTTTGTCGCGCTTGGGCGGCGGCATCGGCACGAAGGGCCCGGGTGAACAAAAGCTGGAAACCGACCGCCGCAGGATCCGTGCCAGGATCGCTAAATTAAAAGACGATTTAAAGCAGGTGTCTTTGCACCGTCAGACCATGCGCAAAAGAAGGCAGGAGAATTACCTGCCTACGGTAGCACTTGTGGGATATACCAATGCCGGAAAATCCAGCTTATTAAATGCCCTCACCCAGGCAGGGCAGGTGGTGGCAAATAATTTGTTTACTACCTTAGATCCGCTATCGAAAAATTTGAAACTGCCCAACGGAGAAAATATTATCCTTTCCGATACCGTAGGGTTCCTGCATAACTTACCGCATCACTTGGTGGAGGCATTTAAGGCCACGCTGGAAGAAGTCGTAGAGGCTGACCTTTTGATCCATGTGATAGATGTGGCTAATCCTTTATTCTTAAGCCAGGCAAAAGCAGTGACAGAGGTTTTAAAACAATTAAATGCGCAAGATAAACCCATGGTAACTGCTTTAAATAAAATCGACCTTTTAGGCGGCCAGTCGTGGCTGGCGCAGACAGGCGCGGATTTTCCCAACCCGGTAGCCATCTCCGCAAAACTAAAGCAGAATTTAGATAAACTGCTGGAGGAGATTAGCTTAAAATTTAAGCCGCGAATGATAACAGTAGAATTATTGCTCCCGCATAAGCGCATGGATTTGGTGGATTTATTTCATCGCCAAGGTAAGGTAGTAGAGATAAAATACCTGCAAAAGGGAATAAAAGTCAAAGTTAACCTGCCTAGAACTATTGCTTCTAAAATTCTGCAAGATAAGGAAATAGCACAACTCTGTTAGAATATCTAACAAAATTTATTAAAAATGCTTGACAAGATTATTATTATATGTTACAAGTATGACCGAGCTAGAGAAAAGGAGTCGGTATGCCTATTTATGATGTCTATATTAGCCCTGATGAGCCGGTGTATGTGATTAGTGTTGTCAGCAAGCTTACCACTTTGCCGGTTTGGACTTTAAGGCAGCTGGATAAGGCAGGGGTTGTCTGTCCTAGAAGAATCGGCAAAAAAAGCCGGCTCTATTCATTGAAAGATGTTAAGAGGCTAGAGTATGTTCATTATTTAATGGAAGACAGAGGGGTAAACATACACGGGATAAAAATTATTTTGCAAATCGAAGGGTAATCTTAAAAATCAGTTATAGCGTTGACAAAGCAATGAATTGTGTTAAAATCACTTTTTAACCCTAGGGAAGCGTTGCGTTAGCCGGGGGATAGAAATTAAGGGGAATATAGATGGTCAGAACTGTGGATTATGATACAAGGCGCAAAGCTGTTTTAACTGCCACGATCAATCAATACATCAAAGAGGCGCTGCCTATTTCTTCTGAAGATATAGCAGAGGATTTTGACTTAAGTTCCGCGACTATCCGTAATATCTTCGTGGAGCTGGAGGGATCAGGATACTTGACCCACCCGCATACTTCTTCCGGCCGGGTGCCTACTGCTAGAGGCTACCATTATTACGTGGATTCCCTGCTTTCGCAGATGGACCTGCTGGATGAGGAAAAAGAACATATCATCAAGGAGTACAAAAGGGAAATCAAGAAATTGGAAGACGCGCTGGAGATTACTTCTGAGGTGTTATCCGCGATTACGCATTATACCGGCATTGTTTCTTTCTTAGAGTGGCAGGATAAATTTTTCTATAAAGGCATCAGCTGTATTTTAGCGCAGCCGGAATTCCAGGATTTAAAACGCATGCAGCTCGTTATTCAAATGATTGAAGAAAAACAGCGGCTTTTAAGTATCATTAACCGCGATTTCAAGGAGAAGGTTAAGGTTTACATCGGAGAAGAATTAGGTTGCATCGGTATGGATAGCTGCGCTTTGGTGGTGTCTCATTATTCGATTAAGCACCGGCCCTCAGGTAGGCTGGCAGTCCTAGGCCCGGCGCGCATGCAGTATAACCATATCATTCCCACTTTGGAATATGTTTCGGATATTTTGGCTGAAGTGCTGGAAGAATTTTAAGGGATAGTTTGGAGAGATGGAGAATAAAAAGAATAATCAAAAAGAGGAATTGCCGCAGCCGGAAAAAGACAAAACAGTTACTCTGGCTGAGGCCGATTACCTGAAGTTAAAAGAAGAGGCTTTAGAAGGCAGGGAAGCCTGGGATAAGATGCTGCGCCTGCAGGCTGACCTGGAAAATACCCGTAAGCGCCTAGAGCGGGAAAAGCAGGATTTTCTTAAATTTGCCAACGAGGGTATTATCTCGGAGCTGTTAAATATCTTAGATGACCTGGAGCGGGCGGTAAATTTAGCGGAAGCCAAGCATGAAGATTTGCCGGCATTTTTAAAAGGCGTGGAAATGATCCTGGCGCATTTATATGAGATGCTCAAAGGATACGGGGTTAAACCCATTGATGCTAAGGGCAAGTTATTTGACCCTGCCTGCCATGAGGCATTGATGCAGGTGGAAGATAATAATTCCCCGGAGCATACTGTGATGGAAGAGTTGCAAAAGGGTTATTTGTTAAATGATAGAGTACTCAGGACAGCGAAAGTGAAAGTGTCAAAGATTAGTCCACAGTCCACGGACCACAGTCCACAGTAAATATTTCTATGGATTTTTGACTGTTGACTTTTGACTAAAACCGACGAAGGAGGTTTACTATGGCAAAGGTAATCGGAATTGACTTAGGGACATCTAATTCAGCAGCGGCAGTAATGGAAGGCGGCAGGCCGGTGATTATTCCTTCGGCAGAAGGGGCAGGCGTGGCTTCAGGCAAGGCATTTCCTTCCTATGTTGCTTTTACTAAAGACGGCCAGCGTTTAGTGGGTGAGCCGGCGCGCCGGCAGGCAGCGATAAACGCCGAGGGGACCATCCAGGCGGCTAAACGCAAGATGGGGACAGATTTTAAATTTAAGGCCTTAGGCAAGGAATATACGCCGCAGCAGATCTCAGCTTTTATCCTGCAGAAAATCAAACAGGACGCCGAGGCATATCTAGGGGATAAGGTTGAGGAGGTTGTAATTACTTGTCCGGCATATTTTGATGATAACCAGCGCACTGCCACTAAAGATGCCGGAGAAATCGCCGGTTTAAAGGTTTTGCGTATTATTAACGAACCGACGGCTGCCTGCCTTGCTTATGGATTGGAAAAAGCGCAGAAGGCCCAGAAGATTATGGTTTTTGACCTTGGCGGCGGTACCTTAGATGTTACAATAATGGAAATGGATCAGGGTGTATTTCATGTGCAAAGCACTTCCGGAGATACCCAGCTCGGAGGCACGGATATGGATAAACTCCTCTTGGAGCATATCGCCGGGCAGTTCAAGCGCGAAACTGGCATTGACCTTATGAATGACAAGATGGCTGTGCAGAGATTACGCGAAGGCGCGGAAAAAGCCAAGATCGAATTGTCATCCACGGTTAGCACGGATATCAATCTTCCTTTTATTACCGCGGATGCCAGCGGGCCAAAGCATTTGACGATGAATATTACCCGCGCCAAACTCGAAGACTTAATCGGCCCGATTATCGGGCGCTGCCGGCATCCTATGGAGCAGGCTTTAAGCGACGCCAAACTTAAGTCCGCCGATATCGATAAGGTTATCATGGTGGGCGGGCCTACGCGTATGCCTATTGTGCAGAAGTTTGTCGAGGATTATGTGGGCAAGAAAATTGAACGCGGAGTAGACCCGATGGAATGCGTGGCAATGGGTGCGGCAGTTCAAGCCGCGATTATTACCGGCGAAGTCAAGGACGTGCTTTTACTTGACGTCACCCCTCTTTCCTTAGGCATTGAGACTTTAGGAGGAGTGAGCACAAAATTAATCGAGCGCAACGCTTCTATTCCCACGCAAAAAAGCCAGATTTTTTCCACTGCCGCTGACAACCAGACCGCGGTTACCATCCGCGTGTTACAGGGCGAGCGCCCTATGGCTGATGATAATGTTGAGCTGGGCAGGTTTGACCTTATAGGTATACCAGCTGCCCAGCGCGGCGTGCCGCAGATTGAGGTAAAGTTTGATATTGACCGCGACGGCATTGTGCATGTCGCAGCCAAGGATTTAGGCACAGGCAAAGAGCAGTCTATCCGAATTACCGCGCCGAAGAAACTTTCCAAGGAAGAAATAGATAAGATGGTGCTCGATGCGGAAAAGTTTGCTTCCGAAGACCAGAAGAAGAGGGAAGAAATTGAGGCTGTGAATCAGGCAGACCAGCTGGTTTATGCCACGGAAAAATCGCTGAAAGATTACGGCGATAAGGTAAGCCAGCAGGAAAGGGCGAATATCGAAGCCGCGATTAATGATTTGAAAACGGCGATCAAAGACAAGAATATCGAGCGGATTAAAAAAGGCACCGAAGGCCTGACCAAGGCATCGCATAAACTGGCTGAAGAGATTTATAAACAGGCAGCGCAGAAACAGCAGCAGGGGCAAGGGCAAGGGGGAGCAGGGGATAAAGGCCAGGGGACAAATGGAGGGCAAGAGCAGCCCGGCGATAGCGCAGGGGCCTCCGGAGACAAGAAGGATGATGTGATTGACGCGGAATTTAAGGAAGAAGACGATAAAAAATAGATAAGGTTTTAGGTCATAGCTCATAGCTTATAGTAAAACCTTTAACCTTTAACCTTTAACCTTTAACCTTTAACCTTTAACCTTTAACCTTTAACCTTTAACCTTTAACCTTTAACCTTTAACCTTTAACCTTTAACCTTTAACCTTTAACCTTTAACCTTTAACCTATGACCTATGACCTATAATGCCCACTAAGCGTGATTATTACGAGATACTGGGTGCTAAGAAGAACGCCACTCTCGATGAAATAAAGAAGGCCTACCGCGAGCTGGCATTGCGCTACCACCCTGACCGCGTGCCGCATGAGCAGAAAAAAGAAGCAGAAGAGAAATTTAAGGAAATCTCCGAGGCTTACGCGGTTCTATCCGACGCCCAGAAGCGCGCCTTATATGACCAATACGGCCATTCCGGCATAGACCAGAAATACGCCTATGAAGACATCTTTAAAGGCGCTGATTTCAGCAGCGTCTTTGGAAATATGGGCGATTATGGTATGGGCGGAGGGTTATTTGAAGATATTTTTAGCGACTTGGGATTTGATATCTCCGGCAGCCGCGGCAGGCAGGGGGGGCAAGGGCGCAGGCGCGGCCATGATTTAGAGATCGCCACGGATATTACTCTTGAGGAGGCTGCAAGGGGAGTTGAAAAAACTATTATCCTGCCTCGCTATGAGGTTTGCTCTATTTGTTCAGGAAGCGGGGCAAAGCCTGGGACTAAGAAAACTACCTGTTCGCAGTGCCGCGGAGAAGGCCGCACCGTGGTTTCAAACGGATTTTTTCAAATGGCGCAAACCTGTTCCCGCTGCTCGGGTGAAGGCGCTATAACTCAGTCACCCTGTCTGCAATGCCGCGGAGAAGGCAGAATTAAGGCCACGCACAGGATTAAGGTAAAAATTCCCGCGGGAGTGGATAATGGTTCGCGCTTGAGGGTGCGCGGAGAAGGAGAGGCAGGCACAGCCGCAAGGGGAGATTTGTATGTAGTTATTGAGGTGCAGCCGCATACGCTCTTTAAGCGGCATGGTAACGATATTTTAATCGAAGTCAGCGTTAGCTTAACCAAAGCAATCCTTGGCTCAGAGATAGAGGTTTCTACTCTTGAGGGCCATGTGCGGATGAAAATCCCTGCCGGCACGCAAAGCGGTAAAATCTTCCGCCTTAGAGAAAAAGGAATCCCGGACTTGCACGGCAGGGATATCGGAGATGAATTAGTCAGGGTAACAGTGGAAATCCCTGCGCGCTTGAATAACGAGCAGCTCCGGTTGATACAGGAATTTGCCCGGGCCTCCGGAGAAACAATAGAGAAAGGGAGTTTTGCCGAAAAAATAAAAAGGACTTTTAGATAGTAAGGTAGAGCGTAGATCAGGTTATCAGGGTATCAGTAGGCAGGGTATCAGGAAATCAGGATATCAGAAAAGAAGTTAAAATCTGATACACTGGTATCCTGATATTCTACCCACTGATAATCTGGTTTCCTGATAAGCGCAGTTAACAGATAAACATATTATACGAGGAGTTGACAAATCATGCCGACTTATGAATACGAATGTAACAGCTGCGGATATAAATTTGAAAAATTCCAGCAGATGAGCGATAAGCATTTAGAGAAATGCCCTAAATGCCAGAAAAAAGTCCGCCGGCTTATCAGCAGCGGAGGGGGGATTATTTTCAAGGGTTCTGGTTTTTATGCTAACGATTACAAGAAAAAGCCGCACAGCGACCCCAAGAAGCCGCCAGCCAGCACCTGTCCGAAAGCGAATGAGGGTTGCCAAGGCTGTCAAAACGCCCGCTAATTTATGGTAAAAGTTATCCGGTCATGGTTAATGGTGTTTGTCTGTATGGGCTTTATTTTTTATATGGGCTCTGTGCCCGGAAGTAATGTCCCTCCGCTATTTCCCTATCAGGATATTGTTTATCATTTTATGATTTATTTAATCTTAGCGGTTTTGTTTAGCCGCGCCTTAAAAAATACTTACCCTAAACTAAAGAAGCGGGAGTTAGTTATCATTACCGCGATTTTTGCGGTCTTATACGGAGCTAGCGATGAACTGCACCAGCTTTTTACGCCCGGCCGCTCGGCTGCGTTCTCGGATGTTTTGATTGATGGTTTGGGTGGGTTTATCGGGAGCCTATTATTACGATGAATAAAATAAAGCCGTTTAGCGCGGTAATTTATAATCAGCAAAAGCTGGCTGACTTAGCCAAGGTGATTTGTCCTCCTTACGATATTATTTCGCCTGTTTACAGGGATCTTTTGCATGAGCGCAGCCCGCATAATTTTATCCATGTCCTTTTAGGCAAAGATATCCCGGGCGAAGATAAATACCAGCACTCGGGCAGGCTTTTTCAGGAGTGGCTAAAAACAAGTATTTTAGTCCAAGATAAAGAGCCGGCAGTCTATTTTTACAGCCAGCAGTATTTTAAAAGAGGGGAGAAGAAAACCCGCCTGGGGTTTATCGCGCTTTTGCGGTTACCGGATGAAAGCCAGGAGGTTTTCGGCCATGAGCATACCCGACTGGAAGCTAAAGAGGACAGGTTTAAGCTGCTTAAAGAAGTGAAGGCAAACTTAAGCCCGATTTTTTCCGTTTTCTTAGATAAGAAACGGATCATCCAGCGGGTTTACCAGCAGCGCGCGCAAAAAGATTCCCCTTTTATCGATGTTACCGATGACGACAGGGTTACTCATCAGCTCTGGCGAATAAGTTCTCCGGAGTTAATTGCAAGCATGCAGGCGGCGATGAATAAAGAAAATATTTTCATTGCCGACGGCCACCATCGTTTTGAAGTTGCCTGCGCCTACAAGGCAGAGATGGCCAAGCGTTTAGGCAGCAGTTTTACCGGCGAGGAGGATTTTAATTATCTGCTCTCGTATTTTACCAATACCGATCCGCGCGGGCTTTTGATTATGCCGATTCATCGCCTATTGAAGTTAAAAGCCAGCCTAGAAGCCCCGAGCCTTAAACGCGGCTTAGAGGAATATTTTCACGTCGAGGAATTCCCGGATAGGTCGCGTTTTTTCTTTCTATTGGAAAAAGGCGGGCAGCAGGAGCATCTGCTTGGGTTATATAAAGAGGGAAAATACTGGTTGCTGCGCTTGAAAAATGTGAGAATTCTAGATAGAATGCTCAGTGATAAGCCTAAAGAATACCGCTGTTTGGATGTTTGTATCTTAAATTATATTATTATGAACAAGGTTTTAGGCCTTGATCCGGAAGATAAGGCTTTGCTGGAGTTCTCCCCCAGCGCGGAAGAATTAATTAAACAGGTAGATCAGTTTAAAGATTACCTTGCTTTTTTTCTCAATCCGGTGAAAATGGAACAGATCATCGCGGTGGCCTTAACCGGCAATAAGATGCCGCCGAAATCCACCTATTTTTACCCTAAGGTGGCTTCGGGGATGGTAATTAACAAGCTGGAAAACTGAGATTTGTGTGATGATCATTACCATCCAAATTAGTGTCATTGTGACACTAGCGTGTCATTGCGAGGAACGAAGTGACGAAGCAATCCGGTTTTAAAAAGATTGCTTCGCTTCGCTCGCAATGACACGTTGTTGAAATTGCAAAAAACTTTACACTTTATGCTTTACACTTTACGCTTTAACTAAGATGGCGCTATTCGGAAAACCTAAATATACCATAGTCAGGCTGAAGAAAAAAGAGATGCCTGACGGGCTCTGGATGAAATGCGAGCATTGCGCGGAGACGCTCTTTAATAAGGTGCTGGAGGAAAATTTCCGCGTCTGCCCTAAGTGCGATCACCATTTTGTTTTGGGGGCTTATGAGCGGATAAATCTACTGATAGATAAAGGGAGTTTTCAGGAGTACGACAAGGATATGGTTTCCCTTGACCCGCTGGACTTTATTGGCCCTAAAACCTACAAGGAAAAATTAGAGGCAGATAAATTTGCCACCGGATTGAATGACGCGGCGGTCTCCGGAGAAGGCGAGCTTGACGGTAAAAAAGTGATTATCGCGGTGACGGATTCGCGTTTTATTATGGGTTCAATGGGCTCGGTAGTAGGCGAGAAGATTACCCGGGCAATTGAGTCGGCAACCAAGAGGTCGCTGCCTATAATGATTATCTCCGGCTCAGGAGGCGGGGCAAGGATGTATGAAGGGATGTTTAGCCTGATGCAGATGTCCAAGACCTGTGCCGCGCTTTCTTACCACCACCAGGCCAACCTTCCGTATATTTCCGTATTGACTAATCCGACTATGGCCGGAGTGATGGCATCTTTTGCCGGGGTGGGAGACCTGATTATTGCCGAGCCGAATGCCTTGATTGGCTTTACCGGGCCGCGGGTGATTGAACAGACTATTCGCCAGAAATTGCCTCCGGGGTTTCAACGTTCGGAGTTCCTGCTGGAGCATGGATTGATCGATATGATTGTGCACCGTAAAAGCTTAAAAACTACCTTAGCTCAATTGCTTGGTTATTTAGTTAACGCTGAAAAACTCCTGTAGTTGCCCAATTTATTTAGGCCCGATAAATCGGGCAACTACAATACATGGTATGGACAGAGTGGTTTTTCAGCAGTAACTATTTAAGAGAAGGTTATGGCACAGGTTAGCCTGCAAAATGTTTCAAAAATTTTTCCCGGCAATATCTTAGCTGTCGATAAGATAAGCTTAAGCATCGAAAACAAAGAATTTATGGTCTTGGTCGGGCCTTCCGGATGCGGTAAGTCTACCACCCTGCGGATGATTGCCGGGTTGGAAGAAGCAAGTTCAGGGGATATCTATATCGGCAAAAAGCTAGTCAACGATGTCCCGGCCAAAGACCGCGATATTGCCATGGTTTTTCAGAATTACGCGCTCTATCCGCATATGACGGTTTTTGAAAATATGTCTTTTGGCCTGCGCTTAAGGCATATCCCGAAACAGGAGATTACCCAGCGGGTTAATGATGCCGCCGATATTTTGGGGATTAAGCGCCTGTTGCAGCGTAAGCCGCGCGAACTTTCCGGCGGCGAGCGCCAGCGCGTGGCAGTGGGCAGGGCGATTGTCAGGAAGCCTTTGGTTTTCCTTTTTGATGAACCGCTAAGCAACTTAGACGCTAAGATGCGCGTTCAGATGCGCACGGAAATCCATAAATTACATACCCGCCTGCAGACTACGATTATTTACGTAACTCATGACCAGGTGGAAGCTATGACCATGGGTGACCGTATCGCGGTGATGAAAGACGGCTTGCTGCAGCAGCTGGCTGACCCGATTGCCATTTACGATAACCCGAAAAATAAATTCGTTGCCGGTTTTATCGGCTCTCCGCCGATGAATTTTATGACTGGCAAAATCATCAAACGAAACGGGAAGATTTATTTTGACGAAGGCAAGATTTCAGTAAAGCTGGTGGAAGACATGTCAGATAAATTACTTCCCTACAATAATAAGGAAGTGGGCTTCGGCATCCGCTCGGAAGATATCTATGATAAGCTTTTTGTCTCTGATGCCCCGCCGGAAAATATCGTCAGGGTAAACTGCGAGGTGATTGAGCCTATGGGCTCGGAGGTCTACCTTTACCTGAATACCGGCAATCATACCTTTATTGCCAGGGTCGGGGCGCACGACCGGCCGAAGGTAAATCAGGACATGGATTTAGTTTTCGATATGAGCAAGGCGCACTTTTTCGATAAGGACACAGAAAAGACTATTGTTTAAGCTCATTTTGTTTTTTTTACTAGCCAATTCAGCCTATATTGTTTATCTGGCAAAATCCCGCCTTAACCGCACTTATATCCTGCGCTATTCCCTGCAGGTCCTTCAGGAAAAATTAAATATCCTCAATGATCAATATCAAAAAGAACAGGCCAGCCATATTACGCTGCAGGAAAAAATCCAGCGTTATCAAAGCCTCAGGAAAGTAGTCGAGGCGCTTAACAAAAGCCTGGATTTGGCCTCGGTAGCGCATCATCTCACCAGCATTGCTTTTACGCTGATTGCCAACGGGCATGGCCAGTGCATGCTTTATCTTCTGGATGCCCAGAATCAGTTACTCCAGCTGTTTAAAAGCGAAAAAGAAGATAAGAGCTTGATCATCAAGGCCAAAGAGGGAGATGCTTTTGACTTTTGGGTTTTAAGGCATTCTAGCCCTTTATTAATCGAAAATACTTTAAATGATTTTCGCTTTGACCCGGAAAAATTAAAATTTCAGCAGTCAATGCCGGTATCTTCAGTTATCAGCGTGCCTTTAGTCAGCGGCAGCCGTTTTTTAGGGCTTTTGCGGCTGAACAGCTCCCAAGTGCGTTATTTTTCTCAGGAGGATTTAAGGTTTCTGGCAAAAATCTGCGATTTAGGCGCGGTAGCCCTGGAAAACAGCGAGCTTTTTGAGAAAACCCAGGATTTAGCAATTCATGACGGCCTGACCGGCCTGTATACCAAAGGGCATTTCTCTGAGCACCTGAAAGAAGAATGCCGACGGGGTATCCGCCACGGCTCAATATTTTCCCTATTGATGCTGGATATTGATTTTTTTAAAAACTACAATGATAAATTCGGGCATACTGCCGGGGATATTGTGCTCAAAGAATTAAGCCGCGCCATCGCGGATTCCCTAAAAAGGAAAGCTGATTTTATCGGCCGTTTCGGCGGCGAGGAATTCTGTATTATTTTGGATAGAACAGATAAGCAAAAAGCCGCCCGGATAGCTGAGCTGCTGCGTAAAAAGATCGAAGATACGTTAGTAATTTTACGCCGGCAGCAAACCAGCGTCACTGTTTCTATCGGTGTGGCCAGTTTTCCCGCGGATGCCTTGGCTGAAGATGAGTTGGTGCAAAAGGCGGATAAAGCCATGTATCAGGCAAAGCAGGAAGGAAGGAACCGGGTAGTGGTATGCTAAAGCCAGTTATTCTGATTCTCGCGATGTTTTGCGCCTCGTTTCTGGCCAGGAGAATCCTTAATCGCAGCCTGGCTAAAAAGAACGATGAGCTTGCGCGCGCTAACCGCGCTTACGAAGGCCTCTGGCAGGAAAACCTGAAATTAAAAAGCCAGAATTCAAGCCTAGAGAAAACTTCCGAAGAAACAATCGCTCTTTATGATATTACCAAGGATATCTGCAAGAGTTTAGATGAAGATACGGTGTTTGCGATCTTTAAGCAAGAGTTGAGCAGGTTTATGGGGCTGGGGGATTGCTTATTCCTTAAAGCCGGCGTGGACTTGACACCTTATAAAGAATATACCGTAATTCCCTTGTTAATACAGCATGTTGAAATCGGTAATTTACTGGCCGCGGATATCCAGGCTAAAGACAGGGATAAATTTCATATTTTGGCTCAGCAGTTTCTTATCGGGATTAAGCGAGCCATACTTTACCGTAAGGTTCAGGAAATCAGCCTTATCGATAGTTTAACCGGAGCATTCAGCCGCCGCTATTTTTTTGAGAAATTTCAGGATGAATTCGCGCGGGCAAAAAGGAATCAGTTAAAGCTTGCTTTGCTGATGTTGGATATTGACCACTTTAAGCCGATTAATGATAAATTCGGCCATTTGGTGGGGGATGTTATTTTAAAAGAAGTAGCCATGGTGATACGGGAAAATATCCGGCAGATAGATTTTTCCGGCCGCTACGGGGGAGAGGAATTATTAGTAGTGTTGGCGGAAACCGATAAAGAGCAGGCGCGCTTTGCCGCGGAGCGCATCCGGCAGGCAGTAGAGGCTAAGTTAATCCGGGCTTACGATGAAGAGGTAAAAGCCACCGTCAGCATTGGAGTTGCCGCATTTCCCGATGATGCCCGGGAAGCGTCAAGCATCATCGAAAAGGCAGACGCGGC
>Ga0265296_1003275_pt1 | contig 15233 bp, 12 predicted proteins | sample MunlanPumphouse1_FD_189073 | JGI IMG/M metagenome (GOLD analysis project Ga0265296, IMG submission 189073) | Groundwater microbial communities from a municipal landfill in Southern Ontario, Canada - Pumphouse #1 | ecosystem: Environmental > Aquatic > Deep subsurface > Groundwater | place... | reverse complement strand
AACACCGTCGAGATCCAGAAACATGGCGGGCTTGGTCGGCGTGACGGGCGGCTTGGGCAGGCGTGAGGCGATAGCCTCGGATGCAGACGGCATAAGGTCCGGACTCGTTTTTCAGTGATGTCGAGACTGACCGTAACGCATAGAGACCCGTAAGGTTGTCTCCTCAGGTGACAATTCCGCCGCACCCTCGCCATTGTGCGAACAATCCAGATGGGGCAATTCGCGATACGCCATGAAGAACCGCCTCAGCGGTCCGGCGCTCAGGAGTCCAAGCGATGCCCGATTCGATTCACTCGTCGCCCGAGCAGATCGCCGCCATGACTGACCGAGCACGCGAGGTCGTCCGGCTGAACATCGAGGCGCTGGAGGCGCTGGAGCGGTCCATCGACGTGGCGATTGCGCGCGCCTGCGACATTATCCTGTCACGCCCCGGCTATCTGGTCGTCACCGGCATGGGCAAGTCGGGGCACATCGGCGGCAAGATCGCCGCCACCCTGGCCTCGACCGGCACCAACTCCTTCTTCGTCCACCCCGCGGAAATGAGCCACGGCGACCTGGGAATGCTGCGCCCCGACACCACGCTTCTGGCCATCTCCAACTCGGGCGAGAGCCGCGAACTGCGTGATCCCCTGCTCTACTGCCAGCGCAACGACATTCCAGTGATCGGCATCACCCAGAGGGCCGGCAGCTTCCTGGGCCGCCATTCCGCCGTCAGCCTGACCATGCCCAAGGTGGCCGAGGCCTGCCCCAATGGCCTGGCGCCCACGACCTCGACCCTGATGACCCTGGCCATCGGCGACGCCCTGGCCATGGTGCTGATGGACCGTCGCGGCTTCACCCGGGAAGATTTCGGCCTGCACCATCCCGGCGGTGCCCTGGGCATGAGTCTGCAAAGCGTGCGCGAATGGATGGGCGACAACGCCGCCACCCCGGCCAGCGTGCCGATGGACGCCAGCTTCAGCGAGGTCGTCTCGGCCATCTCGGCGGGCCGCAAGGGCGCGGTGGCCGTCCTTCATTCCGACGGCGCCCTGGCCGGCATCATCACCGACGGCGACATTCGCCGCGCCTTCTCCAGCGACATCGCCGCCGTTCGCGCCGAGGATATCATGAGCCGAAGCCCGATCACGGTGGATCCAAACGCCCGCATGAGCGACGTGGTCGATCTGCTGAGCAGCAACAAGATCGCCAACCTCTTTGTGGTCGAGGATGGCCGGCCCACCGCGATCATCCATGTCGCCGAGCTGATGCAGGCCGGCTACGTCTCCTGATGACCCAGGACATTCTGTTCGACGCCAGCCGGCTTCTGAGCCGCACCGACCGTAGCGCCCCGACCGGCGTGGACCGGGTTTGCCTGGCCTATGCCGAATGGCTGGTGGAGCATCCCGACTACCGGATGGTGCCGGTTCGCTCGCGCCACGATCAGCTGGCGGCCGTGGATCCGCGCTGGTTCCGGGACTGCATGGTCGAACTCCGTAGCCGCTGGACCGGAAGCCCCTCGGACCGCGCACTGAACCCTGACGAGCGCCGCCTGTTTGCGGCCCTGGAAGCCGAACAGCCGACCACCTCCGTCATCGGCGACGCGCCGGACCCGCACCAGCCCAAAGCGAAAAAGAAGACGCGCGTCTGGAAACAGTATTTCCGCTCGCGTCGGGTGGCCGCGCCGCCGCCCGCCCAGCTCTATTTCAATGTCGGCCACACCAGCCTGAACACGCCCGAAATCCTGACCAGCCTGGGGGCCCAGGGGATCGAACGCGTAGTCATGCTGCACGACCTCATCCCTATCACCCACCCGGAGTTCTGCCGCCCCGGCGACGGCGCCAAGCACCGCCGTCGCGTGCTAACGGCCCTGCATCATGCCTCGCGTATCGTCGTCAACTCCCGCTACACCGCCCATGAACTTCTCGCATTCGCCGAGCGGGAAAAGCTCACCGCTCCGCCGATAGACGTCGCGCATCTGGGGCTGGAGCCCGTCTTCCTGAAGAGTGGGCCGAGCGCAGCGCGCCGCCCCTACTTCGTCCATGTCGGCACGATCGAGGCACGCAAGAACCTGGCCTTCCTGCTGACCATCTGGCGCCGCCTCCAGGAGAAGATGGGCGACCAGGCCCCTCGCCTGGTGTTGATCGGCCGCTATGGCTGGGAGAACGAGGCCGTGCTGGATCACCTGCAGCGCTCGCCCAACCTCCAGGGCCTGGTGCATCAGGTCGAAAACCTGCCTGACACGGCCCTGGCCGACCTGATGAGCGGAGCGCAGGCGGTTCTGGCGCCCTCCTCCGTCGAAGGCTTCGACCTGCCGGCGGTCGAGGCCTGCGCGCTGGGCGTGCCGCTGATCGCTTCCGACATTCCTGCTCACCGCGAACTGGTGCCGCAGGCGACCCTGATCGATCCTCTGGACGGTCTGGGCTGGCTCGAGGCGCTGGAGGCGGCGACACGAAACCGCCCAGCAGCGCCAGCCTATTTCGCCCCCACCTGGAAAAGCCATTTCCAGTCGATCGAGGATCATCTCCTGCCCCCACTGGCGGCGACCGCCCCAGCCGGGTAAGCATTTGGCGACAACTTAAGCAGAGCTGCAATGACCCGTACCGCCGCCAGTCTGATGATCTTCGCTCTTCTTGCCGGATGTTCGACGCTCCCCCGCGACGGACCATCGGGCTCTGGCGTCGTCAAGAGCGCCAGCACGCCTGAGCGGCAAGGCGACTACGCCTTGGTGGACCTCGACTTCGCCCTCAGCGAGCGCCTGAAGGCTGCGCCCGCGCGGTCGTTCAGCACCCTGGCCCTGGCGTCCAGCGATGCGCCGACCGACATCATCGGCGTGGGCGACACCCTGGCCGTCTCCATTTTTGAACCCAGCGGCAGCCTGTTCGGCGCGCGTAGTTCGGGAACCAGCGTCCAGTCCGGCAACCAATCCCTGCCCCCCCTCGTGGTGGATCGCAACGGCGCCATCGCCGTGCCCTTCGCGGGCTCGGTCGCCGTTCAGGGGATGACGCCGGCGCAAGCATCCGCCGCCGTTCGCCGCGCGCTCATCGGCAAGGTCGGCAACCCCCAGGTTATCGTCACCCTCGCCGATAACGCCTCCAACGCGGTGACCGTGCTGGGCGAGGTTCGTGAGCCGGGCCGCAAGCCGCTGGCGGCGAACAGCGACCGCATCCTGGATGTCATCGCTGCGGCCGGCGGTTCCTCGCGGTCCGTCTATGACATCACGGTCCGCATCCAGCGCGGCGGTCAGACCTATTCGGCCCCGATGTCGATCGTCACGACCGAATTCAACGAGAATGTGCGGCTGCAACGCGGCGATCAGATCAACCTGGTCTATCAGCCCCGCCGGTTCAGCTCCTTTGGCGCCTTCAACGCTGTCGCCCGCAGCGAGCTGCCGCCTGGCCCCCTGACCCTGGCTGAAGCGCTCAGCGGCGTCGGTGGCCTGGACTCCAACCTGGCCAACGCCAAGTCGGTTCTGGTGTTCCGCTTCGAGCGCCCCGAGGTGACGCAGGCCCTGGGCATCCAGCAGCCTGCCACGCCGCGTGGCGTGCCGGTGGTCTACCGCCTGAACCTCAACGAGGGCTCTGGCTTCTTCATCGCCAGCAATTTCCAGATCGAGCCCGACGACATCATCTATGCGCCGCGCTCCGGCGCCGCCGAGGCCCGCAAGTTCTTCGAGTTCGTGCAGAGCGTGACCCGTGTGGTCTACGACGTCTCCGTCACGAGCTCGCTCAACCTCGACTAACCGATGTTCGGTCGTTTCGGGCGCCGACGTTTCGAAACCCCTTCAGGGGATTTGACAAGCGCTGAGCCCGGAGCGGACGCTTCAAGAACAGACCTGCTGTCGCTGCTTGAAGCGATCGAGGCGGCGGCAGGTCAGGTCTATGGCCGCCACGGCCTGCCGCAGAGCCCTGGACACTATCGCCGCCCTGCCGAGGGCGGCGCCTGGGAGCCGCTGGGCGACGCCCTCACCCCTGCCGAGAAATGGGCCTTGATCGGCGCTGACTCCGATGGCGGCCGCTGGCGCTATTGCGCCTATGAAGCGCTGGGCGCCCATTCGGACCTGCCCGCCGTGCGTCAGGCCTCGGCGATCCTGGCCGCTTGTCAGGGACTACGCCTGCGCCTCGCCGAGCGTTCGATCATCGCGCCTCAGGACCTGGCGGACTCCATTCGTCTGGGCGAGGCCTGGCGCCGCATGGTCGAGGAGGCGCCTCGTGATAATCCACCCTCTCCGCCCCTGAAGTTCATACCGCCTCACGACGCAGACTGATTTTCTGCGGTTACCGGGGCCAAAGATCAGGGATGACCAACCCGGACGCGGTCTGGTGGAATGCGTTGGAAGTGTCGTCACTTGCGAACGGCCGCAAGCCATCAGAAGCCGAATAGGAATTTCCGGCATAACGGGTGCTGGAGGATGTGGATTACCGGCCAGCCCATTGGACTTATGCTTGCACGGCAGGTGTACGGGCGTTCAGCCACCGGCGTGCTGAGCGACCTGGAACTGCGCGTCCGCCCTGACGCCCCTCGCGTCAGGGAAAGAGACCGCACCAGCGCCGGACCGCCCCGGAGTCCGCGTCGATTAATTTTCACCCCGGCCCCGAACCGTCCATCCGGTCAGGGCGTCGAAAGCGTCACGGCCCCGTCCGCCTCGGGCGTCGCCCCGGATGCCCCGACCGTCGCCATAGGCGGCGGCCATCTTGCGCCAGGTGTCCTGGACGAGATCATCCCCGCCACTTTCGGCTCAGTGAACTCATAGAAGCCGCCGTCGGCCAGACGCTTGACCCATTAAGACCGAACCTGACTGACTCTTAGCGGCTATTGGCAATGCCAGCATCGGAGCCGCCCCACTGAGGTAGCACCGCCCGTACGTAAGCGCGGTGCGTTCACATACGGGTGCAGGGCGGCGAACCCAAGTCCGCCGCCCCTCTTCCGTTCAGGCCCAGAGCTTAGAACGGCCGGTAGTTCAGGCTCAGGAAGAAGCGACGTCCAAACAGGTCGAAGTTGTCGGCCGTGGTGTTGCCCAGCCAGCGCGCCGGCTCGGCGTCGAAGGCGTTCACGACCCCGGCGCGAACCGTCAGGTTGTCGCGAGCCGCCCAACGGACCGAGAAGTCATGCTGCGAGAAGTCGCCGGTTTCCAGGTACTTGGCGGTTTCGTACAGATCGGGGTTGGCGACCAGGTTATCGACGTCGAAGATCTCCTGGCTGGCCTGCCAGTCCCAATCCCAGCTGAAGGCCAGGGTGTCGATCGGCGCCCAGGTGACGGTCGACAGGAAGCGCACGCGCGGCATGCCGACGGTGTCTTCGAAGTCGCTGGAGTCCGTCGGATCGGTGATGTTGACGAAGTCGTGCTGCTCGATCAGCCAGTTGCCGCGGACGGAGTGGCTGAACGTGCCCCAGTTGCGGCCGAAGAACTCGGGCAGGTCGGAGCGATAGCTGGCGGTGAAGTCCACGCCCTTGGCCGTCAGAGCCGCATAGTTCAGCGAGCCCTGGATGAAGCTGACGACCTGGAAGGACGTCGCATCACGGGTCTGGGTGACGCAGGCGCCGGTGTTGACGGCGTCGCCGCTGACGCACTGGTTGGCGGCGTTCTGCGCCGACACCGAGGCGATCGCGTCACTGATCTCGATGTCATAGTAGTCCATGACCAGCGAGAAGTTCGGCAGCAGATAGTCGGGCGTCCATACGCCGCCGACCGTGAAGCTTTCCGAGGTTTCGGGCTTCAGGAAGGGGTTGCCGCCAGCCAGACCCGACACCGAGCCGCTGCCGTAGTTGGGCAGGTAGGCGTTGGCGGCCGAGGCGTCGGCGAAGTTCAGGTTCAGGCCCGCCGCCGCCGCCAGGGCGCCGCAGTTGGCGATGCGGTTGCTGGCGATGGAGCGGTCAGCCAGGTTGTTGATGACCGTAGCCGAGCAGGGGTCGCTGAAGCCGTTGGCGAAGGTCTGGCCGGGCGGTTCATTGGTTTCGCTGAGGTTCGGCACGCGGATCGCCGTGGCGGTCGTGGCGCGGAACATGAACTGATCGACCGGGCGCCACTGGAACTGGGCGCTGTAGGTCTCTTGCTGGCCGACGTTCGAGTAGTCCGAGAAACGATAGGCGCCGTTGATCTCGGCCGATTGGCCCAGGAAGCTGTCGCGGAACAGCGGGATGCTGAGTTCGGCGAAGACGTCGTTGGTGTCGTAGCTGGCTTCCGGGAAGTCGGGACCTTCGTTCAGGAACAGGAAGCGGCCGGCGGTGTCGCGGTCGCGGCCGACCCCGCTGGTGAGTTCCTTGCGGTACTCATAGCCGATCGACGCGCCGATGGGGCCGGCGCCCCAGAAGTCCCACAGCTTGCCCGAGGTGTAGGCCATGAAGTCGTGTTGCTTGTTCTGGTCGGTCACCGTGACGGCGGCCTGCAGATAGTCCAGGCCTTCCTGGGTGAAGCCGTTCGGACCGAAGACGCGGACCGGCGAGCAGTCGTCGATCACGGCGCCCTGACGCGAGTAGGAGACGCCGCCGATGACGGCGTCCGGCACGGCGACGCCGTTGGCCTTCATCAGCTGGACGCGGCAGACGATTTCGCCCGGCGTGCCGTTGACCCGACCCGCGACGTCGACGACGGCGTCGGCTGCGGCCTGGTAACGGACCACGTCCACGCCCAGCTCGCGGTTCGAGTTGTTCATCTCGCCGTAGGTGTAGCCGGCTTCCCAGTTGACGTCCTTGACGAAGCCGACGTCGCCCATGTCGCCGCGCAGGCCGACGACATAGCGTTGCAGGTCGCGGTTGTTCAGCTGGTTACGCGCCGGGCCGTACAGCTTGTGCTGGGCGCGGGCGTCGGCGACCGAGCTGGTGATCACGCCGGCCGAGTTGTAGATGTCGCGACGGTTGTTCTGAATCGCCAGACGCACGTCCGAGGGCAGGTAGGCGTTGTCCAGGCCCAGTTCGATCGCCTGGGTCGATCCGATAGCGCCGATCGTATTGGGCGCCAGGACGCGGATGTTGAAGTCCTGGAAGACGCGTTGGCCGGCGTCGTAGGTCTCTTCCTCGACATACTTGGCTTCGGCGAACAGGCTGACCCGGTCGGTGATGTCGAAGTTCAGGCCTGTCTGGAAGCGGTAGTTGGTCGATTCCGGCAGGCGGCTGGCCTGGCCCTGTTCGGTGTTGGACACCTGACCTTCGCCGCCGTTGCTGGTGGTGCGGCTGAAGCCCGTGCCCTGACGGATCGAGCCGAAGGTCACCGGGCGCGACACGCCCTGGTCGTTGTACAGGTAGGCGTTGTCCAGGCGGTTCGACGGGGCCAGCGAGAAGCAGTTGGCCGAGAAGGTCGTGGCCGAGCAGGTCTGGAACGGCACGTCGGGGTCGCTGGCCGCGCTGGGCCTGGTGCCGGTCGACAGGATGGTCACGCCGCCGAAGTTGGTGCCGCGGATATAGGTGCGGGCGTCGCGGATCAGGATCTGGTCCGGGATGCCGTCCGAAGGCGCGCTGGACGGATCGGCGTCATTGCCGATCAGGGCCCAGGACTCGCGGCGCCAGTCGACGTCGGCGTCCAGCACCTCGTCGTTGCGCTGGAATTCGCCCGAGACATAGTAGTTCAGGCGGTTGTCGAGCAGGTTCTGGCCCCAGAGGATCGAGAGGCGCTCGCTCAGCTGGTGGTCCTGGTTGATCTCGGCGATCGAGGCGTCGATCTCCAGACCGTCGAAGTCCTTGCGCAGGATGAAGTTGACCACGCCCGAGACGGCGTCAGCACCGTAGACGGCGGCGGCGCCGCCGGTGATGACCTCGGTGCTGGCGACCAGCAGGCGCGGGATGGTGTCGACGTCCACGGCCAGCGAGCCGGGGCTCGAACCGACGTGACGACGACCGTCCACCAGGACCAGGGTCCGGTTGGCGCCCAGGGCGCGCAGGCTGAGCAGCGACAGGCCGCCGTCGTTCAGGTTGGAGCCGGTGGTGTCTTCCGGCACCTGGGAGGTCGACAGGGCGGGGATGTCGGCCAGGAAGTCGATGACGTTGACTTCGCCCGATTGCAGCACCTCTTCCTGACCGATCTGGATCAGGGGCGTCGGGGAGTTGGTCGGGCTGCGGCGGATGCGCGAGCCGGTGACGACGATTTCGCCGACGTTTGTGGCCTGTTCGTCCTGAGGCTGAGCCAGGGCGGCCCCGGGAACAGTGCTGATTGCAGCGGCCGCGAGGCCGGCGATCAGAGTCGAGCTCATGAGCCGAGATTTTATCGTGTTCATTTTGGTTCCCCTCCCAGAACTTTGCCTGGGTGAACGGCGCGTGTTGGTGTCCAGTCTCTCTCCCGGTGTAAGCGTGGCCGCAACCATTATGTCTGAGGAGCGGTCCAATTACGCTTGAATTGCGTCTAATTGGCTACAGTTTCGCCGCATTTGAAACGGGGCAGGCGGGACATCCGTTGGTCTCCGACGGGCTCCAGAAAAGCGAAAAGAATGTCCGGCTTCAGCTCGAGGTGCGGTGCAGTCGTTCGTCCCGGCCAGCGGCGACTCGGCTGAGCGATGCAGGTGCTGGCCCGTTGCGACACCCACCACGTCAAACGCCTACAGCTCCATTCCCGCTTGATGGCTAGCCGCTCTGCCCACAAGCTGGGCCATGCCGTGGGCGCCCATGCCCAGCGTCGCCTGCGCACCGACCGACGGCAGCCCGCTGCTCATCGCCAGCCGCGCATAGTGCTCCACGCCGTGGACATCCCTCGCCACCACAGAGGGCGAGGCGCCGAGCTCCTCATGGAAACCCACCCTGACCACCTTCCCGGTCACCCTGCCCTCCCGAACAATTTCAGCAGTCCTTCCCGTCTCCAGCCGTCCCTGGTTGATCGTCCAGATGATGTCCCTGGATATCTGTAGCCACCGCCGCCTGCCGCCCAGGTCGCCGTCCAGCCTGAAACGCCGCCCGTGACGCTCGGCCAGGCCCAGAGCCTCCAGATGGACCAGCCGCCCTCGCTTCAAAGCCGCCCAGACGCTCTAGCCGCCGACAGCGTCCTCGACCATGCCCTCGTCCATCGACGCCATCAGCCGCCGGTCGAGGCCGGTGAAGCCGTCCCCGGAGTCTCGCGCCAGATGCGCCGTTCGGCATCGAGCCGGGACAGGTCGCCGAGCCGCTCCTGCGCCGCCTCCTGGGCACGGGCGCGGAAGCCGTCGGCGACATAGTCGCGAGGAATGACGAGGTCGCGTCCCTCCGCCCGCCGCCCCGAGGACATGAGCGTGAGGCTGGTCGGTGTCATAGTGGCAGACAGCTAACCGCGCTGCCCGAGCCGGGCGTCTTGCAACTCGTTTCAACGAAGCTGTGCGTGCACTCGAACTGATCCAAGCCGAACTCGTCAGCCGTGGTCTCACGATCTACCGAACGCCAGCAGCGGGCCGATGTCATGAGCATCGGCCGCTTTCAGCGCCGCCGCGTAAGTGGCGCGCGTTTCATCGGCAGTCACGAGGTTGGCGCTTCCCCAGCTAAACCGCTTCTGGCCGAGCTGCACTGCTAACAGATCGGCTGCCAAACGAGCATGACGCCCGTTCCCGTTCGGGAACGGGTGAATGAAGACAAGCCGGTGGTGGAAGCGGACGGCGATTTCATCTGGCGAGAACGTCTGGTGCTCCACCCAATAGCGCACGTCGTCTAGCAACTGCCGCAGTTCCACCCCGAGCCGGTATGCCTGAATCCCGATATTGCGCTCTGTCTGGCGGAAGGAGCCCGCCCATTTCCAGACGCCATTCAGCATCCGCTTGTGGAGGTTCAGCAGAAAGGCCTCGTCCAGCACATCTCGCTTGCGCCTGAACGCCCACAGATCAGCGTCTGCGATATTCGCTTGCTCTGCCTCGTTCAGTTGTGCGCGGGTCGTGATGTAGGTCGGAATGAGCTGCGCCCGCTCGTCTGGGGTGAGCGGAGTCGCGGCATCATCCTCGGCGTCAAACAGAGGATCGCTCACGCATCCTCCCACAAGCGACTGCCGCCAGTCCGCAGGATTTCATCGGTGAGCCTATCCAGCTCGGCTTCGAGCTCGGGCTTTCTCACGCCCTGCGCCTCCAGGCTCATCGTATGATTGATGCGCCGGAGCCGCGCTTCGGCAACTTTGTGAGCCTGCTTCCGCACCGTCGCGTCGAGGGAGTCCTTTGGCACGATGGCATAGACGAGTTGGCAGTCGAGTGCTTCGGCAGCCTCTCGCAAGCTCTTCAGCGTGATGGACTCTGTCGCCTCGTTCTTTTCGAGGGCGGTGATGCTGGGCTGCGCCTTATTCATGCGCTCGGCGAGTTGGCGTGTCGTAAGCCCCAGCGCATCGCGCACTGCGCGCAACCAGCCTTTCGGCGGCTTGCTAAATGCACCTAGCCGAATTTCGGAAAGCTGCTTGTCCAGATGCTTTCTGGCGAGTGCTTCGCGTTCCTTTTGATAACCCATAATCTATCATCCTTCTAAAAGATAATAGCTCTTCTCGTATCAAATGTCGATAATTTGATAGCTTATGATCTATCATAAAAGAATTACGTGATAACGCATAGGCTATCAGATTTAGCTGTGATCCCCCCAAGGCCTAAGAATGTGAGGCCTAAGGCCTACCGAGCGGGAATCCACCGGCTTGGAGACGAAGCCATAATCCGCGCCGTCCAAACTGCAACGACCGCCCTGCTCGTTCTCGTAGCGGCGCTGATGGACCAGCTTCTGGATCGTCGGGAGGAATGGGCCGACCAGCGGCGCAGCCACATCGCGGAGATGCGCAAGCGCGCCACTGAGGCCGACGCCAAGCTCAATCGGCTCTATGAAGCCATCGAGAACGGCCTGATCGCGTCGGACGATGCCTCGCTGAAGGATCGCGTGGCCGAGCTCTCGAGCATTCGGGATCAGACCCGAGCAGACGCCGAGCGGATCGGTGCATCCGTGGACCGTCTGGCGCCGACGATCACGCCGGACGCCCTGAATCGGTTTGCCAGCGACGCGCGGCGCAAGCTGCGGGATCGCACCAGCGGCTATCGGCGAGATCACCTCCGCGCTCTGACCCAGAGGGTGGAGGTCATCAGCAAGACCGAGGCGCGCATTATCGGCTCGCGCACAGAGCTTCTGCGGGCCTTAGCGTCCAGTGGTGGTGGGGATTATGCCGCCAGTGGCGGAGTTCTCGGTTTTAAACCGAAGTGGCGCGCCCGGAACGATTCGAACGTCCGACCCTCAGATTCGTAGTCTGATGCTCTATCCAGCTGAGCTACGGGCGCGCACTGCCTTGCGGGCAGGGCGGCTATCTAGCGGGCGGGGCGGGGGCTGGCAAGCGGCTTTTCTGAAAATGCCGATAGAAAATGCAGGCTTGGCGTCAGGGTCGCGGGACACTAGGCATGAACCTCTCCCTGAACCCCGCAGGAGCCGTTTAGTGCGCGCCTATTCCAACCTCTCGTCGAAGCGTCGGCGCAAGATTTCGCTCACTCTGACCACTGCGGCCGTCGGCGCCTTTTTGCTGGCAGGATGCGCCACGGCGTCGGTCGCTGAACAGATGGCGGCGGAATCGGCGGCGGCGACACTCCAGACATCTGCGCGCGGTCCGTTTGTTTCGGCGGCCAATCCCCTGGCGGTCGAGGCGGGGATGAAGGTTCTGGCGCGCGGCGGGTCGGCGGTGGACGCCGCGGTCGCCATCCAGGCGGTCCTGGGTCTGGTGGAGCCGCAGTCGTCGGGTCTGGGCGGGGGCGCCTTCATGATGTTCTACGACGCCGAGCGTGCGGCGCTGACGGTCTATGACGGACGCGAGACGGCGCCGGCCTCGGCCACGCCGGAACTGTTTTATGAGAACGGGCGGCCGCTGCCCTTCGTTGATGCGGTGCTGAGCGGACGCTCGACCGGGGCGCCGGGCGCCGTGCCCATGCTGGCCCTGGCGCAGAAGCAGCACGGGACGCTGGCCTGGTCTGAGCTGTTCGGCGACGCCGAGAAACTGGCGCAGGACGGCTTCGTTGTCAGTCCGCGTCTGGCGGGGATGATCAATGGCAATGCGCCCCAGGCCAAGACCCGCTGGGCCGCCGAATATTTCACCAAGGCGGACGGCACACGCTACATCGCCGGCGACGTGCTGAAGAACCCGGCCTATGCCGACACGGTGCGTCGTCTGGCGCGCGAGGGCGCTGCGGGTCTGCAGACCGGGCCGTTGGCCGAGGCTATCGTCGCCGCCGTGGCCGAGGGGGCGCGTCCGGGCGGGCTGACCACGGCCGACATCGCCGCCTATCGGCCGCTGGTGCGCGAGGCCGTCTGCGGGCCGTACAAGATCTATGTCGTCTGCGTGCCGCCGCCGCCGTCCAGCGGGGCGTCGATTCTGCAACTGCTGGCCATGGCCGAACAGACGCCGGACCTGGACAAGGGGGCGGCCAGCCCCGAGGCCTGGGCCGCCTTCGCCCAACTGCAACGGCTGATGTACGCTGATCGCGACCGCTATTTCGGCGATCCGGGTTTTGTCTCCGTGCCCGTCGCGGGACTTCTGGACCCGGCCTATGTGGCCGAGCGCGCGGCCTTGGCGCCTGCCTTGCGCGGAGCCGCGCCGTTCGGGACGCCGCCGGGCGCGCCGCGCGTCGGCGCCGACGCCACGCGGGAACCGGCCGGCACCTCTCACTTCGTGGTGGTGGACGCCAAGGGCAATGCGGTCAGCATGACCACCACGGTCGAGAGCCTGTTCGGGTCGGGCCGGATGGCGGGGGGCTTCTTCCTCAACAATCAGTTGACCGACTTCTCGATGGTCCCGACGGCGGCGGACGGCACGCCTGCGGCCAATGCGGTGGCGGCGGGCAAGCGGCCGCGATCCTCCATGTCGCCCGTCATCGTGCTGGATCGTGAGGGGCGTCTGGTCGGCGCGCTGGGTTCGCCCGGCGGCTCATCCATCCTGGCCTACAACGCCAAGGCGCTGATCGCGGCGCTTGGTTGGGGTCTGCCGGTTCAGGAGGCGTTTGACCTGCCCAATATCGTGGCCAAGGGCGCCGGCTTCGGCGCGGACACCGAGGGCTTCAGCGACGAAATCCAGGCGGGCATGGCGGTGCGCGGGATCGTGCTGCGGCCCAATGCGTCGGAGAATTCTGGCCTGCACGGCGCTCTGTGGCGCAACGGGCGCTGGGACGGCGGGGCCGACAGCCGCCGCGAGGGCGTGGCGCGAACGCAGTAGGCGCTATTCGCGCGGGCGGATCGTCAGTTGGAAGGCCACCAGGCCTTCCGACACGTCGGTCTTGATGCCGTTGTAGGCCCGGATGCCGTTGGCCTCGATCTCGCGATAGACGACGCCGAACGAGCTTTGCACCGCGCCCCGGCGATAGGCCACGCCGATGGAGGCGTCGCCGAGATAACTTCCCGAGTCGTGGCTCATGCCCGAACGGGCGAAATCGCCGTCGCGGGTGCGGGCGAAGTTGTAGCCGACGGCGCGCTTTGACCCGGCGGCGTAGAGATACCAGCGGGCCTTGTCGCCAAAGGCTTCCTCGCCGTCGGGCGCCAGGCGGTCCAGGCCTTCGCCGATCTTCAGCGTGGCGCCGGCCTCGGCCGATGTGCCGTCGCTGCCGAAACCCACGCCGGCGTGGGGCGTCAGCGAGACTTCAAGGCCGGAGCGAGTGCGGCCCTGAGCCGCGACCCAGCCCCGGGTATAGGTGACGTCATAGGCTTCGCCGTCATAGGCCCGGGCGTCAAGGGCGCGCGGGGGAACCGGCGCCCCGTCGGCGCGACGTAGTTCGCCCCGGGCGACTACACGCAGCCGGTCGGTGAAGCCGTCGCCGGCGAACCAGGCCTCGCTCTGGCCGGCTATGACGGCGTCGCGGCCGGCGGGCGACCCAGAGAGGGCGAGAGGCGCGCCAAAGGGCGTATCAGCGGCGGTGATGGCGATGTCGTTTTCCAGCCGGGCTGCGGCGTCCTCGAACTGGACGGCGTCGCTGCCTCTGGCGGCTATGGGGGCTGCGAACGCGGCGGACGCCTGAGCGCTTGCCGCCATGGGCAAGCCCGCGACGATCAGAACACCAATGAGGCAAGCCTCTGCACGCACCAACGGTCCCTCCCAAAGCCGTTAACAACGCCACTCTGCACTAACGCGGGGGAACTGCAACGGACTCTTTCAAGCCACAATCCTGTCACGCTCAAACGAAACCGCCCGGAGGACGGTTCCTCCGGGCGGTGGGATTATCTAGCGGCTGCGAGGGCTGCGCCCTATTGGCAGGCGAGGCACTCGTCATAGTCGGTGGGGGCTGCCGAGAAGAGGTCCGGCTGGTTCGGATCGATTTCGGCTTCGACCTTGTCGGCGGCGCCGGCGAAGGCGGCGCGCTGCACCGATTTCGAGCGCAGATAATAGAGGGACTTCACGCCGCGCTCCCAGGCGGACCAGTGCAGCATGTGCAGGTCCCACTTGTTCACGTCGCCGGGGATGAAGAGGTTGATCGACTGGGCCTGGCAGATTTCCGGCGAGCGGTCGGCCGACAGTTCGACGATCCAGCGCTGATCCAGTTCGAAGGCGGTCTTGAAGATGCCCTTCTCGTCGTCCGACAGGGTGTCGAGATGCTGGACCGAACCCTCGTGCTCGAGGATCGAGTTCCAGACGGCTTCGGTGTTGATGCCCTTTCCGTCGAGCAGACGCTCCAGATAGGGGTTCTTGACCGCGAACGAGCCCGACAGGGTCTTGTGCGTATAGATGTTGGCCGGGATCGGCTCGATGCCGGCGGACGTGCCGCCGCAGATGATCGAGATCGAGGCGGTCGGGGCGATGGCCAGCTTGTGGCTGAAGCGCTCCATCACGCCGCGTTCGGCGGCGTCCAGGCAGGCGCCCTTTTCCTCGGCCAGCAGCTTGGACGCCTTGTCGGCCTCGCGGCGCAGATGCTTGAACAGGCGCATATTCCACGATTTGGCCATGGCCGATTCAAAGGCCACGCCCTGCGCCTGCAGGAAGGAGTGGAAGCCCATCAGGCCCAGACCCACCGAACGTTCGCGCCTGGCTGAATAGACGGCGGCCTTCATGTCGGCGGGCGCGGTCTGGATGAAGCTTTCCAGCACGTTGTCGAGGAAGCGCATGACGTCCTCGATGAACTTGGGTTCTTCGCGCCATTCGAGGAAGGCCTCGGCGTTGACCGAGGACAGGCAGCAGACGGCGGTCCGGTCCACGCCCAGGTGGTCCTTGCCGGTGTGCAGCATGATTTCCGAGCAGAGGTTCGACTGCTTGACCTTCAGCCCCAGGTCGCGCTGATGCTGCGGCATCGAGCGGTTCACGGTGTCCGAGAAGATCAGATAGGGCTCGCCGGTCTGCAGGCGGATCTCGAGGATCTTCTGCCACAGGTTGCGGGCGTCGACCGTCTTCA
>Ga0265296_1003274_pt1 | contig 15239 bp, 11 predicted proteins | sample MunlanPumphouse1_FD_189073 | JGI IMG/M metagenome (GOLD analysis project Ga0265296, IMG submission 189073) | Groundwater microbial communities from a municipal landfill in Southern Ontario, Canada - Pumphouse #1 | ecosystem: Environmental > Aquatic > Deep subsurface > Groundwater | place... | reverse complement strand
TTCGACTTATCTCCTCTCGCTCTAAATCACTTAATCTTTTATAATTTGTCATAGGAATCTAATTTAGCATTATTAGCGCTTCGCGCCAAATATGTTGCGTTAGATCCTGGACTCAAACTATCTAAATTTTTAAAATAATCCTTAATCCTTTCACGATTTTCGTTTTCTTTTTCCCCCTTGAAATATATTTCAATAAAATCAACTTTTAAATTAGCGCGGTGAAAAGCGTAAATTACTCTAATTCCGCTTTTTGAACCCCGTCCTTTTAACGATTTGCAAGCAAATTTTTTAATTTTGCAAACCAGTATTTCCTCCGCGCAAAAACCTTGTATGGGGAAAACGCTTAAATTATTTATTTTTTGAATATGATGGAGTTCAATCGCGGCAATTTTTGCCAATTCTAAATCATCCTCAAGAGATTTGAATTTTTTGAGTAGTTTTTTGAAGTCATTTTGAAATTCCGGCATCTCGCCATAATTAATCTTGTTCGTCATAATTTCTCACGGAAGTTTTGGGGGTGCGGTAGAATACGGCCTCGTAATCAAGCGGCTGATTTTCTTTCGCGACGAGCCAAGGAGTGTCCTCGTGAGAATATTCGCTTAATTCTGCGGCGTTCTTATCGCCCAATCTTGCTATTACTTCGTCAATGTGGCGCAATTCGCGCGCGTCTTTTAATTTCGTTAAATCCGGTTCGCGAACCGGTAAATATTTTCTTTGCGGGTAATTAAAATATTTCCCTTCAACTTTTACAATTTCGCCGTTTTGAATCATATCATCAACAACAGCCTTGAATTCAACCGGCGTCGGCCCATAATGATTTTTGATATATGTCGCGCCGACAAGCTGTTCCTCAAACTTTTCATAAAAATCAAAATCAATAAAATAAAGCAGTTTGTAAATTACGGCTTCGCCGACATTTGGCTTGCCGCCGACTTCAGACAAAATATAGAGCAAAACTTCTTTAAATTTTTCAAGATTTTTCCGCGGAACGCTGATTCTCGTTTCCTGTTTTTCCTCTTTTATCTTTTTGGCGACCTTTTTTATTTCTGCCGACGGGGAAGCGTCTCTGCCCTTAATAAAATCATTAAAATCAATACCAAAAATATCCGCGAGCTTTTTCGCTTCGGAAATGGTTATATCGCGTTCACCCTCTTCTATTTGGACATAGGTCGGGCGAGAAACACCGATTTTTGACGCTAAAAATTCCTGCGTCAGATTGTGCTTTTTGCGTTGTTCTAAGATAAACTTACTGAGCATATCGTTATCTGCAGTATAACATATGTAAAACTATTTGTCAAGCGGGTGTAAATATATTTGACAAATATAACACGGGGTTTTGATTTTTATCAGCTTAAATTTTGATTTGGTGCCTTGGGTGGGAGTCTCGCTTGCAATCCCATTTGTTCGCTCGTCTTGCTTCGCTTGTAAACGGACACGACACTATTTTTAATCTCTCTGAAACTAATTATCAAGCGGGCTTGCGGATTTTTATCAAGAACACTCGCGCAATCAATCCTGCTGGTTTGCCATTTTTATACTCGCACAAATCTGGCGGGGAATGAATTTCTTCGATTTCCACATAATGCTTGCTGCGCATTTCCTCCAATGTTTCTTCTATTGCTGGAGTAAGTTGTCCACGCGGACTGTCCTTGTCTCCCTTTATAACTCTGCCCAAACGGATCTCTCCCCCTCTCTTCGTTACGCGCAACATTTCATACAAACTTTCTTTAACCCTCTCTTTTAAACATTCGGCATCTCCTGCTAAAAGCGTGTTTGGAATCGCCCCATTTGATACCACAAGATCGAAAGATTCATTTTGAAAAGGCATTGCGGCGGCCCATCCTTTTACATTTTTGGAGACCTCCCTTGATTTCCGAAGCGGTTCGAGACTGTAAATTTGAGAACTTACATTGTGTTCTTTTGCCCATTTTGCAAACTTATTAGCGCCGCTCCCCACATCAAGAATTTTCTTTTCAAAATCCTCAGGCCTTAATTTTAAATCTTCCATGTAACGTTGAAAAACTTCTTTATCGCTTTCATCTTCAATGGAAGGTTCATGTTCAAGAATTTTTTCCATATTTTATCACAAGCTGTTGTAATACTCCTTAATTTTTTTCGCCATCAGCTTACGCCGTTCTTTGAGAAAATTTTCGTAGTCGCCGACTTCCATTTTTTCAAATCCATTCGGAATACAGCTCTGACGTAGATTTTCGTCGAGATCATTCTTGTTGGCGATTCCACCATATACCAACTCGCCACCCTCAACCTGCTTCACGACCACACCCATATATTCTCTTGGTGACTTGTGGCCAATTCTAATATTTATTTCCGATTGCGCATATACATAATTAGCAATTTGATTATAATCCCCCCTCTTAAGTCCGTTTGATTTAAGATACTCTTTAGGAAATAGGTGATGAATATCTCCGCGATGACTAACCATGTTCGCTACAGTGATGTCATTAGAAAGAAATCCTTTGTCGTTCGTCTTGATTTGCGCCGCTATGAATAAATTAAGAAATGGATTATTAATGCTTGCTTTATCGAGCTCCTGAACCAAACGCGCAGTCCAAAAAGCGTCGGAAAGATCTGCCTCTTCTATGTCCTGCAGTATTTTTTCTGCGCCTACTTTTGAAACCTGTTTGATATCAAAGTCAAACTGACTTTCTGGAGAGCCTGAATATCGTCCGGTAAGCAAAGACATCACAAACCAGCGTTGCACACATCTTTCTATCACACTCGGATTTATTAACTTTTCACGCAACTTAAGAAAAAGAATGTATGCGAAATTGAGTGCATTTTGTGAGTTAATAAGATCATTGCTTGTGAAACCACAGGATTTTATAATCATCACAAAACGATTAAAGTTCGTTTCATTCACAAATTCTAATACTGAATCACGAAGTTTTTGGAACGATTCGTCCACAATATCCTGCTGAAAACTCCGTGTCACGAAATTACGCCCCGAGAGCAATCCAACCAAATCTGCCATTTTTCCACGCTCAAACTGTTTCGTAAAACTCACACGCAGAACATCTGAATAATCGGGGGAATACAAGTCGTCATTTTTATCTTTAAGCCAGGCAATTTGGGAAAGATAAACAGTATTACCAAATTCAGTATCATTTTCACTAATATTTCTATAAAATTGAGGTTCCCGTGAAAGATGACAAAAATAGTCAATACACTTACGCAGATTTACGCCAAAATTATCCTCTTTATCATAAGACGCTATTTTTGACATAGCAAAGTCTGCTTGACTCAGTGATATGCCCGCAGAATTAATACGGACAAAAATATCCGTAACGATATCCACATCAAGATCTGAACTCAACTCGACAAGGCCAATTTCTCTTTGTTTGATATCGGATAGTTTTTTGAACTTCTCCCTAATAATCAAACGATCTACGTCTGGGTTATCCGCAAGAAAAATCTCTTCACCTTCCAACATCGCCCGCTCATTTGACAATACAAAAGAAATATCTTTAATCCATGTTTTATTATTTTCAATACTGGGATTAAGTGTCTCAAATTTTTCGGTTAGTGGATTGAAAGAAATAATGATTCTTTTCCGCTCATAATTTTTATCAATCACTTCCTCTCCTAATATTGCGGCTTGCATTGCAGTAATTCTTTGTTGTCCATCGATAACCGATTTCTTTCCTTCGGCACTTGAGCCATCTCTTAATTGAATGTCTGGGTCTTTGGAAATAATGAAATACCCAATCGGATACCCTAGATATAAAGAATCCATTAACTTACTTACCATGACCGGCTTCCAGACAAATGGTCGTTGAATAGCAGGGTTAGAAATTATCTTAATCTTAATATCGTTTAAGATATTATGTACAAAACAATGAGTGATGCTATATTTTTGCATAATTTTATTTAAATAATTCCACCACCGGCACGCCGAGGGCTTTCGCAATTTTCTTGAGCGTATCAAGCGTTGGGTTTTAATTTTTACTATCTTAAATTTTGATTTGGTGCCACAGGTGGGATTCGCCCGCTCATCTCGTTTCACTCGTGAGCGGGTCCGCTCACTCCGACATTTGTCGGAGTTGTGGCGGAAACCCTCAAGCCTTGCGTCATCCCGACAAAATGGGCGAGGAGGGACTCGAACCCTCAAGCCTTGCGGCATACGGCTCTGAACCGTACGTGTTTGCCAGTTTCACCACTCGCCCCCACACCAATTTATCACAAAATATTTAGCAAAATTTAGAGACGTTACCTTCACACCAATCTAAATTTAGATTATAAACCACAATATTAAATTGGTGTGGGGGCTCGCCCATTTTGTCGAGATACGCTCGCCTTTTTCACCATCCCGACCCATTGGCTATTTATTCTTCACCCAAACCCTCTTTTCATTTATGAACCAATTTTCAATTGAGGCGAGGCGGTCTTTGGGCGTTACAATATATTGAAGTTCAATGCCCTTAATCCGCTTTGAAACCGGATAAATATAATTGGGGCTGTAAAGGAAAATAGCGGGAACTTCCTCCACTAAAATATTTTGCAAGGAAATGAATTCTTTTGCCCGCTCCGCCAAATTGCCGATTTTTCTTATTTCTTCCAAATATTTATCAAGCAACGCGTTTGAGAACCCGGAAAGATTTAAGCCGGGGTCTTCAATTTGAGTAGAATGCCAATACGGCAAAAGTTCGGACTCCGGGCCTAAAATTTCTCCGTAAATTAAAGCGTCGTAAAGGCGCGGTTTAATTACCATTCTTTGAATTTGAGAAGAGGGAATAATGTGTAAATTAATTTTTACCCCCAATCCTTCCCAGTCGCTTCTTAAAATTTCCGCCAAATGATTTTGCTCGCCCTGGTCAACGGCTGCCAAAGTTATCTCGAGGGTTGCACCGTCTTTTTTTCTAAAATTATCATCGCCCGACTGTTTCCAACCCGCCTTATCTAAAAACGCCGACGCCTCGGTTAAATTAAAATCGTAATTTTTTGCTTCGCCACTATAACCGATAAAACCTCGCGGAATCGGTCCGCGCAAAATTTGCCCATTTCCTCCCAAAACTTCGCGCAAAATTTTCTCCTTATTCGCGGCTAAAGAAAGCGCTTTTCTGACATTTTTATCAAGAAGCGCCGGGTTGCCGCTTTTGAGATTGAAGAAGACTGCCGTGTATTGAGGAAGCGTTAATGAATAATACACGATATTTTGCTTTTTGTCAAGAGCCTCCTTAGACGAAAGAAAATTAATACCGTCCACTTCTCCGGTGGATAGCGCGGCGATTGATTCGCGAGAATTTGGGTAAAAACGGAAAACAATCCTGTCTAAATACGATTTTTTGCCGTAAAAATTTTCGTTTCTGTCCAAGGTGTAAGATTTAATTTCTCCATTTTTATCTTTAACAAAAGATTTAAATTTAAACGGTCCGGCGCCAATCGGCTTGAGATTCATTTCCGCCAAATGAGCCGCGAGCGGAGAAATTTCCGCCCAAAGATGCTGGGGCAAAATTCCGACAGTCAAAGATTCTTTAAAACCCAAGTATGGCTCTTTTAGACGGAAACGAACGGTTTTGTCGTCAACTTTTTCAACCGTTACGCCGGAAAAACTTTTCAAAAGCGGGCTGCCGTATTCGCTATTTTGAATGGCATTTACGGTAAAGATAACGTCATCAACAGTAAGGGGGGCGTTGTCTTGCCATTTTAAGTTGTCTCTTAAATAAAAAGTGTAAACTTTTTGATCGTCGGAAATGTCGTAAGAAGACGCGAGGTCTGCCGAATAGCCGGCGCTCGGATCAAAACGCAAAAGACCCGAATAGACCAAGCGCGTGATATCGGAGTCAACGTTGCTCACAATCGAAAATAACGGATTGATGTAACGCGGCCTGCCGACCAAACCTTCCGTGTACACGCCGCCGTAATTAGGCGTGATAATTATATGCCGCAAGCAAAACCGCCCCGCTTCAACGCATAAAGAACTAAAAAATATAACCAAAAATATTAAAAGTAAAAATTTTTCCTTTTTTCCAAAGACCGCTCCAGATTTTAATAATTGTTTCACGGACGGAATCTTGCGTTCCTCTAAAGCAAAAATTATCCTTTTGTCTAAAAGTTTTTCAGGAGAAAAAAAATTTTTAAATTGTTTCCGCCAAACCAAAATTCTTGCTTTGACATTTAACCATTTATCTTTGAAAAAGAAAAATGTCCGGCGGAATAAAGAAGAAAAATTCATCAAATTTTATAATCCTAGGACTTACGTGTTTAATTCTCTCCCTTTGTAAAGGGAGAGTTTCCGCCAGAGGCGGATCCGCCTTGGGCGGAAGAGAGGGATTTTGAGCGTATTTAAGTATTTCAAATCCCCCTTAATCCCCCTTTACGAAAGGGGGGGGAAATGAATCGCACAAGTCCTAAATCTAAAGAAGTACTCCGGCTAAAGCCGTGCCAAAAAAGAGAATTGAAACAATAATGGTGAAGTAAAATAGTATCTTATCCAAACCCCGTTTGGTGCGGAAAATATTGCCCTCGCCGCCAAAAACAGAGCCCAAGCCGCTGCCCCGCGCCTGCAACAAAATCGCCGCGACCAGAAGAACGGAAAAAATTATTTGAAGGATGTTTAAAATTAGGGAAAGTGTCATAAAACTTCTAAAAACTTTAAAAACCTATTTTGAGAAAGGTTCCATTCCAAGCAATGTTCTAACCTCGTTATCCGCGAGGATATTTTTCTCTCTTAAAATTTTAATTAAACTCAAAACTTTGCGGTCCTCTTTTCTCATTAACACAATAATGTTGCCTTGCAAATCAGAAAGTTTTTCGTCAATGTAATCCTTTAATTCAATTTTCATCCCTCCCATGTCTTTTCGCAATTCTTTAATATCATCCTTTGTTGCCATGTTTTTGATATCGTCTTTCGTCGCCATGTTTTTAATATCATCCTTTGTTGCCATGTTTTTGATATCGTCTTTCGTTACCAAATACTTCTGCATGAATTCGTATAACTCCGTTATTGTTTTCTCTTTGGGCATACCCAGTATATCAACTTTGATGTTGAAAATTCATTTTGAGATAAATGATTGTTATTAACATTAAAGTCGCCTTTGGTTTAAAGCGCAACGATTATTTTAAAATTCAGTTTAATGCCTCAATAATACTTTTTGGAACCTTGATTGATTTAAGCGGCAATTAACCATTTAAGACACGCCGCTATCAAAGTTGTATTACTGGGCATAGATTTAAATTTATCGAATCAAAAATTTAACCAAACGTTAATGTAATAATACCACCCTGCTCTTTTTTTGTCAACCACATACCACGTTTGTGTTTGGCGGAGGATGTCGGACGGGACGCCTGACATCTTTGACTTAATGGATGCCTCGCAAGGATGCGAGGCATCCTCAAATAAATTGTCTCAATTTTACTATTTCGCGCATCTTCCTTCAAACACTTTAACCGGACCCAATCTCTTTGCCTCAAACTCTGTCTCTACATTCCAATCAACCCAGGATGAACCGTCAAATCTTTGACATTTCTGATCTTTGTTTCGCTGCCCGTCAGTGCAATCAGCAGTTGTGTAACAAGGTTCGTTCGTGAGCGTAAACCCCGGCTCATAACCGCAAATACCAACCACTCCTTTTATCTTTAAAGTGTCACTGAGCCACTGCTGGATTTTAAGAGGCGGGAGCTGGCACTTAACGCAATCTTTGGTGACAGGGGCGCACGCATCAACTTGAAAGTCCTTGCAATCACTATCATTAAGACACAACGAAGCGACTTCTCCGTTACAACCTTGCACCAAGCCGCCTTGGCATTTATGCCCCAAACTACAATCAATACAACTCCCTTTGATATTCTTGTCATCTTTTGTAACCCAACTGTTGTTTTTGTATTGGCGGCATTGCATACATTTTTGAGTTTCTGACTCGCAATCGCCGTCCACAAAACAAGGCGAACCGCCTTTTTCATCGCTATAAGCCACCGGTCTATAAACACCATAACCTGTTTTGTCTTCTGCTTTGACGCAAAATCCTCCTACACCAACCCAATCCTGCACACTCTGTGCCTTTTCGGCTTGAGGCGGCTTAAAACAAGTCAAACCCTTTAAACAATCATAATGCGTATTGCACGGCTGATTTACTGTTTTCTGCCCGCGGCAAACGCCGCAACTGCCAAAAAAGCCTTTTGTGTCGCAAATTCCTAATTCGCATTCCTTGCCGTCTGAGCATGGTTCGCCAATCTCGCGAGATATTTTTTGGGCACAAGTTTTCAGACAAGAACAAGCGTTTTCGGCCACACAACCAGTATTTTTTTCCATTACCAACCTATTTATATACTCCTCCTTGGGAATGCCTGTTTCTAAACTAGATGGCCACTTAACCTCACCGCACAAAGAACCTGATTTGCCATCAGTACAATATCGCAACTTATTCTTTCCCTTGAATATGCCCACCCACTGTCCGGCGATTTTGCCGACAAAACCAACCACTTTGCCTGCCGCAATACTTCCCGCAACAGTTCCAACTGGTCCGGCTAACGTAGTACCGCCGATTGCGCCGCCAAATTTACCTATTAAACTACCTATCTTTTGGCCACTCGCCGCGCACGCATCCATCACCCCGATATCGATAATTGTGTCGGTTTCAACACAATATAATCCTGTATTACACGAGCCGTCTTGTTTGCAACCATGACCCAACACGCCGTCGCCCGCCAGCTCATTTTTGGCGCAACTTGTGTTAACCAATTGGCCAATGGCCGACCAAGGTTCTTTCTTAATTGGCGTAACGGTCGGCATTTTTAAACTCAAGAGCGCCGGATTGATGGTATTTAATATAATGTAAGCGCCTAAGGTTAAAATAAGGCCGATAATCGCGTCGGTAATCAGATTTGTCGCCTTGCCTATTTTCCCCTTATCGCCAGCGGCGGTAATCCAATAAAATCCGCCGACCATTACCATAAAAATTGCCAAAGAAACTGCCAAACCAATAGCGTAATTATAAATCATTTCAATATACTGAGGCAGACCGGTTACGCTCTGGCCGAATACTCCGCTAAGCTGAATAGACAAATCTCTTTCTAAAGCAAAAGAAACTCTTGGAATTAAAATTCCGAAATTAAAAATAAAACCTAAAATTAAAATTATGATTCTACGACGTGAGAACATATCTTTTAAACTAAAAATATTTATTCTTTTTGTTCCGCTTGTCTTTTCTTCCAAACAACATAAACATCATCAATTAGTTTCTTGGGCAAAAAACTTTCCTTGCCTTTCACTTCCACATTAACCATCGGCTGAAAATATTTAAAAAATTCTTTGGTTTCATCGCTGTATTGTCCCTGATAAGAAGCTTGCGGATTTTTAAAAACTCTGCCAATTTGCTCTCGAAACACTTCGCTTGAAGCCGCGGTAACAAATAGACCGTCATCCTTTAAATATTTTTCAATGACTTCAGTTTTTACTACTCCGGGCACTCCGCCTAACTCAAAAATTATGTCAAATTGTTTCTCTGGCGGTATAAATCTTTCAATCTCGGCCGCATCGGCTTTGATGTCGGCCTTTTCACTTGAAATATCAACGCCCGTCACCTTCGCATTCAACTTTCTCTCATTACTGTAATCTTTAATAGAATTTGAACCGCAAAACAAATCCAAAATTTCTGAATCCTTTATTTTTGGTTCTATTAAGCCCAAAAAATCATCATGCCAATTTAATTTATCTTTCTCAACAAAAATTTTTGCCTGAATTTTCAACTTATCAATCTCTTTTGATTCTTTCGGTTCTTTGCGCAGAATTTCCACCAGCATCTCCTTGGGTAACGATTTTTCTTTTTTTATAATATTGTATTGTTCAAAGTGCATATTCAATTTAAAAATGTAATTAAAAATTTTTGTTTTACGAAGCAAAATATTATTTAGAACTATTTTTTAAAATTTCAAATCCTTTATCCTTATCATGTTTAATGTCGATACCAAACAAGTTGAGCATTTCTTTTGTTGAGTAAAATTGCGCTTCTGACATGGCAACTCGTTCTTTACCTTTAAAATTTGACGTCAAAAATGTTTTGACTGCTTTAGCTAACTCTTGGTCTGTGCCTTGCAATTGCTGTATTAAATCCCTGGCATGTGTATCGGAAACCGATCCTACTTCTGACATATAAAATCCCTCGGAAATTTTACGTCCGATTAAATCATCGCCGCGATAATATTTTTTGGCAACATTTGATAATGCCCGCATTGCTTCCGGTGTTGGCTCGGTAAGAAAATATAAAGTTACCGCGTCGTGGCGCTCACTGGCTTCCGCTCCAGTTCCAGGCTCTCCAAATTTATAATTTGCGTCAATTACACCACTTTGTATTAAGGCATCGAGTTCCTTTGTTGCATTTTCATCCAACGTAATATTCAAACTTCCTCTCGTTATCGTTGGTTTTTCTTTTGTTGGAAAACTGCCTCTATAAATCCAGTCGCTTTCTTCTTTGTGGTTTACCGCCGTATCTTTAGTAGCTTGTTCCCATGCCTTTTGATAGTTTGGATTTATTGGATAATCAGCTTGTCTTTTTCGCTGATTAATTTCACTGACCAAAATCTCGGCAATTTTTGCCTTGTCGTTTTCCTGTTCCATTTTTGTATATAATTCTCTTAGGGCTTGTGGATTTCTACTTTTTACGGCTCGTGCTTCAATTAACTGTCGCAGTTTTGTTAAAGCCGCTTCATTCCCGCCTTCTTGAACTTCTGACTTACTTTCTTCTTCTGGTAACAATGATCCTTCTTTTTTTACTTCTTGTGGCGGAATACCCAATTCTGTCCTGATGGCATTTGCCTTTTCTTGGTCGCCAACATTTTGTCTGCCTTCCAAAACTTTAAATGTCAATTTTTGGGCGAGATTTTTATAAACACTCCGGTCAATATCTCTTGAAAGATCAAAGGCAAACGGCTTGTCAGAATTTTCTCTTTTGAACTCCTCGTAAGCTGTTTTTAATTTGCTAAGCACAAAAAATTCTTGGGGTGATAAGCCGCCAATTTCTCTCTTCCCTTGAATATGTTCGGTTAAAATTTGCGCGGCGTCTTTTTGAGCGTTTGGAAATTCAGTTTTTTGTTCGGTTCGCAAACCCGCATATCTTTCAGCGAGTTGTTTTTGTTTTGTCGCCTCTCTGTCTGTCTCGGCTTTTTTGATTGCCTCTATGGCTTGTTCTCGTCTTACGATTTCCGATTTATTTTTTTCAGCATTAATATAGACTGGATTTTGCCACAATTCTTCTACCACTTCGCTTGGCATTCCTTTATATTGTACCGGAACTGCGTCGGGTTTTTCTTCGATGGGTGGTGTAGAAGTTGTTTCTTGTTTTGGTTGTTGTTCTGGTTTTACCATAAGAAATAATAGCCCCAAACAATATCCGCGAAGCAGATAAAAAACTTTTAATTATTTTCGATAACTTATATATATTATACCAAACTCCCGCAAATTAAAAAAGCAGCACCCCAATCCCTTGACAGTTCATGGATTAGTGCCCATAATGTTAATAACCATAATTTCTCACTTAAATTTTCTATGAAGACCGACAAAATCATTATTAAGGGCGCGCGAGTCAACAATCTTAAAAACATCTCCTGCGAAATCCCAAAAAATAAACTGGTTGTTATTACGGGGCTTTCCGGCTCGGGAAAATCTTCGCTTGCTTTTGATACAATTTACGCCGAGGGGCAAAGAAGATACGCCGAAAGTTTGTCGTCTTACGCCCGCCAATTTATGGATTTGGAAGACAAGCCCGATGTTGATGAAATTATAAATCTCTCTCCCACCATTACTATTTCCGGCCGCACTGTTTCCCAAAACCCGCGTTCCACTGTTGGCACCATTACCGAAATTTACGATTATCTGCGCCTGCTTTTTGCGCGCGCCGGCACTTCGCACTGCAAGAAATGCGGCAATCCGGTAACGGCAAAAAGCAAAGAGGAAATCGTCCGCGACATCAGCGCCTTAATTAAAAAAGAAAAAAGGGCGCTCATTTTAGTTCCGCTTTCCACCCAAAAAAATAATTTTAGAAACTTGCTTAAAGAACTTCAAAAAAACGGCTACAAAAAAGTCCGCCGGAAAAATGAAAATCACGAAACTAAAGAAATAGTAGAAATTGAAGATTTAATTTGGCAAAACATAAAAGATAAAGATGAAACAATTGAAATTGAGGTGGTGGCCGGCGAAATAAGCGAGCTTACAAACTCCGCCGAAATAAGAAGCATTATTGACAGATCGCTTGAACTCGGCAACGGCATGGCAATTTTTGCAAGCTCACCCCCCCACCAATCGGCCAAGCGTCAAACTCGCGAAAAAGAGCCTTCCTCAAAAATAAGTGCGGACAACCCATCAAACGAAGCGTCGTCCAATTGGTGGGGGGACAGGGGAAAAGACGCGGTTTTTTCTTCCAGGCTTTTTTGCGAAAAATGCCGCATTGTCATGGCGGACCCGGAACCAAATTTATTTTCTTTTAATAATCCCCGCGGCGCGTGCCCTAAATGCACTGGACTCGGCGTGGTCCAAAAATTCAATCCAGACCTTATTATGCCAAACAAAAACCTTACTCTGGAGCAAGGCGCAATTCAGCCGCTGGTGCGTTTAGCCGGCAATCAACGTTATTATATTGATCTTTTGCGTGTGGTGGGGGTGCGCCACGGCTTTTCCGCCGATATACCGGTTAAAGACCTGCCGCGCCGCGCTTTAGACGCTGTCCTTTACGGAACAGGCGAAGAAATTTATACTATCGGACTCAAAAGAGTTACTTTCGACGGCGTTATCCCGCATCTTGAAAAACGTTTTGCGGCCACTGATTCAGAATATCTGCGGAAAGAATTGGAAAATTATATGTACACCGAAATTTGTCCCGATTGCTGCGGAAAACGTTTAAACAAAGAATCGCTTTCCGTGACTTTTGCCGAAAAAAATATCAGCGAATTTACCAAATTATCCTCATCCGCGCTTTTAAAAGTGTGGGGCGGCGGGCGCGAAACAAAACAAAACGATGAAAAGAAAAAAAGCGGAACGAAAGAAAATTTAATAAACACTGTCACCAAAGAAATTAAATCGCGCTTGAAAAACTTGGTTGACGTAAATTTGGATTATTTAACGCTCGACAGGCCGATTGGCACTCTCTCGGGCGGTGAAATACAGCGCGTGCGGCTCGCAACGCAATTAAACTCCGAGCTTTCCGGCGTTATTTATATTTTAGACGAGCCCTCCATCGGCCTTCACCCGAATGACACCAACAAACTTATTGAAGCGCTTATTCGCCTGCGCGACAACCAAAACACCGTCATCGTGGTGGAACACGACGCAGATATTATTAAAAAGGCTGATTGGATTATTGATGTCGGCCCCGGCGCCGGCCCTTACGGCGGCGAAATTGTCGCCGAGGGAGAACTATCTAAAATAACAAAAAATCCAAAATCGCTAACCGGCCAATATCTTTCGGGCAGTAAAAAAATTTCCCTCTGCGAGGGATCTCCCGAAGGGAGACAAATTGAAAAAAAGAAACCGAATAAAAAATCAACGCAAGCCGTTGTTGTAAAAGGGGCAAGCGCCTTTAATTTAAAAAATATCGACGCGAGAATTCCATTAAAACAATTCGTCTGCGTTACCGGTGTATCGGGCTCGGGCAAATCAACATTAATTCTGGAAGTTTTAGCCAAAGCCCTTCGCCGAAAACTTTATCATGTTAAAGAAATGCCTGCTCCGCACAAAACAATCCAGGGTATGAACCTGGTTGATAAAGTGATTATTGTCGACCAAACCCCCATCGGCCGAACGCCCCGCTCGAATCCCGCCACATATACCGGTGTTTTTTCTTTAATCCGCGATTTTTATGCCGGATTGCCGGAGTCAAAAATGCGCGGCTACGATGCCGGCAAATTCAGTTTTAACATTAAAGACGGTGGAAGATGCTTAGCTTGCGGCGGCGAGGGTTACACTCAAATCAACATGCAATTTTTGCCGGATATGTTTATTGAATGCCGCGAATGCCAGGGCAGGCGGTATAATCCCGAAGTTTTAGAAATTCATTATAAAGGAAAAAACATCGCCGATATTTTAGATATGACTGTTAAAGAGGCTCGCGAATTTTTCTCAGAAAAAAATAAAACGCCCCGCGAACTGGCCAAACAGAATGGGGAGATTGACACGGGTTTAATTTACGAAAAATTGGGCACATTAGAAGATGTCGGCCTGGGTTATTTGCGTTTAGGCCAGCCGGCCACCAAGCTTTCCGGCGGCGAAGCGCAAAGAGTAAAACTCGCCACCGAACTTTCGCGGAGAGAAACGGGAAAAACAATGTATATTTTAGACGAACCGACAACCGGTTTGCATTTTGCCGATATTAATAAATTGTTAAATGTTTTAAACGCTCTTGTTTTAAGAGGAAACTCGGTAATTGTTATTGAACATAATTTGGATGTAATAAAATGCGCCGACTGGATTATTGATTTAGGCCCCGGCGGCGGAGAAGAAGGCGGCTATTTGGTTGCCGAGGGCGCGCCGCGCGATATTGCAAAAAACAAAAAATCAATTACCGGCGAATATTTAAAAAAGATTTTATAATTCCACAGATTGACTTTATAAAATAAAGGGTGTATTTTTATAAAGTTAATGGCCCGTTCGTCTAATGGCTAGGACGCCACGCTTTTCCGCCAGAGGCGGATCCTCCTTTGGAGGACAATGTGACAATATCCAAATTATGTATCATTTGTATGTCATAGAAAGTACAAAAATAAAAAGAAAATATATCGGCATTACAGACGACGTTCAAAAACGATTAATCCAACACAACCAAAAAAGAGTGCGCTCAACTAAAGCATATGTTCCGTGGCGACTGGTCTATCGGGAAGATTACCTAACAAAAACAGAGGCACGGAAAAGGGAAATTGAACTCAAAAAGAATGCATGGAAAAGAAATGATTTATTTAAAAAAATTGATAATTTAAAATTTGAGAATAAATAACCAGTAAAAAGAAGTATTATTTAAAAAATTGGGTCTTTGATTTTGCCGCTATCGTCTAATGGCTAGGACGCCACGCTTTCAATGTGGCAATACGGGTTCGATTCCCGTTAGCGGTAAAATTAAAGACCCAACCAAAATCACGCTTTTCCGCCAGAGGCGGATCCTCCTTTGGAGGACAATGTGGCAATACGGGTTCGATTCCCGTTAGCGGTAAAATTAAAGACCCAACCAAAATCACGCTTTTCCGCCAGAGGCGGATCCTCCTTTGGAGGACAATGTGGCAATACGGGTTCGATTCCCGTT
>Ga0265296_1003273_pt1 | contig 15246 bp, 17 predicted proteins | sample MunlanPumphouse1_FD_189073 | JGI IMG/M metagenome (GOLD analysis project Ga0265296, IMG submission 189073) | Groundwater microbial communities from a municipal landfill in Southern Ontario, Canada - Pumphouse #1 | ecosystem: Environmental > Aquatic > Deep subsurface > Groundwater | place... | reverse complement strand
GTAGGGGAAGGAGGAATCTCTTTCGGACGTCCAACGTCCGACAAACATTGGGAATAGGGGAGATTCTTTATATAAAAACCACCTTATTGGGTGGTTTTTTGTTGTTTGAAGAAGAAAAAATAAAGGGCATTCCTTCGTAGCAACGAAGAAATGCCCTTTTGAAGTATTTTCTTCATATAAATATAATTATTGATAATTTATTATGTAGTGTGATATACTTCAAATATGGTTAAACATAATTTTACAGCTGTATATAAAAAAAGTGGAAAATGGTTTTTGGGTTGGGTAGAAGAAATTCCTGGTGCTAATACTCAAGGGAAAACTTTAAAGGAAACAAAGGTAAATTTAATTGAAGCAACCAAATTAATCATTGAAACAAATCGTTCCCTAAATACTAATCAAAAAAATCTTATAAAAGAACCTTTGGTTTTTGCTTTTTAAGGGTATGAAAAGAATTGATTTTTTAAAATTTATAACCAAACAAGGTTGTATTTTTCTTCGCGAAGGAGCTAAACACAGTGTTTATTTTAATCCTACAATAAATAGATCTTCAACAATACCAAGGCATAATGAAATTGATAATTTTCTTGTTAAAAAAATCAGCAACGATTTAGGAATACCTAAACCATAAAAAACCAGAGAAGTATTTTCGAACTTTTCGGACGTTGGACGTCCGAAAAGATAAAATTATCCACAGAAATGTGGGTATTTTTTATTTCTTTATGAGATAATAACTAAATTACATTTATAATTTAGTTATTTAGTTTTAAAATTTTCGGATGTTCAACGTCTGGAAATAATTTTTTATTTTAATTTTATGAGAAAAGACCCACTTGTGATTAATCAGTATTATCATATCTATAATAGGGGAGTTGATAAAAGAGATATTTTTATGAATAAAGCTGATCTTAGTAGATTTGCTTTAAGTGTTAAGGAATTTAATGTAGTTGAACCTATAGGTAGTATAAAAGATTTAATGCTTAGAAAACAAGAGGATTCGGACGTCCAACGTCCGAATCCTCTTGTTTCGATAGTTTGTTATTGTTTTAATCCAAATCATTTTCATATTATTTTAAAACAAGAAGTAGATGGTGGTATTTCGGAATTTTTGAAACGTTTACTTGGCGGATATACAAAATATTTTAATTTAACCCATAAAAGAAATGGTGCATTATTTCAGAGTCGATTTAAGTCTAAATTAATAGATGATGATGCGTATTTTTTAAAGATTCGTCCTTATGTGCATTTAAATTATTTAGTACACGATATTCCAAAAGAAAAAATACATTTAGTTTTATCAAGTGAAAAAGAATATAACACTGGTAATTTTGTCCTTGTCACAGAAAAAGAAGCGCAAGAACTTTTAGATTTTTATGGTGGTAATGAAAATTATAAAAAAGAATGCTTAAATGTAATTTCTTTTCTTCGAGAAGAAAGAGGATTGGTTTCTTTATTAGAAGAAGATTTACTTCCAAAATTTTCGGACGTTGGACGTCCGAATGAAAAGTTATCCACAGATTTTATTTAAATTAATTTGTTTTAAATTTTTTTTAAGAATATAATTTATAAATGGAAAAAATAAAAAATTTCATAAAAATATTTTTTGCTCACAAAATTTTTAAGATAATAATGTGGGTCTTTTTTATTTTATGTGGTTTATTTTTAATTTTAGTAATTTATCGTTTTTTTTATTTAAATAATCAAGAAAAAATTGATGCGCAGGTTATAAAAATTCATAATACTAAACTTACAGTGGATGATGTATTGGGAAAAAATCTTCCATCAGACCCAGGAGCACAAGCAGATGCGACAGTGCAGGGGATTGATGCAAATAATAATGGAATTCGTGATGATGTTGAGCTTGCTGTGTTTAAAGAATATCCAGATTCTGCAAAAACTCGTGCCGTACTTTTGCAGTATGCATTGGCTTTGCAGATGGAAGTGATACAACCGATGATAAATACCATCACAGCGACGGAGGTTGTACGAGAACAAAGCAAAGGATTTCAGTGTATCGGAAGCACTATTATCAATTCAGAATCACAACAAGCTTTTGAAAAACTAAATAATCTCGTTGATTTTGTAAAAAATAAGCAATTCAATACTAAGGAAAGAAAAAATTCTAGGATTAATTTTCTAGAGAAAGTTAGAAGTTACTCTGATTTGGAATCAGTTTGTGATATTGATTACTCCAATTTACCCAATTAAATTTTTAATATAATGAAGGAAAAGTTGTTATTTATATTCATAATCTTTGTTTTCTTTTCCTTTTCTTCCAGAGTTTTTGCTGTAGAATTGTGTTCTCCTAAAGGATATACAATACTTACAATCAATGGCGTCTTCACTGATTTAGAAGGAGCAATTCGTAACAAGGATTCACTCAGTTTTAAATTTAGTAAACCTTACAACAACCAATCCATCAAAGTGGATTACCTTTATAACCCCACTCATCTTGGAGGACTTGGTGATGCAATTGATGCAGTGCAACAAGGACTTTTTGATCAAAAATCTGATTATGATTTGACTGAGATGTTAAATGATGCGAGTCAAAAAGTTACAACTTAAAAACTTTTACTCGTTGCTCATTCTCAGGGGAATTTTTATGCAAATAATTTTTATAATAAAGTTGCGTCGAAAGAAGGTGGAGTTCCAAGTCAATCTATCGGTGTGTATGGTGTAGCTACTCCTGCAAATTATGTTGCTGGAGGAGGAAAATATTTAACTTCTGACACAGACAAAGTTATTGTTGCTACTGTGGCTCGTTTTATAAAAATTCTGACACCAAATATTCATATACCATTACAAAATAGTGATGGGAATGGACATAGTTTTTCTGATGTATATTTAAAATATAAAGGTGATAGAATTATTTCTGATATTAAATCCTCGCTTAATCAATTAAAAGAAAATGATGAACAAGAATCACAAGAATCTTGTATCTCTCCACCAGAACTTACTACACTTCATAAGATAACAGGTGTGGCACTTGCATCTGCTGATTTTCTTGTAAATAATACGAAAAATGCTGTAGTTTATGCTGGAAATGGTATTTATAATACTGGTCTAGCGACAAAAAATATTTTTAAAGGATTATTAGCTAATGTGGTAGATAGTTTACCTAGTGCAAGTAGTGTGACGACGATACTTCCGAGTATTTCAGAATCTTCCAATACGGATACGGAGACAACATCTCCTAATACAGATGAACAAACACAAACAACAACAGAAGATATAACAACAAATGAAACAAAAACTGATGAAACGGCAACGACTGTGACTGAAACTCCACCAGATATAAATGCGGAGCCTGTGGAGGTGTTGCCTCCGCAGGCTCCACAAGTGCCTGAAATTATTCCTGATGTTTCTCATAGTGGTGGTGGGGGAGATTCAATAACCGAAGATAAAACTGCGCCAGTTATTACTATTACTGGAACTAATCCTGTGAATGTTACAAAAAATACACTATATACAGATGCTGGAGCAACAGCGCTTGATGATATAGATGGCGTACGAGATGTTGTCACGACTGGAACTATTGATATTTCTGTTGTTGGTGCTTATACAATCACTTATACGGCTACAGATCTTTCAAATAATACAGCGACTGCTACACGTACTGTAAATGTTACTGAAATAATAATTCCAGATACAACTGCACCAGTTATTTCTGTTGTAGGAACTAATCCAATAAATGTTACACAAAATAATAATTATACAGACGAAGGTGCAACTGCATTAGATGATATTGATGGAGTGCGAGATGTTGTCGTTTCCGGTGCTGTCGATACTTCTGTCGTTGGTATTTATACAATCACTTATACGGCTACAGATCTTTCAAATAATACAGCGACTGCTACACGTACTGTAAATGTTGTCGCTCCTCCACTACCTCCAGAAATTGATACTATTATTGATAAAGACACCACATTGACTTCTGGTGAATATAATTATGACAATTTAATAATAAACAATAATGCAATTTTGACATTAGAAGGTAATCCGGAATCTGCTAACACTTTTAAGGGGGTAAAAATTACTGCAAAAAATATTACCATCAATAATGGTTCTCGTATTTCTGCAGATTTAAAAGGATATAAGAATACTGGACCTGGCGCACCTGATGTGTCGCATGCTGGTGCAGGAGCATCTTATGGTGGAGTTGGTTATGGAAATACATCAACATCAGTATATGGTTCAGCTACGATGCCATTAGAATTAGGTAGTGCTGGAGGTGGTCCAAATGCTTTTGCTGGTGGAGCTATCAGATTAATAATAACCAAGACTTTTACAAACAATGGTATGATTTCTGCAAATGGTGATATCTCTTCAAGTGGAGGTAGTATTTATGTAACAGCAAAAGAAATAACTGGAAGTGGAACTTTTAGCGCGAACGGGGGGAATCTTTACGCTGGTGGTTTTTTTGCTGGCCCTGGTGGTGGCGGACGTATTGCTTTTTACTATGAAACTTTTTCATTTACTGGAAAAACAGAAGCACTTGGTGGATGTGGTCGATATGACGGCATGACCTTATCTTGTGCAAAAAATGGTACGATTGGACTTTTTGATACTATAAATAATGATCTTTATTTAAATAGTTCATGGCAATTTAGAGAAAGTGACGGTCCATTTTCTTTTAATAATATTTTTGTTTCAAATGGTGCTAATGTAACTTCAGAAAAAAGTGTCAGTATAAATGCTGATGAAATTCTTATTGATAAAGCATCACAATTTACTTTAGCGGAAGATCAAACTATAAATATTCCAATAATTTCTCTTGATAATTCAACATTAACTCTTTCAGGAAGTGAAACGATAACATCTGATGTGTTAACAATGTCAGGAAGTTCAAATGTGACTATAGGTGAAGAGAAAATACTTTCTTTGGAAATTCCAAACATTACGGTTGGTTCAGGTTCTTTAATTTCTGTAAATACAAAAGGATATGTTGATGGTTTAGGAGCTCCTTTGGCACCAAATTATTATGCGGGAGCATCTTATGGTGGAGTTGGTGGAGGGAATATTCCAACGTCTGTGTATGGATCGGATATAGAACCGATAGATTTTGGAAGTGGGGGAACTGGTATTTATCGTGGTGGAGGAGCTATCAGATTAATTGTATCTAATACACTTACAAACAATGGTACTATTTCTGCAAATGGTGATGTCACGTCAAGTGGAGGTAGTTTATATATAAACACAAAAAATATTTTAGGAAATGGAAATTTTTATGCAAATGGAGGTGGGGCATACTGTGGGGGTAGTTGTTATCAGCCAGGAGGTGGAGGACGAGTTGCTTTATATTATGAAACATATTCATTTACTGGAAAAGTTTTGGCTGATGGTTGGAGTGGATCAATAGGAACCTCTAGTGCTGGTACAGTAAAAAAGATTGATACGACTCTTAGTATTTTAAAAGCAATTACTGTATTTAATTTTGCAGGATTAACACCTTCAGTTATTGGTGTTGTTAATGAAACTGAAAAAACCATTTCCTTGACTGTTCCTTTTGGTACTGTAGTGTCAGCTCTTGTGCCGACTATTACAATTTCAGAAAAAGCAACGATTAGTCCAGATACAAACATAGCTCAAGATTTTACTAATCCTGTCACTTATATAGTTACAGCAGAGAATGGTTTTACTCAAAATTATATTGTGACGGTGACAGTTGATTCTGATCCAAACAAAGATATTACTCCACCTGTAATTTCTGCTCTTGCACTTTCTCCTTCTCCAATATTTGGTTATGCAAAAATTGGCGATACCATCACTCTTTCTATCACGGCTGATTCGGCAGGTTATACGGCTCAGACTATTAATATTAATAATGTTGCGGCAACTAATTTTACTGATAAAGGAAATGGAGCATACACGGCTATTTATATTGTTTCCTCTCTTAATAATGATGTTACTTCTGGTACTATTCCGGTCATTGTTGTTTTGACTGACGCCGCGGGAAATTCAAATGAAGCATACACTACGGTAACTGCAAATGCTTTGCAGATTGATGCGCATGCCCCGACTCTTGTTTCTGCGAAAGTTATGACAGCCACTTCTATAGATGTTACATTTAGTGAAGATATTGATGGCAACACGCTTAATACGAGTGGTAATGAATTCACGGTTTCAGGACATACGGTGACTGAAGCTTCTGAATTAAAAGGTGTTATAACATTAACTCTCTCCACAAATATAGGAGCGGGAGAGACTCCTAGTGTCACATTTGAGAGTGTTAATTTTAAAGATTTGGCTGGCAATCAGGTTGTAAATCCAATCACAGTAACTGCAACGAACAGTATATAAAAAAAGGAGGACTGGCCTCCTAGATGAGGCCAGTCCTCCTCTAGTTCACCAGATGAACAGAAGATGATATAATAAAATTATGACAAAACATTCTTTGAAGACGATAATTCTTTTTACTATTATGATAATAATAGGTCTTATTGGAGTCTTTTTTGTAAGTAATTCTGGGGAAGAAGGAAATTCTTTTAATCTATTAAAAGATAAAACAGAAGTTGCAAAATAAAAGGTTTGTGCTATTATATATGTACCGCAAAGAAAATAGGTTTACCCTGAGCGTAGTCGAAGGGCACATAAATCCTATTTAGTGGGTCGATACTTGGCGGCCTAAAAGCCGTTTTTTTTATTCTCCTCTTGAGGAGTACCCAAATTTATTTGGGGGAGGTGGACAAATACATCCACCCCGGCGTAAGCGCCACCCCTCAAAGAGGGGAATAACACAAAATTATGTTACAAAAATCAAAAAAGGAAGAAATGATAAAAGGTCTTGATAAAGCAATTAAAGGATCTTCATCTGTCGTTTTTGTAAACTTTCATGGATTAAAAGTTGGAGATGAAACTATTCTTCGTCGTGGACTTCGAGATGGAGGAGTAGATTACAAAGTATCTAGGAAAACTTTATTAAAACGAGCATTACTAAAAAAAGCAGAAGGGGAAATTCCAGAACTTTCTGGTGAAGTTGCTATTGCATATTCAAAAGATGAAATTGCTTCTTCTCGTGAAATTTACAATTTTCAAAAAACTCACAAAGGTATATTGGATATTTTGGGAGGAATTTTTGAAGGGAAATTTGTAGGCAAAGAAAAAATGATGGAAATAGCGACTATTCCTTCTAGGGAAGTCTTACTTTCAAAAATTGCATTTTTACTCAAATCTCCAATACAGCGTTTAGCTATAGCAGTGAATGAAGTAGCCAAAGGAAAAGTTTAAAATCCTCACCCCTAATCCCTCTCCGGAATACCAGAGAGGGGGATGAAATTTCTCCCTTCGCCAGTAATCTGGAGAAGGGTTGGGGATGAGGTGGATTATTAAAAATTAATTAAAAAAAACGTTATGTCAAAATTTGATACATTTATGAAAGACCTTGAGAGTGCATCAGTTTTAGAATTGAATGAACTTGTAAAGGCAATAGAAGAAAAATTTGGAGTTTCTGCAGCTGCTGTCGCAGCAGTAGGACCAGCAGCAGGGGCTGCTGCAGAGGTAGAAGAAAAAGATTCATTTACTGTTGTTCTTGCAGCAGCTGGTGAACAAAAGATAGCTGTTATGAAAGTTGTGAAAGAAGTCTTAGGTCTTGGTCTTAAGGAAGCAAAAGATTTAGTTGATGCTGCTCCTTCTACTCTAAAAGAGGGGATGAAGAAAGCGGAAGCTGACGAGCTTAAGAAGAAGATTGAAACAGCAGGTGGAAAAGTGGAATTAAAATAAAAAAGTGGTATAATACACCTATATGGAAATTCTAGGGAAAATACTTGGCAATCCTGCAAGGGTTAAAATAATGAGGCTTTTTTTGTTGAATTCTAAGAATGGATTTAATAAAAAAGATGTTGTTAAGAGAAGTCGTGTGAATTCTATTGTTGCTGGTAAAGAAATAAGGCTTTTAGATTCTGTTGGTTTTATAAAAAGACATATCGCAGTTTGGTATTTTAATCCATTTTTTAAATATGCAAAAGAGTTTGATAGACTTTTGGTGGGTGCTGATACTTTAGATAAAAAAACAATAGCAGATAATTTTAAAAAAGTTGGTAGGATAAAACTTCTATTGGTTTCTGGCATTTTTATCAAAAATAAAGATACAAAAGTAGATTTATTGATTGTTGGAGATAAAATTAAAAAAGGCAAGATTGAAGAAGAAATACATAAACTTGAAGCTGAAATAGGCACAGAGCTCGTGTACGCTGTCTTTGATACTAAAGAATTTGTATATAGATTAGATATGTACGATAAACTTGTTAGGGATATACTTGATTATCCTCATGAAGTGATTTTGCAGGCTAAAGAGTTATCCACACAAGCTTTAAAAAAATCTTAGATATTGCTATAATATAATGTAGAACTTTATGAGGTCGAAACTTTAAAAGTTTTTATTTCAGCCAGTAGGCTGATCCGCCTTCTGGCGGAAATTATCATTAACGTATTTTAATTTATTATGAGTAATATTTGGATGACATGGGGAGATGTTTTTAATTTGTCCTTACAAAATTTGTGGTGGGGTTTTGTTCAATTTACTCCAAAACTTATTTTAGCGATTATCTTTTTTGTAGTTGGTTGGGTTTTGGGTTCTCTTATCGCTAAGGCTTTTGAGCAAGTTTTTACTTCCTTGAAAATTGATAGTCTTTTTCGTTCAATTGGTGCAGATAATTTTTTTAGAAAAGCTGGGATGAATCTTAACTCTGGTTATTTTATTGGACAAGTTGTAAAATGGTTTGTTATTATCATTTTTCTTCTTCCATCACTTAACTTAATTGGTTTGGATTATATTGCATATTTCTTGAAAGATGACGTTCTTGGATTTTTGCCTAGAATTATAGTTGCTGCATTTGTATTAATAATTGCAACAATGGTAGCTGAATTTCTTTCAAAAACAGTTATGGCTGGATCTCGTGCAATGAATCTTAAATCAACAAATATGCTTGGCTCTTTAGTAAAATATACAGTTTGGATATTTGCTTTCATTATTGCATTAGGCCAACTAGGAGTTGCTGAAGGGTATATGAGTACCTTATTTGCTGGAATAATCGGAATGTTGGCAGTAGGTGGAGCTCTTGCTTTTGGCTTAGGTGGCAAAGATGCAGCAGCACGATTGATTGCAAAATTGGGTGAAGAGATGTCGCATAAAGAATACTAAAATAGCTTATAGGTATTAGCTAATAGTTTTTAGAAATAGCAAAAAACGGACGCCAGGCGTCCGTTTTTTTATTACTTTTTAAGTAATTCTTTTATGGATTATTTTCTTCTTCTAGTTGCAATCCTCTTTCGAGAAAAATATTTGCTTCCTTGGCTCTACTTTCAGAATCAAGAAGGGAAGAATATGCGTCTTCTTCATTTCCTTTTTCATTTTGTTCATTTGCATTATTTAAAAATTGATTTGATGTCTCAAGAGTTTCGCGTGTATTATCAATGATTTTTTGTTTTATTGTAGATGTACTACTACTAGTGGCTGTAGATTGATTTAAAGTAGAAGCTGTTGAACTAATCATTGTTTCGACTGATTGTTTCTTTTTTACATATTCATTTTGTGTTTCTTTTACTACATTTTTATTATTCTCTTTTGAAAAAACCTTTATCTTGTTTGCGTTGATTCGCGCAGTTGCTGAAATTTGTGTATCTTCAGTTTGTTGTTTTTCTAAATTAATACTAGTGCTAACACCAACGTTAGTATTATTTTGTTCATTGATAATATCTAAAATTTGCGCATGAGCGGACATTTCAGCTTTAAAATTGGTAGCTATTTCATAGGCTTTTTCACTTGATTGGTCTTCTTTATGAAGTTTATTTATGGCTTCATCTAGGGCTGTCGTATGAATAGCAAGAAGATCATTAATTTGTTTTTCTTTAGATGTGTCTAATTTTCCTCGGGAAGCTAGAGTCTCAGCTTCTATGAGGCGTTCTGTTGCTAGGCTGCTTTCATATTTTGCCTTAGCTTCAGTAGAGAATTTTAGAGCAGAATTTATAGGTTCAATGATACTGACTTTTATTGGATACAAAATATTACCCGGTAAACTTTCTTGTGAAGCAAGAGCTATTCCTCCACTACTTAAAACAATGATAAGGAAAGTTGCCATGCTGTAATAAGCAAAATGATTTCTTTGTAAAATAGACACAAATGATTGAAATGAATAAGGACTAGGGATTGATTTTTTAATAGCAATAGGAGAAGTCAAAATGTTTTCAAGTACAAGCTTTTTTTCTTCAGTAGTCATTTTTATATTTTGGATTTTGTTTATCCCAATTTGTATTTCTTCGTTTTTCATATTATTTTTCATTTATCCGCCTAAATTTTAATGATTATTTTCTTTTAATGTATTGTCTTGTTTTTTTGTGAAAAATTTTGGCGGATTAATTATAACCTGTTTTTTCTCGTAATTCTTCAAGTCCACGATTGATTCTTACAGAAGCTGCGTTTGCTGATATATTTAAAATGTCTGCTATTTCTTGTGGTGTTAGATCTTCTACAAAACGTAAATAAACTGGGTCTTTATATGTGATTGATAAATCATTGATTTTGTTTAAAAGATATCTACCTTCTGCGCTCACTTCGATATTATTTATTGTTTTTTCATCTAATAAATCGAAAGAATTTTTTTCGTTGTCTATCATTTTATCTAAAGAAATACTTTTCTTCTTGCGATACCAATCAATAACAAGATGATGAGCGATAGTGAAGAGAAATGCTCGATTGTTTAATATATCTTTTTCTTCAAGCATATTTTTCCATAAACGTAGAAAAGTGTCTTGTGTTATGTCTAATGCTTGTTCTCTATTAGATACACGAATTAAGCAAAATCGAAATATTGCATCTGATTGGTTTTCATATATTTTTTTAAATTCATCTGCAATATTCTCTTTCATATTAGTATGACGTACAAGATGCCACTTTCTTACTTTTATATATAAAATTATTATATAATAAAACAATACATATAACCATTCAATGTAAGAAAGTTTGTTTTGAGTCGTCTACTATAATATAAGGTCAAATAAAAAGTACTTGTCCCGTTATAAATTTACAAGACGGGGTAAGATTATTAAATAATAAATTATCTGTTTTTATATATAATATAATTATATGTACTGGTGGCATAATTTTTAATGGGATGAAAAAAAATATATTAGCATTGTTTTTAGTCGGTTTTCTTTTAGCTCCAGTTTTTTCTTTTGCTCAAACAGGAGATATTGATCCTAATCCTATAGCATCAAATTGTGTAGCATTACAAAATAATCTTAGATATAAGGATAGAGATGTAAATAAAAATGGAGAAATTTCGACACTCCAGGATTTTTTACAGTCTAAGGGTTATCTAAATAATGAACCAACTGGATATTTTGGATTATTAACTTTTAAAGCGGTTAAAGATTTTCAAAAGTCTAATGACATCAGTCCTACTGGATATGTCGGAGCAATTACTCGAGCAAAAATAAAAGCTTTAAGTTGCGATGAAATAACTCCACAACCAAATGAACAAAAGTTTATAGGTTTATTAAGTCCTGTAGTTTCTACTACTTATATGTGGGGAACGCATACACTCACCGATGTAGTTGTTGAGTGTTATAGGGCTCCGTGTCCTTCAAAATCATATCCTGTAAAGGCAAAGGATTCAGAAGTTCTATCTAATTTAAAGAGTTATGAAAATAGCAGAGTCACAATTGTTGGTCAGCTTGTTTTGAATAATTTTGAAGGTGGTTTTTATGGTATTGTCGCAAGTAAAGTAATTCCATTATCTCCTCCAACCTCAATCAACCCAGTTATTTCTGGCGTATCTGGTCCTCAAAAATTAGATATAAATCAAACAGGAACATGGACAGTTTCAGCTTCTAGTTCTACAGGTGGAAATCTTTCATATTCTGTAGATTGGGGTGAAGTTGGAGAAAGCATTTGTCTTAATGGAGTTTGTGCAACATCTTCAGCTACAGCACCTCAGCAGACAGCTACATTTACCCATAGTTATTTAAAAGCAGGAATTTATACACCAAAATTTAAAGTATCTACTCGAGTAAATCCATGTCAAATTCCACCATGTTCGGGTGGATTAAGTGCAGAAGCAAGCTTGAGTGTAAATGTAGGAAACACAGTATCAATAAATCATAATCCAGTTATTAATCCAATTGTAGTTCCTACTTTTATTCAAGTAGGTAAATCAGTTGATTTTAATTTCAGTGCTACCGATGCAGATAATGATAATTTAGGTTGCTGGACTGTATATTGGGGAGAAGAATCGCCATATATTGTAGGTGGTGGAGTATGTTCAATAATAGATTCTCAACAAAAACAAGGTTGGACATATAACACAAGTCATACTTGGAACACAGCAGGGACTTATAATGTAAAAGTTACAGTTTCAGATTCTAAAGGTGGTTCTGCTTCAAGTAGTTTTAGTGTGAATGTTGATCATCTTTATGTACTAAATTCGACTGATGATAAAAACGATAATCAAGAATCAAATTGTAAAAAAATTACAATTACTCTTAAAAGAGGGATAGAAGATTATCAAGTCAAATGTCTTCAAAAAATGCTTCTTGCAAAAGGTTTTAAAATTGATGGAATAGAGAAGGGTATGGAGACGACTTTCTTTGGTTCTAAGACATTATCTGCACTTAAAGAATTTCAGGTAAAAAATCAACTTAAGGCTGATGGAATCTTTGGGCCTAGTTCTCGTGAAGCTTTAGAAAAAATGGAACAAGAATAAAAATAGCTTATAGGTGTTAGCTTATAGCTTATAAAAATCATAAAAAAAACGGACGCCAGGCGTCCGTTTTTTTTGTGGACTTTTTTATTATGTTTGGTATGATATAGTAGTAATGATTTATTATACAGTACATGCTAAAGCTAGGATGATTTTTAGAGGTATTACGGAAGAAATGGTTAAAAGTACCTTATTAAAACCAGACAAAATTGATATAGGTTATGAGGGTAAAAATTTGGTATTTAAAAAGTTTAATAAGGGGATAGTAAAAATTGTTTTTATAAATAAGAAAAGTTCTCAAGTAATTGTTTCGGTTATCTGGGAATTAATAAAAAAGAATTAAAAAATATGAAAATTACTTATGACAAAGAAGCAGATGCATTATATCTTTACTTTCAAGAAGGGGTTTTTTCTCGCACCAAAGAGGTTGAGGAAGGGATAGTTTTAGATATGGGAAAAGGAAATAAGATTTTAGGAATTGAAATACTTGATGCAAGTAAGAGAATCAAACCTAAGAACATGAATTACTTGAATTTTCAGATTCCTGTTGGAATGCCTGTGTAATTAAAAAAAATTTATAATTAATTTAAAAAATTTATGAATAAAAATAAAGGTTTTAGTTCTATAGCTATATTAGTATTGGTTGTCGCTGTGTTAGCCATCGGTGGTGGAGCATATTATGTGGGGAAGAATTCTGATACACCTATTCCTATTCCAACTCCAACTCCTAATCCGATACCAGATCAAAATGAAAAAATAAATCCAACACCTGTTCCAAAACCGAATAGTCAGGCTCAGAAATCTTTTCTCTATAATAAATTAACAGATGTTATTCCTGAAAGATTCTATACTAATTTTAGTTCATTTTTGACGAATGATTATTATGGAAAAAGTTTATGTGTTTCTACCGGCGAACTTGCTGAAATAGTTTTATTAGATCAACAAATTTCAAATTGTCCTGCTAATTCTCCACCAGGAGGATGTTCTGGGAACACAACGATGTCTGCAGTTATATGTGGTAATCAGTATGTTATTGAAAAGTTTAATCTTAGCGGGGGACAATTTTATGGTCCATTTAATTTAAAACAATAATTCCTATCCCCAGGTTATAAACATTACTCTGTGTCGTTAAATTTGACTTAATTTTGGCTTTAATATATACTCTTTTAATCAGTATGATTACATTAAGAAACAAGTTTAAAAGGCGGTTTTAAGCAGGCTTTCTTTTGTCTGTAGAGCCGCTTGAAAAGCGGTTTTTTATTTACCCTGAGCATAGTCAAAGGGTTTGCAGTATGGCTTGAATCTTGACAACTAAAATCCTGTTCTCCGTCTTACTAGCATGCAGCCTGTATGCGTAGGGTCTTTTTGTAGGGGAAACAGGGCAAGTAAAAAAAGTTTTTTAGTACCGAGCGGTCGGGAAAAATTATATATTTTTACTTTCTTTGTTCAAGTTGAATAAAGTAAATGTGGTTTGTAAATTTCTTAACAGGAAATTAAGGGCGTATGGTGGATGCCTTGACTTTAAGAGGCGATGAAGGACGTGGCGTTGCTGCGATAAGCTTCGGGGAGGTGCTTAGCTACCTTTGATCCGGAGATTTCCGAATGGGGAAACCCTATGTGGTAAACCCACATAATTTTTATTTTTATAATAAAAAAGCATACCCTGGGAAGTGAAACATCTCAGTACCAGGAGGAATAGAGACAAATATGTATTTTCTTAGTAGCGGCGAGCGAAAAGGAAGAAGCCCAAACCCTTCGATTCGACACTCTGTGTCTCACTCAGGGTAAACCTCTTATTACTAAAATTATAAGGGGCTTGCCCCGAGCGAGGTGCGAAGCGCCGAGTCGAGGGGGGTTGTAAGATGACAATGTTTATTTAATTAAAGAAGAGTCAAAAAATAAATTATTAGTTGAAGTTGCTGGAAAGCGACACCGTAGGGGGTGATAGTCCCGTAAACGAAAATAATTTATCTCTTTTATTGTTATTCTTGAGTACCCCAGGACATGAATGGCCGGGGGGAATCCAGCGGAACTAACCGCTAAGGCTAAATACTCTTAAAGATCGATAGTGAACAAGTACCGTGAGGGAAAGGTGAAAAGCAGCCCGATTAGGGCGGTGAAATAGACCTGAAACCATATGTCTACAAGGAGTCGGAGCAGGTATTTATATCTGCAACGGCGTGCCTATTGAAGAATGAGCCAACGAGTTTATTCATACTGCAAGGCTAAGCTGGCTAAAACAGCAGAGCCGAAGGGAAACCGAGTGTTAATAGCGCGAATGAGTAGTATGCATAAGACCCGAAGCCAGGTGAGCTTGCCATGAGCAGGATGAAGTTTGTCGAAAGACAAATGGAGGTCCGAACCGGTAGATCGTACAACGTCTTCGGATGACTTGTGGTAAGGAGTGAAAAGCTAATCGAACCTGGTAATAGCTGGTTCTCTCCGAAATAGCTTTAGGGCTAGCGTCAAGTGTTTTTTCTGGGGGTAGAGCACTGGAAGGTTTCGACAGGGAGCAATCTCGCGAAACCTATCAAACTCCGAATACCAGAAA
>Ga0265296_1003272_pt1 | contig 15258 bp, 16 predicted proteins | sample MunlanPumphouse1_FD_189073 | JGI IMG/M metagenome (GOLD analysis project Ga0265296, IMG submission 189073) | Groundwater microbial communities from a municipal landfill in Southern Ontario, Canada - Pumphouse #1 | ecosystem: Environmental > Aquatic > Deep subsurface > Groundwater | place... | reverse complement strand
TTTATGATATTGATGGAAAAGAATATGTAGACTTTGTTTGCTCATGGGGGCCTTTGATCCTTGGCCACGCCCATCCTCAAATTATATCTGCAATAAAAAAAGCTCTGGATCTCGGAACCAGCTTTGGAGCCTGCACACCGCTTGAAATCAAAATGGCAAAACTTATAACAGCTGCTTTACCATCCATTGAAAAAGTAAGAATGGTAAGCTCCGGGACTGAAAGTGTTATGAGCGCAATCCGGCTGGCACGCGGCTACACTAAAAGAGATAAAATTATTAAATTTGAAGGTTGTTATCACGGCCACGCAGACTCGCTGTTGGTTAAAGCCGGTTCGGGAGCCGCAACCTATGGCGCGCCGGACAGCGCCGGAATTCCGGAGTGTCTCGCAAAACTTACCATAACAGTCCCCTATAATGACTTAGAGGCTGTCAAAAAGGTACTGAATGAAAGTGTAGCAGCTGTAATTGTTGAACCTGTAGCCGGAAATATGGGCGTAGTTTTGCCAAAAGACGGCTTTTTGGAAGGATTGAGTAAACTGACCAAAGAGCAAGGAGCTCTTTTGATTTTTGATGAAGTAATAACCGGCTTTAGACTTTGCTACGGCGGCGCGCAGACAATTTTTGACATAAAACCGGATATAACTTGTTTAGGCAAGATTATCGGAGGAGGACTGCCTGTAGGCGCATATGGCGGCAGAGCGGATATAATGGATTATTTATCTCCAGATGGGCCGGTTTATCAGGCAGGAACACTGTCCGGTAATCCAATAGCTCTTACCGCAGGAATTGAAACCCTAAAAATTCTGCGGGACAAATATATTTATGAAGACTTAGATAAAAAAGGCAAAAAAATCGAAGATGGTTTAAAAGGTTTTAATATTAATAGGATTGGCTCTATGTTTACGATATTCTTTTCGGATAAAAAAGTTGTTGATTATAACAGCGCAAAAACCTCGGACACAATAAAATTCAGCAGATTTTTTAAGTCGACGATTGACGCCGGAATATATATTCCGCCATCGCAGTTTGAGTCAATGTTTATATCGGCGGCGCATACTGAAGAAGACGTCCAATATTTCATCTCAAAAGCTTCAAAATTTTTACCCCAAAAGTGAAATCCCGCAAATAATAAGACGATATCTATACGGGTGGAATAAATTGTACGAAATAAAGCCGGTAAGGTCTATATTGAGCAATATGCTGTCCCGCATACATCCCTATCAGAATGTTGACATGGGAAAAAGGATATATGTAAGCAGGGACCATCATTATGCATTCACGGATTGGGTTGTGGCTCTACGGGAAGATAGGATAAAAATGAATAGCACCCTGATTCATATTGATGCGCATTCAGACTTGGGGAAGCCATTTCCCTCGCTGCCAAATTCATTTTTTAATTATCCAACAGTTGACGGAGCAAAAGATTATTTACAGAGATTAGAACAACAGGATTTACCGGAAGGATCTTTTATTATCCCTGCAATGGCTATCGGGTTGGTTGGGAGGATGATTCAAATTGCAGCGCCCGAATATTCTCCTTCGAATGGAGCCATTTTTATTGAGCTGAATAAGCTGCAAGATGGTGTGCAAATAAACAGAGCTCCATTAGTTAAATCCGGAGAACAGACACCAGAATTTACAAAACATTCGAGTGACGTATTAAGAATACCTTGGGAGCTTGTTCACATGCCTTCTCTTAAGAGAACTGTGGAAGGTGATGGACAGACAATGATTTTAGATATTGATATTGATTTTTTTAATGGGGTATCTGATGATTCACTTCCTGAATTAAGCGCTCAACTTAAACATTTAAAATGGGACATTGCGACAATATCTCTATCTCCTGGATATTTGAGCAATCAGAACTATCCTGCTGTTTTGGAAAGAATATTGGCAATCTTGAGAGGTTAAATATTATGTCGATAAAAGCAATTAGAGTACCTCAAATTGGTGGAACTTTTCCCACATATAGGCGCAACCAACTCCCGGTACTTGTAACTGGGACAACTCATCCAATGCTTGGGCAAGAAATAGCGAAATTATTAAAAATACCAATGTCAAAAATTGAAATTAAAAGGTTTGAATGCGGCGAACCATATGCAAGGGCTGCAGATAGTCTGCGCGGGAAAGATATCTTCGTTTTACATACTATTAACACCGAAACTACGGAAAAGGATCTCGAACAGCTAAAAAGAATTCTTGGTGTGATTAAACGTACATCATTTGAAAAAGCTCATCTAATACTTACAACCTATCCATACGCTAGGCAGGACCGCAGATCTAAACCGGGAGAGCCGATTTCCGCGGCTGATTTTGCAAAAGAGATCCAGACTTACAGAGTTAATGACTTTATTTTTATTGATCTTCATAATCCTGCTATTGAAGGATATTTTGACATGCCAGTTACACATTTAACTGCATGGGGTTTAATATCATCCTATTTTAAAAATAAAATAAATATTTTACCAAATTTAAAAGTTGGTCCAACTGACAAAGGTAGAATGGGAATTGCTCGTTTAGTTGCGGACGATCTGTTTGGCCATTCTGCAACCGAAAAATTTATACCCTTAATGAAATGGGGGAGTTCTGCGGCAGGAATAGAAAAAACAGAAGTATATGGTGATGTAGCCGGAAATATATTTTTATTAATAGATGACATGATAGATGGTGGCGGAACTGTAATAAAAGCAGTGGATGCACTTGTTGAAAAAGGAGCCACAAATGTTTATGTCGGGGTAACACATCCTATATTTTCTGGAAAAGCTCCTTTTAATCTGCAGGAACATCCAAATATCGCTGAAATAGTTGTTACTGACACAATTAATATTCCCAGTGAAAAAAGAGTTTCAAAATTAACGGTATTATCAATTGCTCCTCTTTTGGCTGCTATTATTCGCAGAATATATCTTGGCGAGTCTTTAAGAGATTATGAACATCATTTATAGAATCAATCTTTGAAGAATATACCCAAGACTAAGAAGACATCCTCCATATAAATGACATAAAATCGTATCTGCATTAGCCGGTATCAAATATAGCGTCACGTTAAAGTTTAATTTGACGACTCTTATTGCCCTCAAAGCTCTGGGGAAAATCAAAAATATTAGTAAAGACCATGGCGAAATTAAACCGAAAGGAGCCAAAACAGCAACACTTATAAACACTAAATACATGAGCAAGACATATCCCATTACTGCTTTTTTCTTGCCAAACCTAACTACCAGATTATTTTTTCCAACCTCTTTATCGGCATTGTAATCGGGAAATTCGTTAATATATAGAACCGCGGCAATCAAAAGAGATAATGGTATCGCGGCAAGAACAGGCTCCACCCCAAGGTGACCTGTCTGAACAAGATACGAACCTAGAGTTGCCAGAATTCCAAAATTAATTCCTACGAAGATCTCGCCCAACCCGCGGTCAGCGAGCCTAAACGGCGGGGAAGAATAGAAAAATCCGGAAAAAACGCCTATTAGCCCCAAAATCAAAATATTTATTCCAATAATCCATGTAAAATATAAGCCTATTAAACTGCCTAGACAAAAACACAAAACCGCCGCGATCAAAACATGCGCGGGTTTTAATAAATTTTTTTGTATCATCCGGCTGCCGCCGCTGAAAGGCCGTACAAATTCTGTATTTTTTTCGTCATTGCCTCTTTTGTGGTCAAAATAATCGTTTGCCATATTTGTTCCAGCATGAAGACAAGCAACGCCAAATAATGCAAGGATAAAATTGATCGGATCAAACATATTATTTTTTGCCCAGGCAACTGCCGTTCCAAGAATCACAGGAATAATCGATGCCGTAAGGAATGGGAGCCTTACTTCTGTTATCCATACTGCTATGCTCTTTTTAAATGTCTTCCACCCGAAATAATAATGAGCGTTTTTTTTGCCGGCTTCAAAATCAATTATTGTCGGACCGATCCCCCTTAAGATTTCTGGAACAAACCTGTATTTTAAAGTTATGGGTTTTATTTTGACCACGGCCAAAAGGTCAAGAGCTCCACCCTGCTTCATGTTGGCAACTACAGGAGAGCGCGGCTCCAAAAGATCGAGTGCGTTCTTCCTATCTTCTTTATTATTTATTAATTCCGCTTGGCCTATTACCTCAATTTCCTTTGCCTCAAAAAAACCTTTATTTCCCAATACCAGAAGCAGAGACGTAGATGTGTTTTCAAGAATTTGCTTAACCTTTGGATCTCCTTTTAAAGTAGCGAGATAAAAGTTTAAATCTTCATCTACAGCAAAATGCATAGTACGGTTCTTGATTATTTCACCGTCAAGAGTTGAAACCGCTCCGAATTCGATCTCGGATAATACCTTTATAATCTCTTCTTTATTATGAACATTTTCCATATTATTCAATTATATCCCCTACTATAGGCTCAACTATAACGCCTGATTTGATTAAATATTTAATGCCTTTCTCGAGATTTTTTGGCAATCCATCAATTTCCAAAACTACTTCACCAATTTCATCGGTTATTTTTGCCCTCCGGATATTTGGCATAAGATCAAATTTTTTCGCCATCATAAAAATCACCGGCTTCTTAATAAGTTTTTGGGGAAAAGTCAATTTTACCAGCTGTTTAGAAATTTTTTCCATTTTATTTATCCTCCTTTTTTATCGGGCTAAAGCCCGACCTACGCGTAGAAGGGCCTTTAGGCCCGCTTTAAACCACAAAACAATTCATAATCAATCAGGCTATTAATTGACGGGGCTTCGCCGCAAATTGGGCAATTTTTATCTCTCGGAACTTTTACTTTCCTAAAATTCATCTCAAGCGCGTTAAAAATAATCAGTTTGCCGACTAAGGGTTCCCCCAACCCAAGAATAAGTTTAAGAGTCTCTGTTGCCTGAATAAGGCCGATGACTCCGGCAAGGGCCCCCAAAACCCCGGCCTCCTGGCATGACGGCACTGCTCCGGGAGGAGGCGGTTCAGAGAATAAGCATCTGTAACATGGCCCCTCACCGGTTTTAATTACCATCGCCTGGCCTTCGAACCTGAAAAATGCGCCGTGAACCAGTATTTTTTTTGACAAAACACATGCATCGTTAACAAGATAGCGAGTGGGAAAGTTGTCAGTACCGTCAACAATAATATCGAAATCCTTTATCACATCCATAATATTTTTTGATGTTAATCTTATTACATGAGGTATAATTTTTATATCAGAATTAACTTTTTTTAGTCTCTCGGAAGCTACTTCTGATTTATATTTTCCAATATCTTCTGCGCAGTAGATTATTTGCCGATGAAGATTGTTTAATTCCACCTTGTCTGAATCAACAAGGCCTAATGTTCCAACCCCGGCTCCAGCAAGATAGGCAGCGACAGGGGAACCAAGCCCGCCAATTCCTAATAACAATACTTTTGCATTTAAAAGTTTTTCCTGACCCTTCCCTCCGATATTTGGCAAAAGTATTTGCCGGCTGTAACGTTCAATTTGATCTTCATTTAAGCTCATTTTGATCCCCCCGCAATTGCCGGAATGATTGATATTTCGTCTCCATCTTTGATGCTAGTTTTATCCCCGGAGAGAAATCGTATATCTTCCTCATTGACATAAATATTTATAAATCTGCGTATTTTCCCTGTTTCATCACAAATCCTGTCTCTTATTCCAGGGAACTTTGCATCAAGATCAATTATTAAATCAGCTATGTTGGATCCTGTAACATCAACAACATCACTGCCGTTCGTTAATTTCTGCAATGGCTGCGGTATCATTACCTTTATACTCATAATTTTACCTCCTGTTCAAATGATTTTAAGTTCGCTTTTATTTTGATTGGCTTGCCAATGCTATGCTGAACTGCTTCTTGAGTTTTTAAACCATTGCCCGTGATAGAAATTACAATCGATTCATTTCGTGGTATTATACCTTGTTCAATTAATTTCTTTGTAACTGCAACAGTAACCCCGCCGGCAGTTTCTGTAAAAATTCCTTCGGTTTGAGCAAGCAATTTTATTCCTTCTACAATTTCCTCATCAGTTGCCGAGTCTCCAAAACCGCCTGATTCGACTACCGCGTCTTTTGCGTAATAACCATCGGCAGGATTTCCTATGGCTAACGATTTTGCAATGGTTTTTGGTTTTACTGGTTTTATAATTTCTGATTTTTCTTTTATCAATGTAACTATTGGACAGCATCCCTGCGCTTGTGCGGCATACATTTTGGTCTTTGGTTTAGAGATAAAGCCAATTTTATGCAGTTCCTTAAGTGATTTCCAGATTTTTGTAATCAACGACCCGCCGGCACATGGAACAATTATGTGATCAGGCGCATTCCATCCAAGCTGTTCCGCTATCTCATAGCCAAAGGTTTTTGATCCTTCGGCATAATACGGGCGAATATTAACATTTACAAAAGCCCATTTGTATTTGGATGCTACTTCTGAACACAATCGATTTACCTCATCATAGTTGCCCTCAACAGAAATTAAATTCGGGTTATATATAAGTGTTCCTATAACTTTCCCCATTTCCAGATCCGACGGAATAAAGATATAACTTTTAAGTCCTGCTAGCGCCGATTGAGAGGCAACAGAATTTGCCAGATTTCCGGTAGAAGCACAGCCGACTGTATCAAAACCAAATTCCTTTGCTCGCGACAGGGCTACCGCCACAACACGGTCTTTAAAAGACAAAGTAGGATGTGACACCGAATCATCTTTTATATAAAGTTCTTTGGCCCCAAGAACTTTGCCAAGATTTTTAGCCCTAATTAGCGGGGTAAATCCAGAGTTTAATCCATCAGTTGGTTTGCCCGCTATAGGTAAAAGCTCTTTGTATCTCCACATATTTTTTGATCTGCCAGAAATAACATCTTTAGTCAATTTTTTTTGAATTTCATTATAATCATAAACTACTTCCAACGAACCAAAACAATATTCGCATACATATAAAACATCTGCGCTATATTCCTTGCCGCACTCCCGACATCTTAATCCCTTCATATACGACATTTTGACTCCCTCCATTAATTCATTAAGCCGAAAAATATTGTTCCATGCTGAAATACCGTTCCCCTGTATCCGGAAAAACAGTGACAATCTTCTTGCCATTGCCTAATTCTTGAGCAACCTTTAACGATGCGGCCAGAGCAGCACCTGAAGAAATTCCTACAAAAAGCCCTTCTTCTTGAGCAATGCGTCGCGTCATGCTGAACGCTTCATTATCTGACACAGTTATAACTTGATCAATAATTGATCGATTTAAAACTTTTGGAATAAAACCAGCGCCAATTCCTTGTATTTTGTGAGGGCCAGGTTTACCTCCTGACAGTACAGACGAATTAGCAGGTTCAACTGCGATAATTTTGATTTTTGGATTTTTCTCTTTTAACACCTCGCCTACCCCTGTAATTGTTCCTCCGGTTCCAACACCTGCAACAAACGCGTCAATACCACTGCCCAATTCTTTTAATATTTCAACAGCAGTCGTTTGGCGGTGAATTTCTGGATTTGCAGGATTATCAAACTGCTGCGGCATAAAAGCTTTGGTCTTTTTTGCGATCTCCTCCGCCTTTTTTATTGCCCCGCTCATCCCATCAATTCCAGGAGTTAAAACTACTTCTGCGCCGTAAGATTTTATAATGTAGATTCGCTCAAGACTCATAGTTTCCGGCATTGTCAAAATAATCTTGTAACCCCTTGCGGCACCAATCATAGCTAAACCAATACCTGTATTCCCAGATGTTGGTTCAACAATAGTTCTGCCGGGTTTTAATAATCCTTTTTCTTCGGCGTCATTAATCATGGCGAGACAGATACGGTCTTTAACGCTTCCGCCAGGATTAACAAATTCTACCTTAGCATAGATATCGGCCATATTATCAGAAACAATTCTATTTAACTTAATAATAGGCGTATTCCCGATTAGCGAAGAGACATCCTGTCCGCCACCCATGTAATAAACAAATTCAATGCGATCTCCCTCTTTAACCACTATATGATCATAACTCTCTTTTGGAATAATATTATCATTTAGCTCGATTGTAACTACCTCTTTCCGGATATTTCTAATATTTAGCAATTGAGAAATCGTGCTTTCACCGTCAATCGATTCCTTTTTTCCATTGATCAATATTTTTATTGACATAACGCGCCTCCAATTATCAGACTTTCTTTTTTACAATAACCCTAAAATAATTTTCTTCTGAAAATATTTCAACCTCTTGACCGTCATTTAGCAAACTTTTTGGAACATTCGCGATAGGTTCGCCTTCATCTAGATAAATTTCCAATATTTCTCCAATACTCATATCTTCCAGTTTTAGCTTTGCCTTAATATAATTTATTGGACATGGCGTGCCCCGCAGGTCATATGACACTCTTGCGCTTATTTCATTTTTAACAGATTTAATTTCTCTTTTTGGAAAATTAAAGCTGCTGTCCATCAATTGGTAAAGCCATTTTATCTCATCAAATAACTTTTTGGCAAACTCCGGTGTAATTCCAGCCGGATATTTTTTTTCTAATTCAGCATAAAACGGATCCGCGATTCCAGTATAAACAAATTTTTCAATGAAATAATGAATCGCTTCTTTTTCATCTTTTGGATCAACACCTGCGGCAATCAAAAGCGCTCTCGCGCAGTAAACGGCGGCCTCACTCCACAGCTCTTTTTCCAGAGACTTTTTCGCCGATTCCAAATCCGATTCAATCATATCGATTACGCCGGCTCCGCATTCTCCCTGCGATAAACCATCTAAAGAAAACTCATCGGTCTTTCCAAAATCAACATAAAAACTTTTATCATCCTCATAAGGCGGAACATAAGAATATTTTTTTATCAATTTTTCCAGATATTCACGGCTTGTAAAGTCATTTAAAAATTCGGAGACTAGATCAGGCACAGCTTTTGCAGGCACAACGCCGATCTCGAGAGCCAACTTTGTATTCTCCGCATCAACACTCCCTCCAAAATAAACTTTGTAGAAAGGAACCGTTCTGTTATAAACTTTTTTTGCAACACCGGAAAAAGAAAGAGTGCCAATCGGGTGCTGTCCGCAGGAATTTGAGCAGCCGCTCAAATTAATATTAAAGTCTTTCATCTTTTTAAAATCAAAATTCATTTTCTGTAGCTTTGAAACAATCTCCGGAGCTAAAGCAATGGCATTGCAAATACCCAGGTTACAAGTTGTAGCCGCCTTGCAGCTGATGATATCCAGCGCTGTTTCGGCATTCGAATAATCACCCAATATGTTTTTTGCCATTTCTTCTAACTGCGCAATCCGATCAACCGGAATATTTGCAATAATCAAATTTTGTCTGGGAGTAGTTCTAAAATGAATATCCGGCAAAACACCGGCAATTTCAGTTAATTTGACTAATGAATCAGCGCTTATCTCTCCACTAGGAATTCTAAGGTGCAAATATTTAAGGCTCGGATCCTGAGAATGAACTTCCGCAGGTTCCGATCTAAATACTATATGTTCTGTATTCTTTACCTTTTTCAGTTCCTCCACATACAACTCATAAAACTTGTCATATCCCAAATCAGAAATCAAAAATCGCAGTCTGTTATGATTTTTATTTTTCCTGTCGCCGTATTTATTAAATACATTTAAAACCGCTTTTGTAACATATGGAATATCTTCCTCATTAATATTACTTTCCAAAACTCTTCCGACAGCAGACTTGGCTCCCATCCCTCCCCCGCACAACACCTTAAATCCATCCGGAAGAGCAACAAAACCAAGGTCATTAACGCCTGTGTGAGAACAATCCTTTTCACAACCGGAAAAAGCTATTTTAAATTTCCTGGGGAGATTATTGGTTTCCTCCAGAGACAAGAGATATTCGGATAGACCCCAAACAATTTTATAAACCTCGGTTTGCTCCTTTTCACAAATACCGGATAAATAGCAGCTTGTGACATTTCTCACGGAATTTCCGCCGCCTCCACGAGGCGAGATATCATATTTTTCAAGATATTCGACGATTTTAAATGAATTTTCATATGAAACATTATGAATCTGAATATCCTGCCTTGTTGTAAAATGAAGATTACCGTTGCCATATTTTTTCGCGGCTGTCGCGATTGCTTTTAGCTGCAAAGGAGTTAATATGCCGGCCGGTATTCTTAGGCGGGACATAAGAACTTTGCCGCCGCGCTGTGAATAACTGCCCCAGGGAACGCGGATTCCGCGGAAATAGCTGTCATTTATCTGGCCTTTGAGAAACTTTTCAAGGTTATCTTTATATTTTTTCCCATCGTCTTTAATTTTTTGCGGCAGCTTAAACAACGTTTATCTCCTCTTCCAATATTTTGGAATCGGTAATCCTAAATGATCTTATTATTGGCCTATCATCTGATTCAAGAGAAACTATTAAATAGCTTACATCGGGATAGAATGCCAATTCAACATCACGTTTGGAGGGATATGCTCCGGAACTCGGATGAGAATGATATATTCCAACCATCTCAAAACCAGATTTTCTGATTTCCTTGATCACCTTTAATTGTTCGGCAGGATCCATAAAATAACAAGACTGCGGACTATCAGAGGCATTTTCCATCCTGAATACTTTTTCTGCCATTCCGTTTTTTCCGGCTAGTATTCCGCATATTTCCTGCTTATTTATGTTTTTGGCGTGTTTTATAATTTCATCCATATGTTTTTTTTGTATAGTAATCATAATTAAACCCCAAAAATATTTAACAACAAATATGATAAAATGCCCGACACAAGAGGCGCAATCATCCAGACAAAAAATGTTTTCTTAACGACGCTTTCCCCGGCGGCAAATACATGCTGATGTTTGATGGTTCCTATTGCCACAATCGCAAGCGTGTTTAACTGCACCAGCGACTGGGGAAAACCAAGAATTGACGCAAATATCAATAAGGTCGCCGTTACAAAAGAGACCAACGTCGACGTAACAAGACCTAAAGGAACAATCTCTTTTCCGATAGTCTTCATGGTCCTGTCATTTATGACCCAAGCCCCCGCGCCAAATAACGGTGAGATCAACAACAACCCGAGAATTGGAGAAACAATATTGGCGCCCATAAGAGGGCCGACTGCATTTGCCACGTTATTTGAACCAATAGCAAAGGCCACGTAACAGCTCGATATAAGCGCAAATATGTGAATCTGCTTCTTCCACAAATGAACCTTTTCAAAAAACCAAAAATTACTCTGCCTTGGCGGATAAATTATTTTAAAAATAAATAATGTTAAAAAAAATCCAATAAAAGGAAGTAGAAACCACATTGAAATCATTTGAACAGTTGTATTTAAATTCAAACTGTTAAAGTAGATTGATGCGCCAATTGTCGCCGCAACGGTTACCCAGCTTGTGGATTGCGGTATTTTTATAATATTCGCGACAAATAAGCTTATTGCGGCGCTTGCAAGTATAATTAACGCTACCTGTATGGTAAATAATTCCTTTGGGAAAAATCCGGAACCCAAAGTTTTTGCGACCTTGCTCCCGAACGTAAGTGAACCCAAAACAACAAATATTGTAAACAGGATAACCGCTCTCTTTCTAGAAATCAAATGCGCCCCGTAAACAGCCGCAAATGACGGAGCTATACCCGATCCGCCCATATTCATGGCAAAAAATATAACAACTGCCGTCAATAATATTATGTTAACTATATTCCGTCTCCGTTAATCAGTGGTCTTGTATGTATGCCGCATTCTCCTCCGCATTTACTTGTGCCAATCCACCGTCCTGCCCGCTCATTATCATCACTGGTAATGTTAGAGCAAGGTGCGCAGCCAAGTGATCTGTAGCCCTCCTTATAAAGAGGGTTTACCGGCACTTCGTAAAGCGCCAAATATTGCCAGATTTCTCTTTCCTTCCATATTAATATTGGATTTAATTTAAAAAGACCCTTGTCTCTCTCTTCCAGTTCCTTAAAGTCCGTCCTGGTTCTTCCTTCCGTGCATCGAAGACCGGTTACCCAGCAATTGACCTTCATTTCTTCAACAGCCCATCTTGTAGGTTGCACTTTTAAAATATCACAACATTTGTCAGGGTCGGATTTATACAGTTTTTCAGGAACTTTTTCCTTATTTTCATAAACTTTTAATTCCGGATACTTTTTTACGACCTTTTTCATAAAATCCTTTGTTTCTTTAGGTTTAAATCTGGTCGTTATTATAAAACCCCTTATCTTAGGGTTGACCTTTTTAGCCAAATCCCAAACAACAACGGAATCCTTGCCTAGGCTGTTTGCGACTACAAGCCCTTTGCCAAACCTCTTATATGCTTCATCAATAAGCGCTATGGATCTATCTACCTTTTGTTTAAAATTCAAAGTTTCTACCAAATTTTTTAAGTCGTCTTTATTTCCAAGCAAACCCATTTTTAACACTCCTTTATTTATTAAATATTAATGAAATGCTGCTCAATTTATCTACCAATATTTTCAGTATGATTCACCCCCTCATCTATATATCGTTATAATTTTGACTTAATCAAACTATTCCGATAGGCTTAGTAGGAATTATAGTACAATTAAATATTTATGTCAATATTGCGTATGGCTACAAATAAACTGGGGAAAAAGTTACATTATTTCAAATAGGAAACTAATTCATTTAAAAAAGCATCGAAACGGTCATTGTACGAAGATGGATCTTTAATTTTTCCATTATCGTCAAACATATTTCTTACAACAGGAAAATACAAAGCCTCTCTAATTGGAATCATATGCAGTTCAACTGCAACCTGCCTTAATTGTTCGACAACTCGTGCGCCGCCAAGCCCGCCGGCAGACACTCCGCAAAAGCCAACCGGTTTCCCTGCATATTCTTCGTAACACATATCCAGCATCATTTTTAGTTCGCCCGGATAACCGTGATTGTATTCGGGAGTCACGATTATCAATCCTGATGCTTTTTTTATTTTTTCTGACAATTTTTTCGCTTCCGGCAGCTCCCCTGTATTGTCAGTGGCAATAATTCTGTAATTTTTTACGTCAATTATTTCCGATTCAATTTTCGCAGCTATTATTTTTTCGAGGGTGAATGCCGCCACTTTGTCCGAATATCTGCCATTTCTGGCTGTTCCTAAAATAATCGGAATATACATTAAGACGACTCCTTTTTCATTCTTTAAAAAGTATTTTTAACGATATGATAAATCCTAATCCTAAACAAATCAAAACAAAAGAAGCAATTTTCCCTTTCCCTTCGGTTTTATGAATCTCCGGTATTAGGTCCGAGGCAGCCAGATAAATAAATCCTCCCGCAGCAAACGGCAGAATATACTGGGCAAATATATCTGCCTGCATAATAAACACGACTCCAACAATACCGCCAAGAATACAGAAGCACTGCGCTAAAAAACTAAACCAGATTGCCTTAGTCTTTTTTATTCCGCCTGATACCAAAACGGCAAACACTCCAAGCTCTTGAGGAATTTCGTGTCCAAGAATTAAGATTGTAGTTACGATACCCAGTGGCACATTAACAATAAATACTCCGGCAAGAACAAGCCCGTCAATAAAGTTGTGGATAGAATCCCCTACTATCATCAAATAACTATAGGGATGGATTTCACATTCTTCGCAATTGTGCCAGTGGAAATACTCTTCCAAGATGAAAAATGATAAAAATCCCGCTATGGCTATTCCAAAAGTCGTCATTACAGGAAGCATTAAAAGCGATTCTGTCAGTAAATGGAAAAAAGCCCCGCCCAAAAGAACACCTGCAGAGAAAGCCACTAAGATTTTACAAATATTTTTTAGCTTATTTTCATTTACGAACAAGCTAAAGACCCCAATCAGGCCAATTAAGCTGTTTAAGAATAGCGCTCCGAAAAGCCAAGCCATGGTGAATGTCATATAAGAAAATTAGCATTTAAAGCGTTAAAAATCAATAGTTAATATGCAATCATACTGTGCAGGAATATAATACTGGTTGCCTTTCCCGCGCTGGTAGCCGCAGCAGATCCTCCGGCAACATTTTGAACATCTAACGCGAGTTTTACGTCTTTGTTCCAGTCATATGTAACACCATAAAATGACCTGTCCAGCTGGTCGTTAGCCTTGTCGCGATTTGGATCATAGTTGTCCATTCTCACAAATGCATTCCATTTTTGCATTAATTGACAGACAGCACCGACGCTGTAGCCCGAAATTCCGGTGCCATATAGATATTCTCCGTAAACAGTTCCAAGACTATGTTTAAATGCTAAAAGCGCTCCGGTTTGTTTGGTTGTTCCAGTTAACAAATCATTTGTCATCCCGATAGCCTGGCCCCAAACACCCAAAATTAATTTTCCATTGTCAGCAAAATCAAGAAGATTTGAATTTAATCTTAAACCAAAATTCTTTTTGTTATCTGCTTCAGCATTTTTGTAACCGGAACCATTTAAATATGTCGCCTGATATTCAACATCCGGCATAGTTCCAACTTTCAATTTTCCTGCCGCGCCGACACCAAAATCCGCCGAAGACATAACACCTTCATTGTCTACCAAACTTTTGACTATATAGCGCAAATTTAAAATCTTATCCGCCCAGTCAATCCAAACAGTCTGTTGGAGTCCGAGTTTGCCGGTAATACCTATAGTGCTGTTATCGAGAATAGGCAGCTCTACATAAGCATATTTTAAAAAATTATATAATTGCTGACTGGTCTTTGCTGCATCTAACGCGGTAGATATTCTGGCAACATCTAATGTAACTCTTACCGCTGCACCGCCGTCTAATTTCTTCTTAAAATCCACATATGCCCTTTCAACATTAAAGCCGTTTAAGTTGGCGCCGGCATTTTGCAGATAATTCTGGAAATTAAAAAATATGACCCCGCCCACCTTCGCGTCATTATTGTCACTTTTAACCTTATCAATCTGACCTTTTAGATCCGACAACGCGGAATTCATATCATCCTTAAAATCAGAAAGATCCTCTTTTTGCTGACTTTGCACAACAGGATCCGGCTTAACTACACTTGCCTTAGGCTTTGCGGCAATCGCTGCCGAGCAACAAGCAATCATAAATAAACCAATTAATATTAATCCTGATATTTTCTTCATTTTTAACCTCCTCAAAACAACGCGCAGACAACCCTCTTAGGGTTGTCGTCTCGGTAAGATTTGCAGAGGCTAAGAGCCTCTGCTACGCGTTCCCGAACATTTATTTTTCTATCCATATTTACCTCCTTCTTTTTTGATCAATACACCAACTTACTCTTATATTTATATCAAAAAGAAGTTACAATATTATGAAGATAATGTTAAATCAGGGTAAATTTATTGGAGAGGAAATACAAGCGTAAACTT
>Ga0265296_1003270_pt1 | contig 15263 bp, 17 predicted proteins | sample MunlanPumphouse1_FD_189073 | JGI IMG/M metagenome (GOLD analysis project Ga0265296, IMG submission 189073) | Groundwater microbial communities from a municipal landfill in Southern Ontario, Canada - Pumphouse #1 | ecosystem: Environmental > Aquatic > Deep subsurface > Groundwater | place... | reverse complement strand
ATGCACGAGGGCGTGGAGTGGAGCATGGAGGAGATCAAGGTCTTCCCCCAATCCGAACTGGTGGGCAGGGCTATGAAGGATTCGGGCATCCGCCAGCGGTTCGATCTCATTATCGTGGGGATCAAGCGGGCCGATGGCGCGCAGCTCTTTAACCCCACGCCCGAGACCGTGGTTTTGGCCGGGGATACCTTGATCGCCCTGGGAATGCGCAAGAACCTGGATTCTCTGGAGGCTTGCTGCAGCGGCTGAGAGGGCTTAGGAAAGTTCAAAGTTCCAGGTTCAAAGTTCAAAGTTAAGAGCGCAACTCCCTTGAATATTTCATGAGTCATCAATGAGCCAAAATGGTGCGTGGGACGCACCCTACAAAAGATGGTGCGTAAAACGCACCCTACAAGGACCTTGAACCTTGAACTTTCACCTCTGGTTCCCAAGCTGCGCTTGGGAACCCAGGTTGGCGCAAAGCTTGGCTTTGCGTATTGGTAGTTGATCAACCGCACTGCCGGGGCGGGCGTCGCCCAAGCACAGCTTGGGCTGCAAGTGCGTTCCCAAGTGCAACTTGGGAACGAGAGACAAAAATGGTGCGTGGGACGCACCCTAGAAAAGATGGTGCGTAAAACGCACCCTACACGAACCTTGAACTTTGAACCTTGAACTTAAAAGGAGGAGGTTATGTCCCCGACAACCATCGGCCGGGGGGTGAGCATCACCTTTTACGGCCATGCGGCCTTTAAACTCGCCGGACCCGGGGTGACGGTTCTCATCGACCCCTGGCTCAGCAATCCCCTGCTCCAGACGCCGTTGGACCAGGTGGGGAAGGTGGATCTCATCCTGGTGACCCACGGCCACGGCGACCACGTGGGGGAGACGGTGGAACTGGCGCAGAAGACCGGGGCCACGGTGGTGGCCATCCATGAGCTGTCGGTCATCCTGGCCAAGCAGGGCGTCTCTAAGGTCATCGGCATGAACAAGGGGGGCACCGTGCCCTTCCAGGGTCTGCAAATCACCATGACCCACGCCATCCATTCCTCCACCGTGGAAGAGGGCGGGCAGATGATCGACGCGGGGGACCCCGGGGGCTTCGTGCTGCGGTTCGCCAACGGCTTTACCGCGTACCATGCGGGGGACACCGCGGTCTTCAAGGACATGGAACTCATCCGGGAACTTTATAAGCCAGAACTGGCTATGTTGCCCATTGGCAGCCATTACGTCATGAACCCGGCGGAGGCTGCCCTGGCCTGCCGGTTGCTGCAACCGAAGTGGGTCATCCCCATGCACTACGGCACCTTTCCGGTGCTCACCGGCACCCCGGAGGAGTTGAAAGAGCTTTTGAAGGGGGAGCCGGATATCAAGGTCATTGCCCTGAAGCCGGGGGAGACGGTGGAATAGCTGTCAGCTACTCTTGATAAATTCGTTAGAGAGACTGTTTCTAAAGAAAGTAAGCCTTCTCTCTACTAATGACAACTCCAGTTATCGGCACCTTGACTGCTGGTGCAATCATGGGGTGGTACATCATAGCTCTGGGGAATATGTCGTTGGGGCGATTCATACGAACACCATAGATAGCTTCTGGTCTATGATTAAGCGTGGTATCGTGGGTACGTTCCATAAAGTAAGCAAAAAGTATCTCCAGCTTTATGTGGCTGAATTTGAGTTCCGTAGCAACAACCGCAAGAATCCGGATATTTTCGGGGCGGCGATAGAGTTATGCTGAAAACGGGAACATTAATCGTCTTTCTAAGTATAATTTCTTTGTTGATTTATAGTGAAGCCCGATCCCAGCCAACTCAAAAACAATCCATAACCCAAAGCAAAAGCAAAAAGTTGGCCCAACAAAAGGCCGCTGACCAAAAAAAGCCATCCGAACAATTTATTACCCCTCAACAAATGATTGATGCCATTACACGCGCAATAGATGCCAGTAACGAGAAATACAAAGCCGCACAAAATACGCCTCCACCAAAAGATTCTATGGACGGCTTCCAGCTCTGGCTTACGATATTTACTGGTGGTCTTGTAATTGTTGGTGGAATCCAATGTTTCATTATATTTTGGACCCTCAAAGAGACCACAAAAGCTGCCGATGCCGCCAAGAAAAGCGCCGAAGTAGCCATTTCTTCCCAACGCGCTTTTGTGTCGGTGAAAGATATAAAAGTAACAAAACTTATTGATCCTGAAAATAACGTAATCATATGGAGATTTATTACTGATATTGAAAATAGCGGTAATACAGCCGCTATAAACATATTGGCTCAGGTTAGTAGAAAAATAAGCTATTCTCCTCCATTGGCTGGGGAATATATGGATGGAGCTAAACAAGGTAATTGGGGGGCGCATATTGTTACCCCAATAGGCCCCCTTGATATTCCTGTCAGAGAGCTTATTCCTGTTCATAGCCAAGATAAACATCTTTATATCTTTGGTAAAATATCTTACAACGATATTATTCCAGATACCCCAACTCATACCGAAAGGTTCTGTCACGAAGTAATTATAATGAGCAGTCCATTTGACCCAACTTCTGGGACCAATGTAGCCTTTATTACTCATCCAATAGATGAATAATAAAAGAATATATAAAATCATCACCCCACCTAACCTACTCCGGGAGGGCTTCATGTTCCCCCTCCCGCAAGGCGACTATGCCTTGTGTCAAGAAAGGCATAATCGCCTTTCTAAAGGGGGGCAGGGGGATTTTATAAGCATGTGAAAATCCCCCTAAATTCCCCTTTACAAAAATGGGGACTTAAGAACCTCGATTGCCAATCTTGCGCGCCATAGGATATTCTTGGCGGCTCAAGACAGGTTTTGGAATAGCTTTTAGCGAATCATGCGTAGGTCCTTCTATGGGGGCAAGCCTGAGTTTTTAGCTGAAAGCTGACTGCTGCAAGCTGATAGCTAACAGGAGCATGAATGCGGCGTAAGAAGAAGTGGGAGGTCCATCCGGAGCAGCAGGACGCGGTGCGTGAACTGAGCGCCCGGCACGGGCTGCCGCGGTTGATTGCCAGGATTTTGCTCAACCGGGGCCTGAGCGGGGGGGAAGACGTGCTGGCCTTTCTGGACCCGGCGCTGGAGCGGCTGCATCCCCCCTTCGGGCTGCCGGACCTGGAAAAGGCCGCGGCCCGGCTGGGGGAGGCGGTGCGCCGCAGGGAGACCGTGGCCATCTACGGGGACTACGACGTGGACGGCCTCACTTCCACCTGCCTGCTCCAGCACTTTTTGCAGGAATTGGGGGGGCAATGCCTGCCCTATATTCCGGATCGTCTCCAGGAAGGCTATGGCCTGCGGATACCCGCGCTCCAGGAGTTGGCCCGCCGGGTCCGCTTGCTGGTCACCGTGGATTGCGGCATCAGCGATGTCCGGGAGGTGGCCTGGGCCAAGGAACAGGGGCTGGAGGTGATCATCACCGATCACCACGAACTGCCTCCGGAACTGCCCCCGGCCCTAGCGGTGGTCAATCCCAAGCGGGGGGGCGTGGATTATCCTTTTGCGGACCTGGCCGGGGTGGGGGTGGCCCTGCTTTTGGCCCTGGGGGTGCGGGCCTATCTGCGGGATCAAGGTTGGTTTAAGACGCATCCAGAGCCCAATCTCCGGTCCTACCTAGACCTGGTGGCCCTGGGCACGGCCGCGGACGTGGCCCCCATGGTGGGGGAAAACCGCATCCTGGTGCGCCAGGGCTTAAAAGTCCTGGAGGAGAGCGGCCGCCCCGGTTTGGTGGCCCTGAAGGAAGTGGCGGGGTTGGAGGGCAAACCCGTGTCTTACCGGGACGCGGTCTTCCGGCTGGCGCCGCGCCTCAATGCCGCGGGGCGTCTGGGGCAGGCCCGGGGGGCCCTGGAACTTCTCCTGAGCCGGGATCTGGCCCAGGCCAGGGTCCAGGCCCGGTATCTCACTGATCTCAACCGGCAGCGCCAAAACCTGGAGGGGGAGGTGCTGCGCCAGGCGGTGGAACTGCTCAAGGACCCGGTCATGATGGCGCGCCGGGTCTGGGTCCTGGCTGGTGAGGGCTGGCATCCCGGGGTCTTGGGCATTGTGGCCGCGCGGCTGGCGGAGGAGCACCACCGGCCCGTGGCCCTGGTGAATCTCACCGGCGGCCGGGGCCGGGGGTCGGCCCGGAGTATCGCGGGTTTTCATCTCTTTCAGGGACTCGAGGCCTGCCGGGAAATACTCCCCAGGTTCGGGGGGCATCAGGCCGCGGCAGGATTCGAAGTTTTGGCCCAGGACCTGGAGGCCTTGCAGGAGGGATTGGCCCGGGCCTTCGAGGCCCAGATGGGTGGGGAGCCGCCCCAGCCCACCCTCAAGGTGGACGCGCAGGTGGAACTGGGGGAACTGGATGCCCAATTCTATGAGCACCTGGAGCGTCTCCGCCCCTTCGGCCCCGGCAACCCGGAGCCGGTCCTGGCCTGCGCCGGGGTGGAGTGCCTGTCTTCCCGGGTGGTGGGGGAGAGGCACCTGAAGGTGCGGCTGGCCCAAAACGGCTGTCTGATGGAGGCCATCGCCTTTGGCATGGGCGCGTTACATCCCCTCACCGGGGCCCTGGAGGTGGCTTTCAGTCCCAGGTTCTCCTTTTTCCAGGGGCGGCTGCATCCGGAGCTCAGGCTGCTGGATTTGGGGAGGGCATGAGAAGAGGCTGTCAGCTAGCAGCGGTCAGCTTTCAGCAAATTTATGCCAACGGTCATAAACGAAAGACCGAAAACGGAAAACGGAAAACTGTATTACCCCTTGCCCCTGATCACGGTTCTGTGATAGAGGTTGATAATACCCGAAGGGCTGCCAAGGAGGACTCATGGCTGGGGTCAATAAGGTTATCTTGGTAGGTAATCTGGGGGCCGACCCGGAGATGCGCTACACCGCGAGCGGCACCGCGGTGTGCAAGTTCAGGATAGCCACCTCCGAGAAATTTAAGGATCGCCAGGGCAACATGCAGGAGCGCACCGACTGGCACCGGGTGACGACCTGGGGCAAACTGGCGGAGATCTGCGGCCAATACCTCGCCAAGGGCAAACAGATTTATATCGAGGGGCGGCTGGAGTACGGGTCCTACGAAAAGGACGGGGTGAAGCACTACACCACCGACATCATCGCCAATACCATGCAAATGTTAGGGGGTGGGGGCAACCGGCTGCAGGAGCCGGAGCCGCCTTTCGGCCCGCCGGAAGGGGGCGTGCCGGAGGACGATATTCCCTTTTAATTTTCGGAAAGAGGGGTTTTTTCTGGGGAAAAGACGGGGCCCAGGCCCCTGCTAGATATGAATTACCGGGATATTTAGCAGGCGAGAATTTGTGCTTTATCGCACATGCCTGCGGTGATCCCCGGAGGCATTATTTTCCCCCTGCCTTTGCCCACCATGAAAACCATAGCCAGCCGCCGCGCCCTGAGGGAGCAAATTGTGGCCTTGTTGCAGGCCGCGGATTTTGCGGCCCTGTCCGCGCTGGCCACCCAGGAGGAAGGGGTGGCCGGACAATTAATGGGCCACCTCTTTTCTCCCAAGGAACTTTTGCACTGGCGGGCGGTGGAAGGCCTGGGTTACGTGGCTGCGGTTCGGCCGGAACAGGTGCGCAAAGGTATCAACCGGCTCCTTTGGCAGTTGAACGAGGACTCGGGCAGTTTCGGCTGGCTGGCCGCGGCCGCACTGGGTGAGATCGCGCGCCACCACCTCCCCCTGGTGGAAGAAATTCTGCCCATGTTCTACGGCTTTCTGGAAAATAGTTTTTCCCGGACGTCCATGCTCTGGGGGGTAGGAAGGTTATGGGAGGTGCATCCCGAAGTCCTGGAAGAGGCCATCCCCCTGGTGTTTTCTTTCCTGCAGGACCCTGATCCGCAGCTGCGGGGACTGGCGGCCTGGTGCCTGGGCCGGGTCTGGCCGCCGGGGGCTAAAGAGGCCCTCCAGGGTCTGTTGGGGGATGACGGCCCGGTGGAACTTTACGACCGGGAGGAGCTGCGCCGCACCTCCGTGGGGCGGCTGGCCCGGGAAGCCCTGGAAGGCCGGCAATAAAGACAGCGGGCGGCCCAGGGAAAGATTTAGACCAAAAATCTTGCTAAAGAGAGGATGAACCATATGTTTATTACGATTTTGGGATTCGCGGCTGGAGTCTTCGTAGGCTATAAATTCCCCCAGCAGGTGGAGCAGGCGGTGGGGAGCGCCAAGAAGCTGTTCAATGACATTAAGGGCATGATCACCAAGGAGCCGCCCCGCCAGGGTCCCTCCAATTAGTGATGTAGAAAGATGGTGAGGGGGAGAGGCCAGGGTCCTGAGGCTTTGTAACCCCCCACACCTCCCACCCGCATATGTATTAAGGCCGGGCTCACCGGACAGCTAAAAAACATATGGGATTGGGGGAGGGAGGCTAAGGTCCACAGGCGAGACGCCTGTGCTACCGGCCATTGGCCCCCTCCCCCAAAATTCCTATGGCGTCCGCAGCCCGATCACCGCGCCCTGGCGGCCGGTGCGGCCTTCCCCGCGGTAGGAGAAGAACAGGTCTGCCCGGCAGCGGGTGCAGATGCCGGCGATGTCGATCTGCCGGACGTTGAGACCCGCGGCCAGCAACTGATCCCGGCTCAGGGCCCAGAGATCGAAGTAGTTGGGACGCACTTGGTAGGGCCAGAGCGCCGGGGGAAATTCCCGGCGGAAGTTGCGGAATTCGGCGCAGCAAGGTCCCAGGCTGGGCCCCAGGGCCGCGACCAGGTCTGGGGCGCGGCAGCCGAATTTTTCTGTAAGGAGTATCACCGCCTGCGCGAGGATATTCTGCACCTGGCCCCGCCAGCCGGCATGGATATTGGCAGCCACGCGCCGCACCGGATCATAGAGCATCACCGCCTGGCAATCCGCCTGTTTGATGAGGAGCCCCAGGTTTGCCTCCGGGGTGATGAGGATATCCGCGTCTACAAGCTCCTCATCCGGGGCGCTATTGCCCGCATAGACCAGGGATTCCCGGGAGCCGTGCACCTGGGTGGCGGAGGCCAGCGCGGCCAATCCCATGGCCCCCTGCACCAGGTCCCGGTTATGGATCACCAAATCGCGCCGGTCTCCCACGGAGAAGCTCAGGTTGAGGCTGTGGAAGGGGTCGGGGCTCACGCCCCCCTGGCGGGTGAAAAAGCCGTGGACCACCTCCGGAAAAGCGGACAGGAGGGGGGAACGGTAGCAGGGGAGGCCGCCTACTTTTGCCGATAACCAGGACATCTGCCGAACCTTCCTTTAATTTTCGCCAATTTAACATACCAGGATGGAGACCGGAAGCAGGGCTCTGTAAAACCGTTTTCGGTTTTCAGTTTTCGGTTAAGAGAATACAAATTATCGATAAGTTACGTCACAGGTTCGTTTCATTTGAAAGTGAACATGGCATAAAACCATGTTCAACGGGGATTAATGCCAAGTTGAGATATCTGCGAAAATCCCCTTGCCTGTCATTCTGAGGGAGCGGAGCGACCGAAGAATCTCGTAGGTGCCAGCAAATGCGAGATTCTTCACTGCGCTTCGCTCCGTTCAGAATGACAGAAGAAGGATTTTCCCAGAGGTCTTAGGTTGCCGTCATCAAGGTAATAAAAATGTGGCCGCAGGTTGCAGTCTGCGCCCGGGCACGGCAGGCCGCGCCCCTACCAAAAAAAACTTGGTATAAGGTGGGAGCATAACCGGGGTGAAGATGGGAAATCATTCCAGGCGTCTGGTTCTGAGAACCGGCGTTTTCCTCGCGATCCTGCTCTTTCTCCCGGTATGGCAGGCGGGGGCCGCAGCTTCCCGAATGGTGATGTTGAGCGAGATTGGCCAACCGGTGACTGCGGGCTCATCGACTACTTATGCGGATTTATTGAAGCTGATTTTTCCGGATTTTGCTGGGGCTCCTGTCCAGGAGTTCGAGGTGCTGGCCCATAAAACCGTACCGGCCAGGCACATCACCGATGATCATGAAGTAATAGCGTTAGAGGGAGATATTAAGTTTAATCTATTTGTCGTCTTGCCGATCCGCTCTCAAGGCCGGGATCTTTTGCTTCTACAGGTTGATCCGGTGGCAACCATTGAGTTGGAGGATGGCAGCAAGCGTTTCAAGGGATATAGCCTGCTGGCCTTATATGAAAATGGTTCTCCACCGAAATTAATTGATATAATGACGGATCGTTTTAATGGTTTCTGGAGCAAGAACCCCGTGGTGAAACTTAATGCGGCCACCGATGCCTTTCTGGTTAGCAATAGCCACCATAATAGCAATCAACAGTACACTAATGTCAGGATGCTTTTTGTTAATGAAAATCGTCTGCAAGAAATTTGCAGCATATTTACCCTGAATGTTAAAAGTTATTGCAACAATTATGTCTCAACCCTGGTTTTTAGGACGGTTCCCGGCCGGAATGATGCTTATCCCCCGGTGGTGGCCACCATCAAATTGCAGAGGGAGCCGAGCCCCCGGGATTGCCAACCACGGAGAAAAGGATTTACCAGGAAGCTTCCCTGCGAATTCAGATGGGATAAAAAGAAGCAGCGTTATCAGCAGACCCCGGCCCACGCCGCGGGTCTAAAATGGCTGGATGATTTTTACAATGATAAATTTTGACGGATGTTATGTCTTGTTAATCGGCACAGTTAGCGGCTGCGTGGCGAAAAACCTGGCTGCGGCCGGGACGACGGCGGCCGCGCTGCCGGAAAATGGAGGATAACGCGGAGTGAAGGAAAAAAAGCTCTTAATCGTGCAGCACATGGACTGGGAAGGGCCGGGGGAACATCTGGCAACCGCTTTGGCGGCAGGCGGGGTGAGTTACCGGCTCCTGGAGGCCTGGCATGAACCCGTGCCGGACCTGGCCCCTTTCCACGGGATGATGGTCCTGGGGGGCTCTCCCAACGTGGATGAGGAGGAGCAATTTCCTTATCTGCGGCCCTTGAAAGGGGCCATCCGGGAGGTTATCGCCGGGGGCAAGGCCTATCTGGGGTTCTGTCTGGGCCACCAACTCCTGGGCCACGTGTTGGGGTGTAAGGTGGGGCCCCTGCCGAAAAAGTCGGTGGGGTTCATCACCGGGGAGCTGACCGCGCCGGGCCGGGCCCACCCCGCGTTCCAGGGCTGGCCGCGCTACCTGGATCTCTTCAAATGGCACGGCCAGGGGGTGCTGCCTCCCTTGGCGGAGGGGGTGGAAATTCTGGCCCTATCTCCGGAAGTGCCGGTTGAGGCCCTGGGCCTGGCCGGCAATCCCAGGGTTCTGAGCCTCCAGTTTGACAATCACGCCGGGATCGCGGATGTGGAGAAATGGCTGGAAAAAGACGGCGCCTGGGCTTTAAGCGGCAGCGGCGCGGAGCCCCAGGCCATGGTGGCTGAGGCCCGGGACAAGGAAAAGACTATCGGTCCCCTTTTCCGGCAATTCATGGGCAACTTCCTGCAACTGGTTTAGGGCCGGGTCACCGGCAAACCGGCGGCGCAGGCCTTAGCCTGCGCCTCCGGAAATATCTTCCTGATCCCCTGGCGGTATTAAATCCTCCCCTGATTAAGTCCCCGGAATTACTAACCCGCATAATTCATAAACCATTGGGCGCACCGCGTGCGCCGCCCCTATTAGCGGCGGCCACGGGCCGCTCTATGAATCTGAAGGAAGCGAAGGATCTCGTTTTTAGAGATTCTTCGGTCGCTACGCCCGCTCAGAATGACAATTTAGGGCATTTTCCCAGAGGTCTCAATTTGCCGGCAAATGGCAACGTTCTGCAGGGGCGGACCTTTGTGTCCGCCCTCTGGGGGCGCACCACGGGGTGCGCCCCGGCGACAGCATTTGGTAATTCTTAGAATGTACCTAGGCAGGAGAACCTTCCAGGAATTGGCATCAATATTGAAATATCTTAGAGCAAAACCAACCTGGAGGCACGGAGATGAAACGGAATAAGCGCACCGTGATCATGGCCCACGAGGATCTGACCCCGCTGACGGAACATATCCTGAGCCAGATGGGTAAGGAAGGGAGCAGTATCCGCAAGCGTCTGAAGCTCTTTTACCGGGAACGGGTCGACGATAGTTCTATGGGCTATGAGGAGCAGGCCTTGGAAAGTCCCATGTGAGCGCGGCGCCGATCCTCCGGCAGATTTTACCCGGTGGCAGGCAATATTTGCCGGGCCGCAGCAGGAGACCGGATAACTAGACCTGGGTATCGGGCTCCCGGGCAGGAGATCCCCGGGCCTTGGCCTGCAAAGCCCGGCGGCGCAGCTGAGTCTTGTGGCCGGGAAATTCCCGGAGGATAAAGGCAAAATTGTCGCAGCCGTCAAGATCGGCGCATTCATAACAATGGGCAATCCGGCGTTCCCGGGCGCAACGCCGGATGGGGCACTGCTCCAGGCCGCGCCCTCCTTTGCACCCCGGGCATTCCCCATGGCTGAGGAACCACTCCAGCCCCTGGCGGAATTCCGGAAAGGAAAAACCTGCGTCCTCCGGAAAGCAATGGGTCCACCAGTTTAGCCGGAAGTTATCCACCACGCCCTTGACCCTGGCCACGGCTTCCTGGAAGCCATGGCTTCCCAGTTGGCAATTATCACATAAGCCGCAATAACTTCCTTTCATGCCCCTACTCCTTTCTGCCCCTGGGCAGATTCTTTCCGGATGGGGGGACGGCCGCAAGAGAGGCACGCCGGGCCGCGCCTTGCCGTGGGTTCCGGATTATTTAATATTCCTGGTGAGGCCCGGGCTGCAGAGGTCTGGTTGTAATATAGTTATCACAAGGAAACATGCAAGCATTCCCGGCCGGGGCCCCTCTTTTTATTGACGAGACCAGCCGCGGTGTCTATATTGGGTGGAGCCTGACGGCGGCAGTCCCGGGGGAGGGTATTCATGGTTTGGTTACAGATGATCTTAGTATTGGGGATAATGCTCACCGGCTGTGACGCGGTTCTTTATCCCCGATTCGAAAAGGATATGTGGTCAAGCTATATCCGCCTTCAGGACGTGCACCCGGGCATGAGCACCTCGGAAGTGGTAGGCATCGTGGGCCCCCCGGGGATTAAGGAAGAGGGGGATTACCGGGGCGGGCATTATGTCTTTTATTTTTATCTGACCCATTCCATGGATTATGACGGGGGGGAAACGGTGCGCAACGGCTATACCCCCCTGGTCTTCAAAGGGGACCGTCTGGTGGGCATCGGTAAACGGGCCTATCGCAGCGCGGTGGAACGTCAGGACAGCATTGATTCTCCGGACCTGCCCTGGAAGCGGGTGCATTAGGGCGGTTTTCAGTTTTTAGTTTTCGGTTTAAGGGCGGGAGAGACGGGGCCGCAGGTTCCGACTCTCCCGGCCTTTTTATGTGGGATAGGAAGTGAGCGGTGAGCAGTAATCAGTAAGCAGTAAGCAGTGAGCAGTGAGCAGTGAGCGGTAATCGGTAGGCGGGAAGCAGTTGCCCATGAGCCGATGGCTCAACCATGAAAAGACTGGTGGGGCGGGCCTCCGTGCCCGCCATGCCGGGAGGCGGCCAGAGACGGCCGCCCCACCGAATTGCCGCGGTTTTTAACTTTTCAGGACAGTCATTCGTGAGCCGTTGGGTCATCTGTAATAGCAATTCGCAATCAAAAGGCATTGAACTGTAGGGGCAAACCTGGTGTTCGTCCGCCAAGTTAGGGCGAATACAAGATTCGCCCCTACGGAAAAAATGCGTTTGCCGGTGAATTGGTATAATACCAAGTTGCGGTCAAAAGAGTAATATTGTCATTCTGAGCGAAGCGAAGAATCTAGATTCTTCACTGCGCTTCGCTACGTTCAGAATGACACGGTCAATATTACCTCTTTGACAGCAACCTGGTATAAGAGGGGAAGATAATAGGGAGTTGCGGGCTAAACTTTAAACCTTGAACCTTCCGGAAAAGTAAGCGAAGACAAGAGAGGGGCCGGATTAGGATTTATCTTTTTACTGACCGCTGACCACTGATTACTGATCACTGGGCCCTGCTGCCCCGGCCTCTCCTCCCGGTAAATCCTCTTCTGTGTCCCCGCCCACCAGGTGGCCGCAGGCCGCGGCAATCTCTTGGCCCCGGCTCTCCCTGATAAAGACTGCATAATTCTGCTGCCGCAGGATCTCCTGAAATTCCAGAACCCGGTGATTTGGCGGGGGGGCGAAGGGGAGCCGGGCATGGGGGTTAAAGGGGATGAGGTTGATCTTGACCCGCAAGCCTTGGAGCAGTTTCCCCAATTGCCGGGCCTGGGCCGGCGCGTCATTGAGGTCCTTGAGGAGGACGTAGGCAAAGGTGATACGCCGGTGCCGGGGTAGGGGGAAGTCGAAGCAGGCCTGGAGGAGCCCCTCCAGGGGATAGCGCCGGTTAACCGGCATGAGTTGGCTGCGGAGCGCGTCATCCGGGGCGTTCAGGGAAATGGTGAGGTTGGCTTTGACTTCCCGGCCCAGGCGGGTGATGAGGGGGGTCAACCCCACCGTGGAGACGGTGATCCGCCGGGGGGAGAAGTTGAGGCCCCAAGGCGCGGTAATGATGGTCAAGGCCCGGGCCACCGCGGTGAAGTTGGCCAGGGGCTCGCCCATGCCCATGAAAACCAGGTTGGTGAGGGGCAGGCCGGCGGGCGCCAAGAGCCGGGCGGCCAACACCTGGTTGACGATCTCGCTGACTCTAAGGTGGCGGGTAAATCCCCGCTGGGCCGTCAGACAGAATTTGCAACCCTGGGCGCAGCCTACCTGGCTGGAAAGGCACAGGGTGGCGTGGTCGCGTTCCGGGATGAGCACCGCTTCAATGCGGGCGCCGTCTTCCAGGGTTAGGAGCAACTTGCGGACGCCGTCCGCGGCCTCTTGCTGGCCGGCTAGCTGCAAGCCGCTGATATGGGCGCGCCGGGCCAGTTCCTCCCGGAAAGGGCGGGCGATATCCGTCATTTCCTGGAAATCCGTCACCCCTTTATAGAGCCATTTGGTAACCTGGCGGGCCCGGTACCGGGACTGGCCCCAGGCAGCCATGAATTGCTCCAGTTCTTCCAGGGTGAAATCTTTCAGGTCTAGGCCGATGGGTTGCGTCATAATTGTTAGGAAATTTAAACCGCGGTTTTTTACCCCCCCTTTTCTAACGGGGGATTTGATACTGAGTTACAGTTAAAAAATATCCGTTTGCACACGAATTGGTATTAATCAACTTTCTAAAATACCCTTAAATACCCCTTTTTCATAGGGGGACTTTAAAGCCCTAAGGGCCTAGACTTTCGCTTGATTTACAGCCATCTATTTATGAAGCGCGAGACCAGGGGTCAGGGAAAAAGAAAGGGGACGCGGCGGGGGTTAAGGTTTCTTGGCCCGCTCCAGGGCCTCCTGCCGGGATTTACAGGCAATACACATGGTGGTGACGGGCCGGGCGATGAGGCGCTTTTCGCTGATCTCCCCGCCGCAGATCTCGCATTGGCCGAAAGTGCCGGCCTCCAACCGCTCCATGGCTTCCCGGATCTTGGTGAGCAGTCTGCGTTCCCGGTCCCGGATACGCAGGGTAAAATTGCGGTCGGTCTCCAGGGAGGCCCGGTCGGTGGGATCGGGGAAAGGAGAAGCCGCACCGGTCATGTCGGTTCTGGTCTTGTCGGCCTCACCCAATAATTCTGCCATGCGCTCATTCAAGAGTTGGCGGAAAAACTCAATACGATCAGGATTCATCGCTGACTCCAACCTCTCCGTATCTTACCAGATTTTTCTGGGCTTGCAAACGCTGATAGGTCCCACTGGCGCCGCCGCTTTTCTCGTCTAATTGCAGGTCTTGGATGACCAGGCCCCGGTCCACGGCCTTGCACATGTCGTAAATGGTCAGGGCCGCGGTGGCCGCGGCCGTGAGGGCCTCCATCTCCACGCCGGTCCGGGCGTGAGTGCGCACCCGGGCGTGAATGAGAACCGTTTGCTCCTCAGGATTCGGGGTGAAGCTGATGTCCACGCCGGATAAGGGCAGGGAATGGCACAGGGGGATGAGCTGGGCCGTGTTTTTGGCGGCCATGATGCCGGCCAGGCGGGCTGCAGCCCAGACATCACCTTTGGGGAGGCTACCGGACATGAGCAGGGGAAAGGCCTTGGGGCCGATACGGACGGTGCAGCTGGCCGTGGCCTGGCGATGGGTAACGGGCTTGTCCCCCACATCCACCATGCGCAGCCGGCCTTGCTCATCTAAGTGGGTGAAGTTACACATATCAGCCCCCGGACACATGCTGCCGTTCCAGGTAGGCAAACTCCTCCAAAATTTTCTTCTGACTGAGACTGAGATTCCCGGGGGTGGTGACCACCACTTCCACTATCTGATCCCCCGGGGGCTGCTGGGGGCCTCCTAAAGCCCCGCCGCCGGGGATACGGAAGACCTTGCCCGTCTGGGTGCCCCGGGGTAAAGCCAGATTGCGGCAGCCGTCCAGGGTGGGGACGCTGACCGTGCCCCCCAGGGCAGCCCGGGCAAAAGACACGGGAAACTGGCAATATAGATCATTCCCCTTCCGGGTAAAGAAGGCGTGGGGCTCCACATGGATGATAATGTGGAGGTTGCCCGGCGGTCCTTCTTGGAAGCCCTGGCCGCCTTCTCCATGGATGTTGAGCCTCATACCGTCTTCCGTGCCCGGGGGAATCCGCAAATGGTAGCCGCGGGTCGCCCAGAGTTGACCCAGGCCGCCGCAATGGGGACAGGCCAAGTCGATAATTTGCCCGCGGCCCTGGCAGCGCCGGCACCGGGGGCCGAAGCGGAGCAGGCCGGGTCCTCCCTGGCGGCCGCGGCCCTGGCAATCCGGGCAATCCTGATAAAGGCCCCCTGGGGCTAGGCCGGTGGTGCGGCAAGGCTCGCAATCGACCACCTTGGGCACCTGGATATCGGTTTCCAGCCCCCGCATGGCCCCATGCAGGGAGATCTGCAAATCATAGCGAAAATCCGCACCCGGGGATTGCGGCACCGGGGCGTCGGGGCGCTCGATGCCGAAGATGTCCTCGAATACCTTCCTTCTCCCCCGGAAACGGGGGTGCAGGTAACACTGGGCCCCGGCCCGGCGCCGGTCCTTCAGCCGGCGGAGAGCGTCGTAAGCCTCCGCCACCTGGCGGAATTGCCTGGCCGCGTCGGGATCATCCGGGTGGTGGTCCGGATGGTATTGCCAGGCCAGAAGCCGGTAACAGCGCTGGATTTCTTCCCAGGGAGCCCCGGGTGAGACTCCCAATATGCGGTAATGATCCCTGGTGGCCATATTGTCGATCTAAGGGAGTGTTTTGTCACCCGCGATTAAGCGACTGATTTCCCCGGCTTTTTTTTCGTCTCCGGCCATCTCCCAGGCCCGGCGGGCGAAGCAGAGCTTGCCCAGGGCCTGGGCCCTCACGGCTGCCTGGCG
>Ga0265296_1003269_pt1 | contig 15268 bp, 14 predicted proteins | sample MunlanPumphouse1_FD_189073 | JGI IMG/M metagenome (GOLD analysis project Ga0265296, IMG submission 189073) | Groundwater microbial communities from a municipal landfill in Southern Ontario, Canada - Pumphouse #1 | ecosystem: Environmental > Aquatic > Deep subsurface > Groundwater | place... | reverse complement strand
GGTGTGTATACATTTTTACCCATGGGTTTTCGGGTTTTCAAAAAAGTAGAGCAAATTGTGCGCGAAGAAATGGATCGAGCTGGCGCACAGGAAGTATTGATGCCCGCCTTGCTGCCGGCAGAGCTTTGGCGCGAGACCGGCCGCTGGGATCTGTATGGCAAAGAGCTTTTTCGTATTAAAGATCGCCACGACCGCGAGTTTTGTTTAGGCCCAACCCACGAGGAAATTATCACCGATTTAGTCCGCAATACCATCAGCTCATACAATCAACTGCCGGTCAATTTATACCAAATCCAGACCAAATTCCGCGATGAAGTGCGGCCCCGGTTTGGTCTGATGCGCGGCCGCGAATTTTGCATGAAAGACGCTTACAGTTTCCACGCCACGGAAGAATGCTTGGAAAAAGAATACCAAAATATGTATCAAACCTACTGCCGCATTTTTGACCGCATCGGGCTGGAATATAAAGTGGTGGAGGCCGATTCGGGGGCCATTGGCGGGGGTTATTCGCAGGAATTTATGGTGGTTGCGGAGAGCGGCGAGGAGCCGATTTATTTTTGTGACAGCTGTGCGTATTGTGCCAGCCGGGATGCGGCGGGAATTGGAAAATATGTGGTGCCCGAAGCTGGCGGAATTGGTGAACTGAGGAAAATGGGGGAGCGCGGCGACGGGGTTAAAAAAGTTAAGACCCCCGGCCAAAAAACCATTGAAGAAGTTTCCGCTTTTTTAAATATGACGCCGCAAAAAATGATAAAAACCTTGATTTATGAAACCGAAAAAGGCCCAGTGGCGGCGCTGGTGCGCGGCGATCATGAAATAAATGAAGCAAAGCTAAAAAAGGTTTTGGGTGTAGAAAATTTGAAATTAGCCGCGGAAAAAGACGTGGTAAGTTTAACCGGCGCTACGGTGGGTTTTGCCGGCCCGGTAAAATTAAGTAAAGTAAAGATTGTTGCCGACCACGCGGTCTTGTTGATTGACGATGGCATTACCGGCGCCAACGAAAATGATTACCATATTGTTGGGGTGGTTTACGGGCGTGATTATAAGGCCGATTTGGTGGCGGATATCCGTTTTGCCGGAGAAAGCGACCAATGCCCACGCTGCGCAAAAGGCAAATTACAGGTTAAACGCGGCATCGAAGTCGGCCACATTTTTAAGCTGGGCCAAAAATACAGCGAAAAAATGCAGGCCCGGTTTTCGGATGAGAAAAATGTTGACCGGACGTTTATTATGGGCTGTTATGGAATTGGGATAGGGCGGACCGCGGCGGCGGCGATCGAACAAAAACACGATATCGATGGGATTATCTGGCCAGCTTCCATTGCGCCGTACCAGGTTGCAATTATTCCGGTAAATTTTGAAGAGGCAGAGCAGCGTGCGGCGGCCGAAAAAATTTACCATGATTTGCAAGCGGCCGGCATTGAAGTTGTATTGGATGATCGCTTGGCGCGTATCGGCATGAAACTAAAGGATATTGATTTGATTGGGTTTCCGCTAAAAATTATTGTGGGGCCAAAAGGGTTGAAGGAAGGTAAAGTTGAGTGCAAATCCAGAGCTACCGGGGAAATAAAATTAATTGCAGTGGCGGAGGTATTAAAATATGTGCGGGATTTTTGCGATTTCATCGGAAAATAATAGCATAATTGAGGACTTGTTTCTGGGGACGTTTTATCTGCAGCATCGCGGTCAGCAATATTGCGGCCTTTCCACTTTTGGCGAAGGCGGATTAAAAATTCGCACCCACCGTGGAATGGTGCGCGAGACCTTTTCCAAGGATTTAGCCGGCATGGAAGGCCGGGCCGGGATTGGCCACACTGCCTTAAAAGACCGCCAGCCCTTAAAACTAGATTCTAAAATGGGTGAATTCACGATTTGTTTTGAAGGCAACCTGGTCAATGCCAAAGAACTGGTAGACGATCTTAAAAAACAAGGCCATTCATTTTATTCCGATTCGGACATAGAAGTCATTGCCAAACTAATTGCGCAGGGCGACGATTTTGTCGACGGCATTGAAAAAATGGCCAAAAAAATCCGCGGGGCGTATGCTTTGGTAATTTTGTCAAAAGGGAAAATTTTTGCCGCGCGCGATAAACATGCTTTCCGGCCGCTGATTGTGGGGGTTAGGGATGGGGCGGTGGTGGTAACCTCGGAATCGTGTTCGTTTGTAAATTTGGGTTTTTCTATTTTGCGGGATGTGGCCCCGGGAGAAATTTTGGAGATTGAGGGGTCAAAAATTACCACCCGTAAAGTTATTCCCAGTCCGTTTACCCAATTTTGCGCATTCGAGTGGGTTTATACCGCTAACGTGGCTTCCACCATTGATGGCCTATCGGTTGACATTGCCCGGCGCAATTTGGGCGCCGCATTGGCAAAACGTTATCCGGTTAAGGTTGATATTGTAGCCGCGGTGCCAAATTCGGGCATCGGCCACGCCATCGGTTACTCGCAAGAATCCAAAATCCCGTTTGATAATGTTTTTATTAAATACGATTATGCCAGCCGCAGTTATACCCAACCCACGCAGGCCGAGCGCGACCGCGAGGCAAAAATTAAGTTGATCCCTGTGCCGGCTAAAATCCAGGGCCGCAGCGTGGTAATTTGTGATGATTCAATTGTGCGCGGTACCCAAATGAAAAACGATTTGGTGGTGAAACTGCGTAAAAATGGCGTTAAGGAAATTCACGCGCGGGTAGCTTGCCCGCCGCTGAAAGCCCCATGTATGTATGGTGTGGCCACGCGCACCAAAAAAGAACTGGCCGCCCACGGGAAAACAATTGAGCAAATCAGAGAATATATAGGAGTGGATGGCCTGGCTTATAATACGTTGGAAGATATTGGGTTATCCATTGGCAAACCGCTGGACCAAATTTGCACTTCTTGTTGGACGGACGAATATAAAGTATGAAAGATCATTGCGGCGTTTTTGGGATCTATAATTTTGCCGAAGATAGCCCGGCCAAACATGTCTATTACGGGCTTTTTGCACTCCAGCACCGCGGGCAGGAATCGGCGGGGATTGCGGCTTCGGATGGAAAAGATATCCATTTTCACAAAGGCATGGGGTTGGTAAACCAGGTTTTTGATGAAAAAACGCTTTTGGGTTTAGGCGGGAAGCTGGCGGTCGGGCACGTCCGCTATTCAACCACGGGTTCTACTATTATTGAAAACGCCCAGCCAATTGTCCTGGATACCAAATTTGGCGTGATTGCCCTGGTGCATAACGGCAACTTGGTTAATTCGGGGGAGTTGCGCCAGATGTTAAAAGACCGGGGTATAAGTTTTGCCGGTTCCACCGATTCGGAAGTCATCGCGGCGATGATTGCCACTTCCCAAAAGGAACATTTTGAGGATGCCTTGGTGGATACCCTGAAAGCGTGCCGCGGGGCTTTTGCGCTTTTGGTGATGACTAAAGATAAATTGATTGCGGTGCGTGATCCCAACGGCCTGCGCCCGTTAAGCATTGGTAAGATGAAAAGCGCTTATGTTTTTGCTTCTGAAACCTGTGCTTTGGATATTGTGGGCGCCCAGCATTTGCGCGATGTTTCTAACGGGGAGCTGGTGGTGGTGGATCGGGACGGCTTGCGCTCAAAAACCTGGGTGATGGACCAGCCCGAAGCCCTGTGCGTTTTTGAATATATTTATTTTGCCCGTCCGGACAGTATTTTACACGGACGCAGTGTTTACGGGACGCGTTTTTCTATGGGTAAATATTTGGCCAAGGAACATCCAGTGGAAGCCGATATGGTGATTCCGGTGCCAGAGTCAGGGGTGCCGGCGGCCATCGGGTTTGCGGTTGAGTCCAAAATCCCGTTTGGTGAGGGGTTAATCAAAAACCGTTATGTTGGCCGGACTTTTATCCAACCCAGTCAAGAAATCCGAGATTTGGGAGTCAAAATAAAACTTAATCCCATCCAGGGGGCGGTGCGGGGAAAAAAGATTGTGGTTTTGGATGATTCAATTGTGCGCGGCACCACGGCGCGCCAGATTGTAAAAATTTTGCGGGAAGCCGGCGCGCGCGAAATCCATTTCCGAATTCCTTCTCCGCCGGTAATTGCTTCGTGTTTTTACGGCATCGATACCCCATCCCGCGCCGAATTGATTGCCGCCAACTTGAGTGTTGAAGGTATCCGTAAATATCTGGGGGTAGATTCTTTGGGTTATTTAAGCATTGGCAGTTTGGTAAAATCGGTGGCTTTACCTGAAGATAATTTGTGTATGGCTTGCTTTAATGGCAACTATCCGGTTAAAATTCCGGAAAAAATGGAAAGCTTAAAGCTATTGTTTGATGTGTAAAGGAGGTGAGGAAAGATGACAGAAAATTGTGGGGGATACCCGAAATGCAAAAAATGCGGGGGGGAGTTAATTCCTCTTTCGGATTTTAGCAATAATTCGGTTGCAATCCGGTACAAGGCCTGGGCTTGCACCAATTCCGAATGCCGCTTCTTTGTAGTGTTGCGCGGCGGCGATGTGTATTATGGGACGGCGACGAGTGAATCAGCGAGATAATTTATGGATAATGGCGTTCGCAAACACGCACTCCAAAGCCCCAGCGTGGCTTTGGGTGCTCGGCGCTCGGCCGCGCTCGCCCCGATAAATCGGGGCACCATGCCCGCGCGGCCTCCGCGACGGTTTGCTCCACGCCATTATCCTATAAATATTTGTTTCTGAAAGGGTACTAAATGCCAAAGTTAACTTATAAACAATCCGGCGTAGACATCGAAGCCGGCTACGAAGTTGTCAAACAGGCCAAAGCCCTGGCGCTGAAAACATTTGATAAAAATGTTTTGGGCGGCATCGGCGGGTTTGGGGCGGCGTATGATTTAAGGGGTTATAAACAGCCGCTTTTGGTTTCGGGGGCCGATGGGGTGGGGACCAAGCTGAAAATAGCTTTTATGCTGGATAAGCACGATACCGTAGGGATTGACCTGGTGGCGATGAATGTGGATGATGTAGTTACCTGCGGGGCCAAGCCGCTTTTCTTCTTAGATTATATTGGTACCGGCAAAATCAAACCGCGAATCACTGCGCAAATTTTAAAAGGCATTGCTGAAGGGTGTAGACAGGCGGGCTGTGCTTTGATTGGCGGGGAAACGGCGGAGATGCCGGGGTTTTATCCAGACGGCGAATACGATTTGGCGGGGTTTGCGGTAGGTGCAGTTGAGAAAAAGAATTTTATTGACGGCTCGAAAATAAAAAAAGGAGATGTCATTGTCGGCATTGCATCTTCTGGCCTGCACAGCAATGCTTACAGCTTGGCGCGTAAGGTTTTCTTTGATGTTGGGAAATATAAAATTGGACAGCGGGTTGCGGAGCTTGGCCAAACGGTTGGCGAAGCGTTACTTACTCCTACAAAAATTTACGCTAAAACAATTTTGAAGCTGGCGCAGGCCCTAGATATAAAAGGTATGGCACATATTACGGGGGGCGGTTTTCCTGAAAATGTGGCCAGGATTTTTCCGGGCGGCGGCAAGGGAGGCGCGGCGGCAAGCATGAGTGCGCGAATAGAAAAAGGCAGTTGGCCGATCTTGCCGATTTTCAAAGTAATTAAAACCGTTGGCGACATTGCCGAAGCCGAGATGTACCGTACTTTTAATATGGGGATTGGGATGGTGGTGGTAGTGGCGCAAAAAGATGTGGAAAGGTCACTGAAAATTTTAAAATCGAATCAAGCAAGAGCGTATGCGATCGGGGAAATTGCGGGTGTGCCCAAAAAGGATAATGGTAAGGTTATATTAGAATAATTGCAAAATGATGATTTGGCATGTTTAAAAATATTTTTTTATTGGTTATAACGGTAGGTTGGTTGTTATTTTCTTTTCTATTTACCGCGTCCTCTTTGGCTGCGCCATCTTTTGCCAAACAACCGGCTGATTTTAGTATAACTTTGCAGCAGCTGCGCCGGGCGGTGGCGGCCAAAGACCTGCCAACCTTAAGCTCGCACATTGCGCTAGAAACAATTGTGCAAAGTAAAATTAAAAAGCTCAGCGGCCAGCTGCAGCAAAACAAGGGTTTGGCCTTGAGTATTGCGGGCAAGGCGGTAAGCTTGGGCAATGCACCGCTGGCGAGGTTGGCGGCCAATTATATTATAGAAGAATATAAAAAATCCTCGGCGGGTACACGCAGTTACTACCTAAAGAGTGTCACCCTAAATAAAGTTAGGCAGTCCGGTGGCCGGGCCAAGGTTATCGGGACATTTATGAGGGAAGGGGCAAAATTGTTTGCAGTGTGGAGAGATGATCGCTGGATCATTGTGGGGGCCGAATCGGCGTTTTTGGATCGTGAGTTTGAAAAATTACTAATAATATTGCAGAATAAAGTTGAGCAGAAGAAAAATGATAGCATGGTTATTAAGGGATTAAGGAAACTTAAATTTTGGTGAAGGGAAAGGTTTAATATGGCATCGGATGAACATACTTTTGATGTTGTCAGCAAACCGGATATGCAGGAAATTGATAACGCCCTGCAGATGGCGATGAAAGAAATTACTACGCGTTTTGATTTTAAAGGCAGTATTAGCAAAATTGAAACGACGGGCGAAAAAATAACGGTTGTATCCGAAGATGAATTTAAGCTGCAAAACGTCATCAAGATTTTTGAAGACAAACTGTTTAAGCGTAAAATTCCTCTTAAATTTATCCAATATGAAAAAATGGAAGATGCTTTGGGCGGCCACAAAAAGCAAGAAATTACTATTAAAAAAGGTATCCCGCAGGATATTGCCAAACAAATCAACCTTTTAGTGAAAAATTCTGGGCTGAAAGTGCGGAGCCAGATTCAAGGCGAAGAAATGCGAGTTTTTGCCAAAAAGATAGATGATTTGCAAGCCATCATGCAAAAAATCAGGGCCACGGATTATCCGGTAGCGCTGCAGTTTGTGAATTACCGGTAGAAGTTGTGTAATCCACCGAGGTTGTTGCCGACTTTTCCGTCGAGATCATCAAGCGACGGGTCAATAACGTAGCCGGTAATTTGATTTTCTTCGACGACAAAAATTGTATTCCAGGCATGCCCAGAATTGGTACTGTAATCCACATAAGCATTGCCTGAATTGGGGTTTACCTCTTTTATGCTATCAAAAATTGCCGCAAATAAATCTGCGTAATTGCGGCATACCCCGGTTTCAAAATAACCGTTGGTAAATTTTTCTTCGATAGGCAAAAATTGCTGGTCCGCCAGTTCGGTCGAATAGACGTCGTAGTGGATACTGCGCTCGGTAACGGTTGCGGCAAGCAGGAGCGCATCTTGTAGGGACAGGTTTGCCAGGTCATCCGCCGAGTGAATAGTTTGGGCAAAACGCGGTGATTTTGCGCCAGCAACAACGATTGCTGCGCGCATTTTTTTGGGATCATTCATGAAATACCTGCTGGATTTTTCGGAAAGCAGTGCGGCCATTTCTGGGCCGGCGGAAAATGAATGGCTTGATGTATTGGGAATCCTAGTGCTTGGGGTAAAATCAACCAAGGTAACCGGTTTGTCGTCAATTTTGCATTTTTCCAGGAAAAGCCGCAAACGAATTTCCTGCCTTTGTAAGTTGATTAAAGCGGGCTCAACCAGATGTTTGGGAAGAGAGCGTAGAATTTCAATTGCTTTTTGGATTGAGTCTATGGCTGAATCAAAAAATAATGCTTTCCCCAATGGATTGTTTTCGGAAAATCTGATTGCGGCCATTTGCTGGCAATAAAATGCTTTGTCTTGCCAGCCAGAGAAGCTTTGGGGAAAATTTTCGGCTTTTTGATCGGCTACGCGATGGAGTGTTCTAATTGAGGAATAAGATTGTTGATTGATTTGTTGTTGTTCAGTGGTAGAAAGTTCTTCGCTGCCAGCAGACAATGCTGAAAGCAACATTTGGTTGTCTTCCGCCATTTGGCGGGTGGGGATGAAATTTTCTGATAATAAGCGCCAGGCTTCAACCAGTTGCCCTTGGTTAAAATGCACCATGATTTGTGCATGAGTAATTTCTGAAGAATGTGGACGAAGTTCTTTGGCAATTTGCAGTTGCTCTTCGGCTAAGGTAATGTCGCCTACTGCTAAGGCAAGGTCAATGGCTTGGATGCGATCTTGGAAAGAGCCGTATTCCAGGTCAATTTCTTCTAGTTTGGCTTGGCTATCGGCAATGCGGTTGGCGGCGTTATCCGAGGCGGAAAGACTCTTGATTAAAACATCAAAATCAGCTTGCAGAGAAGCTAAAATTTCCGGGTCAGCATCGGGTGCATCTTTATAGTTTTGTAATGCTTCAACTGCACCTTTGAAATCATCGATTTGCATTGCCAGGTAAAATTGGTATTCGGCTTGGGTGGCGGGTGGGCAAGCGTTTAATTCTTCGAGTAAAGTATCGTATTCTTGGCGAGCCAATTCAATTTCCCCGGTATTCCAATAGATACTGTACAGGGCTAGCCGCGCGGATAATTGGTCTTCACTAGGAATTTGGGGAATATCTAATAGTATGGCACGGTAAATATCGATCCGCTTTTCGGTTGCCCCGGCTAACATATTATAATCGCGTAAAATACTTGCTAAGCGCATAAGTTTTGGTGCCTGTTCGGGTTCCAGATTAATTTGGGTAAAATCAATTTCTAGAATATTGTTAACGGCTTGATTCAAATCTATGGTTCTGTCGAATGTGTCACAAATGGCAGCTAACGAGGATAATGCGGCAAGACTATGCGGGTTTTTATTTATGATTGCGGTTAATTCTATGATTGCCCAGTCCAGGAACGCATCGGCGGCAGCATCATCTCCCTGATCATATAAAGCATAGGCCCTTTCGATGACGGTATCAGGATCTAATAGTAAATGCCGGATTTCGTAAGGTTGCAGGGTATTGATGGGAAACTTTGCGCAGGTTGGATCAACACAGGCTGCCCCCGAAGATACTTGCGACGGCCGATCACTGCGAATTGATAAAAGCGCGGCTGCACCTGCAACCGCACTGCTTGGGACTGGCGATAATCCTGCCATAATACTTATATATCGGGTTTTGGCGGGAAAAACTTGTGTGATTTTGCAGATTTGCGCCATGAAGGAATCGAACCTTCAACCTTGACATTAAGAGTGTCCTGCTCTGCCAATTGAGCTAATGGCGCGCGAAAAAACCGTCCCCGACAGGAATCGAACCTGCGGCCTACAGATTAGAAATCTGTTGCTCTATCCAACTGAGCTACGGGGACAGAGTTGTGGGAATTATAGCGGATGAAAATTGGCAAATCAATTCAGAGTGAATTAATCTGCCGGATCAGCTCCAGCAAGCGCACGTAATTTTGGCGGTTGAAGTACATTTTTAGGCGGGGGAGGTGGGGAAATTCGTCGTTTTTCTTTTCTACGGGCAGGGCGTCGGAGGGTTCAATTTCGCCTTTAGCTAGCAGGTCCTTGAATTTTTTGTTCAGCAGTTGGTAATCAGCTTTGGTTAGTTGACGTTCCAGCCGGATCACAGTTAAATCCTTGCTGTAGCGGATTGAATGGTAAACGGAGTAAAAGTTAACAATTTCGTTAACGGCGGCTTTGGCGGTTTTGACAATTTTAAACAATTTAAGGTCGATGGGGCGGATGAAGTCGCCGCGGACCAGTTTGTCTTTTACAAATTTTAGCCAGGCCTCCCAGTAGCCGTTTTTGCTTTCCAGCATGACAATGGGGCGGGGGAAACAACGCCCAGTTTGGAGCAGGGTTAACACCTCAAAGCCCTCGTCGTGCGTGCCAAAACCACCGGGGCAAAGCACGGTAGCGTCGGATTCTTTGATGAAAATAAGTTTGCGGTTGAAAAAATAATTGAAATTAATCAGGCGCTCACCTTTGGGTGCATACTGGTTAGTTTGTTCGGCAGAAATCCGGATTTTGGCGGCAAAGCTTTTATCCCCGGCGCCCTTGTTGCCGGCTTCCATGATGCCGCCGCCGCCGCCCGTGATAACCATGTAACCCCGGTCGGCCATTTCTCGTGAAAAATCCTCGGCTAATTGGTAGTCATGACTATCGGTGGGGGTGCGGTGTGATCCGAAAACTACTACTTTGCGCTTGTCCCGGTAGGGAGTAAATACCTTAAGGGCATGCCGCAGTTCTTTCAGCGCCACGTTGATTAAATGCAGGTCAACTTCTTCGGCTTTATCCAGATAGAGCCGAACCACGGTAGTAAATAACTGGCGAAAATATTCTTCGGTTTGGGTATGGCTGTATTTTTTGCACAGCAGTTTGATCTCGTTATCGATTAACGGGTCGCCGGTGCAGTAAGTTTTAAATTCGTGGTTTGGCATGGGATGATTATAGCAATTCTTTTTCCATTTTATATGGCCCCGAGCGGGAGACGGGATTCGGACCCGCGACCTCCTGCTTGGAAGGCAGGAGCTCTACCACTGAGCTACTCCCGCTCGGGGCCTAGTAACGGAGTACTATTTAATAGTCAGTGGAGAATAACCGACGACCTCTTGCAGGAAGGCCGATGGTTTTGTGTCTTTATAAGTATATAATAATGGGTAAGCAAGACGCAAGACCCGATGGAGCTCTCCCGGGTGTGAGTGATCTTCCCCGATTTTGTGGACACTCCATGTAGTAATATTAACAGGGAGGTTATATATGGCAAAATATTACAGTCTTGAGTTTAAAACAGAAGCTGTTCGGTTAGTAATTCAAAGCGGAAAAACAATCAAACAAGTCGCCGAGGAATTAGGGATACAGTTTTGGACATTAAAAGGATGGATGAAGAAATACGGCAAGGGGGAACACGAAGGTCTTGTGGCCAGCGGACTTAAAATGTCTCCAGAAGAAGAAAACCGGTTACTGAAGAAAGAGCTAACGGATGTCACGGAGGAGCGTGATATCCTAAAAAAAGCAATAGCCGTCTTCTCGAAAAAACCGAAGATAAATATGTCTTTGTAACTGAGTTCCGCTCCGAACATTCAGTTGAGAAGATGTGCTTTGTTTTAAAGGTTTCCAGGAGCGGTTTCTATGGTTGGTTGAAAAAGCCCAAAAGTGAAAGGAAGAAGGAAAATGAAGTGATACTTGAAGCAATAAAAGCTGTTCGTGAAGAACAACCAAAAAAGGAGGTATATGGGTCGCCTCGGCTAACGAGAGAACTTCGCGACCGGGGCGTCCAGTGTGGCAAGAATCGAGTGGCTAGAATTATGAAGGATAACGGCATCAAGGCCAAAACCAAAAAGAAATTCAAGCGAACGACCGATTCCCAGCACAAGCAACCGATTGCTTCTGATTTGGTTGGGCGAGAATTCACGGCTAGCGCACCCGATAGGATTTATGTAACGGACATCACCTACATCTGGACGATGGAAGGCTGGCTGTATCTCGCGGTAGTTCTTGACCTGTTTTCTAGAATGGTAGTCGGCTGGGCGATGAGTATGAAAATCAACTCAGACCTGGTTATTGATGCGTTAAATATGGCTATCTTGTCAAGAAAGCCGGAGAAAGGGCTGATCGCGCATTCTGACAAGGGGTCTCAATACGCGAGCTATGATTACCGCATGCTGCTGTTAAAGCACGGGTTTAAACAGAGCATGGGCAGCACTGGGGATTGTTACGATAACGCAGTGATGGAAAGTTTTTTTCATACAATGAAAACTGAATGGGTTTTCTTTGAGAAGTATCAGTCGCGGTCTCAAGCAAAAAATAGTATTTTCGATTATGTAGAAACGTTCTATAATCGGGAAAGGAGGCATTCAACGCTTAATTATCTGTCACCCTGGAATTATGAACAAAAGTTCTCCATGGCGGCATGATTGAGTGTCCGTTTTTTCGGGGAAAGATCACTCAAACAGTCGGTCCCTCGCTCCAGGGGTATATTGGCCTCGCTTCACTACTCTGTGTAAGTATTGGGCAAAAGGCTTTTCATGCGTGGGGGGGGGCATATTTGCTGCAAATGTAATTTAGTGAACAAGCACGCAAGCAGTTACGTTTTGTAAACCTTGTAGCGTCCTTCACGTAGAATAAACAATGCGGTCTTTAATTCCTCTTTTTCAAACAACCGTGCGCGCAAAAACCGATCAATTTCACGATTCACATTTTCGTGCCATTGTGACCGTAATCTAATTACAATTATCCCGACCTTGGCCGCAAACACCCGATAATAAGCAACGGCATAATCCATATCAAAAGTAATGATGATGCGGCCTTCCTTGATGGCAAACTCTATAATCTCCTCATCCGTGGCCCCTTTTAAGCCAACCTCTCGAACGCTTTTAATATCAAAGCCAAGGCTTTTGATAAACTCAACTGTATGTGGGGAGATATTTTCGTTGGCAAAAAACCTACTCATGTATTTCTCACGCAATCATGGCTTCTTCATCATACTTTGCCAACGATCCGCCAAATTGCAAAGCAGCTAGCAAATCTTCACGCTTTAAGTCGGGATAAGCAATCAGGATATCTTCCATTGTCCGTCCTTCCGATAACAAATCTAGAATCAAATAAACCGGTATCCTGGTGCCCCTGATCACCGGCTTCCCCATCAATATCCTTGGGTTTATCTCAATACGGTTATCATGCATAACAATTCCTCCTGTTTTTGTTTTAAACGCTTTCCGTTTTGGATTTTAGCACGCCCGTTATCTCTAAAACAAGTGATACCTCGCAACCTTAATTAGGTGGCAAGCGCTAAGCCGCTTCATCTTCCGCAAATATCTCGTCGTCCATAAACTCAAAGCGGCCTAAATACGAGGGATCGCCGCGCTCGGCGGCTACTTCGGCCATGTGGCGAAACTTATCATTTTGGTTCAAGTACCATTCGTAAGCCCAGGCAAACGACTCGAGGGGGTTTTCGTCCCAGGGGGCCTTGGGGCGGCGCGAAAGCTCAAGGATAATTTCGCCAAAAATGTCCTGGCTTTTGGCCAGGGTTTTCATGGAAAAGCGATCCAGCAGGGCGCCCCACTGGTCGGGCGCGATTTTTACCTTTTTGGTGCCAAACTGGTAAAACTGGTTGCCGGGCACAAAGTAGCGGCGAAATTCCTGCATGTTGTAGCCCGATTCTTTTACAAACTGCATGAATTTTTCAAACTCCAGATTAAAATGCGAAACCGCGTGGCCGATTTCGTGGGTCAAAACCTCGGGGATACCTTCCGGCGGCACATTGTCAAAAATATAGACGGTCTTGTTGTCAGCGTCGTAAGCCCCGCCCGCCGAAACCATCAGCGCCTTTTTAATGGTCAAGCGGTGTTTTTGATTCTTGATGATTTTTTTGACGCCAATCAGATGCTGTTTTTTCTTTTTTTTGATTTCTTCCAGGGTTTGCCCAATCACGTCCACATCATCTACCGAAAACTTGACGTCGGAATCCAAAACATCAATCCCGTATTCGCGCTTGATTTTTTTGCGCTGGAAAACGGCTGACGGCACTACCTGCGGCGGCGGCTCCGTTTGCACCAGCGGCATCGATGGCAGTGAAGTCGCAATATTAGTTAACGCAAAAGGCCTACTTGCGCTAATTGGGTCTATTCCGGACATACTTCGCCCCCTAACACTTTATCGGGTTGAGGGGGTCAAAACTTGCGGGGAAATCGCTCTTTACTTTACAAACATCGTCCCAATGCCGTGGTCAGTAAAAATTTCCAGGAGGAGGGCGTGCGGAACTTTACCATTGATGATGTGGACATTGTGGGCGCCGTGCTTCAGGGCGATCAAGCCGCACTGCGCTTTCGGAATCATCCCGCCGGAGATGGTTTGGTGAGCAATTAAATTCCGGATTTTATGCGCATCAACTTTTGATACCAGCTTGCCGTCCTTATCCAAAATACCTGGCACGTCAGTCATTAAAATCAGTTTTTCGGCTTTTAAGTAACCGGCAATTTTGGCGGCGGCAAAATCGGCATTGATATTATAAACCTGGCCTTTTCGCCCCACCCCAATTGACGACAGGACCGGGATATATCCCTTTTTTATCATCTTGTAAAGGTAGCGGTATTTTATGCCGGACACCTTGCCGGTAAAACCTAAATCATGGTATTTGCCTCTCTCGTCCTTGAGCCAAAGTTTTTTGGCCTTAATTACTTTGCCTTTTTTGCCGTAGTACGATTTGGGCTTGCCGCCTTCGCGGCGCAGCATCCGGCAAATTTCGGCATTAACCTTGCCGCCCAAAACCTTTTCCACCACTTCCATGGTGGCTTTATCGGTAACACGGTGTCCGCGCACAAATTTTGACTCAATTTTTTTGCGCTTTAGTGCCGCATTAATTTCGGGTCCGCCTCCGTGCACCACCACCGGATGCATCCCCGCGTATTTCAACAAGACAATATCCTGGATAACCTGCTCTTTCAGAGTGGAATTATGCATCGCCGCCCCGCCATATTTAACCACAATAATCTTGTCGTTGAATTTTTTTAAGTACGGCAGGGCTTCCATCACTATCCCTGCGCGCCTGATTAAATGTGCGTATTGTTGGAGCATTTTTTCACCTAAGTATGATATTTTGCGTTGATCTTAACGTAATCGTACGACAAATCGCACCCCCACGCCACCGCCTCACCCTTACCTTCACCAAAATCCATTTCAACCACAATTTTTTTGGCCTTTAATTTGGGCGCGGCTTTGTCCATATTTTGCGGCAACCCGCAACCGTTTTTCATCAAAGGCACTCCCTGGATCTTAAGCTCCACTTTATTGGGGTCAAAATTCACTCCGCATTTTCCGGCAGCAGACGCAATCCGGCCAAAATTGGGGTCGCCGCCAAAAAACGCTGCTTTCACCAGGTCAGAGCCGCAAATGGTGCGCGCAATCGTACGGGCGGAATTCGTGTCTCTTGCTCCGGTAACCCTGATTTCCAAAAGCTTGGTGGCTCCTTCACCGTCACGGGCAATTTCCATCGCCAAAAACTTGCAGACCGCGCGCAGGGCATTTTCAAAAGTTTTTGCCGCCGGGGTACCGGGTTTAATTTCAACGCCGGATAATCCGTTGGCTAAAACAAACACGCAATCGTTGGTGGAGGTTTCGCGGTCAACCGTGACCATATTAAATGAATCGTCTACCGCTGCTTTCAGCATTTTTTGCAGTAGCGCTTGGGGAACTTTTGCATCGGTTGTGATAAAGGCGTGCATGGTGGCCATGTCGGGATGGAGCATACCGCTCCCCTTGGCGATGCCGGCAATTTTATATCCATCCACTAAATAAGCGATTTCTTTGCGGAAAGTGTCCGTAGTTAAAATTGCATCCGCCGCGTCCCCACCCCCTTGACGCGATATTTCCTGCGCCAGGTTTGTTATCCCGGGCACAATTTTATCCATTTTCAGTGGTTTACCGATTGACCCGGTTGAAGTTACCAGGACCATCTTTGGGGAAATTT
>Ga0265296_1003268_pt1 | contig 15269 bp, 15 predicted proteins | sample MunlanPumphouse1_FD_189073 | JGI IMG/M metagenome (GOLD analysis project Ga0265296, IMG submission 189073) | Groundwater microbial communities from a municipal landfill in Southern Ontario, Canada - Pumphouse #1 | ecosystem: Environmental > Aquatic > Deep subsurface > Groundwater | place... | reverse complement strand
AGCAAAAACTCCCTACCGGAGACTGCTTAATTCTGGTATCCTGACAGAAGAAAAGAAAAAAGAATTATCAGAAATTTATGACAATCTTAACCCTTTGGAAATGAAAAGAAAAATCAACAAATTAACAGAAAAACTTAACAAAACTATCGTTACAAAAATTCATGATTTAACGAATATGAGTTCCGTTACATAATTTCATGATTTAATACGTTATATAGGGTTGTTTTCACTTGGGTTTGCCTTAGCCGTCATTCTGGCTTGTCCAGAATCATCTATCCTTGTCAAGCCGCAGCGAAATCCTAAGGTTAGCGAGACCGATTCTGGATGCGCTCTCCGCTTTGGGCGGGATCGCTTACCAGAATGACGGTGTTTCATCCCCCAGAATGACAGTTATTAAATGCCAAATTAATCTATTAATATACACAATGATACAATAAGAGTGTACATTTAAAATCGTGCAAGGTTAGAACTAAATGGTAAATATTAAAGCACAAAAAAGGGAGTGGTTAGATTTACTCTAATCACTCCCGTTGTTTTTTATACTCCTTATACTCTGGTTTACAAATAAATAATACCCACCGTAGCCGGGTACCGTCTGGTACCTGGCGAAGGGGTATACAAACTGCACTGTTTTCATTACTTCTAAAAAACCAAAGAGTAAAACAGCCAATTAAAACTAAAATAAAACACCGTCAGCAATAACCCAAACACGACGAATTGTATTTTTTTAATTCGTGGAACTTCCGGGGCGTAAACCTGATCTATAGTTATCACTCCAAAAAAGATCACTCCCGATAAACAAACCAGACTAAAGGTAACAACAAAAATCTGTATCAGGACAATAAGAACAGGCAGCAAATGGAAATTCATTTTTCTCCTTCAATGTACGTCTTAATTCAAAAAGTGCCCCAAGTTTTAACTTGGGGCAAAGACCTTACGTTCAGAGCATTCTCTCAACTATGATCCTTATTTCCAAATTCTTGAACTCCTTGAAAAGGTTATACAAATAAACATCGATCGACTCTGTTGGATCCAGACCGGAATGGACTGTTACTTTCAATACTCTTTCACTATTAAATCCAACCTTTGCAGCAACTAACAGGTTATTGCCGTTAACAACAAGATCGTACCAAACACCGGGGGTATTTAAAATGTCTGTCCAAGCGAATGTTAAATCTGGATAAAGTTTTTGATATATATTCAACAAATATTGCTTAAAGCCTACCAACTTTGCCACCATTAATTTTTGTCCGGGATACGTTTTAAATACTGGCATTTTCCATTCTCCTCTCTTTCCTTATCTAATTGATTCTCTAAATCCGATTCTGAACTAAACAAGGTGCTTTTTTCCCCTCCTTATCAATGTACGCTACTTAGTGCTAAAGATTATAGCATATTTGGGGTAAACCATCCTATTGTTTAACGTTTTTACTTTATTTATATAGATTCCGGGTCCCAACTTCGCCTAAGCTTCGCTGGGCGAGGCAAGCCCGGAATGACAATTGATTTCATGGGATTCAATATCAAGTACCCCGTCATCCTGGTAAGGCCTGCCAACTCGGCAGGCCGCATCCAGGATCTTCTCCGATTCTGGAGTCGTCCCGCCTTTGGCGGAACTTCCAGAATGACGGCGGATCTGGCGCTTGTTCCATACGCTCCACTTCCTTGTCATTCCAGACGGCCGAAGGCCAATCTGGAATCTATAAAATATAGACGATAGATAATAGAAAGTAGAAGGTAGTTGTAGATGATAGAAAATAGAAAATAGATCTATCTTCTATTTTCGATTCTCGACCACTATCTTCTATCCTCAATTGTCTATTGTCTAAAAAATGTTATAATTCCCTCAAATCTGGCTCTTTTAAATAATATCAGGAGGGAAAATGGACATGAAAGTGCTTTGGCAAGACAACAGAGTAGCGATTATATTTTCGCAAGAATGGCTTAGCGCCGATTTTTACTTTTATCGTCTGGTAAAAAGCACAAACAAAGTAGATCTTACTCCGAAAAATTACCAAGCAATTTTTGATGCCCAACAGGCTCTTAAACGGGGAATTGATAAGATACTTAACACAACAATCATTGTTCCTGAACCAATTTATGAACCCGGGATCGACCAAGAAGAGATTGACCGGGTAGTTAAAGCTATTACGGAAAATATCCATTTTGACTTATCGCAAAGGTCTTGGGTGTGTCCCGCGCAAATTCCCGATCTTCCGAAAGGCGTAAACTACTCGGTTGGCATTCGTTCTGCAAATGTATCTGCAATTGCAAATTGTTCACCTGATAAAACCTTTAAAGTTAAATTTGAACTGGAGAATTTTACTGTTAATTGGAGTGAAATTAGATCTCCTGATCCTATGTTTACAATTAAAAATATCGCTCCCGCTTTTGAAGTAACTCTGTCTCAAGACGTTTTCCAAACGCTTCAAAACATGCAGGTAGAAGCAGACGCGGGGATGAGCAAGAGAAAAGCGGAATACGAGCAGAAGGAAAAGGAAAGACTGACAAAACTGTTTCGCCCCAAAACACAATCCTGATAAATGGAAATTTAGCACGAAATAAAGCCCCTCGCAAGAGGGGTTATTTTTTTAATAAAAATCCCCGCCTCAAAATAAATTGAAACAGGGAAATACTTTTAAAAATTTCTCCGCCAGCTGGCGGAGAGTGAAGCAATCCCGCAGGAAAGTACAAGTACTGAAGTCGAATGAGATTGCTTCGTCTCCCGACGTACGTCGGGGTCCTCGCAATGACACATGTTATTTAGGCTTGGGGAATCAAGTGGATGTGGGCATGAGGAACATCAACACCAACCGCTTTCATTACCACCATTTTTGAATTGAATTTATCTTTAAGAAGAAGCGCCACTTCCCTAACCTTTTGCATAAACCCAGCGTAATCTTCAATGTCCCAAACCCAGCGGTAATGTTTTTTGGGAATAACTAAGGTATGGCCTTCGGCTTCGGGATGAATATTTAAAAAAGCCAGATAGTTTTCATCCTCCCAGACTTTAGTACTGGGAATTTCACCCGAGGCTATTTTACAAAAAATACAGTTTTCCATAAGAAAATTATAACAAATTGAGGGAGATAAGGGAAAGGTGGGAAATTAGGGAAAGAAGGGGTTACAATTAATTGAAATGATTGAAATAAAAAAAGCGGGTTATGAATATTTACTTGCTTATAAAATCACTGTTCCCATTTATGATTTGACAGTAGAATTCTGCAAAAAATACATTGACTTTAAGTCAAGGACCAAAGATCAAATGGAACAAGCCGCCCGGTCGGGTATGCAAAACATTACTGAGGGATCTAAGGCACAAAGCTTGTCCAGTTATATCAAGCTTTGTGGAGTTTCCCGCGGTTCTTTAGAAGAACTTCTAAATGATTATCTTTCTTACGCAAGGCAAAATAAAATTCTAGTTTGGGAAAAAGAAAGGGCAAAAAGGGAGATAAAGGAAATTAGAGAAATATGGGAAATAATCCGAAATAACCCATATCTCCCCGATTCCCCCAATTTCCCCTCTCTCCCTAAAGAAATCGAAAAGACAATCAATCTTTTAATTACTCTTATCCGCCAAGCCAACTATTTAATTGACAAACTTATTTCTTCTTTAAAAGAAAAACATACCAAAGAAGGTGGCTTTTCCGAAAATTTACTTAAAAAACGCTTAGAATTTAGGAAAAACAATCCTTCGTGGTAAAATAGGCACTCGTATGAATTTGATTTTAGCGATCGATACTTCCTGTGATGAAACCTCGGCGGCAGTTACCTGCGGACGAAAGGTTTTATCTAATGTGATTTCTTCACAGATAAACATCCATAAAAAATACGGCGGCGTCTTCCCTGTCCTTGCTAAAAGGGCGCATCAGGAAAAAATTGACTATGTAGTCAATGAGGCAATTAAAAGAGCTTCAATTGTCATTGCGAGCGAAGCCCCACGCCAAACGGTACGGGGCGAAGCGAAGCAATCTCGTTCGGGATTGCCACGGGGCAAAGCCAAGTACCAGACGGTACTTGGCAAAGCCCCTCGCAATGACATTTTCGATTCTCAATATGCTGTACACTTCCGTAGTACCGCCACAGCGGAACAAAGGAGGGATAATTCGATAATTGGAAAATTGTCCGCTGTTGCGGTTACCCAAGGTCCCGGTCTGGCAATTGCGCTTGAAGTTGGTATAAAAAAAGCAAAAGAGTTGGCCTTGTCCTGGCAGCTGCCGTTAATATCTGTCAATCATTTGGAAGGGCATCTTTATTCCTGTTTAGCGCAAAATATTAACGGACAACCGGAAATTAAAATTGAATTTCCTGTTTTGGGCCTTATTGTTTCCGGCGGTCATACGGAACTGGTTTTAATGGAAGACCATCTTAAATACCGTGTCCTCGGTGAAACTCTTGATGATGCCTGCGGTGAAGCACTGGACAAAGGAGCAAGAATATTAAAATTGGGATATCCTGGCGGACCTATAATTGAAAGACTGGCAGAAAAAGGAAATCCGAAGAAATTTTCTTTCAATTTAGCGTTAAAAGATAAAAATAACTTAAATTTTTCGTACTCAGGACTAAAAACACAGCTTTTATACCGCACGGAAAATATGGCGGAAATTGACTTTAATACCAGCCTCAATGACCTAGCCGCATCTTATCAAAGTGCTTGCTTCGAACAAATTATTCGCAAAACATCAAATGCTATAAATATATATCAGCCAAAAACCATTCTTTGCGGTGGCGGTGTTATTGCTAATACTTTACTGCGGAAATTGTTAAGAAACCTTGCAAGTCAATTTGCGGTAAAAATTTATTTTCCGCAAGGGAGCAGACTGACTACCGATAACGCGGCCATGATCGGAATCGCTGCTGGTTATAAGCTTATAAAAAAAGACTTTATTGAAGACATTGGAAGTTTGGATAGAGAACCGAGAATGGCGTTGCCCTTATAGCAGGAATATAATTTTTATAATAATTATAATCGTTATAAATATTATATTCCCTGTCGTAAGAGAAAGAATTTTAAAACTCATATTTAATGTCTCCCTCTATATCGGTTCTTCGGATAATCACATTGAACTTTTCCAGCATATCCAACGCTTCTTTGGTCGGGTGGCCGAAAGAATTTTTACCGACCGAAATCACTACCTGCCTGGGATTAATTTCTTCCAATAATTTTTCAGTAATTCCGGTTTTGGAACCGTGATGTGGAAACTTCAAAATATCTATCCCGTTCAGACTGTTCACTAATTCCTGTAATCCTATCATCCTGTTATCCACTCTTTGATCCGCATCGCCCATAAAAAGCACTGTTTTGCCGTTATATCGAAGTAAAAAAATCAGCGAAAAATCATTCAGATGTGTTTCTCCCGTCTTAGCGCCCAATATTGCTCTACTGTCAGTGTTAGCACCTATTATAGTAGTCTGATTACTCTCTGTTGAACAATTTTCAAGCGTATAATCCTCAATGTCACAGTCTTGAATTTTCGAAGCTAACCATTCTTTTTCCGGCCACAATGTTTCTAAAATAATATCACCAAGTTTTATTCTGTCACCAAAGTAAGGATTAATTACCTTGACCCCGTCATTCTGGCTTGCCCAGAATCCGATCCTGGATGCGCTTCGCCAGATACTGTCTGGTATCTGACTTCGCTTACCAGGATGACGCGATGTCAATATTGAAATCAGTTTGGAATATATCGCCGACCTGTTCCCTTCCGGTCCGCTTAAAAAATAGCTTACTTCATATTTTTCTAAAACTGAAACCAGTCCGGTCATATGATCGGCCTCGGGATGAGTCATTATCACCATTTCAATTTTTTTATCAGTTATGGGCATATTGTTTGCCAAACACTCCAGTACTTTATCATTCGGACCGCCGTCAATTAAAATCTGGTTAAAACCTTTGAAAATTAAGGCGGCGTCTCCTTGCCCGACGTTGCAAAAAACAACATGCAGTTTATTGTCCGGAAAGGACAGAACCACCAACCAGACAAGTGAGGCCAATAGTATTAATAAAGTCAGTATAAATTTATAGTTTGGTTTTGCTCTCACTTATTAGATTTTCACAGATTGATAACGGATTTCCACTGATCAAAAATAGATCCCCCACTTAGCCTGCCCTGAGCGAAGTCGAAGGGGTCGGGATGACGAAGGATAAATTGTCATTGCGAGTCAAGCTCAGCTTGACGTGGCAATCCCGATTGGTTTCAGAACTTTCCTTCGAGATTGCTTCGTCCTCCGATGCAATATCGGAGTCCTCGCAATGACATCTAATGCTATTATTCTAAATTGTTAATTTCAAATTATTTTATCCTATATCCCTTCCCTCGCCTCAACCATACTATTATAATAGAGTAATATATAACGACTAGCCATAAAGGAAACTTATCGATAGATAGGCGCATAAACTGTATTTTGGCAGATTGACTTATTACCTGCTCAAGGTAATAAAGCAAGGGTAAAAGCGGATATGACGCGATTTTTGCAATTAGTAATCCGATAGTGCCAAAAAGTCCGATTATTCCGATAACTGCCCCTGCCTGTAAAATATAGACAATTGTCCATAAAATCATTAAATTAATTACCAAAGAAAGCAAGTTAAAACTGCCGAAGGCGGAAAACAAAATCGGTAGGGTCGCAATTTGCGCTGAGATTGAAGAAGTAAAATTATCACTCCTCATTAATTTTGCAGTACATGACCGGGCAAAATTAATCAAATTCGAAGCGTTAATCTTCAATCCCTTGTCATTCCGAGCGAAGTCGAGGAATCCCTTTCTTTGACGCTCAGGGAAAGGGATCCCTCCACGCTCCGCCAGCTGGCGGATTGGTCGGGATGACATGGTTGTATTATTTTTCTTGTCACCTTCCACCCTTGTCTGACAGTTAAATATTTCCTTAATTCTTGGCTGTATGAAGACCAGTCCCGCCGTGGCCATAAATGAGAGCTGAAATCCAATGTCAAAAACAATCATCGGATCAAGTAAAATCATAATCGCCCCTGTTGTCAACAATATACTACCGCCTTCACTTTGCCGGCCGAAAAATTGACCCAAATATAGTAACGTCGCCATTATCGCCGCCCGGATAATCGGCGGCTGCATACCGGTAATTAAGCTATAAAACCATATCAATAGTATAAGAAGTACTACAGATATCCGCCGTTTAAAGAAATAACAAAGAAAAGACAAGACCCCTTCCGTAAACATGGCAATATTCATTCCCGAAGCAACTAATATATGCAAAGTTCCGGTTAGTTTTAAGTTATCGTAAAAGCTCTTTGAAATTAAACTTTTATCACCGATCACTATACCGGAAACAATTCCGTCATATGGCTTGGAGAATATTTGATTGAATATTTGCCTTAGCTTCCGGCGCAGTTCAATTGCGATTTGATTAATCCCCTTAGTATGACTCTCCTCTAATACTTTGATCTCGGGAAAAGTAAGATTATAACGTTTATAAAGATTATAATTGTTATAAAGTTTATATTCTTTCACCTTTACTTTTCCGATAACCTCTACCTTCTGCCCATAGCCATATTCCGGCCATCTGTTTGTTGTCACTTCAAACTTCCCGAGATTAAATTTTTGAAGGCTGCCGGTACCCAAAGGTTCCTGTCCGATTACCCCCGTTACTTTTATTTTTTGTCCTTCTTTGAGGCTAAGTTGGGGTAATAAAGCCAGACGAAAAGCCAGTAAAGATACTATTGTGACAATAAAAAAGGCTTTTAGGGGCATTAAGGAGATCTTAGGAAAAATAGAAGGCAAAATAAAGCATTAAACTTGACAATACGATATTATAAGATTATAATCTATCAAATTCGCACATTTAACCGCCGGGAGGACAAATGGAAAGCACGAGATGGAAGGTTTTGTTGATTGTTACTTTACTAGGAGTAATTGTGTTGGGTTTTGTTCAAATTATATCAATAAATGAGACAAATGACACTTTCTTGGGAATATTGACAGTCTTGATTTTAGCTGTGAACGCTTATACTGCGGGTATCAGCTACAAAAACTATAAGATTGAAAGAAGGAAGGAAGACTTTCATCGCCTATTTGAATTTAATCTTGATAAAGTTAGATATGAAATCAAAATTGATTCAGCCAGGCAAAAGGTTGCGGCAAAAATTGAAGAAATGAAAAGAGAATTGGAATCGACAAGACAAGTTCAAGTCAGTGATCAACAAGCGGTCAATTCTATCCAAAGGGCCATGGCTATCCAGGAAGCGAACCTTAAGTTAGCCAGACAGCTTGCGGTTGAGTTCTATTTCATCGATTAATCTCTGATTGATTCACCTGCCGGGTATTGACCCGGCATTTTTTGTACAAAAAAAACAGGAGGGTGTGTTAAACACAACCTCCCGTTAACTAAATTCCGCCAAGGATCAATTTTCATCGGAACCGATCGCTTTTTCAAAAAAATATTCCGAAGTTAACAACACTACTCCGGCGACAAAACTCATCGCCATGCCACTAATTAGAAATATAACAACCCTTTCAAAAGAAATCACCAGCGGACCAGTGGTATTAAAAATTCTAAATGAAATTTTTCCGAAAAATGCCAAGTAAGTCATATAGATAAAAATCACAAAATAAGAGACCAAACCGATAAACATACTGACTTTATTTCTTCCCGAAGAAATAATTGACACCGCGAACATAATTCCACCGGAAATCAGCAAAACCAGAAACTTGTTTAGCGCCATTTCCATACTCCCTTTTCTTTAGGTTAAATTTCAAGGTTCTTTTATTAATTATACCAAAAAGAAACCAGTTTGCCAACTATAAGTCTACCTATCAAATTTATTTATATATTTGACTCTAATTGATCAAATAATTTTTTTTACGTTAGGTATTATTTAACTGTAATAATTATTCTTCATAACCAAGCAATATTTCTTATTCAATTAATATCATTTTTCAGACAAAAATAGAGTAATTTGTTTTTTCATTATGTATTTTCCTTTGACAATAATTTGATAATTTATCATCACATTTACTATATCTTATAAGACCTGTAAATAAAAGTCTATCGATTTAAAAATATCGATAAATTCAATAACAGATTTTTTTTATGATAATTAAATTCAATTTCTCTTGTAATGATACAGTTAGATTACCTTTGAAGCTGTTTCTATAGTCATGCTGGTCAAGTCGCAACGAGATCCCGCAAGCGGCGGGACTTGTCCAGCATCTGATTCCTTATCGATTCCGGATGCGTCCGGCTGAGCCGGACTTACCAGAATGACGAAAGCAATGTATTAACAATTCCCTCGCCCAAATCACTAATCACTAATCACTAATCACTAATCACTAATCACTAATCACTAATTCAGTATACCGTCACCGTGTCTTTAATTTTCTCCCAGACATTGCTTTTGATTATCTTCTTATTAAGCAAGTCCTCCGGCTTTTGATAAGGTCTGCCTTCGATTATTTTTTTTATGGTCACCTCTCCCACCCCCCAAAGGGAATCCAGTTCTTTTTCGGAAGCAATATTGATATTAATTTTAGAGGGAAAAGAAGGATCAGAGGAACTAGAAGAACCAGATGAAATTTCTTTAATCGATGGAATATAAATTTTTACTCCATCCGCCAGTTTCTGTGCCAAGTTGATATTTTTCTCAACCCAATCACGATCGGCATTGGCGGATAGTCCGCCACCAGTGATAAGCAAATCATTTGTTCGACTGCCGAAAACAAGCTCATATACTCCCGGTTTTTGTATTTCCCCCGCAACTTCAACAGTTATCTTTCTTATTTCACACTTCCCGTCTCCACTTTCATTTCCAGCTTCACAATTCTCACTTCCCATTTCCGCATCTCCCAGTATCTCTACCTTAGGCTGGTTGGAAAATAAGTTAAAAAACTTATAACCCAAAACTCCCAAACCCACCAGTAATATACCAACAACTATAAAAGAAAGACCGTATTTATTCTTTTCAAAAAAACCTTCGGTCTTTTCTACTTCGTCTGCCATTTTTACTTATTATATTCCAAAACCGCTATATCGTCATTCTGGGGAGTCCGGCTCAGCCGGACGACTCCAGAATCGGGGAAGATCCTGGATGCGGCTCGCCGAGTTGGCGGGCCTTACCAGGATGACGACCGAGGCAAACAAAACGATAAAGGAAAATCCTCGTCATTCTGGAGTCGTCGCTTCGCGGGCGAAGCGGGATTCTTGACTGTTCACTTCTCACTATCATCCTGTCATCCTAAAGTCAGTTGACTTTTTTCTGTAAAAAAATAACAATATAATCAATGCCTAACTCTTCAAGCAACTACCATAATTTAAAAAACTATCTGTTTTTGATTTTCTCCGTTGTACTGATCTATTTCTGGACAAACAACGAAATACTTTCCGCTTACGGCCTGCAGCTAACGGCAATTTTAATTATTTTTTATTTTTTCGTCCGATTTCTGCTGTCAAGAAAAAATGCCGTTCAATATATTCTGGATATTATTATCTTTAACGCCATTCTTCTGCTCGCTCTTTCCGCCACCGGCGGACTGGCCAGCCCGCTTTTTTTTCTGATTTATTTTTTAATTTTTGCCTGTGCGATGCTTTTTGAAATTCCTTTTACTTTAACCTTAACCCTTACTTTAATTCTCTTTTTTGCCAATACCTTAATTTCCCTGACTTCTGTCCTGCAATTGGTTTCACTCCTGTTTTTCTCACCTTTGGCCATCTTTTTCGGCAAACAGTATCTTAAACTGCTCCAGTCTCAACAAGTAGTCAAAATATTGTCAAAACAACAAAAGAAAATGGAAAATACGATAAAAACCGAAGAAACCGGTTCCCTTCTTTGGCTGAACCTTAATTTTAAAAACGGTTTAATAACCATCATTGACAAATCCAGCAATCTTCTGACCGAAATCGGACGACTTAATCAAAATCAAAAGGAAAATCTTCTTTCCATAAACCAGGCCGCCAAAGACCTTCTTAAGTCCGGAGAAATACTGGAAGAAAAAATTGATAAGGAAACGGACTAAAACAATTTGAAATTTACCTCTATGAAAAAAAAGACTATTACGACAGGGAATATAATAATTATAATTTTTATAAATTTTATATTCCTTCTCCCAACCTCAGCCCTTGCACAAAAAATGACCTCTCCCAACTACGAACTTATAAAACCAAATTTAAATTTCGGCGGGGCATATGTTTCGGGTTCAGACAAAAAGTTGGGTTTTACCGGCGGCCAGCTGGGCCCCGGACCATACGAAAGCTCAGGCTTTCAACTTTGGGCAGGTTTCTGGTATATCAAAAAAATCATCCCCTTCACTTTTACGGTTTCCAATAACGTAATCGAGTTCGGTTCCCTGACCACCAATACTCCGAAAATTGAAAAAACCACCATTACTGTTTCCACCGGAAGCGCCGGCGGTTATCAAGTCACCGCTCAGGAAAATCATTCGATGATGTCTTACGGCTCCGGTGCAAAAATAAAAGACGTTACCGGAGACAATAACGATATTTCTGAAACTACTGCCGGAGACTGGTTGCTTGATACGACTGACGGACTGGGATATTCGCTTTCGGGGGATGATGTCCCGACTCCTTTCCCCACCAGAAATCCGGCTGTCACCCCGGTCCTGACAAAATATAAACAGTTTTCGGATCTGTCAAATCTTACCAAATCTCCGCAGGTAATCATGAGTTCTTCCTCGGTCGGAGAAAATCGTACCCTGGATGTCTTTTATAAAATCAACATTTCCGCTTTTCAGGAAGCCGGCCGTTACCAGAACGTTATTACCTATATTGCCACACCGACATACTAAAATGAAAAAAAAGACTATTACGACAGGGAATATAACAATTATAATTTTTATAATTTTTATATTCCTTCTCCCGACCTCAGCTCTCGCCCAGACCACCTCCCTTTCCCTCTGGCCTCCGCTATTGGAAATTTTGATCAAGCCCGGAAAAGTCGTTACACAAGTTTACCGTTTAACCAACAACTCCGGCGATTCGGTTCAAATAATTCCCCAAATATACCCGTTCATTCCCCTGGGAGACAGCGGACAAATAGAAATTATTTATCCGAAACCGGAATCTTCAACTATTGAGCCGATTTTCTTTTCCATCCAAGGAAGCGACCAACTGACAGATTCTATGACGCTTAAGCCAAGAGAAACAAGAGAGTTGGTACTAAAAATCGGTGTCCCGCGTCTCAGTACGGAAAAGGATTATTACTATACACTGCTGTTTTCAACTTCCACCAAAGACGAAACCGGAAGTAACCGTACTTCTTCAATCTCTCAAATCGGATCAAACATCATTATAACTACATCAGAAACTGGCCTGTTGGATATTTCCGGAAAAATTACCCAATTTTTTACCCCTAAAATTATTGACAGCTTTTCTCCGGTAAACTTTTTGGTCAAGATACAAAATTCCGGTATCAATCACTTCAAACCTTTCGGAAAAATTGAAGTAACCGGAATTTTAAATCAAAAATACGGAATTCCGCTCTTTGAGCAAAATATTTTATCAAATTCCGTCAGACAACTGACAATCAATTCACTGTATCCGAAACTGTCTATTGGACCATTTAAATCAAAGCTGACAGTTAGTTTAAACCAAAACGGCCCGTCATATTCATCGGAAATATCATTTTGGATGCTTCCTTATAAGGCCGGTATTCTAATAATTGTGATTGTTTTGATAATAATTATCTTAAAAAGAATATTGAAGAGAAGAACACGGGGAGCATGAAGCATGAATCATGAATCAAGAATCAAGAATCATGAATCATGAATCATGAATCATGAATCATGAATCAAGAATAAAATGACAGTTAAAAGTTCAAAGTGCAAAGTGCAAGGTTATACCACTCCGCCAAGTCAGACTCGGCGAAGTTGGGAGCTGGAATCTAAATTATTAGTTAAAAGTTCAAAGTGCAAAGTGCAAAATTACAGTTATTAGTGCAAAGTTAATAAATTTAACAACTTTAAATTTTGAACTGTAACTTTTAACTTTTAACTTTGAATTTTGAACTTAATTCGGTACGGAATGACCCGCCGATTCGGTGGGTAAATAACGTTATTCAACACTCTCAAGAATGAAGTAACTATTCAGAGTTATGGACACAATGTCATCGCGAGTCTCCCGACGTACGTCGGGGGGCGTGGCGATCCCCTTCGACCTGCCTGCCGGCAGGCAGGGATTGCTTCTCCGCCAGCTGGCGGATCGCAATGACAGTTCTTTGCCAAATCCTGAACGGTTACCCAATTAGTCATTGACAAATGATATCTTTAACCTTTTTAATTAATATTAAGAGTTTAATAGCGGAAATGAGTAAACCAAAATTTATCAGTGTAATTTTATGTATTCTTTTTTTGTTGTCTTTTTTGGGTATCTTTACCAAACAAGCTAAAGCGTTTACTTCAAGTAAAGATGTTATTTCCACTTCCCGACCCTCAGCATCAACATATTTAGCAATCGGTTCTTCTTCGGCTGCAACTGCAATCACGATTGGTGATAATTATTCCCGTTTTATCGCTTCCGATTCGGCGCTTTTGGCCGGCGGTACCGCAGAATATGTTACCGTCGCTTCAATGTCCGGTATCAATACCCCCTCTGCCGGACAAAGAAGAGTTTCTCTCGCTTCCGCCTCTTTACAAATCCATGGTGTCGGCACTTCAGTTTATGTTCCAATAACTGCAAAACATATAATATCTTTCAGAAACGAAAATGCTGTTCCGGCTACTGGAAAAATCCAAGTTATTTTTCCTGTTGGAGATGTAACCAATCCGGGGCTTCCTTCGATAGCCGGATTTTCAATGAACAACTTAACCTCAAGCACCGGACCAAGCAATAACCAGGTAACCGTCACCGGAGTAATTTGCGCCAGCTATACGGTAACTCTTGCCACCGGAATTTTCCAATGTAATTTAGGGACTACCGGACTTACCGGACCGAATAATATTACTATCAATATCGGTACTACTACTCCTATTATGATTAATCCGGCTAAAACCGCGGTCGGAGGAACAGCGGACGTTTGGACAGTGCAAATCAAAACTCTTGACGACAGCGGCTATGACATTGAAACTCTAAAAATTAAAATCGGTACCGTTGATTCTGTACAGGTTTACGCCACAGTAGAACCAACTTTCACTTTTTCGATCGCCGGTTTGACTAACGGTACCGCGGTAAATATCGGGAATACCGGAAATTACACCAATGGATGCGCTAATACTGAGGTGAGTAATACCGGTTTTAATTCAACATCAACAGAAGTTAACTTAGGTGTATTGTCCTCTGGTCAAATTAATATCAGCGCGCAACTTTTGACAGTTGCTTCTAATGGCATTAGCGGATATAGCATTACTGCGACTTCCAGCGGCCATTTGCTTGATCTTGGTAATGGATTTTGGATTACTGACGCTCAAGGAGATGCTGCCAGAACTGTTGTTGACGCCCCTGCTCCGGCCGGATTAACCGCCGGATCATCCGGATTCGGAATCCATCCATGCGGTTCACAAGTTCCGTCCAGTCCTGTCTGGGGAACCGGCACTACTGCCAGTGGAAACGCAAAATACGCCAATCCGAATGCGGCATATTACTACACTGTTGCCAGTAAAACTTCCGGACCGATAACCGGCACCCAAGGCGATGGAATGACAACAGTAGAATATGGTGGGTCGGTCTCAACTGCAGTACCGGCCGGATTGTATCAAGCGGTAATGACGTATGTCGCAACACCGATTTTTTAAGGATAAAATTAATTAAATATAAAGAAAATGAAAACTGCCCAACTAACAATTCAAAGTTCAAAGTTCAAAGTTAAAAGTTATAGTTTAAAGTTCAAAGTTGTTAAATTTATTTACTTTGCACTGCTAATTACAACTTTGCACTTTGCACTTTACACTTTGCACTTAAGCGAAGCGATCGCTCAAACAACAACCAGGTCATTCACGATCTCTCCCCCCTCTTTGAAACTTAAGCTTAATCCCGGACAGAAAACTGAAAAAATAATTAAGATCACCAATAATTCCTCGGAAACACTGACGTTCATTGCTGACGTCAAAGATTTTATCGTTACCAACAATTCCGGTACTCCTGAACTGCTTGCCGCAGGAATAAATGTTGACAACCGTTTTTCCGCTGCATCCTGGACTACTGTCCTGCCGGACCAACTTGTCATTGAACCGGGAAGAAGCGCAACCACTACTCTCTATTTGCAAATCCCCGGCAACGCCAGACCGGGCGGCAGATATGTTTCCGTCACTTTCCGTCCAACTACCAATCCCGCCCTAAGCAGCAGCGGA
>Ga0265296_1003267_pt1 | contig 15274 bp, 15 predicted proteins | sample MunlanPumphouse1_FD_189073 | JGI IMG/M metagenome (GOLD analysis project Ga0265296, IMG submission 189073) | Groundwater microbial communities from a municipal landfill in Southern Ontario, Canada - Pumphouse #1 | ecosystem: Environmental > Aquatic > Deep subsurface > Groundwater | place... | reverse complement strand
GCGGCTCATGCGCCCACTCCGGTAAACAGTTTGCGCGCGATCATCAGGCCGACGAACAGGGCGGCGATGGCAAGAACCACCGAACCCACCGCATAGAGGAAAGCCGTGGCCAGTTCACGGCGTTCGATCATCAAAGCGGTTTCAAGCGAAAAAGCCGAGAAGGTGGTGAAGCCGCCCAGCACGCCGACGGCGGCGAACAGGCGGATGCTCTCCTGTGCCGCGCCCCCCTTCAGCGCCAGCCAACCCGCCAGCAGGCCCATCAGCAGACCGCCCGAAATATTGGCCAGGAAAGTCCCCCACGGCCACGCCGCGCCGGACGCGACCCGACCGACCGTCAGACCCAGGCTGTAGCGCGCCACAGCCCCCATTGCGCCGCCGGCGGCGACCAGAAGAAATTGCATCATGCCGGGCTTCTACACCCGTCGGGCGGCTTTGGCGAAGCCGGGACTTTGCGCTGTGCGCATCATTGAACCCCGTAAGAGCCGCAGCTTGTGGGCCATGTCGAACGCCAGAAAAAAAACGGCGGCGGATCCTGGGACCCGCCGCCGCTCAGAACTCAAGCTATTGGAATAGCTTAGAAGTTCGCCGTCACGCCGAAGAAGACGTAGCGTCCCATCGCATTATACAGCTGCGGATAGGTGTTGTTGTTGCCGGTGGTGCCGACGCTGTAGGACAGCGGCGGATCGGTGTCGAAGACGTTGTTGACGCCGACGCGGAGGCTCACATTGTCACGAGCCTGCCAGGTCGCCGCCAGGTCGAAGTAGTTGATGGCGTCGAACTCGCGGTCGATCCGAGCGGCCGGCGAGTTGCCGAGGCTGCCGTCGGCGCCCAGGACGGCGATTTCAGAGCCGCCGTAGTAGCGCCACGTGCCGGCCAGGTTCAGACCCTCGATCGGGGTGCCCCAATCGACGCGCATGCGGTGACGCCATTCCGGGTTCGGAACGCCGCACTGGTTGGCGAAGAAGCCGGCACAGTCATACTTCGAGTTGTCGAAGCCCAGACCCGTGTCGGTCTCCAGCGACTGCAGCCAGGTGCCGACCATGGTGAAACCCAGCGTGCCGGCGCTATCCCAGCCGTAATCGGCCAGATCCTTGCGATAGTTGACCGCCACGTCCACACCCGACGTCGACAGGCCGCCGATGTTGGTGTTCAGGTCGACGACATTGCCGGTGCCGATCCACAGCTGGCCATTCGCGTTCCGCTGAATGTTGGAGCAGGCAGCGGCCAGGCCGGCGGTGTAGCAGGCGTCCAGCGAGTTCTGGGCGCCGATCGACGAGATCAGGTTGTCGATCTGGATGTCGAAGTAGTCCACCGTCAGGTTGAAGCCCGGCAGGAACTCCGGCGTGAAGACCACGCCGAAAGTCAGGGTGTCCGATTCTTCCGGCGTCAGCGCGGTGTTGCCGCCCTGCAGGAAGTTATACTGGCCAGCCGGGCTGGAAATGCCCGTGCTGGTGGCCTGAGCCAGCGTCACCTGCCACGGGTTGGAGCCGATGCAGGCCGCGTCGCCAGCGTAGCTGGCCGCCACGTTCTTGTCGCAGGGGTCGGCGTCCAGGTCGAACAGGTTGAAGCCCTGAGCGGTGAACAGTTCGATCACGTTCGGAGCGCGAACAGCACGCTGGGCGCTGGCGCGGAAACGAACCGACGGGACCGGAGCCCAGTCGCCGCCGATTTTCCACGAGTCCGTGCCGCCGCCCAGTTCATATTCCGAATGGCGGTAGGCGACGTCGACCGAAAGCTGGTCGGCGAAAGCCATGCCTTCGGCGATCGGGATCTGGGCTTCAGCGAACACGTCATAGACCTGGTTCGCACCGTTGAGGCCCAGGGTCGGGCCGCCTTGGCCGGCGCCGTCGCCGCTGGTGAACGACACGTCAGGCGTGAGGTCCAGCGAGTCACGACGATACTCTGCGCCGAACGCCGCCTGAACACCGCGCGTGGCCCACGGCGACTTGACGCCGTAGGTGCCCAGATCGGCGGTCAGCGAACCGGAGACGACCTGCTGGGTGGTCCAGCCGGTGGCGATCAGCGGCACTTGCAGGTATTCCAGAGCTTCCTGCGTCACGCCGCCCGAGCGGAAGATGTTGTAGGGCACGCAGTCGGCGTCGATCCCGGCGACAACTGACGAACAGACCGGCTGGCCAGTGACGGGGTCGGTCACGACGTCCAGGGCACGCGCCAGACGGGTGTTGGAGAACTCATTGCGGTAAATGTTGGTGTACTGCGAGCGCGAGTACTGCGCCGACAGGTCATAGCTCCAGGCTTCGTTCAGATCGCCGCGAGCACCGACAACGCCGCGGTACGACTGGAAGCGGATATCCGACTGACGCCCGCCGCCTTCGACGTTACGACGACCGATATACATGTCCTTGGCCGCGCCGGCGGTGATGTCCGCAGCGCTACAACCGATGGCGCCGCGCTGTTGAGCGGACAGCAGGGGGTTGTTGCATCGAATGGTCGAGCTGCCGTCCGTCGTGCGGAAGCCGTCCGCAAACTCGCCGAAGAAGTTACCCGACGGCGCGATCTGCGCGATGGTCGAGTAGTCGCTGAACATCAGCTGCGTATAGACTTCGATCTTGTCGGTCACGTCATAGTGGCCGAAAGCGCCCAGAGTGTAACGCTCATCGGGACGCTGATAGTAGTTCAGCGGGCCGAAGTTATAGGCGTCACGTGCGCCAACGTAGGGGATGAAGTTGCCTGCATCATCAACCGTATAGGTGTAGCTTCCGAAGTTCGTGAACTGGCCCGGGAACGAGGTGCCCGAACCGGCGCAAGCAAAGTCACCCGGCGTAGCGGCCGCAGGCGCGCCGAGCGAGCAGGACGAATAGTCGTAGTCTCGACCCAGAACCTTGTTGTTCTTGCGATACCCCGCATACAGGGTGATGTTGCCACGATCATCAGGCGCATTCACGCCCATCAGAACGTTCACTTCACGGCTGAAGCCGGTCGTGACGTTGTCGTCGGGCAGCCTGAACTGCGACGGGTTGGCTGCGGCGCGCGCGGCGATGACGTTGCGCAGGTTGCCGACGCCGTCATAGTCGTTGTTGTGCTGGTTGAAGCCGTACTGGCCGTCGATTTCGATGCCTTCGAAATCACGACGCATGATGAAGTTCACAACGCCGGCGACAGCGTCCGAACCATAGACGGCGGATGCGCCGCCCGTCAGCACTTCAACCCGCTCCACCATCTGGCCCGGAATCTGGTTGAGGTCGGCGGCGTCGTCCAGCGGCGAGCCGTAGCCCATGCGCTTGCCGTCGATCAGCACCAGGGTGCGCGAAGACCCGAGGTTACGCAGCGACACGGTGGCGGTGCCCGAGGCGCCGTTGGACACGGTCGAGTTTTGCGCGGCGAAGGCCTGCGGCAGTTGCGTCACCAGGTCTTCGACCCGGGTCACGCCCTGAATGTCGATGTCCTCGCCCGTGACCTGGGTCACCGGGCTGGTGGTGGTCAGGTTCGGCTGACGGATGCGCGACCCCGTGACGACGACGTCTTCGACCTGGCTGGCCTGATCAGGCTGGCTGGGCGCGGTCTGCGCCATGGCGGGCGCGGCCATCCCTGCCAGCGCAAAACCGGCAATCATCGTCGTGGCCAGTAGGCGCTCACGTTTGTTGGTCAATTTCAAACCCCTCTCCTGAAGATAGGTGACAAAGCAAAGGATGCTCCCTTCGCCTCCACCCTCAATCCTGGCGTGGGCAAATCTTGATTCGCCCACTACTCCGTCACCCGATTACGCCCTGAGGTCGCATTTGCGCCATGAAATTACTCGGCCGTCATCATCATGGCGTCCCATATGTCGCAAACTAGACACGCTTTGGCCTTCCGCGAGCAGCGGTAACTTCGCCCCTTCGCCGCCGCATTTGCGGCAGGCAAAAATCACGCTATGACCGTTCACGGAAGGTTTTTGCCTTCCGCACCACAGATTTCCGCGACTTCCTGCTAACATACCATCGCTATTTTGGCGCGTCGCAGCCGCCCAGACCCGGCGCAGGGTCAGCCATTTATGGCTTCATCATCAGTGAGAGCGGCGCTATCAGAGCCTGCCTGATCCAGGCGAGGGTCCACGATGATGCGCGCCGTCATTGCGCGCGCCTGTGCGACCCGTCCCAGCACCACGCGTCGAGCTGGGAACGGAGACCATTCAAAAAAATGGACCATTCTGCGAGGCGGCGCGTCCGCCCAGGCCTGTTGCCCAGACCGCCCGCAATCCCGATGCCAATAGAGACCAAGAAATACTCATTTCTGCGGTCAGTAATTTTCTAGTCGGGATCAAGCTTAGCCATTGTAAACGGCCTACAACCTCATGCGGATCGCGTCCTGAACCCCGCGCGCGTCATAGGCGTCCGCGCGATCAGGGCGTGCACCGCGCCCCATGACGATTTCCAGCGTGGTCGAGGTCGGCTGCGGCCCGCTGAGATCGAGACCCAGCCCCACACCGACGCCAGACGCCCGGTAGCCGCCATAGCGACTGGAGCCTGCGCCGATGGATACGCTGGGGCGCACGCCGCCCGCGCTGTCAGGGCGGCCGTCGATCCAGCGCTGCGTCACCTCGAACCAGTCATAGCCCTGATCGACGGTCAGCTGCGCCGCGCGGAACAGGGCGCGGTCGGCCACGGGCCCGATGGCGCCGACGCCGTTATAGGTGACGCGGAAACGGTTGGATTCGATACGCTGCTCGCTGAAGCCCTGCCCCCGCGCCGCCTGTTGCGGGCCATAGGGCGCCAGGCTGGCGCAGGCGCTCAACGTCAGAGCGGATACGGCGATCAGGCTAAAAGTCAGGCGTTTCATGCGGCGTTCTCCCTGCTCGGATAGCGTCGAGCCGGGACGGATGTTCCGCCTTCAGGTTGAACCGGCGCTGAACCGCCTAGAGACCCGCCGCCGCCTGCAAGGCCGCAAAGTCGGCCGGCGGGGCCGCCTCCAACGTCACCCGCTCGCCGCCCTCAGGATGCGGGAAGGACAGTCTGGCGGCGTGCAGCATCAAGCGCGGCGCGCCGCGACCGGCGAACGTCAGCGCCCCGCCGTAGCGCACGTCGCCGACCAGAGGCCGTCCGATGGAGGCCATGTGAACCCGAAGCTGGTGCATCCGCCCCGTCTCGGGCGACAGCTCGACCAGTGCGCCGTCTTCGCTGGCGGCCAGGGTGCGATAGCCGCTGACGGCGCCTTGCGCGCCCGGCGCATCGAACTCGACCACCCGCATATAGCTTTCGCGCCCGATCTCTTCGCGGCGCAGGGCGGCAGTGATGCGGCCGGACCTGGGCTCAGGCGCCGCAGACACCAGGGCCAGATAGGTCTTCTGGAACCGGCGCATCTGCATCGCCTTGCCCAGGAACCCGGCGGCGGGCTTGGTCTTGGCCGCCAGGATGACGCCCGAGGTGTCGCGGTCCAGCCGATGCACCAGCTCCGGCCGCTTGCCGTTCGAGCGGGCAAAGGCCCACAGCAGGTCGTCCAGCGTATGGGCCTGGATGCGTCCGCCCTGACTCGACAGGCCGGACGGCTTGTTGAAGGCGATGATGTGCGCGTCCTCGTGGATGACCCACGAACGGACGGCGGCGATGTCTTCTTCGGTCAGGGAAGCGGGCTGGCGGGTTTTCACCCGCCGAGCCTTTAGCGGAGGACCGCCCTCTTCGCCATGGCCGAGGCGTACCAGATGAAGAAGACGCAAGCCGCCCCGATGATGACGTTCATCACCCAGGCATTCGGCCCGGCCACAGCCGACGCATCGGACAGGACATGGTTGTAGATCTGCCCGCCCAAGAAGCCGAGGAACGACAGGACGAAGACGTGCATGGCCCACCGCCTGCGGGCCAGCAGCAACAGAGCGCCCAGCAGGCCGCCCCACACCCCGATGGCCCAGGTCGCGTGGGTCCAGGCGGGCATGGCGTCGAAATAGGCAATCTGTGCGTCGGTCATGCCGAAGGCGCGCAGGTGAGCCTCCCCCTTCAGATGGGTCATCGTGTAGTCCCAGCAGCCAAACGCGTTCCACAGAACCGCCACGACGCCCACGACCCACAGATGCCAGGGCGTCGCCACCCGTCTCGCAATATCGATCATTGTTCCCTCCCCAGGTTGTCGATGGAGGGAGGCTAGGCCCGAACGCCCATGCTTAACAATGAACAGTGATCAGGAACCCGCAACGCGCCACGGCGGGTTAATCCGGTTCTCGCCGGCCCAGTAGAAGCAGAGACGATTGCCGTCAGGATCGCGCAGCCAGGCTTCGCGCCACAGCCAGGTCTGATCAACCGGATCATGATCGAAGGCCACGCCCGCCGCCTTCAGCGCCGCCACCAGCTCGTCCAGATCGGCGCACTCGAAATAGATGCCTGCCCCGCCCGGCGTCACCTGATTGGCCAGATGGATAGAAAAGGTGGCGGGGGCCCCCGATCCGTCGCCGGGGCAGACGAAGCGGGCATAGTGGTCGCTGGACACGATCATGGTCAGCCCCAGCCGCTGATAGAAGGCCTTGGCGCGCGGAATGTCCGTCGTTTCGACTGTGACCTGATTGAGATTCATAGCGCTACGCATTTCACAACTGAGGGACGCAGGACTTATGAACCCCACGGCCTCGCTTCAACGCGGACACCGTCTCAGCCTTCCTTCTGCGTCCGCGCCCGCATCGCCGCCCAGCGTTCCAGCCGCGCCTTGACCTTCTCCTCATGCCCCTCGCCCTTGGGCTTGTAGAAGGTGCGACGCTCCATCTCGTCGGGGAAGAAGTCAGCGCCCGAGAAGCCCTCGGGCGTGTCGGGATCGTACTGGTACCCCTTGCCGTAGCCGAGTGACTTCATCAGCTTCGTCGGCGCATTGCGGATATGGGCGGGCGGCATCAGCGAACCCGTCTCATGCGCCGCCTTCTTCGCCGCCTTAAAGGCTTCATAGACCCCCACCGACTTGGGCGCCGTGGCCAGATGAACCACGGCCTGAGCCAGCGCCAGTTCCCCCTCGGGCGATCCCAGGAAGTCGTAGGTGTCCTTGGCCGCATTGGCGACCATGAGGGACAGGGGGTCAGCCTGACCGATGTCCTCGACCGCCATCCGCACGATCCGCCGCGCCAGATACAGCGGGTCCTCGCCCCCGTTCAGCATCCGCGCCAGCCAGTAGAGCGCCGCATCCGGGTCCGACCCGCGCACCGATTTATGCAGCGCGGATATGAGGTTATAGTGCTCTTCTCTCGACTTGTCGTAAGCGGGCGCCCGCTTCTGAAGCACGCCCGCCAGCGCCTGAACGTCCAGCAGATCGCCTTCGGGAAGATCGAACAGCACCTCCGACATGGTCAGCAGATAACGCCCGTCGCCGTCGGCCAGAGCCAGCATGGCGTGGCGCGCCTCAGGCGTCAGCGGCAGGGGCCGCTCCATCAGGGCCGCTGCTCGGTCCAGCAACTGATCCAGCGCGGCATCGTCCAGACGCTTCAGCACATAGACCTGGCTGCGCGACAGCAGCGCCCCGTTCAGCTCGAACGACGGGTTCTCGGTCGTCGCCCCGACCAGGGTGACCACCCCCTCCTCGACGAAGGGCAGGAAGCCGTCCTGCTGGGCGCGGTTGAAGCGGTGGATTTCGTCCACGAACAGCAGGGTCTGCTGCCCCGCAGCCCGGCGCATCCTCGCCGCCTCAAACGCCTTCTTCAGGTCGGCGACGCCTGAGAAGACCGCACTGATCGACTGGTATTCATAGCCCGCCGCCTTGGCCAGCAGCCGGGCGATGGTGGTCTTGCCAGTGCCGGGCGGTCCCCACAGGATCATGGAGCCCAGACGCCCGGCCTCGATCATGCGGCGGATCGGCCCGCCCTCGCCCAGCAGATGATCCTGACCCACAACCTCTTCCAGCGTCTGCGGGCGCAGACGGTCGGCCAAGGGGGCGTCGGGGGGATGGATGCCGGAGGCTTCGAACAGATCACTCATGGAACAGCAGAGATAGGCGTTCGTTCAGCCGATTACACGCACTACTATCGGCCCGAACGGAGGAACCATGTCCGACCCCCAGCCGAACCAGGGCCCGACCGGCGGCCTCACGCCCCATCTGACCATTCCCTCAAAGGGCGGCTTGGCGGCCATCGAATTCTACGGCCGAGCCTTCGGCGCCGAAGAGATCATGCGCATGCCCGCCGAGGACGGCGAGCGGCTGATGCACGCCCACCTCAGGATCAATGGCGCCAGCCTCATGCTGGCCGACGAATTCCCCGAATGGACCGGCGAGGCCGACATCCAGCCCAAGGGTGTGACCCTGCATCTCCAGGTCGATGATCCTGACGAATGGTGGACCCGCGCCCTGGTGGCGGGCGCGGTGCCCGTCATGCCGCTGGAGGACCAGTTCTGGGGCGACCGCTACGGCCAGGTCCGCGACCCCTTCGGCCACACCTGGTCCATCGGCGGCCCGAAAAAGGGCGCCTAGGCCCCTTCGCGATCCAGCCTCGCCTGAAGCCGGCCCCGCGCCCTTTCCGCATAGGCGCGGCAGGCCGATGGATCGAGGAAGGGGTTGGGCGTCGCGCCGGTCTGCAGGGCCGCAATCTTGACGTCCCCGCCCGAGTTGTCGGGATGGGCCGAGATCAGCAGGTCGCAGGGCAGCGCCTCCACCCGGTCGATTGAGGCCCGCAGCTTCGCCGTCACATCGGGGTGCGCGCGGTAGGTAAAGGTCCCGTTCGCCACCGCGTTGAGGCTGGAGGCGAACACCACGTCCACGCACGTCTCGCCTTCGCAGGTCTTCCAGGTCCAACTGACGCTGCCCGGCGTATGGCCCGGCGTGAACACCGCCGTCACGGCCGTATCGCCCAGACGCACAGCCTCGCCATCGCCAATGCCGCGCGCATTAGGGACCGGCGGGTGTTCGGGGATGTTCGCAGCCTGCGGATCATGGGCGTCGACCCGACCCGTGCGCAGGGCGGCGGCGCCGATGGGGCTGGTGATCACCTGCGCCCCGCTGTCGCGCGCCAGAGCGGCCAGGCCGCCCGAATGATCATAGTGCGCCTCGGTATTCAGGATGTAGCGGATATCCTCCACCCGGAACCCCAGCTGGCGAATGTTCGCCTCGGTCGCCGCCACGGTCTGAGGCAGGGCGCCGTCGATCAGGATCAGACCGTCGCCGGTGTCGATCAGCACCAGGCTGAGCCCGCCCGTCCCGACGAAATAGGTCTTGCCGTACAGCTTCAACGGCGTCTGCGGCTTCACCCAGTCGGCGTTGCCGGGGATCGGCTGCGTCAGGGGATCGTCGTGAACGGCGCTGCCGCTGGCGGACATCAGGGCGAGCGCGGCGGCGAAGGACAGGAACATCATTCCGCCATTCGACACGCCGCATCCCGGCACGCAAGCCGCGCTTACTGAAACGGCAAAGCTATCCCCAAGGCTGTTTCGCCATGACTCAGGGCAGACGCCCCTTCAAGCTGCGACCGCCACGGACGATGGTCAGTTCCGTTCCCCGCTGCGCCCGCGCCAGCGCCGCGACAGAGGTCGCCGGACGCCCCTCGATCTGAACGATCAGGTCGTTGGGACGCAGGCCGATCCGCGCCGCCAGGCTGTTGCGCTGCACCCCCGTTACGACCACGCCGATGGTGAAGGGATCCCCGCCCAGACGATCCGCCAACGCCGGGTTCAGAGCCACGCCTTGCAAACCGGCCAGCGCGCCCTGCCCCACGGTCGTGCCCGGACCCGGATCAGCCTCGCCCGGCAGGGTCGAGACCCGCGCGTTCACCGTCTGCGTCCTGCCGTCGCGCAGGATCGTGACCGCTACCGTGTCGTTCGGCGACTTGGTGCCGACGCGGAAGTTCAGCCCACCCTGGTCGTTGATTTCGGCTCCATCAACGGCAGTAATCACGTCGCCTTCCTGTAAGCCGGCGCGCGCGCCCGGTCCCTGCGGATAGACTTCGGTGATGATCAGGCCCTGCGGCCGCGCCAGGCCCAGGCTGCGGGCGATGTCTGCGCTGACGGTATCGCCCTTCACGCCCAACCACGGGCGCACCACGGCCTTGGCGCCGCCGATGGCCGAGTCCACCACCCGCTTGACCATGGTCGCCGGCACGGCAAAGCCCACCCCGGTCGAGGAGCCGGTGCGCGAGAAGATGGCCGTATTGATGCCGATCAGATCGCCGTCCATGTCGACGAGCGCCCCGCCCGAATTGCCGGGGTTGATGGCCGCGTCGGTCTGGATGAAGGAGCCGGAATCGCTGATCCCGGTCTCGGTGCGGTTCAAAGCCGATACAATGCCCGTCGTCACCGTCTGACCCACGCCGAACGGATTGCCGATGGCCAGGACCAGATCGCCGATCTGCTGCTCTTCCTGATCGTCGATCCGCAGCACCGGCAAGGCGCCCTCGACGCCTTCCAGCTGCAATACGGCGATGTCGGAGCGCGAGTCGGCCAGCAGCACCTTGGCGGCGTATTCGCGCCGGTCGTTCAGGGTGACGCGGATCTGCTGCATATTCTCGATGACGTGATTGTTCGTCACCACCACCCCGTCCGCGCGCACGATGACGCCCGACCCGATGGAGCCGGTCTGTCGCTGGCCTGGCAGGCCCCAGAAGGGGTCACGCACCTGCTGCACGCCGCGCGCCGAGATATTGACCACGGCGGGTGCCGCCTCGCGCACCACAGGGGCGAAGCTGGACTTCATCGCCCCGGCGTCGCGTGGCGCCTGACGCGGCTGTTCAGCGAACACGCCCTCCTGCGCCTTGGAGGGTTGCGGCTGACCGCAGGCGGACAGCATCAGGGCGGCGGCGAGGGCCAGTCGGGAAGTCTTCATGTCGTCCGGGTCTCGTTCGGAAGGCTGAGTTTCAGCCCATTGCGCAATGGTTTTGGGACAGGATCAAGGCCAACGGCCAAGCCTGACGCCACCCGCGATCAAACGAGCGTGACCTCCGCCCGTTCCTTCCTCAGCGCGTCGTCGCCGGCAGGGTGTCTTCCGCCCGCCCATCGCCGCGTGGCGCATCGACGCCCAGCAGGCGCGCCAAGAAGGGCTGAACATCCACGCTGTCCAGATCGCTCAAACGCCGCCCCTGCACCACGCCCGGCCCGTGGGCGATGAAGATGGCCGCCATGTCGGGCGAGAAGTTGTCATAGCCATGCGCTCCGCCCGGCTTGGTCACGGGACGCGCCCTAGTCGTAAAGGTCCAGCCCGGCTCGGAGGCGCAGACGATGGCCGAGACGCGCGGGTTGGAGCCCAGCACGAACCGCGCCGGGATCTCGCTCTTTCTCCAGCAGTCCAGATGCGGACGCGAGCCCAGCAACGCCGCCTCGACCTCGGCCTCGCGACCGGCGACCGGGTTCAGGAAGGTCACCGCCCCGGAATAGACGATCTGGATCGCCTCGGGGTCGATCAGGTCGTCGATCCAGGTCACCCGCTCGGGCGAGGTTGCGGCCATGCCGTGATCGGACACGACCACCAGCACCGTGCGCTCATACAGCCCCCGCGCCTTCAGCCCGTCGACCAGCCGGCCAATGGAGGCGTCCACCGAACGGACCGCCTCGACCGTCTCGGCCCCGTCGGGACCATGGCGATGGCCCTGAGTGTCGACGATGTCGAAATAGAGGGTGCTCAGCTGCGGCCGCTGATCGGACGGCAGGTCCATCCAGGCCAGCACGCGATCGACGCGGGCGTCGCCCGGCATCCCCTGATCGAACTCGGTCCAGTAGGACGGGCGCACGCCGCGAATCTCAGCCTCCGACCCCGGCCAGAACATGGTGGCCGTCTTGACGCCAGCCTTCTCTGCCGTGACCCAGATCGGCTCGCCCTGGTCCCACCAGCGGCGGTCCGTCACGGCCTGCTTGTTGCCCAGTGAGAACCGGCCCAGCTCGGCGTCGATCATGTTGTTGCCGACGATGCCGTGGTGGTCAGGGTGCAGGCCCGTCACCAGCGTATAGTGGTTGGGGAAGGTCACGCTGGGGAAGGACGGCCGCATCGGCCCCGTCGCCCCTTCGCCCGCCAGCCGCGACAGGTTCGGCGTGATGCCCCGGTCCAGATAGTCGGCGCGGAACCCGTCGATGGAGATCAGCATGACCAGCGGCGGCTCAACCGGAGCTTGCGGCTCCGGGACGACAGGAGGCGTGGTGGCGCAGGCGCCCAGCAGCAGGGCCAGGCACAGGCCTGCAACGCGAGAAAACATGGGGAACTCCGAAGCGACTTCGGGAAGATTGCCTAAGCTTAATCTGCGACAGTCAGAAGACGCCTTGTCGGCTTATCCCCATCGGGCCAAGCTCTGCCGCATGACCGCTGTTATCGAAACGACCGGCCTGACCAAGACCTATGGCGCCGTGCGCGCCCTAGACGGGCTGAGCCTCTCCATCCCGCGCGGCGGGGTTTACGGCGTGCTGGGGCCGAACGGCGCCGGCAAGTCCACCCTGTTCCGCATCCTGCTGGGCCTGATCCGGCCGACGGCGGGCGAGGTCCGGGTCCTGGGCCAGCACGCGGGCGATCCCGCTGTCATGCGCCGCATCGGCTCCATGATCGAGACGCCCCGCTTCCCGCCCTACATGACCGCGCGTCAGGTGCTGCAATGGCTGGCTCTCGCACACAGCAGCAAGGACGCCGCTATCGACGCCTGGCTGGACCGCGTCGGCCTGACCGAGGCCGCCAACCGCCGTGTGCGCGGCTTCTCGGTCGGCATGTTGCAGCGCCTTGGCGTCGCCGCCGCCCTGATGACCAAACCGGACCTCGTCATCCTCGATGAACCGACCAGCGGCATGGACCCGCCCGGCATCCAGGAAATGCGCGCCCTGATCCGCAGCCTGGCCGACGACGACGGCGTGACCATCATCCTGGCCAGCCACCAGCTGCTCGAAGTCCAGCGCGTCTGCGACCGGGTGGCCATCTTCAATCGCGGAACCCTGGCCGCCGAGGGCAAGGTCAGCGAACTGACCGCTTCCGGCGAACGCCTGCGTCTGTCGGCCACCCCTCTGGCCAGGATCATGACTGTGCTGGGCGACAAGGCGACCTTGGACGGCGACGCCGTCCTGGCCGCCATTCCCCGCGCCGAAGGCCCCGCCCTGCTGCGCGCCCTGATCGAACAGGGCGTGGACATCGACGAGGCCCGCTGGGTCGGCGCCGATCTGGAAAGCGTCTTCATGGCCGAGACCGGCCCCGCACGCACCGATGCTCAGGTCCGGGAGGCCCTCCATGCTGGCTGACGCCATCCGCTCCGAATCCTATCGCCTGCTTCAGAACCGCACCGCGGTCTTCTGGAGCGTCTTCTTCGTACCGGTCATGGCCTTGGCGATCTCGATCGTCGGTCAGCTCGTGATCCAGTCCAAGGCCGTCAAGATTAACGGCGCCAACCTGCCCATCGAACTGGGCGGCCCGCTGGACCTGGGTCAGGCCCTCGCCAGCAGCGCCGGCGATCTGGCCAATCCCGCCATCCTCGCCTTCCTGCTGATCGGCGCCGCCACCCTCTATGCCGGCGACTACCGCTGGGAGACGTGGCGTCTGATCAGCGCCCGCAACACCCGGGCCAACCTGCTGCTCGGCAAGGTCGGGGTACTGAAATGCCTTACCCTGGCCGCCATGCTGGCCTTCCTTCTGGCCGCCTCCATGGCCGACGTCGCCAAGGCCGCCATCTTTGACCGCCCAATGACCTTCACCTTCGGCGCCGAACAGGCAGCCGACTTCGCCCTGCTGTTCCTGCTGTCCTTCGTGCGGGTGGTCCAGTTCCTGATGATCAGCCTGCTGGCCGCCACCGTGACCCGGTCGCTGCTGGCCGCCCTCTTCGTCCCCTTGGTGATCGGCGTGGGTCAGGCCTTCCTCAGCGGCCCCATTGCTGGAGCTCTGGGACTGGAACCCGGCGACTGGTTGACGCAACTTCTGGCCCCCGGCCTGGCCTTCGACACCCTGAAAGCCTTCATCCGGGGCGGAATGGAGGCCGCCGCTCTCCCCGACGGCGTCATGGTCAAGGCCATAATCAGCCTGGCCCTGTGGAGCATCGTCCCCCTGGCCGCCGCCATCGCCTGGTTCGGCCGTCAGGACCTGTCGAAGGAGTAGCGGCTACAGCCGCTTCTCCATCCACACGTCAGCCCGCGCATAAGGCGTCGGCTGCGGCGGCAGGTCCACAAAGCCGAACCGATGATAAAGGGCGATCGCGGGCGCCAGGGTCGAGCTGGTCTCCAGATAGAGGCGGTGCGCGCCCGCAGCCCGCGCCGCCGCCTCACAGGCCTCCAGCAACCGCAGCGCCAATCCGCCGCCCCGCGCCTCGGGCCGCACCGTCATCTTGGTGACCTCATAGCCGCCGTCCGCCATGGCGATCAGGCCGCAGCAGCCGACCGGCGCCCCGTCCCGCTCTGCCAAGAAGATATGGCCGCCCTTGGACAGAATCTGTCCTTCGGGGTCGCCCAGGGTCAGGTGATCCTTGGCCTCAAGGGCGAAACCGCCCGCCACCAGCCATTCGGTATTCAGGACTTTCCACGCGTCCCGATGGGCCGGGGTGAAGGCGACGATACGGTCAGAGAACGGGATCATGGCCGCTGTATCGCGCCATGCCCGCTCGCCGGCAAGCCAGCCTGCGCCGGGCAAACGAAAAGGGCGGCTGGATCGCTCCAGCCGCCCCTTCAAGTCTTGGTCGATGAAGCGATTAAGCTTCGTCGTCGCCTTCGGTCGCATAGACCGGACCGGAGTCCAGGCCCTTGGCGGCGGTGTCGCGATCGACGAACTCGATCACAGCCATCGCGGCGTTGTCGCCGTGACGGTAGCCGGCCTTCATGACGCGGATGTAGCCACCCGAACGTTCGGCGTAGCGCGGACCGATCGTCTCGAACAGCTTGCCGACTTGCGGCACGTCGCGAACGGCGCTGATGGCCTGACGACGAGCGTGCAGGTCGCCCTTTTTAGCGAGGGTCACCAGCTTCTCAACGAAGGGACGCAGTTCCTTCGCCTTGGGCAGGGTGGTCGTGATCTGCTCGTGCTTGATCAGCGCGGCAGCCATGTTGGCGAACATGGCTTGGCGGTGGCTGGCCGTACGGCCGAGCTTGCGGTAAGCGGCGCCGTGGCGCATCGGGGTCTCTCCTACTCAACCCTGGTTTCCGGCCTTACTTAAGGGGCGGGACCTGGGGCCTTGTTCATTCTAACCGCCCCAACCGCGTCCCGAAGGGCGCTGGGCGGAGGGTTAATGATCAGATCTGGTCGTCGAACTTTTTGGCCAGATCTTCGATGTTTTCGGGCGGCCAGTTCGGCACGTCCATGCCGAGCGACAGGCCCATCGTCGCGAGAACTTCCTTGATCTCGTTCAGCGACTTGCGGCCGAAGTTCGGGGTGCGAAGCATTTCGCCCTCGGTCTTCTGGATCAGGTCGCCGATGTAGACGATGTTGTCGTTCTTCAGGC
>Ga0265296_1003266_pt1 | contig 15277 bp, 18 predicted proteins | sample MunlanPumphouse1_FD_189073 | JGI IMG/M metagenome (GOLD analysis project Ga0265296, IMG submission 189073) | Groundwater microbial communities from a municipal landfill in Southern Ontario, Canada - Pumphouse #1 | ecosystem: Environmental > Aquatic > Deep subsurface > Groundwater | place... | reverse complement strand
TAAATATGGTTCCCAGTTTGTGCATGGCTTGTTCCCCCTTGTTGGTATTGGATTTTCCCAATCCCTATTATCCAACAAAGAAGGATTACAGGCCATGCTTTTTTAATTTTTATCGGACACTACTGAGTTTAAATACAAAGATGACTTTATTGCGCACATCAATGCTGATTTAGTTATGTTTGATAACATCCTTAAAGAATTATCAGCTTTAAACTTAGTAAAAAATGACCCGAAGACAGATTGCTTATTGAGAAATATAAAAGATGTTTTAAAACAAAAACCAAACAAGGGTGAGCCGAAGAGAAAGCTGATAATCTTTTCTGAATACCTTGACACAGTCAAATATCTTGAGCCGATGTTAGAGAAACAAGTCGGCAAAAGATTGTTGGTGGTTTCTGGCGACCTGTCATCAGCAAAAATAACTCAAATAAACAAAAACTTCGATGCCTCGTACGATAATCAAGAAGATGACTATGATGTCTTGCTTGCTTCTGACAGGATTTCTGAAGGTTTCAATTTAAATCGGGCTGGCATGGTGATTAATTATGACATCCCGTGGAATCCAGTGAGGGTAATCCAGCGCGTTGGACGCATAAACCGTATCAGCAAAAAGGTTTTTGATGAGTTGTATATTGTTAATTTCTTCCCGACAGAGAAAGGCGCAGAGTTGGTTAAATCGCGGGAAATTGCAAGCAACAAAATGTTTTTGATTCACAGTACGTTGGGTGAAGACGCTAAAATATTTGATATTGACGAAGAACCGACTCCTTCCGGCCTTTATGAAAAAATCCGGCAAAACCCGGATAATCTGGAACAGGAAAGTTTTTATACCAGAGTGCTGTCAAAATATTTGGAAATCAAAAAGGAGAATCCTGAGCTTATTGAGGATTTGAAAAATTATCCGCCTCGTATAAAAGTAGCTAAAAAATCAGAAGAAAATGAGCTTTTGGTTTTCCTGAAAAAAGGGAGAATGTATATTCACGGAGTAAAATATGATGCCGAAAAGGACAATCAGATATATCACTCAACTTTTGAGGAGGTATTTGATAAAATCGCCTGCTCTAAAGATGAAAAGAAACTGCCGTTGAGCAGCCTGTTCTGGGACTCCTATGAAAAAGTAAAGAAATTTAAAGAATATAGGCTTCCACCGGCGAGCGAACAAAGCCTGGAGCAAAAGGCATTGAATAATCTCAATACATTCATAAAAAACCCGTGGGAAGAATTACTGCCATATATGGATTTTTTGAGAATCTTACGAGAGGACATACTTGATTATGGTACGCTGTCTGACTATACCCTGCGCCGTATTGCCAATCTTGAAAATACAGATGACAAAAATCGCAAGAAATTTATTCAGGAAATATCCGCTCTAAGAAATGAACTCGGAGAGGATTATCTGCAAAAAGAAAAGGATAGGCAGAAAGAGTTATCAAAAGAGATTATTATCGCGATAGAGAATCAGGCTGAAAGGTAATTTATGAAAAAAATAATGCAACATAATTATGTTGATTTTTTAGGTGAAATAAAAGAAAGAATTAGACGAGCGCAATATGATGCTTTGAAAGCAGTAAACAAAGAACTTATTGCACTATACTGGGATATCGGCAGGCTGATTGTTGAGCGTCAAGAGAAATATGGATGGGGCAAAGCTGTAGTTGAGAATCTGGCTAAGGATTTACATAAAGAGTTTCCCGGAATACAGGGATATTCTGCCCAAAATCTCTGGAGGATGAAGCAATTTTATCAGACATACTCAGTTAATGAAAAACTCTCACCAATGGTGAGAGAAATTGGATGGACCCATAATCTAATAATTATGATGAATTGTAAGGATGATTTAGAGCGCGAGTTTTACATCCGCATGACCCGTAAATTCGGCTGGACAAAAAATGTCCTAATACACCAGATTGATAACAAGTCCTATGAAAAGACACTGCTTAACCAGACTAATTTTGACAAAGCCCTGCCGGATAAAATAAAAAATCAGGCAAAGCTTGCGGTAAAAGACGAGTATACCTTTGATTTTCTTGAACTTGGAGACGAACACAGCGAGATAGAGCTTGAGCGCGCTTTGATGAACAGAGTTAACCGTTTTTTGATTGAAATGGGCGGCGCGTTTACCTTTGTTGGCAATCAATTCCGGCTGGAAATTGACGGCAGTGAATTTTTTATTGATATTCTCCTGTATCACCGCAGATTAAAATGTCTCGTGGCCATTGAGCTTAAAGCCGGAAAGTTTCTGCCTGAATATGTCGGCAAGATGCAGTTTTATCTGACTGCTCTGGATGAAACTGCAAAAGAAAAAGGTGAAAATCCGTCCATAGGTATTATTTTATGTAAAGACAAAAGCAGAACGATAGTGGAATATGCATTACGGGTATCAAGAAAACCGATAGGTGTTGCTGCATATAAGATAACAGCACAGCTTCCCAGAAATCTTAAAAAAGAACTCCCGTCACCTGAGCAAGTAATAAAGTTAATGGAAGAAATATAAATTTAAGGGTGGATTATGTCAGAAGTGCGTAATACCGGCAGACAAATATTAATTGACATAATTGAAGGTTTTAACCCCGATAAGTTTGTCCGTTTTTTCCGCGAGAAAAACCGTTCATTTGCGCCGAGAACAGAAGACCTTTCTCAATACAACGATGATAATTTCAGGAATGGAATAAAACTCGGCGAAATCCAATTTGCGCAAGACGAAAAAATGCTTGTCTGTTCTTTTGAAGCAGGCCAACCTTTATCAGAAAGAAGCGGTAAAAAGGCTCAGTATGAAAAAGGCAAAAAAATCCTGAAAGACACTCAGTCGGACGCAGGGATTTTTATCTTCTATGATGAGCAAGGCAATTTCCGCTTCAGCTTGATTTATGCCAACTATTTGGGTAAGAAAAGGGATTGGAGCACCTTCCGGAGGTTTACGTACTTTGTAAGCAAAGAATACACGAATAAGACATTTTTACTGCAAATTGGAGAAGAAGATTTTTCGTCTTTAGAAAAGATCAAAAATGCCTTCTCAGTCGAGAAGGTAACAAAAGACTTTTTCACAGATATTGCCAATTGGTATTTCTGGGTTGTTCGGAAAGCCGAATTTCCAGAAGACGCTGAAGCAGAAGAAAACGGCAGGAATATTGCGGTAATCAGAATGATAACCCGGCTTATCTTTATCTGGTTTATGAAAGAGAGGGGTTTGATACGACAAGATCTGTTTAATTACAAAAATATTTCAACTTTGCTCAAAGACCTGTCGCCTAAAAACACCACATATTATAAGGCAATCCTTCAGAACCTCTTCTTTGCGACCTTGAACACAAAAATAGAGGACAGAAAATTCCGCTTTGGTAAATCCTTTCAAGGTAAAAACAAAGACTATATGGACCACGGGATTTACAGATATGAAGATTATTACAAAAACAAAGAAGACATGCTTGTGGTTTTTAAAGACATCCCATTTCTTAACGGCGGCCTTTTTGATTGCCTGGACAGGCTGACAACAGATAATGGCAAGAATGTAGAGATACGCATTGACGGGTTTACTGATAAAGAGGTTGGCCTGAGCGTGCCAAACCAACTTTTCTTCTCCGATGAAATCACAGTGGATTTAATATAGCGGGAACTCCCCACCTGTGAAGGCGGGGATGAGAGCATGTTCCCATCGGGACAAACGAAGTTTGTCCCAACAAGCACCACGCCTGTAAAGGCGTGGGTATCTATACAAGGACTATGGGACAAAAAACAAAAAATACAAAGTCAGAGGCCTCATGGATATATTGTCTTCTTACAATTTCACGATTGATGAAAACGACCCCAATGATGCGGATGTTGCCCTTGACCCGGAACTTTTAGGCAAGGTTTTTGAGAACCTCCTTGCGAGCTTTAACCCTGAGACTGCGACAACAGCCCGCAAACAGACAGGCTCTTTTTATACTCCGCGAGAGATTGTTAACTATATGGTTGATGAGTCATTGATTGCCTATCTTTCTACTCGTCTTAGCTCCCCTCCTTTGCAAGGAGGGGTGACCGAAGGTCGGGGTGGTTTTATTGGACAACCGCCCCGTCAGACTTCGTCTGCCACCCCGCCTTATCAAGGCGGGGATTTAATTGACGCCCGTGTCCGTCAACTTTTTGCTCATACGGATGAACCGCATCAGTTCAATCCAGGAGAAGTTGATGTCCTGATAAATGCGATAGACAATGCAAAAATCCTTGACCCAGCGTGCGGCTCAGGGGCCTTTCCTATGGGTATTTTGCACAAGCTTGTTTACGCTCTTGGAAAACTGGACCCCGACAACTCGAAATGGAAAGAGTTGCAAAAGCAAAAGGCTATAAAAGAGACAGAAGATGCTTTTAATATTGGCAATAAAGAAGAGCGCATCAAACGGCTTTTTGATATTGATGATGCATTTGAAAATAATTCTTCAGACTATGGAAGAAAGCTTTACCTGATAGAAAACTGTATTTTTGGCGTTGACATACAGCCGATAGCTGTTCAGATAGCAAAGCTGCGTTTTTTTATCTCCCTTCTCGTTGACCAGAATGTTACCCCGAAGAAAGAAAACATCAGCATCCGCCCCCTGCCAAACCTTGAGACAAAATTCGTTGCCGCGAATACACTGATAGGCATTGAACGGCCTGCTCAGGGTTTGCTGCGGAATCCTGAGATTGATCGGAAAGAGGCCGAACTTCATAGGGTGCGGGAGCGCCACTTTACAGCACGCACACCCAAGATAAAGCAACAATGCATTGAAGACGATAAGAAAATCAGGGCTGAGATTTCAGATTTGCTTAAAAAAGACGGCTTCCCTGCGGGCATTACAGAAAAACTTGCAAACTGGAATCCCTATGACCAGAACGCCTCGGCTGATTTTTTTGACCCGGAGTGGATGTTCGGCATTACGGACGGGTTTGATGTGACTATAGGTAATCCGCCTTATGTCCGCGCCGATGCAGGAGAGGAACACTTGGTTCTTCGCCAGCGAATTATTGAATCAAAGCGATACGAGACTTTATGGGAAAAGTGGGACCTGTTTATCCCATTCACCGAACTGGGGTACCAACTCCTGAAGCCGAACGGCGTTACAACTATGATCGTCTCTGATGCGTATTGTCATTCCAAATACGCCCAGAAATCCCAAAATTGGTTTCTGCAAAACAGCCGAATATTGCGCCTGGACTTTTTGAGCAAGATCAAGGTATTCGAGGCTGGCGTCCATAATATTGTCTATTTCTTCCAGAAGACTGAAGGCAGCACTAATAAGCCAGAGCGGCGGGAACATGAGGATGAGTTCGGAAAGGTGAAGGTCTTGCCGACAGATGAGCAGAGAAATCTTACTTATCGGGCGTTCTTCCCACAGGAACAAGGGGAAAATATTCGCGGCATACCTTTGGAAGAAATATGTTATATCACATATGGTCTAAGACCAAGCAGCGATGAACATGAAGCAAAAGGGGAGTTTGTTACCGCTGATTTGGTAGCTGAAAAGAGAGATAGTATTCATTGTAAACCCTATGTAGAAGGAAAACATCTTAACAATTGGTACCGTGGTAAGCATCTTTGGCTTGAATGGGGGACTGAACGTGCACCAGCACGTTTTTGCCGACCAACGTTCCCTGAACTTTACTTAATCAAAGAGAAGCTTCTTGCACAAAGAAGTCCTGGACCTGATCCAGTGGTATGCTATGACGATGAAGACCTTGTATTTACACCTGCCAGCGTTGGTTTTATACTTTGGCATAATCTCGCTGATGTACGCAACAATTCTCTGAAAAAAGTCGCACGTTATAAAGGTGAAAAGCCGCCCCGCCATGATTTGCCTAAACGTGAGGAATTGGAAAAAACAAGTCGTCGATTTGCTGTGAAGTATCTGCTGGCGGTAATGAATTCGAGCGTGGCGCGTGACTTCCTCCGAGCAAACCGCCGCAGTAATATCCACCTTTACCCCGATGACTGGAAGAAGCTGCCGATTCCCGATGTCTCGCAGGAGAAGCAAGCTCCTATAGTTGAACTGGTGGATAAGATTCTTATACTCCGTAGCGCCAATCCGCAGACTGATATTGCTGAACTTGAAAAACAGATAGACTATTTGGTTCAGGAACTTTATGGGATAGCATCTTGATTACGACAAGGCCAATACACGATATCTACCATGATGAATCCAAAGAAGAGGCCTTCTGGCATATTTTCATGTTTGTACCACGAGAAAGTAGAGCGATGGTATTAGACGCCCTAACAAAGACAAGGAAGGCATGTGGCTTTAGTGGAAGTAAGCTGCACTTCAAGCGACTTTCAAGCAATTCCTCTTTTGCATGCGCTAAGGCATGGTTATCAATCTTAGTCGCCGCTTTGCAACAGAAGCAAAAAGATAAAATGGAACCCTATTATGTAGGCCCAAACAAATATTGTAGCTCTGAAAAGCGAAGGACATCTGAGTATGCTGCTTTCCCCATCGCACCACGGTTTAAGCTCGCCATATTCCATCAGAAATCTCACCATTCGGATATGACTGGCCATCATGATAGGCTTTCACAGATTGAAACCACGTTCAGAATGGGCCTGCAAGGAGCTGCGCATTACTTGTTCAGTGAAACTGACCCCATAGTGATAGGAAATATCTTTCTCGATCGCGAAGAACACTACAGGGTAGAACACAGACGTCATTTCGACAAGAAGAAAGTCTTAAACAAGCTAAATTCGAGATTCAGACATTATTGTTCTTTGGCCGCCGACTGTGAAATTTCCGGCGAAACAATTTCTTTAGATGACCAGACCTTTCTTGACCTATCCGATATCTTTCTTGGTACCTTCCGATACGGAGTGCTGAATGAGCCCACTTTAACTTGCGGGGCAGATGACGTTAAAGCTCGAAAAAGAAGGTTGTCTAACGAGATCAACCACCTCATCAAACGTATAACTGAAGGGTCTGCAAGGATGCGAAACAGCAGATTCGAGAACTGCGGCACCTTTTCATCTGCATGGATAGAGAATGACGAGTGGCAATTTGAAAATCTGGCTTCTCTTTTTTTGCGACATCAGTCAGCGAAGCCGATTGCGCTGTTTGAACAATGAACTTATACTTTTCTGACATATTCGAGGTATCTCCCAAAGCCCTCGACAAATACGGTGCCTTCAATGTCTCCCTTGTCACCGACCTGCCACTTTTCATAGACCCATTTCTCCTCTTTAACAGCAAAAAGAAAGAATACCGGCAACTCCATGACGACATAATCAAATACTTACGGTTTCTGAAAGATAAATCCATTGCCGGGACTGTAAGCACAGGGCTCTTACAGTCTTGGTATCACTTTTCAGAAGTCAAAGAGAACTGGCTCGGCTTCTGCGTTTCGGGAAATACAGGCCGCGGCCTTGGGCAGGATTTCGCTCGGGCACTTAATGATAATCTCCGGAATCTGTTCACAGACTTTGGCTCAGAGAGAGTCACCAAAGGCAGCCATCTTGAAAAGCTGTGTCTCATCAAGGACGGTGTAGGAAAAGATACGATAAGCGATTTCACTACGAACCTCATCAAAGAATTCCTTCTGAAATATACCGAGACGTTTGCAAAAAAGTACATCGATAAATCCTTGAGAAGAGAAATGGCTGTGGAACGGGTCAGCTTCAATTATGAGACGGAATCGTGGCAGTCCGGTATTTTCGATCTTCCAGTTTTTAAGAATAAATATGTATTGCTCAGTCCAAAAGAGATTCTCACTAAGGACGAGACATGGATCAACAAGCCAGACTTCTTCAGACAGTTCGACAGAATTCCACAGGCGATAGAGAATGATCAACTGCGCGCGCAGATAAATAATTATTTTCGCTCTGTTTTACCGAAAAAGCCGACAGCGAAAGATGAACATAAAGCAGCCGCTGCGACCGCCCTGAAGTTTCCCGAAGTAATTGATTATTTCATCAAATACAAAGAGGAACACGGCGACGAGGCCGCAAAGAAGAGCTCTCTTGACGTTATCGATTCAAGAATGGTCTATGTCGATCAATTTGGGGCACTGGTGAACTTGTTATCGCAGAAGTCGGCTTTTTATTCTGTCCCCGGCAATACTACAGAGGAAGTGTTGCAGCGGATAGAGTTCCTGAAAGATGTCGTTGAGAACAAGGGCGGGCATAAGCTTTTCTATCATAAAGGCAAGCCGATAGCCAGGGAAAAAGATATTCAGATACTTTTCAAATTGACGTGGCGCGATACAGTGTCCGATGTAAGCCGGGAGGTGAATGATGGGAGAGGTCCTGTTGATTTTAAAATCGCGCGAGGCAGTAAAGACAAGACCCTTGTCGAGTTTAAGCTCGCAGGCAATTCAGGGCTGAGCAGGAACTTGCAAAGGCAGCTTGAGATTTACAAGAAGGCAAGCGATGCCGAAAAGGGATATAGGGTTATCTTCTACTTCTCAAGACAGGAGTTCGTCAAAGTGCAGCGAACCTTGAAAGACTTGAAGCTGACCGATGACCCGTATGTCATTCTTATCGATGCACGCAAGGATAACAAACCCTCGGGATCAAAGGCATGAAAACGAAAGATTCCAATGCCGACACCTCCGCCCTCGAAAAGCAGATAGACGAAATGGTCTATAAATTATATGGACTTACTGAAGATGAAATCAAAATTATTGAAAACAAATAAACTCTACCTGCCTGCGCCGCCTGCCCGCGCTTCGCACGCAGGCGGGCGACCGAACACATTTTATGTTTATGCTATTGCTTGCGAGGGAGATAGTTTGTATATTGGCCACACTGATGATTTGTGCAAGAGGTGGAATGAGCATGTATCAGGCACCGGTGCCGATTGGACAAAGAAGCATAAACCCATTCGCATCGCGCATTACGAGGAGTATGGAAGCCGCGAAAAAGCAATCACAAGAGAAAAAGAACTGAAAACAGGATTTGGAAGAAAATGGCTAAAAAGGGAAATAAAATCTGGTCGAGCGCGGCAGGCAGGCGGCCTCACCTGTCTGCGTGCGGTCACGCACAGGCAGGCGCCGGAAGAAATTGCGATTGTGAAGGGGAAAAGATGAATAAAGTCTTTCTGTGGTAAAATAACAGAAAAGGAGGTGTTTGCCATGCAGACTATATCTTTAAAGAGCAATTCGCCTGATATGGCTATTCCGCTTTTAAAGAATGCTATAGACCGAGAAAAGCGCATTCTCATAGAAACTCTGAGAATAACGAGAGAGAAGATCAGCAGAATGGCAGAACAACTTGGTGTTAATATTGATAAACTCATGAGAGGAGAGGTCGAGCATTCCGAAGCCCAAGACATGCAGCTTATCGAGCTTGAAGGTGAGATAGAGATTTCAAAACATATCGAAGCTGAATTAAAAGAACTTGAATCAGTCGAGATATGCAAATAAAAGACTACCTGAATGAAATTCTTGATGTCCTCTCAGCTAATCCTTTTATAGAATCCCAAAACCTTGCCTTTGAAGAACGACCCCCCAATGCGGCATTTATAACCGGAACAATTGTTTTCACAAATAGCGCCAAACTGCACTTTAAGGAATTTGTAGTCTTTAAATCCGAAGGTGTTTATATCCTTAAGTATGGCTATAACTTCTTATCAAAAGACAATACCCTTATCTTCAGATATGACAACGCCTTAGACCCACAAGCAAAAAAATTATCAACCTATCCAGAACATAGACACACCCCTAAAGAATTACTGCCTGCTAAGATGCCCTCTCTTGAAGAAGTCCTCAGAGAAATAACCGGACTGATAGAAAGTGAGAAGTAATATGCAGAAGGCTTTGCCATTTTATTTTCCTGCACAGCGAAAGGATAAGTCGTCATTCCCGCAAGTGAAACGCGCCTGCCTGTCCGGTAGGCAGGTCGGGAATCCTTCCGAAAAGCAGAGAAAGATTCCGGACAAGCCGGAATGACAACCACGAGGAATACCATGCAAAAGACTTTGCCGAAGGGGTGGAAGATGGTGAGGCTGGTGGAGGTTGCTGATGAAGACTCAGATGTCGTAAGAATAAGAATTAATCTCCAAAAAGCTGACAAGAAATATATCTTACATGCCTTAAATTCTTCAATTTGTTCGGCACAGTTTAAAAAAGATACTATAGGAACAACGAGGCCAAGGGTAAATCTTACAGAAGTAAGAAATTTAAAAATACCCCTTCCCCCTCTCCCTCTCCAGCAGGAATTCGCAAAGCTCGTTGAAGAAGTTGAATCCGAAAAAGCGAGGCAGGCAGAGAGCAGGAAGAAACTGGAGGAATTATTCAATAGCCTCATGCAGCGGGCTTTCACAGGGGAGTTAGTAGCGTAATATCTTTACATTTTTTATAAAAATTAATCAGGAGGTTTATATGCCGATTCCAGTTTTAGTGAGAGCACTTATTGAGAAGAAGGTCGGAGAATTCTGTAAGGAGAGAGTCCCGGCGCATGTACTCGACAAGGTGAATCTCTCTTACAATATAAGGGGCAACAGCGTGACCATTTTTGAGAACAGGGCCCCGTGGCGTCCTGATATGAAAGAATGGACTTCCATGCCGATTGCTCAAATGAGGTATGATGAAAAAACCGGGGAATGGACTCTTTATTATGCTGACAGAAATGATAAGTGGCATGAATATTATGATATTGATTCAACGAAAGATATAGATAAAATCTTAGTTGAGATAGATGAAGACCCCACAGGGATTTTCTGGGGATAGGTGAAAGTAATAAAAAAACTATGCACATCCTCCCTCGGCCAAAGGGCGGGAGATTGCGATTGTCGAGGGGAAAAAATGAAACTCGACCAAATCGGCTTTTGGTCTGAAATCAAACTGGTGTGACAAGTCCAAATTACCCCTATTTCTTCTCCATCACTATCTTATGCTTCAGGAGCGAGATCTCTTTTATGTCTCCCTCAAATACCTTTTGCTCCCCGAAGAGATTTTTGAGGAGTACTTTCCCATGTTCAGGCATTATTACATCAACATTTTCAAGGTAGAGTTCTTCTTTGCCGTCTTTGACGATATACGCATTTATATCACACATTTTCATTCTCCTTGCTTCCTGATATATATTAACTCAAATAATACATTATAACGCTCGCAGATAATCCCGATAAATTATCGAGTTAAACTTGCTATTCCCCGTAGCAAAAGCCACGGGGCGATTCATTCGACGTAATGCTTTGATGTGCTATAATAATAACTTAAGTATGGAGAAAGATTTGAAAAAAAATTCTGAGACACTGGATGACATAATTCCTCTTTGCCCGCTCTGCGGAAGAGAGCTGGATAAAAACAAGATTAATGCTCAGGGCGGATGGAAATGCAAGTGCGGTGAATTCATTCCAAAGAGTTTGGCAGTAAACCCGTTTGAAGGCTGCACCCACGGCCTTAACTGCAACTGCGGGAGAGAGAAAAGGAAATGAAGAAAGGTTACTTCGGAAAATACGGAGGAAGGTTTGTTCCTGAGACTCTGATGCCCGCGCTTATGGAGCTGGAGAAAGCTTATCTGGAATCAAAAAAAGACAGGGCTTTTCAGAAAGAACTCATACATCTTCAGAAAACCTATATCGGAAGGCCGACTTCCCTGTATTTTGCAAAAAGGCTGACAGAACATCTCGGCGGCGCTAAGATATATTTAAAGAGAGAGGACCTCGCGCATACAGGGGCCCATAAAATCAATAATGCAATCGGCCAGGCATTGCTTGCAAAGAAAATAGGCAAGAAAAGACTGATTGCCGAAACAGGAGCCGGCCAGCATGGTGTTGCAACTGCAACAGGCGCTGCACTCATCGGGCTTGACTGTGATGTGTATATGGGCACAGATGATATGAAAAGACAGGCCTTGAATGTATTCAGGATGAGGCTCCTTGGCGCAAGGGTCATTGAGGTTTCCATAGGCTCAAGGACCTTAAAGGATGCCATTAATGAAGCGTTGAGAGACTGGACAACAAATGTAAACACAACGCATTATGTCCTCGGGACTGTCTTTGGTCCGCATCCATTTCCTTCAATGGTAAGGGACTTCCAGTCGGTTATCGGGAAAGAGGCAAAGAAGCAGATAATGCAGGCTGAAAAAAGACTTCCTGATTATCTGATTGCCTGTGTCGGCGGCGGAAGCAATGCCATGGGACTGTTCCATGAATTTCTGGGTGACAATATAAAGATGATTGGTGTTGAGGCAGGAGGAAAGGGAATAGATACAGGAGAGCATGCTGCAAGATTTGCAGGAGGCTCTGTCGGAGTTTTTCAGGGATGCAAGACATATCTGCTTCAGGATGACAACGGCAATGTCCTTGGAACGCATTCTGTCTCCGCCGGCCTTGATTATGCCTCTATCGGGCCTGAACACCCTTTTTTAAGAGACCTTGGAAAAGTTCAATATACTTATGCAACTGACGATGAGGCCTTGGCTGCATTTGAACTTCTCTCAAAAACAGAGGGGATAATCCCTGCGCTTGAATCTGCACATGCAGTTGCAGAGGCAGTGAAGTTTGCGCCGAAACTATCCGGGGATAAAATTATCATTGTCAATCTCTCCGGCAGGGGAGATAAGGATGTTCAGCACGTAGCAGCAATTAAGGGGATATCTCTGTGAACAGAATCGAAAGGACCTTCAAGGAATTAAAGTCCCTGAATAAAAAAGCATTCATCCCTTACATAATGGCAGGAGACCCTTCAGTTGAAATAACAAAGGAGCTGGTCCTCGTCCTTGAGGAATGCGGCGCAGACATAATTGAATTAGGCGTGCCATTTACAGACCCTTTGGCAGACGGGCCGACTATACAGAGGGCCGCAGAGAGGGCCTTAAAAGGAGGAGTTACATTAAAAGGCGTCCTGGCGCTTGTAAAGGATTTAAGGACAAAGACGCGGGTCCCTCTGGTTTTAATGACATATTATAATCCTGTGTTTAAATATGGCGAAGAGCGATTTGTCAAAGACGCAAAAGACGCAGGTGTTGACGGCGTTATAATCCCGGACCTCCCGCCTGATGAGGCAGGAGAGCTTATAAAGACAGCGAAGAAAGCAGACCTTGCCACAATATTCCTGCTTGCGCCAACATCAACGGAAGACAGGATAAAAAAGGTTGCAACTGCATCGCGAGGTTTTATATATTATGTCTCGATGACAGGCATTACAGGCTCACAAATCTTGCTTGACGGCTCTATAGAGAAATCAATAAACAATATCCGCAAGATTACAGATAAGCCGATCGCAGTTGGATTTGGCATTTCAACGGCGGAGCAGGCAAGGGCAATTTCAGGCATCTCTGACGGCGTGATTATTGGCAGCGCAATAGTAAGAAAGGTGTCAGAGATTCGCTGGGGCGAACAGGAAAACTTATATGAAGGACTGAGGGATTTCCTTTTTAAACTTAAGGAGGCTGTAAGATAAGCAGCATTCTGCATAGGAAGCTTAACCAGCTTAACACCCTGATTGAGTTGACGGCCTTGATTAACTCTACCCTTGATACAAGAGAGATAAGGAAAAGGGCAATTGAGGCTGCAACAAAACTTGCCGGCGCAGAGGCTGGGAGCCTTCTTGTAATAGACAGGAATACAGGGGAACTTTTCTTTGAAGTTGCCCTTGGAGATAAGGGAGAAAGACTCAAAGAGATACGGCTTAAAAAAGGGGAAGGCATAGCAGGCTGGGTTGCTGAAAAAGGAGAACCGCTTATAATACAGGATGTCCAGTCAGACCCGAGGTTTTTCAGGGGTGCTGACAACAAGAGCAAATTTTTCACAAGGGATATGATATGTGTCCCTGTAAAGACAAAGGATAAAATTCTCGGAGTGCTTCAGACAATAAACAAAAAGGCTGGCACTTTCAATGACGAGGATGCAGAGATACTCAGCGCCCTTGCCAATCAGGTGGCTGTTGCAATAGAAAATGCAAATCTTTATCAGGAGCTTAAGGATGCATTTTATGGCACGGCAGAGGCCCTCGCAGAGACAATTGAAAAAAGAGACCCATACACAGGAGGCCACACAAAAAGGGTAATGAATTACAGCCTTGCCATAGGACGCATGATCGGCCTCAACAGGGCGGAGCTTGAGAACCTTAAACTTTCTGCAATACTCCACGATATTGGAAAGATCGGCGTAAGAGACAGCGTTCTTCTCAAAGAGAGCAGGCTTGACCCTGCGGAGCTTGAGGCCATGAATATGCATCCAAAGTATGGCTCTGATATACTAAGCCATGTTAAGCAGCTTAAGGATGTTATACCGGGGATGAGAGGCCACCATGAAAAGTATGACGGCACAGGTTATCCTGACGGGTTGAAAGGTGGCGAGATACCACTTACAGCAAGGATTATTGCAGTTGCCGATACATTCGATGCCATAACAACTGACAGGCCGTACAGAAAAGCCCTTAGCGCTGAATCCGCCTTTGAGGAACTGAGGAAATATGCCGGCAAACAGTTCGACCCGGCAGTCGTAGAGGCATTTTTAAAGGCAAGGACGGGAATGGAGATATTTATATGAAAGTGAGAGTCCTTGGTTGTTCTGGAGCAGAATTTCCGGGATTTAATCCCCCGGCCTTTCTGATTGATGGGCAGATACTGCTTGATGCCGGGACTATTGGGGCTTCCCTCTCTGAGGAGGCCCAATGGAAGATACGCCATGTTATTGTAACTCATGCCCATCTCGACCACATTAAAGGAATCCCGTTCCTTGCAGACAATATAATCATAAAAAACAAGAGGCACAATGTTACAGTTATAGGGATTGCGCCTGTGCTGAAGACACTGAAAAACAATCTTTTAAATAATAAGGTGTGGCCGGATTTTACGGTAATACCAAGCCCCCAAAATGCCGTGCTTAAATTTGTAGAGATAAAAACAGGCCGGGCGATTAAGGTCAACGGGTACAAGGTAACAGCATACAAGGTCAATCATTCTGTCCCTGCATCAGGATATGTTGTCGAAGACAAGAAGGGCAGGAGGCTCCTCTATACAGGGGATACAGGGCCGACAAATGCTATATGGGAAAAGGCGTGCAGTGTAAGAATACACCGCGCTATAATAGAGATCTCTTTTCCGAATAAGATGGAGGTTATGGCCATAGAGACAGGACACCTTACTCCTAAACTTCTCAGGAAAGAGATAGAGAAGATGAAGATAATCCCTGATGAAATACTGATAACCCATCCCAAGCCCCAGCATATCAAGACTATCAGGGCTGAGCTCAAGAGACTGAGGATGCCTGACATCAGACTGCTCAAAGACGGTGAGGTAATAAATATCTGATGTGGTTTAAAAAAACAAAAGAATCAAAAATACAGAAGAAGGTTAAAATCCCCGAAGGCCTCTGGGTAAAATGCGAGAACT
>Ga0265296_1003265_pt1 | contig 15284 bp, 9 predicted proteins | sample MunlanPumphouse1_FD_189073 | JGI IMG/M metagenome (GOLD analysis project Ga0265296, IMG submission 189073) | Groundwater microbial communities from a municipal landfill in Southern Ontario, Canada - Pumphouse #1 | ecosystem: Environmental > Aquatic > Deep subsurface > Groundwater | place: Canada... | reverse complement strand
GGTCGAAGAAGGCCGAGAACCACCTCGCTCTGCTCCAGCTGGCCAGCGGCCTGATCGCCTTCAAGAAGGCGCACGCCGCACGCCTCGCGGCGGCCCTACAGGGATAGGTCCTAAGTCTTACGCGCGCGTCACTGCGTGTAGTGCGCGTCCCGCATCAGCGTCTGTGGCCAGTCGGGTGCGAGCGCGATGCCGTCGATGGTCGCCGTCTGGCCGGCCACCGCGGTGTTGACAAGGAAGTTCATCATCGGCACCTGGTCCTGCAGGATCTGCTGGGCCTGCTTGTACAGGTCGGAGCGCTTCGCCGCGTCGAGCTCGGTCGAGATCTGCTGGCTGAGCGTGTCGAACTGCGGCTCCTTCCAGCGCGAGTAGTTCCAGGGAGCCGTGCTGGTGAGCGCGAGCTGGAAGTAGGCGTTGGGGACGGCCCTGGTGCCGTAGTCGACGATGCTGAATGCCGCCTGGTACCAGTTGTCCGTGCCCTTGTCCGCGTAGTACACGTCCACGGGCACCTGCTGGATGGAGACGTCCACGCCGATGCTCTTCATCTGAGCCTGCCAGGCCGTGGCGATGGCCGGCACGGGGTCGGCGGTCTGCGCCACGAGCTTGATCTCCAGGCCGCTGGCGTAGCCGGCGTCGGCGAGCAGTTGCTTGGCCTTCTCCGGGTCGTACGCCACGGATGTGTCGAGGTAGTCGGCCGCATAGGCTGGGCCCACCAGCGTGCCGTTGCCCGGCTCGGCGAGGCCCGGGGCCACGAGGTCGATGATCGCCTGGCGGTCGGTGCCCGCCATGATGGCCTGGCGCACTCTGAGATCGCTGCCCGGCTTCTGGTCGGTGCGGATCTGCAGTTCAAAACAGTAATTGGTCGGCGTCGAGACGGTCTTCAGTGACGTGTTCGTCTCGACCGTCTGCTTCTGCTCGGCGGTCAGGCCGCCCACCCAGTTGAGCGTGCCGCCCTGCAGGCCTTCCACCTGACCGGCGATGTCCGGCGAGTAGATGAAGTCGACCTCGTCCAGGTACGGGAGCTTGTTGCCCTCGGCGTCCGTGCCCCAGTAGCTGGGGTTCTTCTTGAGGATGGCGCGGTCCTCGGCCGAGATGGACTCGAGCACGAACGGGCCTGTGCCCACCATCTCCTTGGCCGGGTCGGCGACGTCCTTGCAGAGCATGAGCGTGCGGTAGTCAGTGAGCGAAGCCGGAAACTCGGCGTCGACCGATTCGAGCGTGAAGGTGACGGTCGCCGGGTCGGTAGCCTCGACGCTGACGATGTTGCTGTACACGTCGGCCATCGGCGAGCCCAGCTCCTTGCTGCGCAGGCGGTCCATGGTGTAGACAACGTCGTCGGCGGTGAAGGCCTTGCCGTTACTGAACGTGACCCCATCCCGCAGCTTGAAGACCCACACCTTGCCGTCGGCGGAGCTCCACTCGGTGGCCAAGGCCGGCTGCACCGTGAAATCGGCGCCCAGCGTCACGAGCTTCTCGTAGACCTGGGCCTGAAGCTGGATGTCGGGCACGGCGCCGGCGAACAGCGCCGGGTCGAAGTTGGCGTTGCCGGGCTGGGCGCCGATCTTGAGGATGCCGCCCGTCTGAAGCGTTCCGGTGCCGGTGGTGGAGTCCGGACTGGTGGAGTCGCCGCAACCGCTCCCCGCGACGCTGAGTGCCACGATGAACGTCAGGACGGCTACCACCGCGATGAAGCGGCCGATCCTCCCCCGTGACAGGATGCTCTTCTGTCTCACCGATGCTTTCATGTACGTGAACTCCCCCTTCTACTCGACAACGTGCGAGGCACGTTCTGACGGCGTCTCCGGCCGTTCCCCCCGCGTGCGGGCGAGCGCCCCGCCGTGGACGTCACGGGCACGCGGACCTGTTGGTGCCGTACAGGGCACACTAGCGTCATAGCCGGGCGTGTCAAGGCAGACCGCGCCACTCGGCGCGAGGAGCCTACGGCGAAGGGAAGAAGGAGGGCGCGGTGGCGGGAGCGACGGGGCTCGAACCCGCGACCTCCGGCGTGACAGGCCGGCGCTCTAACCAGCTGAGCTACGCCCCCGCGAAAGGCTGCAGAGCACCGGCCAGGGATGCCTGAAACCGGCCGCTGTGCGGCGAATCGGCAGTCTAGCACACGCCACCGGGCGCGGCAAAACGGCTAGGCGGGGCCGCGCCGGGAGCCGGCGCCGGCGGTCTCCGCCGCCGGGCGATGCCCGGAGCGGCTCCCTGCCACGACGCACTGGGCAACGGCGTGGCCGAACCACGCCGGTCCCGGCAGGCCGGAAGAGCCGCGCCGAGCGCCCGCGATAAGCGAGTCCTCGTAAGCCGTGACGATGGCGTCGGTGACATGCCGCCACGAGAGGTCGGCGGCGGCGGCGATACCGGCGGCAGCCAGCCGCCGCCGCCGCTCCTCGTCGCCGAGAAGCTCGGCCAGGGCGTCGGCCAGGGCCGACGGCTCGCCGGGCGGCACCAGGCGACCGGCGATGCCACCGCGGAGGACGGAGCGATAGCCCGGCAGGTCGGAGGCCACCACCGGCACGCCGGCGGCCATCGCCTCAGCGAGGACGATCCCGAAGCTCTCGGCGGCCAGCGATGGCGCGCACACCAGCTCCGCCTCGGCAAGCTGTGCGACCTTCACGTCGTCGGCCACCCAGCCCAGGGGTTCGACGCCGCGGAGGTCGGGGGCCTCGAACAAACTGGTGCGCGCCGCCTCGAACACCTGTCTGCGGCTGGCGCCGGCGATCACCAGCGATGCGTGTGGCAGACGCTCCCTGAGGCGCGCGAACGCCGGCAGCAGCACGCTGAGCCCCTTGCGCCGGTCGGCCCGGCCGATGAAGAGGATACGGCCCTTGACCTTCGCCGCCCCCAGCGCCGGCGCGTACTTCTCCACCGCCAGCCCGTTAGGGATGATGCGGTAGTCGCCGGGGAAGCGGCCGGCGGGGTATTCGCGGGCGGCCTCCGAGACGGCGATGCGCACGTCGATGCAGCGCATCACCGCAGCGGCCAGCCAGGCGAGGCGCTCGTAGCCAAACGACCTGACCAGCGCGGCGTGGAAGGTCCCCACCACCGGCGAGGACGCCAGCAGCACGGCCGCGCCGGCGACCGTGGGAGTGCACGGCTCGTGCACATGCACCACGTCGAAACGCCCGTAACGAAGGGCGCGGTCCATCCGCGTGAACACCCGCGGCGAGAGGCCAAGGTAGGCTCGGGAGCCGTTGGAGGGCACCGGCACCGCCGCGCCCATGGGGATGAAGCGCTCTGCCCAGGGCTGCTGGCGGCTGTCCACGGAACGCCGGCGGGGGGTGAGAGCGCCGACGGGCGCGATGATCCAGACCTCGTGACCGCGCCCCTCGAGCTCGGCCGAGAGATACTCGACATGGTTGTTGACGCCGCCGGGCACGGTCCAGGAGTACGGCGTCACCAGACCGACACGCATTGCCCCTCCCGCCCTCAGGCGTCCCGGTCGAGCCAGAAGCGGCTCCACCACACGGCGGGGGTGGCCGGCCACCCGGCGCCCGCCGAACCCTTGATCCGCGCCGCGAACAGGACGGCGATGAGCAACAGCGGCCACCTGGCACGCGCCGGGCTCCGATGGAGCACGAGGCTCAGCACCGGCAGCGAGAGGGCCGTGACGCTCACAGCCTGCGCGTGGCGATGAAGCAGGCTTCCGCCCACGAGCGGCACGCAGCCCGCCGCCATCATCCCCGGGTCCATGGCGAAGGCGGCGCCCAAGGCCGCCGCGGCGCCGCGCCCCTTCACCACGGCGATGTGCGCCGCCATCGCGGTGATGCCGAGCGCGGCGACGGTACCGGTGCCCGCGCCGGACAGTCGCGCCAGGGAGGCCGGCACGAAGGCCTTGCCGGCGTCCATGGCGAGCACGGCGGCGCCGGGCTTCCAGCCCAGGCTGCGAGCGACGTTCGACGAGCCCTGCTTGCCGTCGCCGAGGTCACTCAGAGAGTCCCCCGTCAGAGCTCTGGTCACCAGCCGGCCACTGGGCAGGCAGCCGGCGCCGAAAGCCACGCCCAGCCAGGCGAGCGTATGCCGCGCCCCCCAGGCGCCGCGCTCACCGGCCATGCCGAGTACTCCGATAGCCCACCGTTCCGGCTCGTGGGTGGCTCATCGCCCGACCGCTCGCCGGAGCAGCGCCCGGTAGCGCTCGCCGACGACGGCTGGCGTGTGGCGCGCCAAGGTGAGCTCGCGGCCGCGGGCGCCCATCTCACGCCGGCGCTCGGCCGGGAGCCGTAGGAGCGCGGCCAGGGCGGCCGCCACCTGCTGCGCCGAGCGACCGTCCACCACGGTGCCGGTCTCACCCTCGGCGACCGCTTCCGGGGCGCCGCCGGAGCGTCCGGCGACCACCGGTAGGCCGCACAACGCGGCCTCGGCGAAGACGATGCCAAAACCCTCCACTTCGAAGCCGCCCCAGCGCGTGCGGCACGGCGACGCGAACAGGTCGGCGGCACGCAGCCAGTCCCTGACCGCGGAGTCGGTCAGCGCCCCCGTGAGACGCACGCGCTCGCCGACGCCGCGGCGCTGGGCGCGGTCGTACAGGCGGGTCGCCAAGCGGCCTTCACCGACGAGAGCCAGATGCAGGCGGGGGAACTCGTAGCGCAAGAGGGCCAGCGCGTCGATGAGCTTGTCCTGGCCCTTTCGCGGTACGAGGCGCCCGACGCAGACCACGAGCTCGCCGTCGATCCCCAGGCGAGCGCGCAGCGCTGCCGTTTCATCCGGGGAAGCCGGCACGAAGTCGTCAACCAGGATCGGGGGCCGCAGTACTTCAGCGGGGACCGCGCCGCGCACCTGCCGGCGGGCGGCGCGAGCGGTGTAGTCGCTCACGGTGAGGAGCAGGGAGGCGCCGGAGAGAACGTGGTCCAGAAGCCGCCTCGCCCCCGGCGTCGCCCCGGGAAGCGTGACCTCGGCGCCGCCGAGGAACACCACATACGGCAGGCCGGCCCGCTCCTTGAGCCGCGGGCCGAGCAGGCCGGCGGGCAACGGATGCCCAAGCTGGATGAGGTCGGCGCCGACCCTGGCGGCGAGGTCCTCCACCTGATGGAGCAGCGCGGCCGTCGGCCACAACACCGAGGCGCCGGCGCGCACCACGGTGTACGGGTGCGTGGCGTCGAACGCGGCGGCGTCGATGTGAGCCGGCGCCAGCACCGTGACTTCCGCCGGATCGAGCGTGCGGATGGCGCCCCAGTAGTACGATTGCGCGCCGCCGATACGTGGCGGGAAGTCGTTGGTGATGAACAGTGAGCGCGGCGCCCGCCCGGCGAGAGCTCCGGTCACCAGATCGCTTCGAGGCTCCGGGGGCATCACTCTCCCTCAGGTCGGCGCGGGCGGGGCCGGCAGCGTCACCGTCACTGTGGTGCCGGCCCCCGGCGAGCTCTCCAGCGCGATGGTGCCGCCGTTGCGCTCCACCAGGTAGCGGCAGGTCCAGAGGCCCAAACCGACCCCCGGCACGCCGACCTCTGCCGCGGCCGCACCGCGAAACCCGAACTCGAAGACGTGCGCGAGCTCGTCGGAAGGGATTCCACAACCCGTGTCGCTGACCACGAGGGTCACGGTCCGGAGCGCTGCGCCGGCGCCAGCCCGAACCGTCACCGCCCCTTGGGCAGGGGTGAAGTGCGCGGCGTTGTCCAGCAGATTGGCCACGACCTGCTGCACGTGGTCGCGGTCCGCCCACACGGCGGGCGCGGCCCTCGAGCCATCGTCCAACTCGATCGGCGGGCCGGGGAGCCTCCGGAGGCGCCGGGATTCCAGCGCTGCCGCGACAACGTCACCGAGCGAGGCGGCGGCGGGCTCGTAAGGCGCCGCCGCACAGTCTATCCACCCACTGTCGACGGCGCTGCCGAGCATGCCCTCCAGCCGCACGACGTTACGCTGCAGCATCTCCAGGTACTCGCGCTGCGTGGTGGTGAGCTCGCCGGCGTTGCCGTCGAGAAGCATCGACAAGGCCGGGTACATCACGGCCAGCGGGCCGCGCAGCTCATGACGCACGTAGGATTGCCGCTCCCGGGCGACGTCGCGCTCGCTGCCGTGGATCCCTGGTGCCGTGGTCATGGCTCCCTCCTGCCGCCACGCGGATGGCAGAGGCGGAACGGTGGTGGGCGATGCTGGATTTGAACCAGCGACTCCCTGCTTGTAAGGCAGGTGCTCTACCCCTGAGCTAATCGCCCGTGGATGCGTAGTATACGACGGCCTCGGGCGATCCCGGCGGCAAAAAGGGGCGGGCACCGCTCGCGGCCGCCCGCCCCGCCGGTCCAGGTGGATCGCGGCGCGCTGCTACCGCGGCTGGATCTCCCGCCAGGTGTTGGGCACCAGCTTCACCGAGAGCGTCCATCGCTCGGCGAGCTTCGAGATCGCCGAGTCGTCGTACCGGATGTCGGCGGTGCCTCTCATGTCCATGTAGCTCTTGAAGACGGTCATGCCGAAGAATCCGGGGGTGCCGTGCGCGAAGTCGAGCTGCCCATCCGTGATGAAGATGCCGTAGAACCTGTCGTTGTTGGCCATCTCGATCCGGATGTGGGCCCCGGGGTTGGTGCCCGGGGGATCCCCGGGGTCGGGTTCCGGGCCGAGTATGAGGAGGATGCCGGGTTCGTCGGCCGGAGCAGGGACTGCACCAGGCCCCTGGGCCATGTTGATGCCCCCGCTCAGCTGAACCGTCGTCCCGTCCGGCACGCGGATCACGCAGATGCCCGACAGGTCGGTCGGCATCTGGGCACCGTTGATGACGTCGTAGTACCGGCCCATACCGCTCGCGAGGTTGATGACTTGACGGATCGTCGTGTCGGGAAGAAGCTGATTGAGCGCCGGGATGACCGGGCTGACGACATCGATCGAATTCTGGTCGAAGACCTCAGGCGCAGGGATGACCCCGTTCACGTAGCCGCTGACGTTGTATCCACCGCTGTTGTAGACGGTGATCTTGGGGTTGTTGCCGCCCCCGTTGGAGTCCATGCCGCCGCCGTCGTAGACGGCGATCCCGTGCGGGAACGACGTGTCCACGAACGTCCGCTCCACAAGAGCCTGGAAGCGCGCGGCGCGTCCACTGACCCTGCCCTGGCCCTCGACATACAGCAGTCGGTCGCCGTTGGCATCCCAGTGAGCGTCGTTGAGGTCGACCAGATTGTCGCCGTTGGTGTCGGCGTTGTCGTAGTACACGGCGCCGACGAAGTCGCCCGTCGTGTTGGGGAACTCACTGGTAGGGAACTGGGAGCGGAGCGTGGCCGAGTCGAGCGTCGGTTGGGGATTCGGGACGGCGGTCTTCGGCCAGTTCAACGCCAGCGCGTACATCTGCCCGTCTACAGCGGCCTCGCCCACCGTCGCTGCCTTCTCGCGGGTCCGTGAATCCGCCGTGTTGGACTGCATGTTGCCGATGACCATGACGAGTGAGGCCGTCATGACCGCCAGCGCTGCGGCGATACCGATGACGATCAACAATGTGGCGCCACTCTGGCCGGCGCGCCTCGGATGCGGAGTCATGCCGAGCCTCTCTTTCTAGCTGGTTCGTCCATCAGCGCGCGTTGCGCAACTGGGCCGTGCCGCGCAGATCGGCGAACACGGGCGCTCTTGCCGGGTCAAGGTCCACGAGCAGCCGTAGCTGCACCGCGACAATGCTCTGCCGGTCGTCGTTGTACAGCGCGTTGTCGGAATGCAGCACGCCAGCCGCATCGTAGGTGTTGTAGGCGAAGAGCGGGGCAGCGCTGCCGTAGTTGACCACGTCCTTCAGGATCAGCGTGGCGCCCTCGCCGTCGGTCTGCTCGCTCGCGTTGAATTCTGGGGGGTACTCATGGCTCAGGTCGAGGTAGAGACCCGGCGAGCGGTCGATCCTGCCGTCGTTGTCGAGATCCTCAAAGCGCCAGAGCTCCTTGTCGTCGTAGAGCCTGTACACAACGAGGTGAGGCCGGCTGGGCGATGGCGTGGGCGTGGCTCCCGTCCAGCCCGCCACGGCGTTGCCTGAGTTGTTGAACGTGGTCGAGAGGGCGATCCAGTACGCCCGGGCGCGGAAGATGATCGCGTCCGGGGCCCCTGAGGAGCTGGTGCCCAGGTAGCCCTGAGGCGGCTTCTCGGCGTCCCGCACCTCGCGTTGCAGACGCTGCATGGCCTGCCGGCCGCTGTCGCGCGCGTCGGCGCTGTGTGTCGTGAAGCCCCACGACTTGCTGAGCGCGAACCATCCCGTCAGCAGCATCGCGGAGATCACTCCCATGATGGCCATGCCGACGAGCAGCTCGATGAGCGAGATGCCCTCCTGCCGCGCCCGCGGCTGATGCCTCAGGGCGCGGGCCGCACGGGGGCCCTTCATGGCTGGACTCCGGTCAACGAGCCGAACGGAGCCTGCACGTTGGCGCCGTAGATCGCCGAGCCGCCGGGCGTAGAGCCCGTGCCCGCATACACCGTGTAGGCACCATCAGGCAGGTGCGCGAACGTCACGGAGGAGTTCTTGGCGATCGGCGTGCCGGTGGGCGCGCTTGTACCGCGGTCTGTCCCCGAGACGTCATAGAAGTGTCCGCTGGATGCGTTGAGCACCCACACATTGCAGGCGTTGTTGCCGGACTTGACCGCGATCTGCAGGTCGTGGAACGGCTCCGCGACGGTCGTGGCGCTGACCGTCGCACTCCAGGCGCCCGGGTTGAGCGCCCCGTCGAGCGCGCGGATCCTGTAGTACCACGTCGTACCCCAGCCTGCAGTCGCGTCGGGGTAGCTCAGATCGAGCAGGTTAGCCCACTCAGAGAGCGGCGACGCACCCCAGGCGAGCCCGTCAGCGCTCCGCCAGATCTCGTACTTCAGCACTCCGGTGCTGGGCACGCCGGGGTCGGCCGCCGCTCCCCACGCGAGCGTGATGGTCGCCGCAGCGGCGGCGTTTGTCGCCGTGATGGACGAGGGGGCGCTCGGCGGCGTCGTATCCGAAGAACCGCTCAGAGAGACCGCGTTCGAGACCACCGCGACGCTGCGCCGAGCGTCGGTCGTCACCGACTTCACGGCGTAGTAGTAGGTCGTGGACGGATCCAGGCTCGGATCGGCGTCGGTGTAGAACGTCGCCGGCGCCGCGACGGTCGCGATGAGGGTCGCGGCGTCCCAAGGCCCGGCTGCGCTCGTAGAGCGGAAGACCTCGTAGGAGGCGAGGTCGGCGGCGGAGGAAAGACCCCATGAGACGCCGATGGACGAACCGCCGGCGGTCGCCGCGACCGCCCCCGGCGGCTCCGGCGGCAGGATGTGCTCGATGCGCGGGTAGAGATGAGGCGTGTTGCCGGCGTAGCCGTCGGTGGAGAAGGCGGTCGCCTGGAGGTCGTAGACGGTGTTCGCCGCGGTCGAGCAGTCCCACGTCCAGTAGAACGTCCCGGAGCCGTCATAGTAGTAGGCGGTGGTGGTGACGATATCGCTGACTTTGACGAGCTGGCTGGCGATCGTCTGGCCGCCGTATGCGGCGACCTTGAACTGCACGGACTCAGGTGCCACGCCGGACGTCAGGTCCACGTGCGCCGAGAGCGTGATCGCGGCGAGATCGTCCTCTCCTACGACGCCGTCGCCCCCGATGATCGGGTCTGTCGCAAAGGCGTCGATCGGCGGGCCAGCGTACTGCCGGTACACGATGGTCTGCAGGACGACCCTCTTGACCGGCGATGGCGGCCCGGTCCAATAGGCTGTCACGGTGACGATCTTGTACTGCGACGCCTGGCCCGTTGAGGCGGCCGGGTAGAGCTGCACCGCGTAGTCTGTGAAGATCGTCCGTGTGCCCGAGCCGGTGCTGAGCACGGTGCTCGGGCCAAACTGCCCGTCGGCGAAGGAGGGATTGTAGAGGTTCGGGGTGGTGCCGGGGTTCGCCTGGTCGGCGACGATCGACCCATATGACAGCTGCCGTATCTTCTCGATCTTGTCCTGGGCCACGTTGGCAGCCTGGAGGCGTAGCGAGTCGCTCGAATTCTTCTTGGCGGCCCCGACGAACACCGGGACCATGGCCGCGAAGATGATCCCCGCGATGACGATGGTGACGAGCAGCTCGACGAAGCTGAAGCCAGCTCCGCTGCCACAGGCTCGCCAGATGTGCCTGTTCATGTGCCCTGCCTCCGGATAGCTAGGGTCGCTCTCTTCGCTTGTATCGGCGGATGTAGCCGTTAACGTGAGGCCCCGCTCGCCGAGATAGTGCCCTCGCAGGCAACGTCCTTAACGCTTCGCCCGCCATGGGCCGAGCCCTGCGGGCTCGCGCACCATCCGAGCCGGGACCTTCTCACCGGCGGCGGGCCCTTCATCAGCCGCTCCGGCTTCGCGGCGGACACGGAGCGCAGACGCCCCCGGGCACGGTCACGCCAGGACCGCGGCGACGGCAGGCTGAGAGGCGCGTCGAGAGTGCGACACTCGTCTCCCGGCGATGGTGAGGGCGTGCGCAACGGCCGAGCGCGGCCAGCCGCTACTGCAGGCCCTGCAGGTCCTGCAGCGTCTGCTGCAGGGCCTCGACCTGGCGGCCGTACTCGGCGAAGTCGCCGGCCTTGAGCGCCTGCTGGGCGGCGTCGAACTGGGCGTTGGCGCGGGCGATGAGCTCCTGCGCCTGCGCATCCACGCCGCCGCCCGTGGTGCCGCCCGTGGTGCCGCCGGTGCCGCCGCCCGACGTACCGCCGGTGCCACCCGTGCCGTCAGTCCCGCCCGAGAGGCGGCCGCCGAAGGCCTTGGCGAGCGCCTCGCCCAAGGTCGGCGCCATCGCCACGACCTGCTGAGCATCGTTCTGACCCTCAGTGGCGGGGGTGCGGTAGAAGACGATCACCCGCTTGAGCTGCGGCAGCTGCGTCTGGTCGGACTGCAGGTAGAGAGGCTGCACGTAGAGCAGTTGGGCCTCAACGGGCACCACGAGGAGGTTGCCGAGGATCACTTCGGAGCCCTGCTGGTCCCACAGAGAGCGCTGCGCGGAGATCTCCGGGTCCTGGTTGATGAATCCCTCCACCTGGCCGGGGCCGACTACCGTGGTGCTCTTGGAGAACAGGATGTTCACGGACTTGCCGTAGTTGGGCGGGTCTGAGCGCGCGCCCAGCCAGCTGATCATGTTGCTGCGCCCGTTGGGCACGAAGGGGAGCATCTGCAGGAACTCCTCATTCTCCGCCCCAGGCAGCCGCATGATGACGTAGAAGGCCGGCATAGGGATCCCCTGCCCGTCCATCGAGACGTCGCTGGGGATGGCCCACTGGTCGCCCTTGTTGTAGAGGACGTCCGGCTCGTCGACGTGGTAGGTGGAGTACACGCTCGCCTGGATGCCGAACAGGCCCTCGGGGTAGCGCACGTGCTCCATGATTGCCTTGGGCATCTCGGCCATCGGCGTGAACAGGCCGGGGAAGGCGGCGCGGTAGGCGCGCAACAACGGGTCCTCTTCGTCGAAGGCGTAGAAGGTCATGCTGCCGTTGTACGCGTCGATGACGATCTTCACGGAGTTGCGGATGTAGTTGAACTCACCCTCGGGGGCGGCGTACGGATAGCGGCTGGTGGTCGTGTAGGCGTCCTGGATCCACCAGAGGCGCCCATCGGCGATGACCATGTACGGATCGGCATCGAGGGTCAGGAATGGAGCCGCCGCCCCGATGCGCTCGCTGATGTTGTTGCGGATGATGATGCGGCTCTCGGCGCCGAGCGACGAGGTCGTGAAGAACTTGATCTCGCCGAAGCGTGCCGAGAAGGCCAGGCGCGCAAGGAGCGGCGAGATGGGGATGCCGCCCTCGCCGGTGTACTCGCGGTACACGTCGCCGCTCTTGCCCGGGTAGTCGAACTCCTGCTCCTGCGTTCTCACAAGGGTGTAGTCGGTGCCGCGCTCGCCGTAGTAGATGCGCGGCTCCTGGATCTCGAGGCCCTTGACGCTACGCGGCGGCACATCCTGCACGAGGAAGTCGGGGGAGCCGTCGCTGGTGACCTGGTTGACGGCCGACATCGCCACGCCGAAGCCGTGCGTGTAGGTGATGTGCTGGTTGACCCAGGTCTGGGCCTGGGCGGGCAGACCTTCGATGTTGAGCTCACGGGCCGAGAGCATCGTCTGCCGGTAGACACCGTTGACCGTATAGCGGTCCACGTCGGCGTCGAGGAAGACGTAGTACGGCCGCAGCTCCTGCAGCTGGCGGTAGCTGGTGGTGAGCGTGTCGGGGTCCCACAGGCGGATGTTGCGGACGGTGGGGGCGTTCTCGTCCAGCTTGGCGACCGTGAGCGGCGCGCTCGGCGGCAGCGCCTCCTGGCTGATGCGGTCGAGCGCATAGGCCGCCTTCGTGGCCTTGAGGTTGTGGGCTATGTACTCGCGTTCCTTGGCCAGCTGGTTGGGGTTCACCACCAGGGACTGATAGGCCGCCGGGACGATCCCGCGCAGGACGACGAGAGCCAGCACCCAGGCGACGATGACGGCCGGCCACCACTGCCGCCGCCGCCAGACGTTCCAGATGAGCACGGCGGCGATGGCGAAGGCGAGCACCATGGTGACCCGCGTGAGCGGCAGGCGGATCGCGACATCCGTCTTGGCGGCGCCGTAGATGGCTCCGGCCGTGGAGTACAGCAGGCCCCAGGCGCGGAAGAGCTGGCCGATGCCGATCACGATGAAGATGGCCGCGAGGATGGCCGAGAGATGCGCCACGGCGCGACCGCTCAGGTTGACGTCGATCGGCGGGAGGTTGGGTGCCGCGGCGCGCTGGGCGCGGGCGAACGGCGAGGGCGCTTCGGCGCCCGTGCCGGCAGGCCTCGCGCCCGCCGGGCCCGCCTTGTACTCGATGCCGCCCATGATGAGGTGGACCACGGCGGACAGGATGAGCGCGGCCACGAGAGCGCCAAAGACGTAGACCTGTACGGCGTGCCAGGCCGGCAGCGAGAACACGTAGAAGGAGACGTCGTGGCCGAAGATCGGGTCCTTCTCGCCGAAGGGCGCCTGGTTGAGATACAGCAGGAAGGTCTGCCACTGCGAGGAGGCGCTGACGCCAGCAAGCACGGCGGCCAGGATGCTCACGCCGAGGCCGCCGAGGCCCACCCACCGCCGGATGATGGCGCTGCGCGGCTCGAGCAGCTCGCCGTCGGCGCTGGCGCGATAGCTCGGCGCCAGCCGCCGTGCCACTTCGACATTGACCGCCAGGATGACGAAGAAGACGGCGGCCGCGGCCAGGCCGAGGAGCAGCTGCGCCCAGAAGCGCGTCCAGAAGACCGAGCGATAGCCGACCTCGCCGAACCACAGCCAGTCCACATAGAAGCCGAGCAGGCGACCCGACAGGGCCAGAAGAACGACGACCACCGCAACGACGGCGGCGATGACGACGCGGCGATGCGTGCTGCGGCGGCTGGAGGGTCTGCGCGGGCGCATGGGGCGGACGTTGTCCATCGTCGTAGTATGCCAGATTTCAGGGCGGTGCATACCCGACGCGCACAGGAGGCGGTCGGCGCCCGGGGAAGTGGCCGCCGCGGCGGCCTAGTTCTGCGTGACCTTCTCCATCCGCAGCATGGCCGTGAAGCGCTGCACCATCTGCGGGTCGAGCTCCTTGGCGGCCACGTCGCGGAGGCCGTCGACCCTGGCGCCGCTGTGGGCCACCGTCTCCCAGCGGCGGCACACGGCAAAGGCGCGGGCCACGCGCGGGATGGCGCTTCCGCTTCGCCCCTCGGGGTAGCCCGAGCCGTCCCAGCGCTCGTTGCCGTAGACGAGAGCGTCCACGGCGCTGCGGCGCACTTCGTTGGGCTGGGCGTCGCCGTTGTGGCCGCTGCCGAGGATCACCTGGACTTCCTCCTGAACGGTCGTGCCGGTCTCGTGCACGGCGAGGGCTGTGACCAGCCCGGCGGCCTCGGACTCGCTGAGGCCGAGGAAGGCGGCGAAGTGGCGACCGAGCGCGACCAGCTCGCCCTCGAGGGCGGCCGTGATCTCGTTCTGCCCATCCGAGAAGAGGCAGACCCTGTCGCGGCCCTGCGCCTTGGCACGCAGCAGCGCCGCGTCGGCTGCGCCGAGCACGCCGTCGCTGTCATTGGCCGATTCGGGGAAGGCCGCGACGCCGATCGACATGGTCACGTGCAGGTCCGGGTGCCCGGGATCCAGGTCCGCCACCGAGGCGCGGACGCGCTCGGCCAGCGACCTGGCCTCTTCAAGCTCGGTGTTGGGCAGGATCACGACGAACTCCTCGCCACCGTAGCGCGCCAGGTAATCGGACTCGCGCGAGCAGCCGCGCAGCACGGTGCTGACGGCGCGCAGCACGTCATCGCCCTTCTGGTGGCCGATGGTGTCGTTCACGGCCTTGAAGTGGTCGAGGTCCATCATCAGCAGGCAGAAGGTCTCGCCGTAGCGCTCGGCGCGGCTCACCTCGGCCTGAAGGGTCTCCTGAAAGTGGCGGTAGTTGTGGATGCCGGTGAGGCCGTCGCTGATGGCCTGGCGCTCCATCTCCTTGTAGCTGCGCGCGTTCTCGATGGCGATCGCCGCCAGGTTGGCGAACAGCTTCACCGGCTCGAGCTCGTGAGCCTCGAAGGTTCGTCCTGAGAGGCGGTCGAGGCAGAGCACGCCGGTGACCTTGCCGCGGACGCGGAGGGGCACGACGATCGAGGCCTGGGGCTCGTCCTCCGCGGTGCCCGGGACCTGCACGATGCGCGGGTCGTGAAGCATGTCGTTGACGAGCTGGGCCTCGTCGTGGCGCACGACCCAGCCGCTCACGCCTTCCCCGAGGGGCACGCGGAACCGTTCTACCTTCTCGGCGTTCTCGTCGCGCGCGTAGATGCACACCAGCTCGCGCGCACCGTCGTCCACCAGCCGGATATCCATGGCGTCGTAATCGACGATCTCCTTGAGCATGGTGGTGATCTGGCGGAAGACGTCGGTCAGATCGAGCGTGCTGAGGAGGGCCGTGCTGAGCTGGATGAGCTGCTGCCGCAGCGTGAGCTGGCCCTCGAGCTGCGCCTTTGTGGCTTCGAGCTGTTCATACTGGCGGGCGTTCTCGATGGCCACCGCGGCATGGGTGGCGAACACCTCGAGCGACGTGACCAGCTCCAGCGTCGGCTGGCGCCGGTCATCCGGGTCGTACAGGCCCAGCACGCCCATGAGCCGGCGCTGCTTGTCGAGGAGCGGTACCAGAAGGCTGTCGTCCTTGTGCCACTCGTCGGCGGCGCGCGGGCCGAGGTCGAGGGGCGGCAAAAATTGAAGCTGCTCCTGCGTCCAGAGGTGCCGGCGGTGGTCGATGAAGTAGGACGAGCCTACCCGGTGCTTCGCGAGGAAGAGCTCGTCCCAGATCCGTTTCGGGACGGGCCGCCGGAACAGCTCGCGGTCGTACTCGGGATACTCGCCCACCGTGGCGCGCACGCGGAAGCTCTGCCCATGTGGCTCGGCGAGGTAG
>Ga0265296_1003264_pt1 | contig 15288 bp, 10 predicted proteins | sample MunlanPumphouse1_FD_189073 | JGI IMG/M metagenome (GOLD analysis project Ga0265296, IMG submission 189073) | Groundwater microbial communities from a municipal landfill in Southern Ontario, Canada - Pumphouse #1 | ecosystem: Environmental > Aquatic > Deep subsurface > Groundwater | place... | reverse complement strand
CGCTACGTCATGGAAGATGGCTCACCTGCCAACAGAGTTTTCCCGTTTAATCCGAATGGCGCCCTCGAAGACATCGCGGCAATCACGGATCCTTCAGGCCGCATTTTAGGAATGATGCCACATCCCGAACGCTTCCATTGCTTCACGAACCACCCATATTGGACACGCATCAAGGAAGAACTCAAACGTAAGGGAGAGCCACTCCCCGAAGAAGGAGAAGGTATGAAAATTTTCAGAAACGCGGTAAAATACTTCGCGTAAACTCGCCTAACGGCCTCGTAGAATGGAAATACGTATTAAAAAAGTCCCGGGCCAGCCAACCATCTTCGCAAAAATCTCATACATCTTGGGAGGAATATTGATGTCGACCTCAATCCTTTCTTTAAGCATAAATCTTCTACATACATACGGAATAGGAATCGGGTTTTTAATTTGCCTAATACTTTCATACTTCGGCTTCACTAAAACAAAAACTTCCCCGCGCTTGCGCTTAATAATTTGGGGAATAGCAGGAACAACAGTCTTCTACGTAGTAGCAGCTACAGCTTTTTATTACACAATTTCTAAAGTCGGCTAATCCATAGAGGTCCTCGAGGTCTCTGTATACACATTCCTTGGCTTCGCCCCATCCGCCGGTCCAACAACTCCGTTTTCCTCGAGAATATCGATCAATCGCGCAGCACGCGCGTATCCCAATTTCAAGCGACGCTGCAAGAGCGACGCTGAAGCTTTTTTCGCCTCATGAACGAGATTATACGCTTGCTCATACATCGCATCCTCGGACAGCCCTGCCTTCGAGTCCGGAATCCCATTCAGCCTCGCGGCAGCCGTAGAAATCGCCGTGACAGCCTCGTCATATTCAGGCTCAACACTCAACTTGACCTGGTTCGTAACCTTTTCAATCTCCTTTGAAGACACATAAACACCCTGTACACGGAATGGCTTACCCATTCCACTTGGCAAATAAAGCATATCTCCGCGCCCAAGCAAATCCTCCGCCCCGATCCCATCCAAAATAGTTCGCGAATCAATCCCCGACGACACCGCGAACGCGATACGCGCAGGGATATTTGCTTTAATTAAACCTGTAATAACATCGACCGAGGGACGCTGAGTCGCAATAATCAAATGGATTCCGACAGCGCGCGCCATCTGTGCAATTCTACAAATCGACGCCTCAACTTCCCTTCCGGAAGCCATCATCAAATCCGCCAACTCATCGATCACGACAATAATCTTAGGCAACTTTTCTTTTATATCTTCATCAGCGTTGTACTCCTGAATATTCCTGTGTTTCGCATCGCTCAAAACCTGATACCTGCGACTCATCTCAGCAACAACCCACCTCAAACTTATAGCCGCTTTCTCAGGATCTTTAATAACCGGCGTCAACAAGTACGGCATGCCGTTATAAGGCCCGAGCTCAACCCTCTTTGGATCAACGAGAATCAACTTCAACTCCTCAGGCGTATTTTGATACAAAAGCGAAAGCAAAAACGCGTTCATACAAACCGATTTCCCACTTCCAGTAGCCCCAGCAATCAAAAGATGTGGCATCGTTTCCAGATCAGCAACAATCGGATTGCCGGAAACGTCACGTCCAAGGGGCAGACGAAGCTTCGAATTCATAATATCAAAAGCGTCGCTCTCAATGATCTCACGAAGATGAACATTCGATCTATGGTCATTTGGAACTTCAATTCCAACAAGCCCCTTTCCCGGAATCGGCGCCTCTATACGAATCGCCTTCGCGGACAAAGCCATACAAATATCACTCTTGAGCGCCGTAATTTTCGACAACTTCACTCCCTCAGCCGGCTTAAGCGTATATTGAATAACAGTCGGCCCAACATTCGCTTCCTGCATTGTCACATCAACCCCAAACTGCTCCAATTTGTCCTTAATACCTTCCGCGCTTTTCTTCAAGAACGTATCATCGGCCTGAATATCGGTAACCGTGGGATTCAATAAATCCAGCGATGGAAATTCCCATTCAAGAACCTCTTTATCAGCAGTTTTTTTCGCAGCTTTTGAAAGCTCCTCCTCGAATTTCGACCCGCCCGCCTGCCCGGCTAAAGACGGGCTACTCTTCGCGCCCTGCCCAGCCTGCGTACCACTTTGAGTACCTTGAACTTCACTTTCAAGCTTTTCGGCAATTTTTTTCTTCGCAATCTCGTCCGGATCCTCAGAAGAACCACTATCATCAATATGCGTGCCAATCGCCCTTTTAATCATCAATTCAGACGGCTCGACTTCCTCAGCCGATTCCTCGCTCTTCCCCATCAATCGGCCCAAAAGTCCAATCTTCTCAGAATCATCCTCTTCGTCGATCCCTCCATGCTGACGCCCACCGCGAGCCTTCTCGGCCGACTTATCGATCTCAATAGTAATTTTCGGCGTAACCGCTCTGAAAATAGCTCTAAGCGACGATTCGAAAGTCAAAAGCAACGAAACCAAAAACACACCCACAAAAACAACCCCCGTTCCAACATTCCCAATATGCAAAATCTGCTTAAATAAGAAATTCGTCACAAATCCGACATATCCGCCATGACTCCCCGCCCGCGCATACTCCAAGATACTCTCAATCGGCACCGACATATGCAAAACTCCAAGAACAGAAATCAAAAACAGTACCATCCCAAAAATCCTGCTCGCGCCAAACGCAACTTTCTTCGAAAGAAAAATCATAAACCCTCCAATAATAAAAAGTGCGGGAATAATGTAAATCCCCCACCCTATGATCGGCCTAAGTAGCTTCACCCAGATATCCCCAACGACCCCGAAAGCGCCTTGTATACTCAAAACAGTCACCGCCGCAATCACAAGTAAAACCACACCCCAAATCTCACGAGCGATCTGTTTTTTCACTTTTATTTTAAGAGAGGTCTTTTTCCTCCTCTTTGCAGTTGATTTGTACACAGCAATTTTTCGAGAAACCCCTCCCCGTCCGGACACAGCCCTTCTTCCGTATGTTCTTCTTCTCATAGTGCTACAAATACAGTGCTACAAATATAGTCAAAATAGAGGAATATGGCAAACTAATCGTCAGAAATAAATCGCTTATAAAAAATATAGTAATCAATTGATCCAAATCTGTTTTTAATTTCTTCTTTAATGAAATTTTTCGAAAGCAAAAAATCGATAGTCGCTTGATCAAATTCTCTGAAGGAAGAAAGCAGCATCAAGCTTTTACCCGAAAAGTCGGTCTCGTTAAAGTTTTCAACAAAACTTGCAGGCTCAATATAATCAATTTCCAATGGATAGAGCAGATAACGAATGGTCTGAAAAGTAAAATAGTCAGCGATAACTACTGTGTTTGGCTCCGTCTTCACATAACTACTAGCTCCCGTAAGATCACAGCGAAAATCGTTATAATAATGCAAAGAATTAGGAGCATCTTTAAAATAATTTTGATATCCATTAACAGCCGTAAATCCCAAAATTATCACCAACAACACACAGCCAACCAACTTCAACACCTCATTTTTGGGCTTTAGAAGAAAACTCAGTCCAATTGCTGCAAAAACAAAAATTGCTGGAATTATCCCAATTAACCGTAAACCGTGAGGTGGAGTTCCCTCATTTGTTAATATCGCTGGCAAGAACATTACAAGAAAGATAACCACCATTACTAAGTACACCCTTCTCTTGTATAAGCTGTACAAAAAACCGCCAAAAAAGAATGGGACTAGTAGCACAAATAACATAGCCTCACCAGATGGATTGTGCCGCCAATTAGCATCTCCGTGCGTGAAAATCCCTACGACAGTTTGCCAGAAGTTTTGAAGCATAAGGCTGCCCGTTTCAACAAAGACTTGACCCGCCCTCATGAAATATTTTTCAGGGAAAATTAAAATAAATAGAGCAATTGGAAGTATCACGAGCGTAAAAGCGCCTAATGCTAGAAGTAAGGATTTTTTATTATTTTTAATAAAAGCTCCAAGTCCTCGCCTGTATTTGAAGAGTAAAAATAAAGAAACCAACCCAACCCCAAACACAAACAATACGTAAGCGTTGTAAGTATAAAATCCCAAGGCAAAAACACCTGCCGTTAAGCTGTAAAAGAGACTTTTCTCTTTGCCTGTTTTGCTCCTCATACTTTTTGCCAAAAGGTATGCAAGCAGTGAGATTATAAGAGGAACAAGTATTGCCCGAAACCCATTGCGAGACAGCGCTATGTGCCAGCCGGAAACCGCTAGGATGAAACTACTTATGAATGCGATATTCCTCCCAAAAAATTCTTTTACGGCAAGGTATGTTGTTGCGACAGTCGCCGTCCCCAGGAAAGCTGAAACTATGAATATTTGCCACATACCTGTTCCGAATAGAAGATGGCTTAAGGCTGTGATGTAAACAAACAATCCTTCATTTCCACCTATTATTGGAGAAATAAGTCCATTGGAAAACCGTATCGAGTCCAATCCGCTGATTGCTTGATCCGGGAAAAGACCGCACGGGAGTTCCAGTATCATGTAGAATCTTAAAAAGGCTCCCACAACCACTAGCCCCAATACTATAAAAACCTCTTTGTTTATTTTTTTCACATTCATACGCCAACTACTGGTTTTAATCGTCAGATGAGTACCTTCCGCTCCACAAGTTCAATTTAACATAAAACAAATCCCGTAGTGTCCGCAGCGAATCCTTAATAGGCCTAACTCTGCTTTCCGAAGAATTGAACCAACTCACCGGCACCTCCTTAATCTTGTACCCCAAACTCCCAGCTATAACCAACGCTTCCATATCAAACCCGAATCTGTGCACCTTTTGCCTCGAGAAAATCTCCTTCGCAGCCTTGTGCGTAAAAAGCTTAAATCCACACTGCGTATCCCTGATATCGTTAATCAAAAACGTCCTAATCAACAAATTCCCGGCCCGGCCGATCAGAACTCGTAGCTTAGATTGCCTGATCTGCACATTACTATCCCTCAAGTACCTCGACCCAATCACAACGTCATACCCTTCCTCGATAATCCCCAAAAACTTATCAAGTTCTTCAATAGGAGTCGAATTATCAGCATCGATAAACAGAACGTATTCGCCCCGCGCGTGCTCAACCCCCAACTTAACCGCATGCCCCTTTCCAAAATTTTTCCCACTCTCAATCACCAAAACTCCATCCATCCCAAGACCCCTAACAACCTCACAAGTCCGGTCGCTACTCCCATCATCTACAACCAACACCTCGGCCTTCAAACCTTTTCGCTTCAAATAATCGCTAACAGCAACCAAAGTCGCGGATATCCTCCTCTCCTCATCATAGGCCGGAATAATGATCGAGACATCACGCTCAAACTCAGATGGAATATGCAGCACCCTTTCAAAAAACCTGAATGTCCAATACTTGTTCCCAAGAAAATTCCAAATAAGAACAATCAAAGAAGTCATCGCCTTCGCAAACATATACCAGATAAAAAGAATTTCGACGAAGAGATACATGAAAGCCGTATTCAAACAAAGCCCGACCAAAGCAACGAGTAGAAATTTAACAAACTGCTTTCTGTAATTCCTGGACTTACTACTGAAAGTCCAGAACTTATTAAAAGTAAAACCGTTAGCAACAGCCATCAAAAACGACAACGTCGCCGCAGGAATAACCGCAATCTCGGCATATTCAACAAAAACATACAAAAAACCTAAATCGATAATTGTACTAATCGTCCCAACAACACAGTATTTGAAGAACTGTCTAAATTTTGCGTAAACAGCTTTAATTGATTTTATAAACATACGTATCATTTTGCTTAAACAACAACTCGAACTTTTCAGGATTCGATTGAGCCCATTCTAACTCATAAAAAGGAATGCCACCAGAATCATCAAAATACCTCGATAAGATCACCAAATACTGTTTGTCTTTAGCCGCCAAGTTCTCAAGCCAACTCTCTTCACTAGGATCTCGCAAGATCGAATCTTTCGAATCCTTGAAATCGTGATAAATACAGTCCCCACAATCATTAATATTTATATAATCAACCTCTCTTCCCCAATGCTTTCCATACAGAGACAAATGCGCCGCACCTCTTGTATAAGCGATTTTCGCGTCCTCCGGCACATTCTTATCAACAAATTTATAAGCCGCAACCATGTCCTCATTGTAGATATACGAGTCAAAAACGATGAAGCTGTCGTAACCTTTTTCTTCTCTCAAAATAAAACTTTTATCGAAGAAAAGTCCTAAACAAAATACAATTAAAATCAAAAGAACAGTTCTTCCTCCCCACCCTTTCCATCTTTTCCACAATAAAAAGCAACCAACAACCGCAGCTCCAATCAAAAGAGCAAGCCAAATACAAGATATATCATAGAAAACATAATCATTGATATATTCAAGCAAACTCCTCTGCTTTGCGATCAAAAGAAATCCAAACAAACTCAATAAATAAACCAACATATATCCCCTCTTCAAAACCCCCACCATCACCACATAACAAAGCAAAAAGAACGGCAAAAGATATCTTATATTCGGGTAAACATTCGAATAAGAAAACGGCGTGATTAAATAGAGCAAAAACACAACAGGTATCAAAAGCAAAAACAGCGAAAATTTACGCCGCCACAAACACCCGCCCAGAAAAGCCAAAACAAGGATCACCACAACAGGCCCCATCGACAAAATCGCGCTTTCAAAAACTTCTCCAAAACTATCAAAACTAAAATTCGCGATCAAAGAAGAATTTCTATAGGCCTCCACGAACGAATCATAGCCTTGGAAAATATGTAACCCAAAAATCTTCACATCCAATGGAAACAAAGGATTTCCTGTATAAATCCAATTTCTCAAATACCAAAATCCGCCAAACAAAAACGTAACTCCATACAAATACGGCAAAGACAAATACATCCACATTTTCTTCCTATAATGAACCAATAAAACCACAGTCATAATCAACAAAAACAACCCGGAATATATAGCTCCGGACGACTTCGTCCCCATAAAAAGTCCGAGCGCGACCCCAACCGGAAACAAACTCCCAAAAGAGAAATCTTTTTCCAAATATCCGCGAACAGCAAAATACAAAGCGACAGCCAAACTGAAAATAAGAAACAGATCATTCTGCGGAATCCCGCACTGTCGAATTATCATCGGAGTAAAAAGAAAAACCGAAGGCGCAAGCACCGCTTTCCAGCCACGGAGTCCAAACATGCGAGCCAACGCATAAAGCACGACTCCAAAACCAATAAACAAAGGAAAATTGACAAGATTAATCAAAACATCTTCATTAAATGGGAAAAAAGCGAACAAAGATAAAAGTTCATGATTCCCAGGATAATAACCCAGCGGCCCAACATACGCAGTGTAATAAGGAGCCCATATGCTGCCTATCTGAAGCCATTTCGCCGCGAAAGGGATGTGGTAGATGAGAGAATCGGTCTCGACAACCCCCGACTGCGAAGCGGTAATAAATTTCACAATCAAAAACAAAATCAAAGGTGAATACAGAAGCAAAACCTTCCAATTCAAACGTAAATTAATCTCAAATTTCCGCTTAAATCTCTGCTTCAAATAAAAAAGAACAGCATTCAAAAGAACCAAAGCCGCCAAAACAAAAGGATATTTCAAAAGCCCAAAAGCTCCCAAAAAAGTCATCAAAAAAATCGGGACAGCACACGAATACAAAAAAACTAGAACAGCTTTTGAAACAGCACTCATCTTTCCATGCAGCAAAGAAACAATCAAAAAAGCTGACAAAATCGTCAAACCCGCCTGAAACACAAAGAGAAGAAAATTTACAATAAAATCAGATGAATACATGCCTTTAGCTTTAGTTCAAAAATTTATAAATTGCAACGCCCCCGTCTTCAAAAACTTTTTCAAACTTGTCGCTCATAATTTGAACCCACGAAGGCTCAAATTTCATAAAACCAACCTGATCATACAACATGACATAATCAATGCTCAAACCATCCAAATTTGAGAACCACCAATTGATATCCGCATCGGTCATAATGCCATTTCCGCTATCTCTGTAGTCATAATAATCACAATCCCTACAATTATTAATATTCACATACATCGCATCCCTTTGGAAATAAGCCCCATACAAAGGATAGTGAAAATGAAAACCGGAATATGCAATTTTCGACCCATCGGGAACTTCCCTTTCCACCCATTCAAAGCCATTTATCAAACTTTCAAAATTGGGAGGATATTTGTGCCTCAACACATCAAATTTCTCATTTTCCCTGACTTCGGAAATCCCGGAATTGCCAAGAAAAAGAACCAAAGGAATCAAAGCCAGAGATAAAAGAATCCCCACTTTTTGCACACTTTTAAACCCGAAAACCACAAACGCAAACACGCCAATCAAAACAATTTTCAAAACAAAAACCGTAAACAACCAAATATATTCATCCACAAAACTGAGGTTGAAGATTTCGTGAGGCAAATCGCTATACCCCAAAGTCACCCACAAAGTTCCAACCACCGACCCCGCAATCAAAACGCCCAAAAACCATCTCAAAACACCAGCAACACCCACCCGATTCATAAGATAAACAACCAAGCTCCCGCCGGTCAGCAAAGTCAGTACCGAATACCTAATATTCGCGTCGAAATCATTATAAGTATAAGGAGAAATTAAATATAAGTAGAAGAAAAACGGAATAGAAAACAAAAATAAAAGATCGATTTTATTAAAACTTTTTTTCAAAGCTCTAACCACAACCATCACCACTAAAACAACATAACTAAACCCAATAACCAACGTCTGAAAACCGGTTCTAAAAACATACCTCAAAGCCATATTCTTCAATTCAGCAAAGTCCAATGAAGCCAAATTATTCCAAAGCGACCACTCCATGATCTTGTCCGTCAATCCGGAAAATCCATCAAACAACACTAAAGAACCCACCTTCACCTCCGCAGGGAAAACCGGATTTCCGGCAATAATCAAATTTCTCAAATACCAAAAACCACCAACTAAAACGAAACCGACAATCCCAAAACCCAAGCACCTAAGCATCTTAAGCCTGACTCCCCTCTTGAAATTCTTAACAAAGTAAAAAACAAAAATCACAAGAGGAAGAAAAGCGTAAGGAACCGCCAGATATTTTGTTCCCAGGAACAACCCAAAAGCCAGAAACACCGGAATAATATATTTCGTCGCGAAATTCGCCCCCTTCGTTTTCACGTATTCATAAACAAACAAAATTACATACAAAAATGTCAGAGCAAAAAGAAGATCCACATGAGCATTTCCAACCTCTTTCAAAATTATTGGAGAAGTCAAAAACAACAGCGGAAAAACCCAAGACAACACCTTCCCGACCCCAAGCCTAATCAACAAATAGGCTCCGGTAACAGCAAACACAAACATCAAAAATATATTTTGAATGTTGGCGAGCACATCAGCCCCAACAGGCAAAATAGTCCACAAAGTCAGTAGTTCTCCATTCCCGGGATAATATCCCAGAGGGCCCGCATAAGCAGAGAAGAAAACTCTCCACAAATCGCCGCCCACAGCCCAAAACCTCGCAATCGGCAAATGATAAGAGATACTGTCATATTCCCAAACCGGCTGAATCAACGCATTAAACGCTTCAACAATCCCAAAGACCGCAAGAACCCCCAAAACAACCACCAAAAGTGTATTCAACTTCGGCCGCCTAAACTGAAAATTTCGCCAAAAATATTTTCCAAAAAAAAGCACGCTAAGCAAACCCAAAACATAGCTCCCCCCAGACACCGCCCAAACATCCAAAGCCCCGAACATCCCGACAAGGATCTGCACACCAATCAACAAAACAATAAAAAAGAAGAAAGTATAAACCGCCATCGCCAAAAACGACTTCCTGACTTCCTCAAAAAATCTAAACGCAAAAAGAAAACTCGCCACCAACAAAACTCCATTCAAAACCGCAAAATTAATCATATTGATTTTTAAAGCAAAAACAACAAAGATACTAAGGAATAATCAAAAATAATGAAAGAGATTCTTGTTACAGGAGGAGCCGGATATATTGGCTCAAATACGGTCAAATTACTGATCGAAACGGGCGCAAAAGAGAGTCCCGTTAGAGTTGTAATTATCGACAACTTATTGACCGGACACAAAGAGCTTGTTCACCCAAAAGCCGTTTTTTATGAAATTGATTTATTGGACTACAAAAAATTGAAGGAAATCTTTCTCAAATATAAGTTTGATACAGTCATTCACTTCGCGGGAGTAAGCCAAGTTGAGGAATCGGAGAAAAATCCAAAAAAGTACTTCAGCAACAACGTGCTTGGCGGACTTAATTTACTAAAAGTTATGGCCGAAACAGGATGCAGGAAGATCATTTTCTCCTCATCGGCATCCGTATACGGAGAACCGTTGCGCATTCCCATAGACGAAGATCATCCCATAAAACCAATATCAACCTACGGAAAAACCAAAGCAATATTCGAAGAGAGCTTGAGGTACTTCGACAAATTATATGGGATAAAATACCTTTCCTTGAGATATTTCAATGCCGGAGGCAGTTCGGACGATCATAAATTCGGCGAAATCCACAATCCGGAAACACATCTGATCCCAACCGTCCTAAAACTCGCAAAACAAAATAAAATCGTCCACATATTCGGAGACGACTACAAAACGCCCGACGGCACATGCGTTCGCGACTATATTCACGTTGTTGACCTGGCGAAAGCGCACATCAAAGCCATGAAATACCTGAATTCAGAAGACCCCCGCCACGAATCGGCAGTTATCAACTTGGGATCAAGCAAAGGATTCTCAGTAAAAGAAATCATCGACCTTTGCGGAAAAGCCATGGGTAAAAAGATCAAAACCAAGATTTCTCCACGAAGAAAAGGCGATCCGGAAACATTAATAGCAAGCAATAAAAAAGCAAAACACCTTCTCAAGTGGAAACCTGAAAAAACAATTTATGATATAGTGGAAAGCGCCTGGAAATTTGAATCAAAATTATGACGGACACGCCAATCGGCCCCTCGGCCAACCCCTCAATCGAACTCTCAATCGTAATCCCCTGCCTGAACGAAGAAAAAACGCTTCCCATAGTGATAAACAAGTGCTTCAACACTCTGAAAAGACTAGGGATAAATGGAGAAGTGATCGTCGCAGACAACGGATCAACTGACAATAGCGTTCAAATAGCGGAAAGCTTGGGAGCGCGTGTCGTACACGTAGAGCAGAGAGGGTATGGGAATGCCTTAATAGGAGGAATGTCAGCCGCTCGCGGCAAATACATAATAATTGGCGACGCCGACGATTCGTACAACTTCGAGGAAATAGACGACTTCGTAAAACATATCAGAGAAGATCATGACATCGTCATCGGAACCCGTCTCAAAGGCAATATAGAAAAAGGCGCAATGCCTTTCCTCCATAGATATTTGGGAACTCCGGTTTTAACTTTCGTATTAAACAGACTTTTCAAACCGGGAATTTCGGATTGCAACTGCGGCATGCGATCCCTCACAAAAGATTCATTCGACAGGTTGAAACTCGAATCGCCGGGGATGGAATTCGCATCGGAAATGATGATAAAAGCGGGCCTCCTTAAAATGAGAATCAAAGAAATTCCAATCACTTTTTACAAAGACAAACGAGACAAGTGCCCACACTTAAATACATGGCGAGATGGCTGGAGACACTTAAAATTCATGTTCCTCTACAGCCCAACATATCTTTTCATCCTCCCGGGAAGCTTCTTGACCCTAATAGGCTTGGCAATTTTGCTCCCGTTAATCCAAGGCCCGGTAACAATCGCCGGCCACTTGTTCGATTATCACTCGGCGCTTCTTGGAAGCCTTTTGACAATTTTAGGCTACCAAACAATCAACATCGGCCTATACGCAAAAGCATACGCCGCCACTCAAGCCTTCAACGTCCCGGACAAAACACTCACAAGACTTTATCAGATTTTCACTCTGGAAAGAGGCATAATCCTCGGGATACTTCTGTTCCTCGCAGGTTTTGGAATAGATCTGTCAGTCCTACTGGAATGGGCACAAGCAGGATACAAAAATCTCAACGAACCAAGCTTAGTAGCATTCGCCTCAACATTGATGATAATAGGCCTTCAAACAGTCTTCTCGTCATTCTTTTTGAGCATTCTCAAAAAATAATTTCATACAACCTAAAAGAATCCGTCCTTAATAAAAGATGGAACATTTCTTTGTCCGATTTCGCCCAATCTTCCTCGTACATATAAACTCTACCACTGTATTTTGCACTATTAATTAATAAATATTTGACATCCATTTCCTTCAAAGCCGCCTTCCATTTTTCCGCATCAGGATGCGCCCTAACCGACTTCTCTTCATTGCGATAATCAAAATATTTACACTCAACGCAACCGTCAATATTTACATACACAGGTTCATACCCCTCCCTCTCAAAAAACCAATAAGGAAGAATGCCGGAAAGTGCAATTTTTTCGAACCCATCAACCAACCTTTCTCTCAGAATCTCTAAATGCGCGAGCATTTCCTTGTACTCCTCGGACTTGCTGGCAATAAATTCATCATCAAACTCGGTATTTTCAGGAAATTGATAAACGAAACTCGAAACACCAACCAGCAGGAGAGCCATCACCGCAACCCACCACTTCCTGGCATGGACAGCCAGCCACACCAACCAAAGAACTAAACCAAGCAAAGCAATCATCCCCAAAACTGGCCACATTCCAATCATATTTAATTTTTTCCCCACAAGATTTAAAAAAGCGCCATCCACCAAGAAACTATTAAACAAAAAGTTGTATGCAAAAAGACCAGCCCCACCGAGAACAACCAGCCAACTACTCAATTTAGAATAATACGCCGAAACAACCATGAAAATCGGCAAAAGCGCAAAAATCGGAGCGGCATACCTTATCGTTTGACTCCAAAGAGTGAAAGAATAAGGCGAATTTATATAATAAAAAACTTCCGCCACAAACAAGTAAAGAAGCATAGTTAAAAATAATAAGCCACACCTCCACTCACCCTTCTTCTTCCTTGAAAGCACGGAAATAGCCGCAATCGCCGCCACGCCCAAAACAAAAGGAAATATCCAAAGATATACCTCCCCGACGCAGCCTCCAAAACCAGGATGATTCAAAATACTCCCAACAACACTCTTCACCCCATCAATATTTATATGATGCAATATCGAAGTATCAACAAAATCATTCATAAAACTCTTATGCCCTTCAAATTTCAGAAACCCCAAGTCAATCCCAAAAGGATACAAAGGATTCCCAGCTACAATCCAATTTCTTATATACCAAAATGAACCTGTTGCTAGAGCCAGTAAAGGCATCCAAATAACTCCCTTAAAGGACTTTCTAAAATGCCAAAACGCAGCAACAACAAGCGGGATCAGTATCACAACTTGAGGAAGCCCGTTGTACTTCGTTCCAACAACCAATCCCAAAACCAAAAACGCCTTTGCCAATTCCCCCTTATCATTATTCAAAATAGAAGAGAGAATCATCACCACACTCGCCCCAAACAAAGAGAATAGGAACAAATCAACCTGCACATTCAGGAATTGTCCAAACAAAAAAGGAACAGAGACGACTCCCAAAACAGCAAAAAAACTGGCGAGCTTGCGCCCACGCGCGAAATCCACTAGAGCCACGTAAAACAAAATCACACCAAGCAGCGTAACTATAAAATTCAAATTGATATCACCCACAAACATCGTCAAAAAGGACTGTAAAGCCTCATGATTCGCAGGGAAAAAAGTATTTGGCCCCACAAATCCGGCATGAAAAACGTCCCACACCCCACCAGTTCTAATAAAATTGCTCATTATCGGCAAATGATATCCAACGCTATCAATTTCACTCATCGGACTCAACCCATTAAAGAAAACCACCATAAACGCCAAACCGCTCATCAAAAGTAAAACAATAAAAGATTTGAGATCCACGCTCTCACCCTCGGAGACCACAAACCTTTTCTTCCACAGAATCAACCATCCGCACAAAACAACACCAACAAAACCCAACCCCACTACCGCCCACCAAACAAACAGATTAAACATCCCCAAAACCTCAACAGTTAAAATAACCAAACTCATCAAAATAACAATCCACCACGAAACATACCTCTCGCGCCCAATCAAACGAGCCAAACACCAAGAAATGAACAAATAAAAAAATAGAGCAAAAAATATCATAGTCAAAAGCTATCAAATCCAGCGCCCATTCGCAACCCTTGCCCATCCCACCCTTAACCGCTATCATACCTTCCGTCTAATCACCCCAAATGATCAAAACGCGTTTTGCGCCATCACCAACCGGTTATCTGCACGTAGGAGGACTTCGAACCGCTCTCTATTGCTACCTTTTCGCGCGCAAAAACAAAGGCAAATTCATCCTGCGCATCGAAGACACCGATCGGGAGAGATTCGTTGAAGGTGCAACCGAAGCCCTTATTTGCACTCTCGATTGGATTGGCCTAGACCGCGATGAAGGCCCAATTTCGCAAACCGAGCAAAAAGGCGATTTTGGCCCATATATCCAATCCCAACGCTCCGACATATATCGCAAGTACGCAGACGAACTCGTCAAAAAAGGCGCAGCATACTATTGTTTCTGCACAAAAGAACGCCTGGACGAACTCCGCCACACCCAAGAAAAGTCCAAGCAAGCAACAATGTACGATCGCAAATGCGGCGAAATCCCATTGGAAGAAGCCAGAAAACGAATAGCTGCAGGCGAACCGCACGTGATTCGCCAACGCATTCCATACGAAACATTGAAATTTAAAGATTTGATTCGCGGCACCATCCAATTCGACGGCAAAATCATCGACGACCAAGTTCTAGTGAAATCCGACGGCTTCCCAACCTACCATCTCGCAAACGTCGTCGACGACCACTTAATGGGAATCACCCACGTCATTAGAGGCGAGGAATGGCTTCCCTCCACACCAAAACACATCTTCCTATATCGCGCGTTCGGCTGGAAAGAGCCGGAATTCGCGCACATTCCCCTACTACTCAATAAGGACCGAAGCAAACTCAGTAAGCGCCAAGGCCACGTCGCAGTTGAAGAGTACATAAATGACGGATACACCAAAGAAGCCATTATAAATTTCGTCGCGCTTTTGGGCTGGCATCCGGGAGCAGGCGAAGAAAATGAACTTTTTAGCCTCACCGAACTGGAAGAGCGATTTTCTTTGGATCGCGTACACAAAGCAGGAGCAATTTTCGACATCGAAAAACTCGACTGGTTCAATTGGCTGTGGCAAAAACGCCTCTTTAATAAAGCGATCCGCAATTCTGCGCGCGTGCTCGACCCAAAAGTTCAAATAACAGAAGAAAAACGCGGAGTCCTCAC
>Ga0265296_1003263_pt1 | contig 15289 bp, 11 predicted proteins | sample MunlanPumphouse1_FD_189073 | JGI IMG/M metagenome (GOLD analysis project Ga0265296, IMG submission 189073) | Groundwater microbial communities from a municipal landfill in Southern Ontario, Canada - Pumphouse #1 | ecosystem: Environmental > Aquatic > Deep subsurface > Groundwater | place... | reverse complement strand
ATACTCACGGAACAGAACATTGTCCCAATGAGTTTGAAACCACTTATTCACCTGATAGAAAAGAGATAGTATATTGCGAGCAGTGTTATCAACAGGAGGTTGCGTAAATTATGAGAATATATTATTATTTCTTAAATGGAAAAATATTATTATACTTCCGCGATAATTAAATATTTAACTGGTTTGTTGGAAATTGTTTTGGGAACTAGAGTGGTTTTGAAATTTTTGGGAGCTAGCTCAAAAGCGCTTATTGTGGAATTACTCTATAAAATAACCGATTTTATAACGGCGCCGTTTAAATTTATATTCCCGAATGTTTATCTTGATAAAGGAATAATTGATTTTACAACTCTTTCGGCAATGGCGGGATATTTTATTTTAGTGTTGGTGATATTAAAACTTTTACGCCTGATTTTAATCAGGCCGATAAGCGACAAGCCGAATATTCCTCCGCAAAACAGACCTAAATTTTAAGCTCCTTCTATCGCTTTCTTGATGGCATCTTTTAATTCTTCTATTTGATTTTCATTTATTGATTTTTTAGCAAATTCTTTTATTGTCGGTTCTTTTTGTTCCGGCGGTTTTTTTATAAAATCGGATTTTTTTAATTCTTCCAGCGAAATTTCTTTTTTTAACGGCGTTTTAATCTCTTCCGCCTTAATTGTCCCTTCTGTTTTCTCAATAAAAGTTTTTCGTCGCGGCGGTTCAAATTCTATGCCGATTTCTCCCAAGTGACCGGCATGCGTGAATTTTTTAAAGCCTTCTCTTCCGAAAGCCGGTCTAGTTCCTCTAATTTCTCGCCCTTCATTTTTTTCGCCGCCGAATTTTCTTTCCGTTCTTGATCTTTCCGTTGCTAATCCGCTCCATCTGGAAATTTCTTCTTCAACTTCGCGTTTTGGCTTGGTGTATAATTTACGCGACATTTCAATAACCTCTTCATGGTTATTGTCTCGCGCCGTTACGGCAAGAGGCGGCAGGGTATTGGCCGAAAATGGGCGGCTGGTAACGCCGTCAACCATAAGTTTCAAATAAATCTGGCGGTTGGGCAGATTGACAACGTCTTCAATGGTAAATTCCGGCTCCAGTTCTTTTTCCAAAAAATCAGCGTCCGCGGCGCCGATGCGAAAAATTACCATTGTTCCGACGTTGCCGAAAATGGCGTCTCGCACAACAGTTGAATCTTTAGTCGCCAGCTGGCCGACGTATTGGTGCGCGATAATTAAGTTTAACCGGTATTTTCTGGCCTCGGAAAGAATATTGGCGAACGAGTCGGTGACGAAATTCTGGAATTCGTCAACATAAAGATAAAAATCTTTTCTTTCGGCTTCCGGAATTCTGACTCTTTCCATTGCCGCTAATTGTATTTTCGTGATAATCATCGCTCCGAGAAGCGCGGCATTGTCTTCTCCAATTCTTCCTTTTGAAAGATTAACCAAAAAGATTTTTTCGTTGTTCATTATGTCGGGAATATTAATTGTGCTTTTCGGTTGACCGACTATGTTTCTGACGAGCGAAGTTGAAAGAAATTGTCCGACTTTGTTTTGGATAGGGACGATGGCTTCGTTTCGGAATTGGTCGCGCCATGTTTCGTATTCATTTATCCAGAATGATTTTACCACCGGATCTTTAATATTGGCGATAATTTGCTGGCGGTAATCTTTGTCAACAAGAATTCTTGTTATGCCCAAAAGCGTTGTGCCGGGCGTATCTATTAAAGCTAAAACGCAGTTGCTTAAAATGTATTCCATTCTTGCTGACCAGACATTTGCCCAAATTTTGGTGAAAATAGACAGAAGATCGGAAGAAACAAGATGCTTGTATTTCGGGTCAGGGACTTCCAATACGTTGAATCCTATCGGGTGTTCGGCGTCTATCGGATTAAAATAAACAACGTCTTTGAGCCGTTCTTTTGGGATCCTTTTCATAACCGTTTCAACAAACTCGCCGTGCGGGTCTACAATACAAACTCCCCGGCCGTTGATAATGTCTTGGAGAGCCACATTGAAAAGCATAGTGGTTTTTCCGGTGCCGGTTTTTCCAATGACATACATATGCTGGCGGCGGTCAACGGTTTTAATGCCAAAAGCGCGGTCCTTATTGCGGAAGTTTGTTTTGGCAAATACGGTAATGTCTTTTATGTTTTCCATTATTTTTGGCGCGGGGTTTGTATTTATTCTTAAATATTATATAATAATTATTTAAATTATTAAAGATATATCTTTTGGGCATATTAATTTAATAAAATGAGTACGGAAAAACAATATATTGAAATTAAGTCCCAGGAAGAGGGTAAATTTAAAAAAGATTTAGAAAAAAGAGATGATTCAGAGGCCCAAAGAATGGTCCGTTTTTTAAATTATCCTGATTTAACGCGCGATGAATCAAGCCCTTTGTCCGAGCTTGTAAGGCGCATTAAAAATATTGGTCATTTTTCCAATTTTGACGAAATTAAGACACCAGAAATCGTTCCGTCTGATATTTGTTTTGATTTATTTAATTTTCCCGCTGACCACCCGGCAAGAAGCCATTCAGATACATATTATGTTGATGATAAGCATATTTTGAGAACCCATACTACAATAATGTGGTATTACTATTTGGATTCAAAGACAGTCAAAGAAAGAATTAAAAATAAACTTTCAATGGGCGCGCTTTCTTATGGGAAAGTTTATCGCAAAGACGAGATAGATAGAAATCATATGAATGTTTTTCATCAGATTGACGGCTGGTATCTTTCTCCGAAATCCAAAGAGATTATTACCATTGATAATTTAAAATCGGTTTTAACTGAAATTGCCCAAGCTATTTTTGGCAAAGAAATAAAATTCAGGTTTAATATTGATAAATTCCCATATACTGATCCAAGTTGCGAAATGGAAATAGAAGTGGGTGGCCGATGGGTGGAAGTTTTAGGTTCCGGCATTGTTCATCCAGATGTTCTTAGAAATTTGGGCGTTGACCCGAATGAATACAATGGCTGGGCTTTTGGTTTTGGCCTGGAAAGACTGGCGATAATAAGCATGAGTTTGCCCGATATTCGCTTGCTTTGGTCCAATAATCCAAAAATAAAAAAACAGCTTCGGTTGGGGAATAAATATGTTTCGGTAAGCAAATATCCTTCAATAATAAGAGATATTTCTTTTGTGGTTGATAATAATTTTATTCCTAATAATTATTTTGATTTAATAAGGGATATAGGAGGAAATTTAGTGGAAGAAGTAAAATTAATTGATAAATATGAAAATGTAAAAAAATTCGGAGGAAAAAATAAAATCAGTTATACTTATCGCATAGTTTATCAAAGCAATGATAAGACCTTGACCTCATCGGAAGTTGACGAAATTCAGAAAAAAATTTACCATCAAACAGCAAATCAGTTTAATGCGCAGCTTAGATAAAATAAGATGTAATTCGGTCCTATCGTCTAGTTCGGTCCAGGACATCAGGTTTTCATCCTGAAAACACGGGTTCAAATCCCGTTGGGACTACAAATGAAAATTCTCGCCATTGAAACCTCTTGCGACGAGACAGCTATTGCGCTCGTTGAAGCGAAAGGGGGAGTAAACCCTTCGACGGGCTCAGGGCCAAAATTCAAAATTTTGGAAAATTTGGTGGCGTCGCAAATAAAAATTCATCGGCCGTTTGGCGGAGTAGTGCCGAATTTGGCAAAGAGAGAACATCTCAAAAATTTGCCGATTTTGTTTAAAAAATTAGTGGCTAGTGGCTATACCCTAAATCCTGATATTGTTGCCGTAACCGTCGGTCCTGGACTTGAACCGGCGTTATGGACAGGAATAAATTTTGCAAAAGAAATTTATAAAGAGATTAAGAAATTAGGAAATAAAGAAATTAAGTTAATTGGGATAAGCCATTTAGAGGGCCATCTCTACTCTTTTTTACTAGAGCAAAAAAGAGTCAATTTTCAATTTTCAATTTTCAATTTTCAAAATTTGTTTCCGGCCGTTGCTTTGATTATTTCCGGCGGGCATACAATTTTAATCAAAATGGATTCGTTGGTAAAATATAAAAAGATAGGAGAAACAAGAGACGATGCGGTTGGCGAGGCGTTTGATAAGGTCGCGAGATTATTAAATTTGCCTTATCCGGGAGGGCCGGAAATAGAAAAGCTCGCAAAAAAGGGGAATTCAAGCGCGATAAATTTTCCACGACCGATGCTTAATCAAAAAAATTACGATTTTAGCTTTTCGGGACTTAAAACTTCTATTCTTTATTATTTGCGAGACAATAAAAATGTTAAAATTGAAGATGTGGCCGCTAGTTTTCAATCCGCGGCTTTTGAGGTTTTAATTAAAAAAACTTTGCGGGCCGCGAATGAATTTAAGGCAAAATCAATTTTTATTTCCGGCGGAGTGGCGGCGAATAAAACATTAAAAAAAGAATTTATATTGAAAATTGAAAATTTAAAATTGAAAATTGATTTTTTGGTTCCGCCAAAAAATTTATGCGCCGACAACGCAGCAATGATTGCTGTTGCCGGATACATAAATCATTTGCGAAAGAAAAAAAGGCGATTAACGGCTAACGGGAATTTAAATATATAATTAATGAATATCATTAAACAACAGGATTGGAAACTTAATTTCGCGGTTTTATTTTTAGGTGCAATGAGTTTGTTAAGTTTAGCGAGCGCAAAGCCGGATTTATTTTATAAACAGCTTTTATTTTGGTTTATCGGCATCGCATTTGTTTTTTTAATAGTCGCTTTTGATTGGCGATCATTAATCAATTATCGTGGCATTACCTTGGGATTTTATTTTATTATAATAGCGCTTTTAATCGTCACTTATTTTTTCGCGCCGGTTGTCCGGGGAGTTAAGGGGTGGCTCATGGTCGGCTCTTTCCAGTTTCAGGCTTCGGAATTCGCCAAGCTTGCGCTGATTATAGTTTTCGCCGGATTTTTCAAGAAAAAACATATTTCCATAGCGAGAGTTTCAAATTTATTGGTTTCATTTGTTTATTTTTTTATTCCAGCTTTACTTGTGGCAATTCAACCGGATTTCGGGACAGCCATTGTTTTATTTTTTATTTGGTTTGGATTTCTTTTGGTTTCCGGTTTGCGACAGAAACATATAATTGTTTCTTTGTTGATTTTTTCCGTTGTCGCGGCTGTGATGTGGTTTAGCATTTTGGAAAATTATCAAAAAGAAAGGATTATCGGCGTGTTTTTTCCCGGGAGAGACGCGTTGGGAATAAATTATAACGTTATCCAATCAAAAATCGCCATTGGTTCCGCCGGATTTTTCGGCAAAGGTTTCGGGCAGGGGACGCAGGTCCAATTGGGTTTTTTGCCCGAAGCCCAGACTGATTTCATACTCGCGGCGTTAATTGAAGAATTCGGTCTAATCAGCGGTTTTTTGGCGATAATGGCTTTTATTATTTTAATATTCAGAATAATTAGGATTGGAATTGATTCGGAAATTAATTTTAACCGGTTTATTTGCTTGGGCGCGGCCATTCTTTTCATTATTCAGTTTATTTTAAATATCGGCTCTAATTTGGGATTTATGCCGGTTATCGGGGTTACTTTTCCGTTTTTGAGCTACGGCGGTTCAAGTTTATTGACAAATTTGATTATTTTGGGCATTATTCAATCCATTGTTGTCCGCAAATAAACTATTATTATGAAAACTTTTTTAATAAGTATTTTTGTTGTTGGCGTGGTTTTTATCGGCATTGGCATTAATTTTTTTATAATTGAATTGCAACCGGCGTTAAAATCGGATAAAAATCCGATTATTATTAATATTGCCAAGGGGGCCGGTTTTAGCGAAATAACGGATGAACTTTATGTTGCCGGACTTATTCGGTCAAAAACCGTTTTTAAGATTTATACCATTTTAAACGCCAGCGCGCATCGCTTGCAGAATGGCAGATATAAATTCAATTCTCCGGTTTCAATTCCGGAATTGGTTAGTATTTTAAAAATCGGTCCAAAGGACGTTCCAGTGTTGATTTTTCCGGGAATGACGTTTAAAGAAATTGACGATAAATTGTCGCAGGAAAATATTATTAAGGCGGGTGATTTGATAAATTACGGAAATTTTGAAGAATTGAAAAACAGTTATGTTTTTTTATCCGAAGCGATTTCGCTGGAGGGATTTTTATTACCGGACACTTATAATTTCCGCCAGGATGCGGATATTGATTCGGTAATCGGGAAATTTTTGGATAATTTTAAAAATAAAGCAATGGTAATTATAAATGGAGATTTGGCGGAGTCAGGCGATTTTGAAAATATTTGGCAAATTGGATCTGTTTTGGCCAAGTCACAATCATTAAATGGGGGGGTTGACAAAAAAAACAGCGGTGTGTTAAGATTTATAACTATTGCGTCTTATCTGGAAAAAGAAGTTCCTAATAATGATGACCGTAAAATAGTGGCTGGAATTATTGAGAAAAGATTGAAAATCGGAATGCCCATTCAAATTGACGCCACTGTTTTATATAATAAATGTTCCGGAAGATTTGCAGGATGTTCGTTGCTTGTAAAAAGCGATTTTAAAAAAGATTCGCCATACAATACTTATACCCGATTAGGATTGACTCCGACGCCGATTGCCAATCCGAGCTTGGATGCCATAAAAGCGGCAATTGAAAAAAAAGATTCAGGATACTGGTTTTATCTTTCTGACCCAAAAACTAAAAAAACGATTTTTTCTGAAAATTTGGAAAAACATAATATAAATCGTGCTAAATATTTGTTAAACAACAAATAATCTAAAACATATTCCTGCGACATATTAGAAGGGAGGGATTTTTATATTTTATGGCTAAGTTGCAAACTAAAATTTTTTCATCTCATTCGGGCGCTTTAATTAAACAGCCGTTTTTGGCGGAAATTCAGCATTCTTCGTGGGATTGGTTTGTTAAAAAAGGAATTAAGGAACTTTTTAATGAAATTTCTCCGATTAAAGACCCAAGCGGCAAAGAATTGGAACTTTATTTTACGGACTATTATTTTGACGAGCCGAAATATGACGAAGAAACGGCTTGGTCTAAGGATTTAACTTTTGAAGCGCCGTTGAGAGCTAAAGTTAAATTAGTCAATAATTTTACCAAAGAAACCAAGGAGCAGGAAATTTATATCGGCGATTTTCCGATAATAACTTCCCGCGGGACATTTATAATCAACGGAGTTGAAAGAGTGGTCGTTTCCCAGCTTATTCGTTCGCCGGGAGTTTATTTTACCGCTAAAAATTATCGTGGTCGCAAACTTTTCGGCGCCAAAGTTATTCCTGACCGCGGAAGCTGGCTTGAATTTGAAACTGACCCAGATGGTTTTGTCGGAGTAAAAATAGACCGCCATCGTAAAGTTGCGGCCACAGATTTATTAAAAGTATTCGCTTCAATTGCCAAACAGAAAAAATTTGAGAATAACGAAGATGTTGTTAAATTCTTTTCCGACATTGACAGCGGCCAGATTAAATTTATTGAAACCACCGTTAAAAAAAGCGGCAGCAAGATAATCCAGGATTCTTACGCAGAGGTTTATAAAAGATTAAGGCCCGGCGATTTAGCGACTTTTGAAAACGCCAAAAATTTAATAGATGCGATGTTTGAAAGAAAGGATAGATATAATTTATCAGAGCCCGGACGTCATAAATTTAACCAGCGGCTCAATATTAAAGAAAGAAAGGAGCCTGTTCTTGATGTTGATGACATAATTTTAATCATTAAGGAAATAATTCATCTAAATAATAATCCCGCGGCTGAGCAGGACGACATTGACCATTTGGGTAATCGCCGCGTTAAGTCTGTCGGGGAACTTCTCCAAAGCCGATTGCGCATCGGTTTTGCGCGCTTGCGCAGAATCGCCACTGATAGAATGTCAACACTGGATATCAATACTTTAACTCCGGTTCAAATAATAAATACTCGTCCATTAGTGGCGATTGTCAGGGAATTTTTCACCACTTCCCAATTATCCCAATTTATGGACCAGATAAATCCTTTGGCCGAACTTGAACATAAGCGCTTGCTTTCTTCAATGGGACCGGGCGGGCTCACAAGAGAGCGCGCCGGTTTTGAAGTGCGCGACGTTCACATTTCTCATTATGGCAGAATTTGTCCGATTCAGACTCCGGAGGGCCAGAATATCGGTTTGATAAATCGGTTGTCAAATTTTGCCAAAATCAACAATCTTGGTTTTTTGGAAACGCCGTACGCCAGAGTTAAAAATGGCAAAATTCAGGATGAAATTGTTTGGTTTGACGCCATTGAAGAAGAAAAATATAAAATAGCGCAGGGGAGTACTAAGACGGAAAATAATAAAATAAAAGACGACATTGTAGAAGTGCGCCATGAAGGAAAGCCGACGGTTTGCCGAAAGGAAGAAGTTGATTTTATTGACGTGGCACCCAATCAAATGACCAGTATGGCCACTGCTTTGATTCCGTTTTTGGAACATGATGACGCCAACAGGGCGCTTATGGGTTCAAATATGCAGCGCCAAGCGGTTCCTTCCATAAAACCGTCCGTTCCTTTGGTTTCAACCGGCATGGAAGAAAAAGCCGCCGTTGATTCGGGAAGAGCGGTTATCAGCCAGACAGACGGCGCGGTTATTGAAGTTGACGCCAATAAAATTATTGTTGAAGATTCTTCGGGAAAGAAGAAAATTTATAACCTTTATAAATTTAAGAGGTCAAATTATTTCACTTGCATTTCGCAGCAGCCACTGGTTGAAAAAGGGCAGAAAGTAAAAAAGGGAGACGTGTTGGCGGACGGCGCTTCCATTGATAACGGCGCGTTGGCTTTGGGACAAAATCTTCTCGTTTCTTTTATTTCATGGGAAGGAGCCAATTTTGAGGATGCCATAATTCTTTCTGAAAGAGTTGTGAGGGATGATTTATTTACTTCTATTCATATAGAAGATTTTTATTGCGATGTTCGTGAGACAAAACTTGGTGCGGAAATGACTAGTTCCGACATTCCTAATGTCTCAGAGGAAAAATTAAAAAATCTTGATGAAGAGGGAATTATTAGAGTCGGCGCCGAAGTAAGGGCAAATGATATTTTAGTGGGGAAAATTTCCCCCAAGGGAGAAGCGGAAGTATCTTCGGAGGAAAAATTATTAAGAGCGATTTTTGGAGAGAAAGCTCGCGATATTAAAGATACTTCATTGGTTATGCCGCATGGAAAATCGGGACGAGTAGTTGGAGTAAAAATATTTTCTCGCGATCATGGAGACAAACTTGAACCAGGAATTATTAAGAGAATTCAAGTGGAAGTGGCGCAATTGAGAAAAGTGAGGGCTGGCGATAAATTAGCCGGCCGGCATGGTAATAAAGGCGTTATTTCGCAAATTAGGCCGGTGGAAGATATGCCTTATCTTGAAGACGGCACACCGGTTGATATTATTTTGAATCCGCTCGGAGTCGCTTCCAGAATGAACTTGGGGCAGATTTTGGAAACGCATTTGGGTTTAGCGGCTAATAAATTAGGCTATCGCGCGGTATCGCCGATTTTTTGTGGCGCCACCGAAAATGAAATAAAAGATGAGCTTAAAAAAGCCGGTTTTCCAACTGACGGAAAATTAAAAGTTATTGACGGTAGAACTGGCGATGCTTTTCCTGCTCCGGTTACAGTCGGCTATATTTATATATTGAAGCTTAATCATTTAGTTGAAGATAAAATCCACATGAGATCAATTGGTCCTTATTCTTTAATTACTCAGCAGCCACTTGGAGGAAAAGCCCAATTTGGAGGGCAGAGATTTGGAGAAATGGAAGTCTGGGCTTTGGAAGGATACGGAGCTGCTCATACTCTTCAGGAAATTTTAACTATTAAATCGGACGACGTGTTGGGAAGAACAGCCACTTTTGAAGCAATAATCAGAAATGAAAAAATTAAAAATCCAAATATTCCATCGGCCTTTAATGTTTTATTGAATGAAATTAAGGCGTTGGGGTTGGATATAGAGCTGAAAGAGTAAGTAAAAGTTTAAAAGTTATGGATTTCAAATCATTAAAAATACAAATAGCGTCTCCGGAAAAAATTTTATCATGGTCGCATGGCGAAGTGATAAAGCCGGAAACTATTAATTACAGAACTCAACGTCCGGAACGCGACGGGCTTTTTTCCGAGCGCATTTTTGGTCCAACCAAAGATTACGAATGTTATTGCGGCAAATACAAGAAAATCCGCTATAAGGGCATAAAATGCGATAAATGCGGTGTTGATGTTATTAAGTCGTCCGTGAGGCGCGAAAGAATGGGACATATTGTTTTAGCGGCTCCGGTGTCCCACATTTGGTTTTTAAAAAGCGTGCCGTCAAGAATCGGCTTGTTTATTGACGCGCCTATCCAAAAATTGGCGAGAGTTATTTATTACGCCGCTTACATCGTAATGTCGGTCAATGAGGATAATAAAAAAAGAATTCTTGAAGAAATAGACAAAGAATTTAAGGCGAGGAAAAAGACGATTGCCAAAGAAAAAGGCAAAGAGTTTGAAGAAGAAGCGAAAAAAACAAAAGATCTACTTGCTTCAATTTCAGTAGGAAAAATTTTAAACGAAGCGGAGTATTTCAATTTGTCAAAAAAATTCTCTACGGTTTTTGAAGCTGGAAGCGGCGCGGAAGCAATTAGAAAAATTCTGGAAAAAATAAATTTGGAAAAAGAAGGGGTAAAAATAGAGAAAGAAATAAAAAGCGGCAAAGATTCAATCCGCCAGAAAAAACTTCTTTATAAATCAAAGATAATCAAGTCGTTTATAAAAAATAAAATGCGGCCGGAATGGTTGATATTTACTATTTTGCCCATCTTGCCTCCGGACCTTCGACCAATGGTGGCGCTTGACGGCGGCCGATACGCTACTTCCGACCTCAATGACCTTTATAGAAGAGTGATAAATCGTAATAATCGTTTGAAAAAACTTTTAGAAATCAAAGCGCCGGAAATTATTGTTACCAATGAAAAAAGAATGTTGCAGGAAGCTGTTGATTCTTTAATTGACAATTCCGCTCGTTTTGGCAGTCAACAACAAATGTCGTCTCAGCGCCGGCCACTTAAATCTTTGGCCGATATTCTTAAGGGGAAAGAAGGTCGTTTTCGCCAAAATTTACTCGGGAAGCGTGTTGATTATTCCGGACGTTCGGTTATCGTTGTCGGACCGGAATTACCACTTGATACTTGTGGTTTGCCGAAAAAAATGGCTTTGGAACTTTTTAAGCCGTTCGTTATTAGCGAGATAATTAAAAGAGGAATGGCTTATAATATTAGAAATGCGAATCGTTTAATAGACGCCGCCACTTCGGAAATTTGGGGGATCTTGGAAGAAGTTATAAAAGATAAAAAAGTTTTACTCAATAGGGCGCCAACTCTTCATCGTTTGGGTATTCAGGCGTTTAAAGTCGTTTTAATTGAAGATTTGGCGATTAGAATTCCGCCAATGGTTTGCGCGGCTTTTAACGCGGACTTCGACGGCGACCAAATGGCTGTACATTTACCGCTTTCCGAAGAAGCTCAAAAAGAAGCCTCTGAATTAATGCTTGCTTCTCGTAATATTTTAAAGCCGGCGAGCGGCGATCCGGTTGCTCAGCCGACACAAGACATTGTTTTGGGCTGTTATTTTTTGACGAAAATAAAAGATGAGAATGAAAAAGAAACCAAAAAAATGAAAACTTTTTTTGGCCCAGAAGAAGCGATTATGGCTTGTGAATTCAACAGCGTTAAAATCAATGAATTGATTAAAGTGAGGTTGCCGGAAATGGAAGAATTAATAGCCACCAGCGTCGGCAGATTGATTTTCAATAAAATTGTTCCGGAAGATTTTGGATTCGTTAATAAAACGATGAATAAAAAAGAACTTGGGAAATTTCTCTCCGGCCTTATAGATAAATATGGATTGGAAGACATCTGGAAGATTTTAGATGAAATTAAAAAATTAGGGTTTAAATATTCGGCTTATTCCGGCGTCAGTTGGGGAATGAATGATTTAATTGTTCCTTTGGAAAAAAATAAAATTATGAGCGTGGCCGAGAAAGAAGTGAATAATATTAAGGAACAATTTGAAGAAGGACTTTTGACCGACTTTGAACGTCACGTGAGAATTATCAGCGTTTGGGATAAGGCTAAAGAAGAAATTGCCAAAGTGGTTCCGAAAACTCTTGACCCTAATGGTTCAGTTTATTCAATTATTGATTCCGGAAGCCGTGGTTCGTGGTCTCAGCCTATTCAAATGATGGGTATGAAAGGGTTAGTGGCGAATCCGCAGGGAGAAACGATTGAATTGCCGATTAAGTCGTCTTATAAAGAAGGATTAAGTGTTTTGGAATTTTTTATTAATACGCACGGCGCCAGAAAGGGATTGACTGATACTGCTCTTAAAACCGCTCAAGCCGGATATTTAACCAGGCGTTTGGTTGATGTTTCCCAGGATTTGATAATAAGAGAAGAAGATTGTAAAACAATAAAGGGTAGGACTATTATTCGTAAGGATGGCGATGACTATGGCGTTTCTTTTAACCAGAGAATTTTTGGAAGAACCGCGTTTAAAGATATTAAAGCCGGAAATAAAGTTTTAGTTAAAGTCGGAGAAATTATAAGTCGGCAAGCCGCTCAAACGGTTGAAAATTCTCAAATTGACCAAGTGGAAGTAAGATCGCCCATGGAATGCAAAGCGGCTTCGGGAATTTGTTCAAAATGTTACGGATACGATTTGTCAAAAACCCGGTCAATTGAAATTGGCGAAGCGGTCGGCGTGATAGCCGCCCAGTCAATCGGAGAGCCGGGAACTCAGCTTACTTTAAGGACATTTCATACGGGGGGCGTGGCAGGAGTTGACATTACTCATGGCTTACAGAGGGTTCAAGAATTATTTGAAGTTCGTATTCCTAAAGGAAAAGCGTATTTGGCAGAAGCGGATGGAGTGATTGAAGATATTGAACAACGTAAGAATCTTAAGGTGATTTTGTTGAAAATCGTTGATAAAAAGAAAAAATCAAAAATTATAGAATATCCGGTGGCATCGGCGGCCATGATTTTCGTCAAACCGAAAGATAATATTTCAATTGGCGACCAGCTCTGCGAAGGAAGTGTTGATTTACAAGAACTTTTCAAATTTAAAGGAAAAGAAACGGCTGAACGTTATATTATTAATGAAGTGCAGCGAATCTACGCGTCTGAGGGAAGCGCCATCAGCGACAAACATTTGGAAATAATCGTCAAACAGATGTTCTCGCGCGTGATGATTAAAGAATCCGGCGACACGAATTTTGTTCCCGGTGAAATAGTGGAAAAAAGCCTTTTGATGGAAGCCAATAGAGAAATGAAAAAGAAAAACAAAAATCCGTCTTTGGCAAAACAGCTTTTAATGGGAATCACAAAAGTTTCCCTCACCACTTCTAGCTTTTTATCAGCGGCGTCTTTTCAAGAAACGGCGCGCGTGCTTGTTGCGGCTGCCAGTGAAAGCAAAGAAGACAAACTAAAAGGATTAAAAGAAAACGTTATTATTGGTAGATTGATTCCGGCGGGTACGGGAATAAAGAAAGAGATATAACGCAAGAAAAAAATTTTTCTTCAACCCGCTCACACCGAGCACTCAACGCGTTGAGTGCTCGGTTGCGCTTCCGTTAAGGTTTCAGAAAAATCCTTTTTTTGCTTTTAATATAGTAATATTGTTGGTTTTTTACCTTCAACTTGGATTTTTGTCAGTTTTAACCGCTCGTCAATGATTCGCGCTTCCAGAAGTTTTACGCGCTTATTATTCATAAAAGTGAAAGTTCCGGGTTCCGGATTAAGGGCCCGGATTTTTCGTTCTATTTTGAGTGCGATTTCTCCACCTTTATTTTTTGCTTCTTCTAAATCATCAGGCTTTATAAAAGCGTCTTCGGTTTTAAATTTTTTGGTGTAAGTGGCTTGATTTTCATTTTGCGGAGCCGCATTTTTGATTTTTTCTTCAATATTTGGCAAGGTTTCAATCAATAAATCCGCGCTCAATTCCGCCAGTTTTTGAGTCAAAGATTCTGTCGTATCCTGATTACTAATTATTAGTTCCTGATTACTGATAATTTCCCCATTGTCCATTTTTTCGTCCATTAAATAAAGCGTTGTTCCGGTGATTTTATCGCCGTTTAAAATCGTGGTTTGAATAGGGGGGGCACCGCGATATTTCGGTAAGAGCGAAGGATGGACGCCGATTGTGCCAAGCCGCGGAATTTCCAAAATTTCTTTGGGAATTATTTTATTATAAGCGGCAACGATAAATAAGTCCGGTTTATAGTTTGTAGTTTGTAGTTTGTAGTTTGTTAATTTTTCCGGCTGTGAAACTGGAATATCATATTTTTGCGCTATAAGTTTTGTTGCTGGCGGAGTGATAATTTTTTTTCTGCCAACCGGCTTATCGGGATTGCAAACAACAGCCGAAGGAATATGACCGGTTTTGATAAGTTTTTCAAGAATTATGGCGGCAAATTCGGGAGTGCCGAAGAAGATAAATTTCATAAATAAATTTTCAATTTCCAATTTTTAATTTTCATTGAATTTCCAATTTTTCAATTTTCAAACATTTATCAATAAAAAGTATGCCATTTAGGTGGTCTGTCTCGTGTTGGAAAACTCTGGCAGTTAATCCTTCGGCTTTAATCTTTATTTTTTTAGCGTTTTTATCTTGGCCGATTAAAGTGATTTTACTCGGTCGCTCCACTTCGCCATTAATTCCGGGAACACTTAAACAACCCTCTTCAATTATTTCCGTTTGTTTGGAAAATTTTATTATTTCCGGATTGAAAATAGAATAAAATTTCGCTTCGTCGGGAGATGGCATAATAATTTTATTTTTTTCGTCCCGTTTTAGCGGCTTTTTTGGAATCAAAGCAATAAACATTTTTAAATTCAAGCCGATTTGATTAGCGCTTAAACCAATGCCGTTAGCCCCAAGCATCATTTCTTTCATTTTTTTAATCAATTCGTTTATTTCTTTTTTAGTGAACTTCCCGAAATCAAAATCAGCGGTTTTTTGCCGCAAAAATTTTTCTTCTTTTCTATTATTAATGGTAAAAATTTTCATAAATTATCCAATTTATAGTTTATTGTTTATTATAATATACTTAAATTAAGTATATTATAATATGTAATTTACGTATCTTATGCAACATTACGTATGCTATACGAAAATAGGTCGCATATAAACGAGTTGTGCAAAATCGTCGCTTCGCTCGCTATTTTGCACAATGGGCGGCGGTTCCCGCAGTTGCGCTCTGCCGCTCGCTTTGCGAGCGACATCGCACAACAGCGGCATATCCTAAATCCTTTGAAAATTATGTTATAATTTT